>Ga0207674_10005060_pt1 | contig 15736 bp, 13 predicted proteins | sample KBSCornC72_FD_184303 | JGI IMG/M metagenome (GOLD analysis project Ga0207674, IMG submission 184303) | Corn rhizosphere microbial communities from Kellogg Biological Station, Michigan, USA - KBS Corn C7-2 (SPAdes) (version 2) | ecosystem: Host-associated > Plants > Roots > Rhizosphere > Soil ... | reverse complement strand
AGGAGCGCGATGCAGACGATCAGACCGACCGAACCCAGGAGCTGCAGCACCCACGCTGTCATCCGACCGAGCGGCATGGCCTCGCCTCCCTACAGCGTGCAGCGTAGCGGCGCCGTCTCGGAGCCGCGGTAGGGCAGGCCCCCGGGCTCAGGAAGGTGTCGGGCGGACCGGCGCCGGCGAGCCGCGCACGGATCCGAGCTCCCACGCTCGCGATTCGACCGGCACACCGGGGCGCGCGCGGGCGTACATCACGACACCGATGGCCGTGGCCCCGGCGCAGATCAACAGGCCACTGGTCACGCCGACGACCCCAAGCTGCAGCAGGCTCGTCATCAGGAACGCCGCCACGATCCCGCGCGCACCGGTGAACGCATTCCAGCCGGCCATCGCGGCTGCCCGATCCACCAGAGGTGTCTGCTCGCTGACCACGGCAGCGATACCCACATCGATCGACGCGCTCGCTGTCCCGGCCGCGAGGGCGCCGATCCACAGCACGGCCACATGCGGAGCGACCGCATACGCGATCAGTGAGGACAGACCGATCGAGCCACCCACCTTGAGCACGGTCAGTGGGCCGTGGCGGTCGGCGACCGCGCCCCACAGCGGGAACGCGATCGTCGTCGAGGCTGCCGTCAGGATGCCGATGAGGCCGACATCCGCCAGCGACAGATCCATCCGGTCCACGTAGACGAGCGCGAAGAGCGGCGCCGCCGCGATGAGCCCGCCGCCGTAGAACCCTTGCGCGAGCGCCATCCGGGCCAGGATCGGCCGGTCCTGGAGCGCGCGGATGGACTCCCGAGCGGAGAACCCGCGCGGCCGCTCGGCGGTCGGCGCGTGCAAGCCGACATAGGCGAGTGCACACAGGAGTCCGACGACACCGGCCAGCGCCACCGCCGGCGGACCGCCGAGGCGATCTGCGATCAGACCACCGGCGAAGGCCGCTGCGGCACCCGCGGCGGCCCGACCCATGCCGATGGCGCCGACCACCCGGCCACGGAGGCGCGAGGGATACATCGACCCCCACAGGCGAAGCTGGAACGGGCCGGCGAAGGACACGCTCAGCCAGAAGAGGACCGAGACGATCACCATCACGGCGGGTAGCGGTGCCACCACGAGCAGGACGAGGGCACCCGCACCGGCGGCACGGATGCCTGCGAGCTCACGGCTGGAGCGAGGTCCGAAACGACCCGCGAATGCGCCCAGGAAGTTCGCGACGAACGGTGCGGCCGCCAGTGCCGATAGACCGAGCGGCTCGAGACCGCCGCGGCGGGCGATCGTCGGCAGCAGAGCAGTGATCAGCGCCATGGTCACGCCGAGTCCGATCGCGCCGACGAGGTCGAGCGCGAGGTTGCGCCCGATCGCACGTTGACTCTCGGTCGGGGAGAACGTCGGCCGGAACACAGACACCTCGAAGCGCCCTGCTGGCCTGCGAGGTGAGCTGACGGGCTCGGCGTTGGGTCGCCGGCGCGGACGGTCCGCGCTTCGCCCCGAAGGGTGGGTCCCCCGTCCTCGGCTGAGGAGGTTCGGCCATCGCGAATCATACCGGGGCGAGCCGATCCGCAGGCGCCGCCGATGGTCCCGGGAGGGGAGACCCGTTCGCCGGAGCTTGGCCGGGCGTGCCGCTCGTGATAGCATTGATGGCCAAACCGAACCGACGTTCGGTCCTGTGGGGATGCGTGGTTTCGACAGGGCTTGGCTGTCGGAGAGTGCGAGCCGAGGTGCCGTCAGGCCTCGTTAAACAGGCGGCAAAACGAAGTACCTGGCAACCGCCAGTCGACTCTCGCCCTCGCCGCTTAGGCGGTAAGGTGAGCGTGGAAGCGACCTCCGTCCCGCGGGTCGTGGAAGCGTCATGCAGCGGGGCTGCGATCCGGATCAGCGTCGCGTAGTCCGGAGACAAGCCCGATCTAGGGGCACGTGACTGGATCGTCCGGCAGGGTGCCGATGCCCGTCCGGGCGATCGACGACAAAGCATCGGACACGCTCGTAGTGGTCTCCGACGAAGGGTTCTGGACGGGGAGTTCGACTCTCCCCCATCTCCACCACTTCTTCCTTTTCACGGCTTACGCCGCTGGTGCGCGCACCCCCGTGACCTGATCCCTCGAGCGCCCGAAGGCGATCAGCGCCCCGGCACCCAGCAAGCACAGCACCGCGTTGCCGGCCATCGCGATCGGAAGCCCGACCGTCACCGACAGGAAGCCGATCGCCGGCGGATAGATGGTCGATCCGACGACAGCGAAGCCGACCAGGGAGCCGCCGACGGCAGCAGAACGTTCCGGGTAGCGTTCCCCGCCGAGCGCGACGATCATCGGGAACACAGGTCCTGACGCGACCCCAGCCAGGGTGAAGAGCGCGATCGACAGCGGCAGCGACGGGGCGGCGACCGCGGCTCCGATGGCAAGCCCCATCGACACGATGCAGACGATCGTGAACCGCAGGTGGTCGAAGCGGTCGGAGATCGCGGACGACAGCAGGCGGCCGACCGTCGCGCCAGCCCAGGTGAGCGACAGCGCGAGCGTCGCGGTCGCGAGCGGGGCGGGCTCCAGATACCGGACGAGCCAGTTGGAAACGCCGATCTCGGCGGCGACGTAGCTCGCGATCGCGATCCCGAGCAGGACGAGCGGTCCCGCGAGCAAGCGCCCCGTCGTGGCGGTCGCCGCCGGTGATGTGCCCGCGGATCGCTCCCGCCGCCCACTCGGCATCGGGACGACCGCGTACGCGATCGTCAATCCCGCCAACGGGACCGCCGAAACGAGCATCACCGCCTGCCATGCGGCTCCGGCCTCGATCGCGCGACCGAGCACCAGTGGAGCGAGCAGCGCCCCCACGCTGAACGACACGTGCAGGAGGTTCATGGCCCGACCGCGTCCCTCGCGATAGACGTCCAGGACGAGCCCGTTCGAGCCGCCGTCGAGACAGCCCGCTCCGAGACCCGCGGGAACCATCGCGGCCACGAACAGCGGCCAGCTCGGTGCCAGTCCGAAGCCGGCGATCCCGATGCCGTGCAACGCGGCCGCGCTCACCAGGACGCGTCGACGGCCCATCCGCTCCATGAGTTGCCCGCCGATGACCGAGCCGATGGCGTAGGCGATCGAGTAGGCCAGGTAGACGACCCCGATGCCCGCGTCGTTCTGGTCGAACGCCGCCTGGATCGACCGGATCAACGACGGGACGAGCAGACCCGTCCAGCCGATGACGAGCAGGGTCAGGCTTCCGAGGATCCCGGCGGCGAGCCGGCGGTCGGGGGTCGGGAGGCTCACCGGACGATGCTATCGGCGCGTGCCGCGCGTCGGGGCCGGGTTCCGGTCGCCGTCGTCGTGAGCGAGGTGTCAGGTATCCTCGCCCACACCGAAGACCTGGCCGTCGTTCTGGCACGGACCCGCGCCAGTCCTGCGCAGCACCCCCGCCCGCCACGGGAAGGAGCCATGGACCACGAGCCCGTTCTCATCTCGACCATCGCGATCGGTCTGACCGCCGCGTTCATCGGCGGCTTCGTCGCTCGCCGTATCGGTCTGCCCGCGATCGTGGGTTACATCGTCGCCGGCGTGGTGATCGGTCCCTTCACGCCGGGGATCGCGGCCGACCCGACCATCGCGACGGAGCTCGCCGAGATCGGCGTGATCCTCCTGATGTTCGGCGTCGGTATCCATTTCTCGTTCCGCGATCTCGCGGCCGTCAAGGCCATAGCGATCCCAGGGGCAGCCATCCAGATCGCGGTCATGACGACGTTGGGCACGGCGCTCGGCCTCGCGCTGGGGTTCGGCATCGGCGGTGGGCTCGAGCTTGGTCTCGCGATCTCCGTCGCCAGCACCGTGGTCCTCTTGCGCGCCCTCGAGGACAGGGACGAGCTGGACACCCGGCAGGGCAAGATCGCCGTCGGCTGGCTGATCGTCCAGGACCTGTTCATGGTCGTCGTCCTCGTCTTGTTGCCGGTGATCGCCCCGAGCCTCGGTGGCGTCTCGGATGCGTCCCATGCCGAGTCGGCCTCGAGCGGTGGCGCCCTGATCGAGATCGCATTCGCTGTTGGACGCGCGGCCGTGTTCGCCATCCTCATGGTGGTCGCCGGCGCGCGGGTCATCCCGTGGCTGTTGCTCCAGGTGGCGCGGCAAGGGTCGCGCGAGCTCTTCACGCTCGCGGTCCTGGCTGTCGCCCTCGGGATCGCCTATGTCGCGTCGACGGTCTTCGGTGTGTCGTTCGCGCTCGGGGCATTCCTGGCGGGGCTGGTCGTGAGCGAGTCGGACATGAGCCATCAGGCAGCCGCCGACGCACTCCCGCTACGTGACGCGTTCGCCGTACTGTTCTTCGTGTCGGTCGGGATGCTGCTCGACCCGACGTACCTGGTCGCCAGCCCGCTCGCCATCGTGGCCGTCGTCGCTCTGATCGTGATCGCGCAGCCACTCGTAGCGCTCGCCATCGTCCTCGTTTCCGGACACCCGTCGCGGATCGCCCTCACGGTTGCCGCCGGGCTCGGGCAGATCGGCGAGTTCTCGTTCATCGTCGGAACGCTGGGCTTGACGCTCGGTCTACTCCCCGCAGGTGGATTCCAGCTCATCGTCGCCGGAGCGCTTCTGTCCATCACCCTCAATCCCGTTCTCTTCGCGCTCATCGAGCCACTCGACCGGCGGCTGCGCGACCAGCCCTGGTTGCGGGCGCTGATGCGTCGCCGGATCGGGGACCTCGCCGCCATCGACGAGGGGCAGCGCGCGTCCCTCGTCAACCATGCCGTCATCTGCGGGTACGGCCGGGTCGGACGGTTGATCGGTCCTGCGCTCGAACGGCGCGGCTTCAAGTACGCCGTCATCACGCAGGAGCGCGACGAGGTCGACCGGCTTCGTGCTGCCGGCGTCATCGCGATCTACGGCGACGCCGCGCACCCGGAGGTCCTAAGGATGGCCAACGTGACCGCGGCACGGCTGGTGGTCGTGGCGATCCCGGAACCGAACGCGACGCGCTTGATCGTGGAACGCGTCCAAGCGCTCGATCCCGGCGTCGATATCGTCGTCCGGACCCACAGCGACAGCGAGGCGGCGCACCTCCGCTCGCTCGGCGGCAAGGTGCAGGCCGTCCACGGCGAGCGCGAGCTCGCCGTCCAGATGGCGCGCTACTCGCTACGCCGGTTCGGCCTCAGTAGCCGGGAGGCGGAAGCGGTCGCTCAGGGCCTGCGTGGGCGTGCCGTCGTCGCGCCGGAACGTCGGCGGCGACCCCTGGAGGGTGTCGTCGGGCGAGTCCGGGACCGGTTCAGCGCCCGACGCGCGTGACCCCGGTGAGCGTCGTCCGGGAGCGGCGGTAGCCTACTGGCTGCCTCGCGGAACGAGCACGACCCGCCGGTTCGGCTCCTCGCCGATCGACTGGGTCGCGACACCCGCGTGATCGCGCAGCGTGAGGTGGATCCAGCGCCGCTCGAGTGCGGGCATCGGCTCGAGCTGGAGCATCTTGCCGGTCTCCATGACCCGTGCGGCAGCGCGATCGGCGAGCTCGCGCAGCTGACGCTCGCGGCGCCCTCGATAGTCCTCGACGTCAACGAGGACGCGGGTCCACGACCCCATCTCCTTGGAGAGCATCAGGTTCACGAGGTGCTGCAGCGCCGATAGCCGCTCGCCCTTGCGCCCGATGAGGGCCCCGAGCGAATCGCGGTCGTCGCCCTGGGCGACGACGTTGAGGCGGCTGGTCTCGCCGGCTGCGACCTCGACGGTGGCGTCGAAGCCGAGGTGGCCCATCAGGGTCTCGAGGATGCGCTTGCCGGCGGCGAGCGCCTCGGGCGAGGCCTCCGATGCTTCGAGGTCCGCGCGCTCGGCGGCGAGGGAACCGCGTGCTGCCGCGACCTCGGCCGCTTCGGACGCAGAGACGTCGGTCCCGCCACGACGCGAACTTCGGGCGCGGTCGTCGTGACGTGGGGCCGCGTCGCGCGGCCGGTCATCACGGCGGGGGCCGCGGTCGTCACGGCGGGGCGGCCGGCCACCGCGGTCATCACGGCGCGGGCCGCGATCGCTGTACTCGCGCGGGCGGTCGTCCTGGCGTGGAGGTCGGTCGTAGTCGCGCGGGGGTGGCGGGGGCAGTGGCTGCGAGGCCGCGGCATCGCGCTTCGGGGCTGCACCGCCGAGGGCGCTCCGTGGCGCGGCGACGATGCGGGCAGGCTCCGCGCCCATCCCCAACACGCCACGGCTCCCGGGCGTGAGGATCTCGAAATCGAGGTCGTTGAGCTCGGCTCCGAACTCGTCGCGCGCTGCCTTGAGCGCCTCCTCGACGGTCTTGCCCGAGAACTCCTTGTAAGCACTCATGTTCAGCGTCGTCTCCCTCGTCGGCCCTGGCGTCCGCGCTCTCGGCGGCGGATCGTCTTGTCGGCCGTGGTCTTCTTGTCGGCGTCGGTCAGGATGGCCGCTCGCTTGCTCGGATCAGGGGGTGGAGGCATCTCCACCGGGAAGCGTGGGGTGTGGTCGACCGCGAATGCCGGCGTCCAACCGAACAGCGGGAACATGGAGCCCCACCCGACGATCAGGTACTGCTGCACGATCGAGAAGACCGTCGCAACGATCCAGTAGATGAACAGCCCTGCCGGCAGGAACCCGCCGTAGACGACCGAGATGAGCGGCAGGAAGAGCATCGTCTGGCGCTGGATGCGCGCGTTGGGGTCGTCGTTCGTCGGATCGGCGGCCGGCAGCATCATCCGCGACTGCACCAGCTGCAGCATCGCCGAGAAGATCGCCAGGATGCTGATCCCGAAGCCAGCGATCGTCGCGACCGTCGACGGCTTGCTCACGTCGATCTCGAGCCCGAAGAACGGGATGACCGTGTCGATGCACGGGCCCAGGGCTGCGCTGGGAAGACCCGTGGCAGGGTCGAGGTTCGTGCAAGTGAGTGGGACGACCTGGACGCCGGCGACCGTCAGCATCGCGCGCGGGTCGACATTGGTCAGGCCGTGCTGGATGACCGAATACATGATGAAGAGGAGCGGCAGCTGGAGCAGGAGCGGCAGACATCCGGCGAGCGGATTCACGCCGCGCTCCCGCATCAGCTCCTGCTGGGCCGTCCGGACCTTCATCGAGTCGCCCTTGAACCGGCGCTGGATCTCCTTGAGCTCCGGTTGCAGAAGCTGCATCCGCCGTTGCGAGACCAGCTGTCGCCGGTAGAGCGGGATGAGTATCCCCCGCACGACCAGCGTGAGGACGACGATGCCCCAGGCGATGGCACCCGGGAAGCCGAGGTTATAGAGGAACTCGTAGACCCCGACCATGATGATGAACATCACCTGGAAGATCGGCGTGAACAGCCAGGCCAGGAGGCTGACCGGATCGGCACCAGGCGTGGCCGGGGTCAGCGGGGGGGCCGGCGTCGGCGATGCCCCGCCTGGTCCGGTGGCGCCCGGCACGCACGCGACGACGAGCGGGATGATCCCGAAGATCACAAGCGCTGGGAGGATCCGGCGCAGGCCGGGCGAGAGGGTCACAGGCGGGCGGCCTCGCTAGCGGACCGGGTCATACCCACCCGGGTTCCAGGGATGACATCGGGCGATCCTCTTGGCCCCCATCCAGCTCCCCTTGATCAGGCCGTATTTCATGATGGCCTGCTCGGTGTAGTGCGAACACGTCGGCTCGAAGCGGCACGACGGCGGAAGCCACGCGAAGACGATCCGGTAGAGCTTGATGGCCCCGATCCCGATCTGCTTCATCGATTGGATCCTCCGAGTACGCCGCCTCGGACGAGTGTCCGATGCAACGCTCCGACCACGGCGTCATGGTCGGCCCCGACGATGCCAGGCCGGGCGATGATGAGGACGTCCCAGCCGGGCTGGAACGAGGGCGCCATCACCCTGAGCGCCTCTCGGAGTCGCCGACGGACCCGGTTCCGAACGACCGCACTTCCCAACTTGCGTCCGGTCGAGATCCCGAAGCGAGTCGCCGGGAGGTCGGTCCGCAGGAACCGGGCGGAGAGCAGAGGGTGGGACCTGGTCGTTCCCTTCTCCTGGATCGCCGCGAAGTCCTGCGGTCGAGAGAGCATCGCGAGTCGCGGCGAACGCGAGCCGCGCTCGGTCGTCAGGCGGTCAGCCGCTTCCGGCCCCGAGCTCGCCGCGCAGCCAGGATCCGGCGTCCCGCGGTCGTCTTCATGCGGGCGCGAAAGCCGTGCTCCTTGGCACGATGGCGCTTCTTGGGCTGGTACGTCTGCTTCATCCGGGCGGTCCTGCGATCCTCTCGATCCGACCTCGGGGACGGTCGCTCCGTCTTCCCCTAGAGGCACGCAAACGCGCCGAATGTCCCGCAGGACATATGGCGCGTCGTCGTCCGGCGGATGATAGGTCGGCCCCAGAGTGGGTGTCAAACGTCCACGGAGGCCCGCGACACGCCCGTTGTCCGGCCCCGACGCCGGCCATCCGGCCCGTCGGAACGGGTCTCTCACGGGCTTCGCACGGATACTCCAGGGGGGTATGTGCGAATCGTCTTGCGACGCGATCTTGGCCGGTGCTATCCTCTGCGGGCCCTCGGCGCCGGAGACGTTCGCGGGAGACGCCAAGCAGCCTCGTGGAGGGGCGCAGGCAGCGGTCGTCCGGCCTCGTCGGATGGACGTCGATCGGACGCTCCACCGCCACGCGCCACGACCGGGACCCTGGCCGCCGCTATCTCATCGACCGTCAACCCCGAACGTAGGTCCTATCGAACGAATGGACGCCAAGCAGGTCTGGCGAGCTGCCCTGGGTGAACTCCAGGTCTCGCTCTCGCCGGCCAATTACGAGACGTGGCTGCGCGATACCCAGCTCGTCGATGTCGACGAACAACGGTTCCGCATCGCCGTCCCCAATGGGTTCGCGAAGGACTGGCTCGAGACCCGCTATCGGTCGCTGATCAGTCAGACCCTCGCGCGCATCGTCGGCTATAGCGTCCAGGTCGAGTTCGTCGTCGGGCCGGCGCCCGCGGAACCACCCAAGGACGGCCTCGAGGCCCAGCACCTGCCGTCGACCAACGGGCTCAACGGGCAGGAGGTCCGCGTCGAGGCGACGCGTGTCGGTGGTGAAGGTGGCGCGACCAACCTCAACCCGCGCTACACCTTCGCCAATTTCATCGTCGGGTCGGCGAACCGGCTGGGTCATGCAGCCAGCCTCTCGGTCGCCGAACGACCGGGTCATGCCTACAACCCGCTCTTCCTGTATGGCGGTGTCGGGCTGGGCAAGACCCACCTGATGCATGCGATCGGCAACCAGGTCATCGCCCGGTTCCCGCGCAAGCGGGTCGTCTACGCGACGTCCGAGAAGTTCACGAACGAGTTCATCACGAGCATCCAGCAGGGCAAGATCGACGAGTTCCGGTCGCGCTACCGCCGGATCGACCTTCTCCTCATCGACGACATCCAGTTCATCGCGGACAAGGAACGGACCCAGGAGGAGTTCTTCCACACCTTCAATGCGATCCACGAGGACGGGAAGCAGATCGTCCTCTCGAGCGATCGACCGCCGAAGGCGATCCTGACCCTCGAAGAGCGTCTCCGCTCCCGGTTCGAATGGGGGCTCATCGCCGACCTGACCGCCCCGGACCTCGAGACCCGGATCGCGATCCTCCGCGCCAAGGCGGAAGAAGGCGCTGTGCCGATCACGTCCGACGTCGTTGAGTTCATCGCCCGCAAGGTCGTGTCGAACGTGCGCGAGCTCGAGGGTGCCCTCAACCGCATCGTCGCGTTCGCGAGCATGGGCGCGACGCCGATCAGCATCGAGCTCGCCCAGGCCGTCCTCTCGAACGTCTTGTACAACCCGAAGAAGCGCCAGGTGACGCCCGAGCGGATCGCCAAGGCCGTCTCGGACTACTACAGCGTCCCGATGGAAGCGCTCCAGGGCCAGAAGCGCGACAAGGCGATCGTGATGCCGCGCCAGATCGCGATGTTCCTCATGCGTGAGGAGACGGACGTGTCGCTATTGCGGATCGGCGCCGAGCTCGGCGGTCGCGACCATTCGACGGTCCTGCACGCCTGCGACAAGATCACGCGCGAAGTCGCCACCAACGACGAGCTTCGACGAGAGATCGCCGCGGTCCGCGAGCTCATCTACGCCGAATAGCTCGCGACCGAGCGGCTCGCCCGCCGGCGCCATCCACGACCATCGGCCTCCAGCCTGGTTCGCTCACACCCCGAGGCTGCGGATATGTCCCTGATATGTCCCGCGGCGTGGTGGATATGCGGGTGCAACGTCGAGCCGGTGATCGCGGAGCCGTCGATCCATCCCCAGCCTGTCGACGGTCCGGTCCGCCGCCGCGGCCAGCTTGTCCACGCGCCGACGACCTCCGTCAACGCCGCTCCGCCGAACGGCCACGTACGGCCGTCCACGCGGTCCACACCGTTACTACGGTGATGACGGACCTAGTAGAAAGAGAGAAGATACCCACCAAGACCCCCGGTCACCCGGACCACGTTCCAGAGGGAGTGATGCCCACGTGAAGCTATCGGTCATGCAGGAGAACCTGGCGCGCGGTCTATCGATCGTCAGCCGGGCGGTATCGAGTCGGAGCACGCTACCGGTGCTCGCGAACGTCCTGCTCAAGACCGAGGACGCGGGGCTCAAGCTGACCGCGACCAACCTCGAGATCGGTATCACCTACTGGGTTCCCGGCAAGGTCGACGAGGACGGGGCCACGACGGTCCCCGCACGATTGCTTACGGATCTCGTGAATTCGCTGCCACCGGGCGACAAGGTCGAGCTCGAAGTGACCGCCGGTGACACCCTCCATGTGAAGGCCGGTCGCTTCCAGACTCACATCAAGGGCATCAGCGACGAGGAGTTCCCGGCGATCCAGACCGCAGGTGACCGCCCGACGACTCGGATCGCCCAGAACGTCCTGCGGCGCGCCCTCGCCGAGACCGCGTTCGCGGCGGCGAGCGACGAGGCGCGACCGATCCTGACCGGGGTGCTGGCACGGTTCGAGGGTGACCAGCTCACGCTCGCCGCGGCTGATAACTACCGGATCGCGGTCAAGACCGTGCCGATCCTCGATCCGGTGCCGGAGACCAGCGTCGTCATCCCGGCCCGTGCGCTGAACGAGCTCTCCCGCGTCCTGGCCGATGTCGACGATCCCGTGGACGTCGTCCTTGCCGGGGCGCGCAACCAGGTCCTGTTCCATCTCGACGGGATCGACCTCGTCAGCCGGCTCATCGACGGCCAGTTCCCGAACTACCAGCAGGTCATGCCGCAGGCACACGCGACGCGCGCGGTGCTCGATCGCGAAGAGCTCCTCCGGGCCGTCCGCCCGGCGGCCCTCATCGCCCACGAATCGGCCAACATCGTGAAGCTGCAGATCGGCGGCGACGGTGATCCCGGTGTCACGGTCAGCGCCAACGCGGAGGTCGGTGATCACGTCGGGCAGGTCGAAGCGGCCGTCGAGGGCGACGGCACCACGATCGCGTTCAACGCCCGCTACCTCGCGGATGTCCTGACCAACGTCTCGGCCGACCAGTTCGCGCTCGAGCTGAACGGGCCGCTGTCCCCAGGCGTGTTCAAGCCGGTCGGCGACGACCGCTATGTCCACGTCGTGATGCCGGTCCGGACGACGTCCTAGCATCGCGGCGCTCGGTTCGCTCTCAGCCCTCGACCTGCGCGGTTACGCGTCGGTCGACGCCTCCTTCGACGCCGGGCCGCATCTGATCTGGGGCCCGAACGCAGCCGGCAAGACGAGCCTCCTCGAGGCGATCGCGCTGCTTGGCTGGGGCCGTTCGCACCGCACCAGCTCCGACGGCGAGCTGATCCGCTGGGGTCGGGACCTGGCCCGTGTCGAAGGGACGGTCGGCTCCGACGTCCTCGAGGTCGCGATCCAGCGCTCAGGGGCCGATGGTTCCGGTGGCCGCAAGCGGATCCGGGTCAACGGCGTCGGCCGGCGGGCGAACATCCTCGGCCGCCATCTCCGGGTCGTGCTCTTCGCGCCCGAGGAGATGCTGCTCGTGATCGGCTCGCCGTCGCTTCGCCGCGCCGCCATCGACGCGCTGGCTGCCGCGCGCTTCCCGACCTACGCCGACGACCTCGGCACGTATGGTCGGACCCTCCAGCAGCGCAACAGCCTGCTGCGCGCGATCCGCGAGGAGACCGCGACCCGTGACCAACTGCGGTTCTGGGATGACACCTTCCTCGACACCGGCGGGCGAGTCGTCGCCGCGCGGCACGAGCTACTCGATCAGCTCGCACCGCCGTTGGCCGACGCCCACCGCGAGATCGCGCCGGAGGAGGCGGCGAACGGCGGACTGACGCTCCGCTACGTCACGAACGCGCCGATGCTCTCTGGGGAGACGTCACGGGACGCGCTCGCACGGCGGCTCGTCGAGACGGCCGAGAAGGAGATCTGGAACGGCTCGACCGTGATCGGCCCGCATCGCGACGATCTGGCCTTCGATCTCGCCGGTCGCGATCTCGCCGGGTTCGCCTCGCGCGGTCAGCAGCGCACGGCGATCCTCGCGTTCAAGCTCGCCGAGCTCGACCTGCTGACCGCACTCGACGGCCAGCCGCCACTGCTGTTGCTCGATGATGTCTTCAGTGAGCTCGATCCCGAGCGTCGCGCGCACCTCGTCCGTCGCATCGCAGAGCTGCCCCAGGCGTTCGTCACGACGACGACACCCGACGACCTGGATCCGGGCCTGCTCGCCATCGCGCACGGTTGGGAGGTCCGGCCCGGGTCGGCGGGGGCGGAGCTCCGGCAGGCCGCCGTCGGGTCGCGGCGCCCGGTGAGTCCGGCATGACCGAGAGCGGGCCGCGGCGCAGGCCGATGCGCAGGATCGGCGACCTGATCCCCGATGCCGCTCGCGCGCTCGGCCTCGAGGACGAGCTTCGCCTGGCTCGCGCGATGTCGACGTTCGAGGCGATCGTCGCCGAGCGCGTCCCCGCGGCGGCGGGCGCGTGTCGCGTCGTCGCGATCGCCGGATTCGCGATCGACGTGGAAGCAGACGCGCCGATCGTCGCGCAGGAGCTCCGGCTCCGCTCCGGTGAGCTCCTGACCGCCTTCGCGGCCGCCCCCGGGGGCATCGGTATACGGGACCTTCGAGTGCACGTTCGCCGCGGAGGTCCCCGCGTATAATGCGCCGGACCTGCCTGCCATCTCGGGGCGAACGTCACGCCGATCCGGCCAGGGATCGTCCCGTCGCCTGACCAACCCTATCGAGAGGCCCGCATGGCCGCCCGTCTCCAACTGAAGCTAGGGATCGTCGCCGAGCACGACCGGCTCGACGATTCGCCCGACACACTGGTCGTCGTCGAACCGAGCGTCGGTTCGGTCGCCAGGTCGAAGGGCAACCTCTACCTCCTCGTGACGTCGCGAACGAGTTCGCGTCACGCGCTGGAGGCGACGCGACTCGCCGCCGAGACGATCCGCAACGAGTACTACTACGACGAGTCCGCGGGCATCCGCGTCTGTCTCCAGAAGGCCATCGCGACCGCGAACAAGCGGCTGCTCCATCAAGCCGATCGACTCGGGCTCAAATCGCCCGAGGGCAATGGACCGATCGGCGTCGGCGTGGGCGTCGTGCGCGGCAACGAGATGTATGTCGCGACGGTGGGCCCGGCGGAGGCGTATCTGATCCGTCAGGCCCGTCTCTCGACGCTGCCCGATCCACATCGTGAGCGCGGGCTGCCGTCGAACGGTCTCGAGCCGGAGGTCTGGCGCGGCGAGGTGACCGTCGGCGACTCCCTGGTCCTGATCTCGCCGAACGTCGTCGCCCGTCTGGGGCCCGACGAGCTCAAGGACGCGATGGTCACGCTTCATCCGCAGTCGGCCATGGAGCACCTCCACCAGCGGTTCAAGGCGTCCGATGGTGCCGGGAGCGACGGCGCCATCGCTTTCGAGGCGACGGAAGTGGCACCGACCAGCCGTGGCCGGATCCTCGTGCCGGTCCGGCCGGCCGAACCCCTTGCAGGGGCCCCCGAGCGCTCGCCGATCCCACTCGCCGACAACGTGCAGGCGGCCGGGGCGGCCGTGGCGTCGGCTGCAGACAGCGCGCGGACGGTCGCGGGCAGCGCATTCGAACGGACGATCGCCCGCCTGCACGACCTACTCCCACGCCGAAAGCCCGCCTATCGCCGCGTCACCCCGCTCGCGTCACGACGCGAGACCCAGCGTCGCGCTGCGATCGCGATCATCGCCCTGCTCGTCGTGGTCGGCGGCCTCGCGATGTCGGTCTGGGCGTTCGGTGGCAAGACACCGCAGGGTGCGATCAGCTCGATCAACGCGGGCCAGCAGGCGCTCGACAAGGCGCAAGAGGACCTCGCCCAGGTGTCGGGCCCGGGCATCGATCTCGTGACCGACGATCGGAACGCGGCGCTGCGCCTGCTGACCGATGCCTACACGGAGCTCGGCAAGGCCGAGGACGCGAGCGTCAGCTCGGCGGTCATCGACCCGGTTCGCGCGAAGGTCGTGGCGCTTCTCGACCGCGCGTACGGGATGGTCGATGTCACGTCGACGCCGCTGTTCACGTTCAAGGCCGCCCAGGGCGCGGCGCCGTTCGACATGCGCGACATGGTCCGCGGCGCCGACGGCGCTCCGTACGTGATGGACAGTGCGACGAAGTCCGTGTACCGGATCGACCTCAAGCGAAAGAAGGCCACGAACATCGCCAAGAACGGGCGGACCGTCGGCGGCACACGGATGGCCGTTCCGAAGCTTCTCGCCGTGGGTGGCCGTGACCTGCTCATCCTCGATACCAAGAACGCGCTGTGGCGCTGGCGGGCCTCGAACGACGCGGGCCGTGGCACCACCACGCGCGTCAACGTGAACGGCGCGAGCCAGTGGGGCAGCGACATCCTCGGCATCGGGACGTTCCTGCGGGACAGCGTTCGGGGGCTCTACAACCTCTACGTCCTCGATCCGTCGGAGCAGCAGATCCGAGCCTATCCGCCTGCGGCTGATGGAAGCGGTTTCCCGCGCAAGTCCTCGGCCTGGCTCGCGACAGCGCGCGCCATCGACCAGATGACATCGCTCTACATCGACGGCGACATCTACATCACCGAGAACGGGCTGCTCGACCGCTACACGGCCGGCAAGAGCGATGCCTGGGATCCGGGCAAGCCCGGCGACGAGCTCCTGCGGCCGAGCACGAGCCAGGTGCTGGTCGCCGGGTCGAACGATCTGGAAAGCCGGAACAAGGGCAAGGTGTACACGTTCGACCGAGCGAACGACCGTGTCCTGGCCTATGACAAGCGGACCGGCGACTTCATCGCGCAATACCGGCTCAAGGACAGCGACGGCTGGGGCGACCTGCGGGCGATGTACATCGTCCCGGGCGTTGACGATCAGCCCGACACGCTCGTGTGGCTCTCCAAGGACGCGGTCAATCAGACCCTCCTCGAGGCCGCGCCGGAGGCGGGCGGCGCCTCGCCGTCTCCCTCGACCGGCGCGAGCGCCTCACCGTCGACCTCCGCGAGCCCATAGCCCGGGGGCCGCCCCGTGATCCCCCTACGCGACGCGAACCCGACCCGGCGGACGCCGGTCATCACGCTCGCGATCATCGCCGCATGCGTCGTCGTCTACGGCTACCAGGTGCTCCTGTTGGCGCAGGGGGGCGACGATGCTCTCGATGCGTTCATCACCCGATGGGGCGTCGTGCCCGCGGAGCTCGTCGATGCCCTGCGATCCGGTGCGTTCGCCTCGATGGAGACCGTCACGCTGGTCACGAGCCAGTTCCTGCACGGCAGCCTCGTCCATATCGCCGGCAACATGCTGTTCCTGTGGATCTTCGGGAACAACATCGAAGACCGCTTCGGACGACTCGCGTTCCTGGCCTTCTACCTGGT
>Ga0207674_10005059_pt1 | contig 15736 bp, 15 predicted proteins | sample KBSCornC72_FD_184303 | JGI IMG/M metagenome (GOLD analysis project Ga0207674, IMG submission 184303) | Corn rhizosphere microbial communities from Kellogg Biological Station, Michigan, USA - KBS Corn C7-2 (SPAdes) (version 2) | ecosystem: Host-associated > Plants > Roots > Rhizosphere > Soil ... | reverse complement strand
GCCGGAACTGCCCGGACTGATGACGCGGATGACGTGGTGCTATTGGGTACCGGTCGCCTTCGATCCGCTTATGCTTAGTTTGTAAGGGAAATCCTGACCCTTTTTTCCGGTTTCGTCTTCCACCCTGGCGGTAACCGATCCATCGTCGTTTTTCTTGTAGCGAATCCGCTTGGGAAAATCGTGCTGCAGGTTTGCAAACACTACCTCTCTTGGCGTCATGCTCTCTAGCGTGAACTCGGTTGGTGGTTGTCCACCTGGTTGAGCGAGGTATACCAGCGAACTACCGCGCTGCTCGATCCTCAGAAACTCGAACTCTACAAGTTTGCCATTCTTCACGGTCCGTCCTGTCGCGAGCATCAAGCCGCCGGATGGAGCATTCCACTGCTCCTCGATGACCGTGTTCCCCTTGTCCATGCGCCACGAACCAGTCAGCCACTTCAAGTCATCTATGCGCGACGAGGTTTGCGCAGCCGCTAGCAATGTTCCAAGTATTAAGAGACCGGACAGGAAACCAAGAGTCCTTATTTTCATTGACTCACCTCGGATCTTACCTTGCGTCGTAGCAACTTAGACGGACCCTCAACCAGGGAGTGAGCGGTGTCCTGAGAATTTGTAAGCTCCCGGCTTAGAACAGATTCAAACCAGCAGAGTTGTTTTCCGGACCAAAACGAAGGATGATCGATGACCTCGTCCAATGGTTTCTCTTGGACTCCGATGGTCTATGGGTACTTCGCCCCGGTAATCCAGCAAACTTGATCACACGCAACCCGGCCCCGTCAACAAATGGAGATTGATCATGGCTAGAACTGATTCTCAATTTCGGTTCTAGGTGATCGAGAAGGAGAGAGCATGGCAAATGTAACATCTGAAATTCACCCTGACGAAACGAGCATCGATATGAGATTCGCGAAAGCGGATATGAAACTGGAGATCGTCGTTATTCCCGTCTCAGACGTCGATCGCGCGAAGGAATTCTATGGACGGCTCGGGTGGCGTCTCGACGCCGACTTCGCAGCCGGTAGTGAGTTCCGGGTGATCCAGTTCACGCCCCCCGGCTCTGGATGCTCGATCATCTTCGGCAAGAACGTTACTGCGGCAACACCTGGCAGTTCGCAGGGACTATACCTGATTGTGTCCGACATTGAGGCTGCCCGGAAAGAACTGCTCGGTCGCGGTATCGAGATCAGCGAGGTATTTCACGGGGCAAGTGGCGCTTACGCCGGCAAGGATGAGCCCTTCCTGTTTGGGAGCCAGCGAGTCGCCGGTGAGGATCCCGACCATGGCAGCTACCGTTCATTCGCCTCTTTCCATGATCCGGACGGCAATGGCTGGCTGCTGCAGGGGGTCACTACGCGGCTGCCCGGTCGCATTGACTCTGCAACGACGAGCTTCGCCTCGGCGAACGATCTGGCGAGCGCATTTCGGCGAGCGGAGGCCGCTCACGGCGAGCACGAAAAGCGCACCGGCCAGCGCGACGCAAACTGGCCCGACTGGTACGCCGCGTACATGGTGGCGGAGCAGAACGGCAGCGAACTTCCGAAATAAATCAAATGCGAGGAGCGCGTCGGTGGCGGCGCGCCCTCCACCTCTTTTAACGTCTTTTAACTCACCTTCGGAAGCAGAGCGCGCACCTATGCTGATGCGGCCGCCTTCTCAATCTGCTTTAACTTTTCCGTCAGCAATTCCTGTTCCCGCAGGTTTTTCGTCATTTCGATCGCGCGCTGGATTTCCTCACGCGCCTCAGGAAACCTGCGCATTTTCATTAGCAGGTCTCCGCGAACGCTGTGAAGCAGATGATAGCCAGCCAGTGCAGAGTCACCAGCGGGCGTCGCGATGGCATCGAGTGCATCCAGCCCAGCGGGCGGGCCCTTCGCCATACCAACAGCAACTGCTCGATTCAGTCCCACGATGGGAGATGGCGTGGTTTGCATCAGTGTGTCGTAGAGAAGAACGATCCGTTGCCAGTCAGTCTCTTCGGCTCGACGAGCTCGCATGTGACAGGCAACAATCGCTGCCTGCAAAGCATAGTATTTAGCTTCACCACCCAGGCTTTGTGCGTGTTCGAGCGAGGTCATCCCCCGCTGAATCTGCGCGTCATCCCACAAAGAGCGATCCTGATCCGGCAGCAAGACCGCCTCGCCGTTGCTTCCCCGGCGGGCCGCAGTACGCGACGCATTGAGTTCCATCAGAGCCAGAAGTGCGTGGACTTCAGACTCCTCGGGAAGAAGTCGCACCAGCATGCGTCCGAGACGCAGCGCCTCGTCGCAGAGAGCAGCCCGCATCCACTCCTCTCCAGAGGTCGCGGTATACCCCTCATTGAAGATCAGGTAGACGACGGAAAGTACTGAGTTCACCCTGCTGCGTAACTCGTCCCCGCGCGGCGTCTCGAAGGGAACATGAGCTTCCGAGAGAGTCTTCTTGGCGCGAAAGATCCGTTGTCCTATCGTTTTCTCAGGTACAAGAAAGGCGCGGGCGATCTCTGCCGTAGTGAGGCCGCCGATCAAACGCAACGTAAGCGCGACGCGTCCCTCCACGGCAAGGACCGGATGGCACGCGGTAAAGATAAGCCGCAGCACGTCATCGTCGATGACCTGTTCCAGTGCCTGGTCCATCGCCTCTCCAAGCCGCTTCTGTTGCGCTTGAAGCTCCCGAGCGATTTCTTCGTGCTTTTGTACAAGCATCTGCCCACGGCGCAGACTATCGATGGCACGGCGCTTTGCCGCCGTCATCAGCCACGCAGCGGGATTTTCGGGGATACCTTCTTCGGGCCACCGCTCAAGGGCCGTAACTAGCGCATCCTGGGCCAATTCCTCGGCAATACCGATATCGCGGGTGACGCGGGCGATGGCAGCGATGAGCCGCGTCGACTCGATCTTCCACACCGCCTCGATCGTCCTGGGGACTTCGCTCATGTTCGCCTGACGTCATTCTAACCGTCGTCAGGCAAACACGTTACCGATGCTCGTTAGTCGGCGATGAAGGAAGATATTCCGTTCAGCAGCAGTTGCTGCTGCCTTAGCTCTCAGTCCTTTTCGGGGGCAGGCATGAAGAATATCTCTCGAACCTCGACAGCCCCACCGCCTACTTTCGCGCCCCTGCGCGCCCAGGCCAGCGCCTCGTCCAGGTCAGCGCATTCCAGTATCGAAAAACCGCCGACATGTTCTTTCGTTTCCAGATACGGCCCGTCGGTGATGATAACTTCACCGTTGGGCTGCGCCCGCAGTGTGCGGGTCGCGCCGAGGCCGCAGGCGAACTTCCTGACACCGGCAGCGATCATCTCGCGATTGAGCGCGTGGATCTCCTCCACCATCGCTTCGTCCATTGCGGACGGGTCAAAGTTGTCGGGGAGGTAACCAGAAACCAGATATTGCGGCATGTCGTCTCCTGGAATGTTCTTCAGCAGGGCTTGTTGCCCCCGCCTTCACTATAACGTCGAACGGCGAGACCGGAATTCTACAAGTCGTCCTTAGAATTTTTCTTGTTGCCTCAGTTGTAGGTGCCGGACAGGTGCTTTGAAGGTGTAAGCGAATTTGGGAAATAACTCGGCGGCTTCCCCGGGACCCAGCAAAAAGGGCTTCATAGTAGGAATTTATTCATTTCCAAGCGGCGTCGTCGTGGTGTGTTCAGTTGGCTAACTTGCTATTCCACGGTGACGGATTTCGCGAGATTCCTGGGCTGGTCGACGTCGCAGCCGCGTCGAACGGCGATATGATAAGCGAGCAACTGCATCGGAACGATTTCCAGGATCGGTGCGAGTATTTCCGGCGCGTGTGGGATAAAGATCACGTGGTCGGCGGCTTCCTTGATTTCCTCGTCACCCTCGGTAGCGACGGCAATCACCTGGCCACTACGTGCCTTCACTTCCTTCAGGTTTGAAATCGTCTTCTCGTATCGAAGCACTGAATTGGGATCGTTGTCGTCCTTTGTCGCAATGATTACGACGGGAAGATTCTCGTCGATCAGGGCGTTAGGACCATGCTTCATCTCTCCGGCAGGGTAGCCTTCCGCGTGGATGTAAGAGATCTCCTTCAATTTCAGAGCCCCTTCCAGGGCGATTGGGTAGTGAATCCCGCGGCCAAGGAACAAGAAATCGTGAGCACGGTTGTAGATTTTGGCGAGCTCTTCGATTTCTTCATCGCGGGTTAAGAGAGCTTCGAGCTTTCCAGGGATACGAGTCAGTTCCCTGAGCAGGTTCTTGGCGTCTTCCATGTTCAGCGTTCCGCGCAGTTCGGCGATATGAACGGCGAGAAGGAAGAGCGCAGTCAGTTGGGCAGTGAAGGCCTTCGTCGACGCAACACCGATTTCCGGACCGGCGTGCGTGTAGATGGTGCCGGCGGCTTCCCGGGCAATCATTGCTCCAACCACGTTGCAAATGGCGAGCGTCTTGGAACCCTTTGCCTTTGCCTCGCGCTGAGCGGCGATCGTGTCCGCGGTTTCGCCGGACTGCGTGATGAGCACAGTGAGTTCGTCAGGCCCGGTGATCGGATCTCGATACCGGAATTCGCTGGCGTAGTCGACGTCGACCGGGACACGGGCCAGTCGCTCGATCATGAATTTCCCAGCGAGCGCGGCGTGCCAACTGGTACCGCACGCGGTAATTTGAACCTTCTTGAAGTTCTTGAACTCAGCCTCGGTGATGTCCATCTCATCGAGGAATATCTTGCCGGTGTCTTGGGACACGCGGCCTAACCAGGTATCCCGCACCGCGCGCGGCTGCTCATAAATTTCTTTGAGCATGAAGTGCTTGAAGCCGCCCTTCTCCGCCATGATCGGATCCCAAGTGATGTGCTGAACTTCACGCTTGATGGGTTTCCCATCGAAATCGGTCAGCTTCACGCCTTGCTGCGTGATGACGGCAAGATCGCCGTCGCCGAGGAAGAACAAGTCCCGAGTGTGAAAGAGAATGGCTGGAATATCAGACGCTACAAAGTATTCGTCCTTACCCATTCCAATGACGGCGGGAGGACCATTGCGAGCGGCGACAATCTTATTCGGTTCGTCGACGGAGATGATGGCGAGTGCGAACACTCCCGTTAGCTGCTGAACAGTTTTGCGGACCGCCTCTTCAAGTGATGGACTGTCCTTCAGGTTCTTCTCTACGAGGTGAGCGATGACCTCGGTGTCGGTCTCGGTCGTGAAGGTGTGACCCTCTTCACGCAGCTTCTTCTTCAACGGCATGTAGTTTTCGACAATGCCGTTGTGAACTACAACGATCTTACCGGTGCAATCACGGTGAGGATGCGCGTTCTCTTCGGTCGGACGTCCGTGAGTGGCCCAACGGGTGTGTCCGATCCCATAGGTTCCATCGAGCGGCTTCAAGCGAATCGCTTCTTCGAGATTGCGAAGCTTGCCCTCAGCGCGACGAACCTGGAGCCCATCTCCGTTTCCGGCGACGGCGATGCCCGCGGAGTCATAGCCGCGGTACTCAAGCTTCTTCAATCCGTCGATGATGACCGGGACGACTCGCTTCTTTCCGACATACCCCACTATGCCGCACATAATTCCAATACTCCTGGCCCGCTGCATGGAGCGGGATCGTCACAGAATGAAGGGGGAGGACGGTATAAACAAGTGACGCACGTAACTTGCGCCGAGGCGCAAAGACATTGCGCCAAAGAGTCGGCTAATCTTCGATCTTGTAGGAGAACTCTTCAATCACCGGATTGGTGAGCACTTCACGCGCAATCCGTTCCACTTCGCTCTTGGCAGCTTCTTTTTGAAGGCCGCTTTCGAGCGAGATCTCGAAATACTTTCCCTGGCGTACATCGCCGAGCCCTTTGTAGCCCATCTTGTTCAGGGCATTGTAGATGGTCTTACCTTGGGGATCGAGGACGCTCTTCTTGAGTGTGACGTAGACGTAAGCTTTCATGGTCGGTGGAAAGATAGATTATAACCTGCTTTGAATGTCTTACAGGCGGAATAGCTCTCGAAGGCGCTTGGTTTGTGCTCGGCTGACCGGGATTTCAGTCTGCTTTCGATCATCCATCCGAATCTGGTAGCTCGATTTGAACCATGGAACGACTTCCTTAATCCGATTGATGTTCACGAGGAAAGATCGGTGAGCGCGCCAGAAGAGTGACTGGTCTAATGATGTAAGGAGTTCTTCTAAGGTCCGGCAGTTGGACTGACCTTCCATGTTGGCCGCGACGACCGTAATCACTCCGTCTTCGATCGCGGCGTAGCAGATGTCCTTCTGGTCCACCAGGAACAGACGACCGTTCGCCTTCAGAAGAATTTTGCCGAACTGGGTCTTCTGGGCCTCCAGCATTCTGACCAGGGCATCGAGGCGATCATTCGACGATTCGGGTGGTAAGAGGTTCCGCTTCGCTTTATCGACCGCCTGGTGAACACGCTTCTTATCAAAGGGTTTCAAGACATAGTCGACAGCATTCACTTCAAAAGCCTTAACGGCGTATTGATCGAAAGCAGTGGCGAAGATGATCTGCGGAAGGGGGAGTTTCTTCTCAAGCAGTTTCTTGATGACGCCGAAGCCATCGAGTCCGGGCATCTGAACGTCTAGAAAAACGATGTCGGGATTGAACTCTTTAACGAGGTTAACGGCATCGAGACCGTTCTTGCCATGCGCGACCACGTCGAGGTCTTCGGCGTCCTGGAGCAAGTAAGCGAGCTCATCACGAGCAAGTTGCTCATCATCCACGATCACCACCGATAACGACATGTCACGCTCCTGAGGAATACTGGATTATAAATCGTTCAAACAACAAAGGAAAAACCGCAGCGAAATGCCGCGGTTTAGAGATGAGTCCTCGCTGACCTATTCCAATGGTTCGTGGAGGATTTTGCCGCAATTGTTGCAGTAAAGGTCTCCCGGCTGGATGGGCGTATTGCAATGCCCACAGGCGGCCAAACGCGTCGAGGCGCATTTTGGACAGAACCTATAAGACGGCTGGATTGGGTATCCGCAACTGGCGCAATCGGTCAGAAGTTGCTTGCGCGTGAGCAGGTATAGGATGAACCCAATAGCATTCGGCACGAAAAGAACGATGGCAGTCCAAAGCCATCGATTCATGCCGCGCTTGGCGGCGTCATTGTGGACAAAACCTACCAGCAGCATCCAGCCCGCAAAAACAACTCCGACTAATACTCCCAGCAGAGCACTGACGATGCGAGGCGGAGGATTGGGCTGACGCGGCACATACGTGTTGAAGAAAATAAGAAAGAATACAAAGGCCGCCGCGGCCAACACCCAGGCCCACCAAGCTACCGCTGAATTACGTCCAGCAATTGCACTGCGATTCGCGCTTGTTGTTTCAGTCACGGGACACCCCTTCCACCCCGAGCCATTGCCATGCCAGCGCATTGCTGCGCAACGAAACCAACATCAAAACTCCTAACGCGGGCAGCAACCAGAACCAACTTACGGCTGCCACCCACACCCAACTGCTGGAGGTTACGAATCCAAACCATTGAGCGGCGTTGAACATCAGCCAGATGCTGAGGAGCGTCCACGCGAGATCAAAGACGACCGCGATCAGGATGAGGCGACGCTTCTGATCGGAGCCCGTCAGTTGTTCCTGGCGAAATCGCACTCCGGCTCTCGCCCGAGCGGCAAGGAAGGGTGGCGCTTGCACCGAGGCCGCTTGAAAAACTGCTAGCGAAGCAGTGAGGTTCTCCTGTTCCTCGCGGCAGGTATCGCAATCGGCCAGGTGCCGCATCAACTCGGCGGTTTCGGCGGTGCTCAGCAGATCGGCAGCTGCGTCGAGCATCAGCTCGCGCGCGCGCTCATGAACGTTATTCGTCATCAACGCACCTCCCGCAGAAATGGCGATCCGGCAAGTTTCTTCTGTAACATGTCCAGTCCACGCCGCAACCGCGACTTCACTGTCGAGAGGGGCGCATTCAACACGTGGGCAATCTCTTCCAACTGCATGTCTTCATGAAATCTCAGTGTCAAAACTTCGCGATAGAGTAGCGGCAGACCCTGGAGCAGTACTCCAAGCTTCTCGTCCTGCTGACGATGTTGGATGTTCTCGAAAGCCTGGGCGGCGCGTTCGTCCGCGACTTCAAACCGAGGCGTTTCTTCGTCTTCGTTTTCCAGTTCGCTAAAGTTTGCGGGATGCTTCCGCCTGGCATGATCGATCACGAGATTGCGGGCGATCGAAAGCAGCCAGGTCTCGAATTTCCAGCGTGCGCTGTACTGGGAGCCGCGCTCAAGTACGCGGACCCAGGTGTCCTGGAAAAGATCCTGCGCCATCTGCTGATCGCGCGTGAGATACAAGAGGTAGCGGTAGAGGCGGTGCTGGTATTGCTCGATGAGCTGATCCAATACACCCGGATCGCGTCGCTTCAGGGCTCGCGCGATCTGTTCGCACTCCTGCATCCAATCCTCGGCTCGAGCCACAGCAGCAAATTCTAGAGTAGCGGCAGGCATGATACCGATAAATACGGTGCTACCGCCCAAAAGGACGCAAAATCGCAAACTGCTATAGTCGAGAATCCTGTAAGCTACTGATTAATAGTAACTTGTTGCATGTAAGCGGCAACCTGCACGTCCCAGTGCAAGTCGTTTTCAATTGCGTGTTTGAGAGACTCGGCTGACTTGGGTTCCCCGTGGACCAGGTAGACGACCTCGGGGCGTTTCTTAAAGGTATGCAGCCACTGAATGCGCTCCGCGGTATCGGCGTGGTCGCTGAACTGCTCCAGTGCGGCCGTCTGCGCACGAACAGGAACAACCTGACCGAAGATTTTTACCTGCTTTTCGCCATCCTTGATTTGGCGTCCCCGAGTTCCGACTGCCTGGAAGCCAATGAACAGAACCAAGTTCTTTGGATCGGGGAGGCGTTGGGCGAGGTGATGTTGAATTCGTCCACCCATTGCCATTCCATTCGAAGAGACAATGACACATGGGTAATGTGATTCGTTGATCTTCTTCGACTCCGCGGCGGTCCTGGCAAATGTGAATCCCGGCCAATCCAACGGAGATCCGAACTTTGCGATCATTTGTTTGGTTTGGTCGTTGAACTCCTCCGAATGCTTCAGGAATATCTTCACAGCTTCGATGGCCATGGGGCTATCGGCATAGACGGGTACGCGAGGCACTAAGCCTTCTTCCATCAGTTCTTTCAAAAGGAATAGAAACTTTTGAGTACGCTCGACCGCAAACGAAGGGACGATCACACTGCCACCGCGCTGTACAGTTTGCGTGATTAGCCTTGCCATCTCAGGGCGCGGATCGACCGTGGGGTGAACGCGATCGCCATAAGTGGATTCCATTACCAGAATGTCCGGCGACGCTCCTTCCGTTGGTCCGGAATGAACGACTTTGCCAGGGGCGACATTGTTGTTGCGAACTCTTCCAATATCTCCGGTAAAGAGGGCCACCTTGGTTCCGCCATTTGCGCGAATGGTGACCTCGGTCATGGCTGATCCGAGAATGTGCGCAGCGCGAACGAAGCGGAAGCTCATGTCATTACCGAGATTTACAGTCTTGCCGAAATCGATTGGACTGAAGCTGTTGAGCGATTGGCGTGCTTCTTCGAAGGTGTAGAGAGGAAGCGCGGGGTCATGCTTGGAACTTTTTCTCTTGTTGTGGAACTGCGCATCTTCTTCCTGGAGATAGCCGCTATCGGGCAAGAGTATTCCGCAGAGATCAACGGTTGCTGGTGTCGCGTAGACTCGTCCGCGAAATCCTTCCTTCACCAATCTCGGGATCCAGCCGCAGTGATCCAAATGTGCGTGTGTGAGGATTACCGTCTCGACGTTTCGCGCGTTGATTGGCAACTCGCGCCAGTTCCGTTCGCGCCATTCCTTCGGACCCTGGAACATTCCGCAGTCGACTAGCGCTTGAAACCCGGTACCGGTGGTATCGCCTGAAACGTTGACCAAATGCTTGGACCCAGTGACGGTCCCTGCTGCTCCCAGGAATTGGATATAGCTCAAAATCTGCTCCAGGTTGGTTTGGACTTAACTGCATGGGAACAGGTCAGTGAATTCCCATAGAACTTTTAGTCCCTCAACTTCGAAACGGCAAGCGAAAGCTCAGGGTTGAGGGTTCGGCGGAAGATTTGTGATCTCGTAGGTGTTATTAGTTACGTCGGTCTCCGGCACACTGCCGTCGTTCACCCAGGCCTTGGTGGGAGAACCGGGGAACGAGACTCGGATGATGGTTTTTCCATGCGCAGAAACAACTCCGCGCTCGCGGCGTTCACCGCGATCGGACATCACCCCCACCGTTACCGGTGAGCTCATCTCTCCAGTATTTTCGACCGTTACAGTGACAATGTACATATTGGCCGCGAGGGTCGCACGAGGATAGACGCTGACGATCTTGAAATCCGGTAAACCCTTGTCGCGGTACACCCAATCATCAAAGAACTGCTCCAGCGATTGATGTGGACTGGTGTTCGCTTCCAGCAGAGATTGCATGTACCCGGGCTGAGTATCCTGTTCAGGCTTGTAGGCGTGAATCGCAGCAGACAGCGCTTTCGAACCGATCATGTCCTGCAGCATGTACCAGACATACGTGGACTTGCTTCGAAACATGACCTGGTCGTTGCTGGTGGCGAGTGGGTCGCCTTTGCCGGGAGCTTGCTGTAAAGAGGCCTTTTCCGCCTCGTTGAGTGTCTCTCGAAATTGGTTCAGGTAAGACAGGGCAGCATCCCTGCCTGCCTGTTGTTCTCGCACTAATAATTGCGCCAGATTTGCGAGCCCTTCGTTGATCCAGGGACGCGGCGACCACAGGATCGTGTGCACCAGTTGGTGACCCATCAGCATCTGCTCGACGTTTGGATCCAACCTCATCATCGGCATGAAGTAGAAGGAGTTTCCGTCGTCGAACGGCAATACATCCTGGTTCGGAAGTTCAACCAGGATCAGCTTATGCGACTGCGTGCCGTAGAAATCGGTAATCTGCGACGAGACCTTCTCGGCTGCGATCACATAGTCTCGCGCGATCTGAGTATGCTCTGGCAGGTGATAGATGGTCATGCCGGGACGATCAATCACCTGGTATGGCGCGACTGTAAAGGTCGGAGTAACTCGAGCAAGTCCCTGGTACGTAACCGTGAAAGTGTCACCGGATTGCTTGCCTTCGTCCGCATTCGTAACAAGCTGTTTTCCCGCGGGAACATTGAAAGTAGCTTCGAGCACCGAGTTACGATGTCGCTGTTTCCACTCGGCAACTCGCTCCCAGACCGCTGTCCCATCCATCAGCAAAGCCGCATTCATCGCAACGGGATACCAGACGACATAACCGAGACCACGGACCGCGGTAAAGGCATCAGTGATCTGATCCCAATCTGTACGAGCTGCGTACTGGCCTGGTGTGTCGACCCGCAGCAAGCGTCCGGTATTGAGAGTGATGGTGCCTTCATACTCGAAGTTCACGGTCACGCTCGCGCCGGGAGCGATGGCGTCGGGCAAATTCAGAATTGCCTCGGATACTTCGCCAGTGTGATCTATGTCCGATGTGTAAGGCTGCTGAACCCAGGGGACCTCTTTGTCCCCAATTCGCATAGCGGTCCATCGCAAGGAACTGGAGATTTGAAGGGCCAGATTCTTTTGAGGCGCATCGGAGGTGTTTCGAGCGTCTACTCTTCCGGTGACGGCGAAGCCCTGCTTGGCTGGGTCCAAGGTGACCTGCAAGTTATACCGGGTGAAGGTGAAGGCTTGGCGATCAAGGGCGTGAGCACACAGGCTCACCATGGAAATGAGAGCTATTAAGACCAGTTTTCTAAGAGAAGTCATTTCGACTTGGACTTTACGTACGGTTCAATCTTCTTCATCGCATTTCGGCGCTGCCGCAATGCCTCGTACATCACGATCCCCCCAGCGACGGAGACGTTGAGGGATGAGACTTCACCCATCATCGGAATCGATACCAGCAAGTCACATTTCTTTCGGACCAGATCGTGCAAACCTTTGCCTTCAGCTCCCATGACCAACGCGACATCCATGTTGTAGTCGAGTTCGTCATAGCTCTGCGTGCCCCGTTCATCGAGGCCGACTACCCACACGTTCCGTTCCTTCAGGTCTTCCAGAGTGCGTGCGATATTTACGACTCTCGCTACGGAGAGGTGTTCGGAAGCTCCCGCTGACGCCTTTACCACTGTTCCAGTGATCCCCGCAGCGCGCCGCTCCGGAATCACCACGCCATCTACGCCGGCTCCATCTGCAGATCGCATCAGCGCACCGAGATTGTGCGGATCTTCTATGCCGTCGAGCACGAGTACGAAGGCATGCTCTCCGCGTTTGTTATCGAGGATTTCGTCGAGGTCACTAAACTTTTTGCGGGAGGTGAACGCCATCACTCCCTGGTGTGTGCGAGTTCGTGTTTCACGATCGATCTCCTCGCGCGGGACAAACCGGACGGCGATGCCGGACTGCCGACAATCGTCAATGATGCGCTGGATGCGGGGATCGGTGCGGTCCTTCGCTATGGCCACGTAGTCGAAGGAGCGTTCTCTCGATTTCAGGGCTTCGCTGACCGCATGGATGCCGAAAATTATGTCACTCATGGGCTTGATAAGTTTACGCTACGCGCGACGGATTAGCGCGCCTGATCTTTGCCACTACCCAAAAGGCGGTAGCTCCGACCACGGCTCCCGCGACGATGTCCGAAACATAGTGGTAGCCGTCATAAACTGCACCGACACACATAAGGAGCAGGGGAACCGTTATCCACTTGGCGAGCTTGGCCTGCCACTTCAGTGCCGCGAGGTATGCAACGACGGAAGCCATGATATGACCGCTCGGAAATGCATTGCCATGAACGCCACCGTGACGCTGGATGAGGAGAACAAGCCGGTGAAATGGCCCAGCCGCTGTCAGGCTTGAGTCTGGCGCCATGAGGGTGTGAGCAGGTCCTTCGGTCGGGAACAACAGGTAAGTGGCGAAGCAGACGATATAACCAAGGACCGTTGCATCCATCCAGATTCGAAATGGCTGATTAGGGGATGAACGTTCACTGGGCGATGCGCGCCAGATTCCTTCGTAGAGTAGTCCGCCGACGACCGGCATGATCCAGTAAAAGGTGAAGTACCCGAACTCGAGGAATTCGGTGACGATCGGGCCACGATGCCGATTGAGCCAAGCGGTCGGCGCGGTCGAAAACAGAGCTCTTTCGATCTGAATTACGTAGCGATCCTGCCAGTGGGGGACGAATGCAAGTGACAGCCGGGCAACCTCTTCGAAGGCCGTAATGAAGAGGAATAACGGATACCAGTCATGCGCGATGCGCCACCATCGTCCGCGGCGTTGCAGAGCAGCGAGCGAAATAATGATGACGATTACGGACCCGTGATAGAAAAGAGCGACCCGATCGAAGGTCGCCGGTCGGGCAACGACCAAGGTTGTTCCGAGAACGAAATGCCAGCCTGCGAGCATTGTGTCCGTCCAGTTCATCGACGGTTTCCACCCGCGAATTGAGAGGGGTAGTTTCGGCACGATGTGAATCCCGGAAACCTACGCGGTTCCAGACAACCGAGATGCTGTGTAGTGTGCTGAAGCCGTATCGATCTGCTGAACCCAGGTTCAAACCAGCAAACCCTTATTTTCAACCTGTGCAAACAAACACTTTTCTGTGAACCTGCCGCGCCTGCCTCTCATCTTTCTTTTTTATGAAAGCTAGCATTAAGAGCGCTCTCCTGATCGGCGGAACGGTATTGGCCGCGGGTCTCGCATTCGCTTATGCAGAAGGATCAAGCGATCTCACGACGGTGCCGTCGGTCGATCTCAATCGGTACGTCGGCCAATGGTACGAGATCGCTCGCTATCCGAATCGCTTCCAGAAGCAATGTGCTGGAGATGTCACGGCGACTTACACCGCGATGGGTGACAGCAAGATTGAAGTTCTGAATTCCTGCCGGAACAAGGACGGAAGGAACGAAATCGCGAAAGGGAAGGCAAGGGTCGCAGATCCGAATTCGAAGGCAAGATTGCGCGTGACCTTCTTCTGGCCATTCTATGGAGACTATTGGATTATCGGGCTCGATCCCGAATACCGCTGGGCGGTCGTCGGAGAGCCAAGTCGGAAATATTTGTGGATACTCAGCCGTTCACCGCAGATGGACGAGTCAGACTATCGTCGGGCGGTCTCGATAGTGCGAGAAAAAGGTTACGATCCATCGAAGCTCGTCCTGACCCCACAGCAGTGACGCGGGTGGAACAGAGCCGGGAGACATGTGCAGAATCATGCAGCTATGTCTACACGCCCCCGCTTTGACCGATCACATAAAACTTGAAGATTTTCCTTGTAACTCATTGAATTGAAGGGTATTGGTCTGCAATCGATTTTCGAAGGCATCGTTTGGTATTCAGGGTGCACTCTTCATGACCGGTAGGTAAAGATCCTCGAAGGATCTTTCAAATTGCGGGGATTGTCGGGCGGAAAATCAGCCGACGACGATCCGATCGCTTGCAAAGGGCCTCAGGCTAACCAGCTTGGGGCCCTTGGTTCTTCAAGGAATCTCTGCGACGAAAAAGTGTAGCAATCAGGGAGATCAGGATCGCCAGGTTGACCCATGCGAACCAATCGCCCAAACGTGCGTAGATCGTCTCCTCAGACCCTGGCGAAAGAGAGCCGATGATGGATGCGCCGGAATGGCTGCTGTGTTCCTCGGCAAGGATTCGGCCACGATTGTCGCTGATTGTCATCTGTCCTTGCTTCGCGGAGCGAGCAATCGCGAAACCGCCCTCGACTCCGCGAAGTACCGCCATGCGGGAGTGCAGCCAATCGTCAACCGTGAAGTCCCATGCCGGAACCAACATTAATTGCACTCCACTTCGCGCGTACTCACGGGTGAAGCTGGGGAAATCCATGTCTTTGCAGATAGCGACAGCCCAGCCTTGATGAGGCTCTGCAAGAACACCGATGCGTGCGCCCCGCTCGTAGCCGTCTTCCCATCGCGGCACCATGAAATGTTTCTCGTAAGAAGTTTGAAGACTGCCATCCGGGCCAAAGACAAACGCGAGACTATGCTTCAGTGGTTCATCCTTCCGATCAACACCGACTACGACCATCACAGCGTTGCGGCGGGCAGCCTCGCTGAAAGCACTTAGCGTCGGACCGTCAAGAGCATCTGTAATGGGTCCAATCTTTTCAGGTACAACGACGACCTTTGCGCCCTTTTCGGCAAGGCGCTCGATTTCACTGGAATACCAGCTAACAATCGCCGAGGCATCTTCTTCTCGGCTTGCAAGGAGCGGACGATGATCGGTTGCGGCGAGACCGATCACGACACGAGCGCTGTCCGGCGAAGCTTGCAGGCGTGCAAAGCCGAATGCAAAAACCGCGGAAAGAATCGCGATGCTGCCGGCTGCAATGAACCGTCGGTTGGTGTTCGGAGCAGCCACGATGACGGCGAGTGCAGAAGCAAAGAAGAAGATCGCAAAACTAATTCCCCAGATACCAGTGACGGACGCGAGCTGAAGTATCGGGAGAAAATTCATTTGCGAATAGGCAAGGTTAAGTGCTGTTCCATTTGCTCCAAGGGAATTGAGATATTCGAATGAAACCCAGACTGTGGGCAGAGCAACGATCGCCAGAAAATACTGTCGTCGCAGGAACAAGGTTCGAGAGAGCAAGATTCCAAGCGCGAATACAACCGACGGGCCGGTGAGCGCGAGAATACGAATAGCGATCGGCAACTCCAGCACTCGAAAGTAGAGAAGCAAATTAGTGCTGCCTGCGGCATATGCGGTAAAGGCGACGAGACAGGCAGCAACCGCCTTCGAACGGTACGCATAGAGGAGCGGCGGAACCGGTGCAAGCCATGCC
>Ga0207674_10005057_pt1 | contig 15738 bp, 9 predicted proteins | sample KBSCornC72_FD_184303 | JGI IMG/M metagenome (GOLD analysis project Ga0207674, IMG submission 184303) | Corn rhizosphere microbial communities from Kellogg Biological Station, Michigan, USA - KBS Corn C7-2 (SPAdes) (version 2) | ecosystem: Host-associated > Plants > Roots > Rhizosphere > Soil ... | reverse complement strand
GGCAGCAATCACGCGGTACTCCACGGCCAGCGGCGTGGCGAGCGTCACGGTGTGGGTGCCGCCCTGGGGCTGGTACGTCGAGCAGGTATTGCTCGGCACGCCACTTACGGCGTAGACCTCCCATGTGCCGGCCGCGTTCTCACCATAGAAGGCGTAGCTGCCCAGGCCGTACTTGTTCACGGTATCGACGCCGTTGTTGTAATAGCCGTTGTACGGCAAGGACAACGCCGACACCGTGCCCGAGGGCGATTTCACAAAAAAGCCGACACTGCCCACGCACACCGAGCCCGATACGCGCAGCTGCAGCGCGTCAACCTTGTCTGTGCCCGACACGTTGAACTGGCCGAGCTTCTGCACCGCGCCGTAGTTGAACTGGTTCACGTTGGCAAAGGCCGCCGCGAAGTCCGGCACCGACAATGCTGCCGGCTTGTAGGCGACAGTGGCCTTGGCCATTTTCACCGCCGCTGATGCATCGACCAGACCGAAGCCGTACCACGTGGAATATGCATAGCCGGCGGCATTGGTCTGCCAGCCGTAGTCCAGCCGCGCGGTGGTCGCGCCGTCAGTCAGTGCGGCGCTGGTATCGCCAGTGGCGGCGCCCGTAAGCAAGTCGATTCGCGCGTTACGGCCGTCACGGCTGCCGTAATCGGTGTCGATCTTGCGAGCCGTCGCGCGCAGGATTTCGCGAACATCGCGCCACGTCAGGTTCGGGTTGGCTGCCAGCATCAGCGCGACCACGCCGGACAGCGTGGGCGTGGCCGCCGATGTGCCGTTCATGCTCGAGTAGTCGCACTTCGCGTTGTCTTTCAGGTTGGTGGCGGTGCCTGGAATCGCAAAGTCATAGGTGTCGTCCGGATTGGCTCGGCTGTAGCCGCGTGCGCAGCCGCTGAGGTCGGTCGAGAAGATCTTTGGCCCGCTACCCACCTCACCGTATTTGCCGCCGTTGCCGTATTCGCCGCCCAAGCCTGTGATCCAGTTGACCGATCCGGCGTTGGAGTAGCTCGACTTGATGCCTTGCGCGTTTGCCGCCCCGACAACGATTACGCCAGGCTCCAGCGCTTCCGGATCATTGGCAGGGTTCTCGCAGCCGATCATGCCGGCGGTGCCGCCCACGGTCGGGCACGTGCGCGGCGGAAGGTTGATGTCGTCGTTGATGGATTCATATTCATTGCCCGACGCCTTGAGCATGACCAGACCGCGGCCGTTGCGCAGGTTCGGGAAGGCGCGTACCGCGGCCTGTGTCGAGGTGGACGTGTCGTACTCCAGCGGCGCCTGCGGGTTTGCGCCGTACGACGCATTGATGAGGTGGCCGTTCTTCGACCAGGCAGCGCCGCCGTAGGCGGCGGTGATGTCGGGATTCGCCGCGCCAATAAAGCGCGCCCCGCCCAGCGCCGCGCGCGGAGCAATCCCCATGACGCCCTTGCCGTTCTGCGCCGCGGCGATGATGCCGGCCACGTTGGTGCCATGCGCGTCCTTGATGTTCGCGGGAATGTCTGCCGGTGTCGGATCGTTCGAGCCATCGTCGAAGTTGTGCGTCATGTCCGAGTTGGCATTGGCAAACAGATCTTCGTTGTGCACGTCGATGCCGTCGTCCAGCACGAGCACGTTCACGCCCTGGCCCTTGACGCCGGCCTTGTGCGCGTCTTCCACGTCGATGTCGGTCGTGCCGTTGGCCACCAGGCCGAACGCCGCGAAGAAGCTGGTCGCTTGCTTGAGCGCCCATTGATAGGCGTACAGCGGCTCGGTGCTGCCGGTCTGGCAGGCGTACTTGGCATCGACGCCGGTTTCTGCGCACGTGGATGCAGGCGGCGTGTTGCCACCCGTGTTGCCGCCGTTGTTGGCGGTATTGCTACCTGAATCTCCGCCGCCGCACGCGGCCAGGGCCACGGTGGCGAACAGCGTCAAGGCAAGCGTTTTTCCCGTAATGTCTTTCACGAGACCCCCGTTTTGTCGTTGTGTGTTGTGCAAAGCGCGGGATGTCCGCACCGCTTTGACCTGTTCGACGAAGAGAGGGCACGTCGCACGTGCCCGCCGCGAGCGCATGGGCGCTCATCAGGTCGGGCCGGATGCTCGCATGCACGTCAGTTGGGATTCAACGACGAAAGGGGCTGCGCGCGCGAACCGGTTCGGCCGTCGCGCGAACCTGTCAGCGCGTCTCAGTCTTGGAGGCGGCAGGGCGCGGGAGGTGGGAGAAAAAAGGGAGTGCGGGGAAGGGAGGTGCGCGCATCAGCGCATCTGCATGACCCAGGTGCGCCAGTCCTTGTGTTGCACGAAAGGCATGGCAGCGGCGCGGCCTTCGATGGCCAGCATGCGCGTCTCACGTGGCGACATGCCAGAGGCGCGGCGGTACGCGCGCGTAAAGTTCGATGCGTCGGAGAAACCGTAGGTCTGCGCGATTTCGGCCACCGAACGGTGCGTCTGCGATCGGTCGGCCAGGATCGCGTGGCACTGTCGCAGGCGCTCCGTGCGCAGGTAGTTGAAGAAGCCGCCCTCGCGCTCGAACAGCCGGTACAGCGTGGCGCGCGAGATACCGAACTGCACGGCCACGCCTTCGGGCGAAAGCGCGAGATCGGACAGATTGTGCTGCACGTGCCGGCAGATCGACGCAAACAGGCTTTCCCTGACGGCTGGCGCACTGGCTTCGGTCACCTGGCAGGTGATGGCGGCCGCCGCCAGTTGCAGCGTGCCCGGGATGACGGCCTGCGCCTCGGCATTGCTCAACTTCCCGACCGATTGATAGAGCGAACAGAGGTGATCGCGCAGCAGCCCGACCATCGGGGCATCGCCACGCAGCACACGCATGCTCAGTTCGTCCGGTGCGCGAAGCAGCGGCGCCAGCAGGCGTCGTGGCACGGCCAGGCTCAGGAAGCGGCTGTTGGTCGTGCTTGTGGCGAGCGGCTGAGCAGCGTCGACGATGAACAGATCGCCGGGGCGTGTGGCGGTGCCGGTGGCGCAGTCGCGCTGTCCGCAACTGCCTTCCAGGTAATACTGGAGCACGTAGACATCCATGCCGTCGCGCCCCAGCTTGGAGCGGGACCGGTCATAGTGCTGTGCCTGCGCGCTGATCATGCCTACACCCGTCTCGCCGCAAAGATAAGCGTCGACGCTGGCCTGAAAGCCATGCGACTGCGGCGCGGCCGAGCGCGTATCGAACAGCACGTTGATGGCATCTCGCCACGCCGCAAATTGATGCTCGCGCGGCAGCGCAGACGTATCGAAGTGGGAGTGCGGAGGTTTGCTCACAGCGTTTTCCTGAAAGTCACGCGCATTGTGCAGAAGCGATGGCCGATAATGGCATGCCCCCAAAGTGGGGTGCTTGACGGGGGCTGGACTAGACCACTGCCAGCTTCGGCCGCTCCTGTCTGGGCATGACCACGTTGCGGCCCGCCGCCTTGGCTTCATACAGGCGCCCGTCGGCGAGGTGGATGAGGTCTTGAACGGTATCGTCCGCCGCGGCGATGCCCGAGTGGGAAGCCACCCCGATGCTGACCGTCAGCTTGCCGTACGCGCTTCCCACGTTGGGCTCGTCGGCGCCCAGCACGGCGGTGCGGATGCTTTCGGCCACGCGCATGGCGCCGTTGAGGTCCGTATTGGGCAACACAGCGCAGAACTCTTCGCCGCCATAGCGGCCGGCAAAATCTCCCGGGCGCTTGATGCTGTCGTTGATGCAGCGTGCCACCGTGCGCAGCGCGGTGTCGCCGGCGGCATGGCCGTACTTGTCGTTGTAGGGTTTGAAGTTGTCCACGTCGATCATCAGCACCGACATCGGGGTGTGATGGCGATTGGCGCGACGCCATTCAACGTCCAATGCCGAGTCCAGCGCACGGCGCGTGCCGAGTCCGGTCAGGCTGTCGGTATTGGCCAGCAGATGCAATTGCTGCTCCATATCGAGCCGCTTGCGCAGTTGCTGCGCAAAAAGGAACGACAGCACCATGAATACCGCGTCGAGCATCAGCACGATGCCGCTGATCACCCATGCGCGCTGCCGCCATTCTGCGTAGATGTCTTCGGTGGCCAGACCGACCGTGACAATCAGCGGGTGGTCGCCGATATGGCGGAAGCTGAACAGGCGCTCGATGCCATCGATGCCGGCGACGTCTACGTAGGAGCCTTCCGGTGCGAGCAGCCGCTTCTGGAAGGCGGTGGCATCGGCCAGGCTGCGGCCGATGAGTTTTTCGCTGTACGGGCGCCGCATGAGCAGCGTGCCGTCGGTGCGTACCAGCGTTACGGTTGCGTGGGGGCCGAGGTTGATGCCGTCAAACAGCCGACGGAAGTAATTCAGGCGCAGCGTGCCGACCACAATGCCGTTGAATTCGCCATGCGGGCCGTTCAGCCGCCGGCTGAGTCCGAGCGACGTATCCAGGCCAGTCACGCGCGGGGTAAATGGCTCGCTGATATACAGCCCGACGTTCGCGGATCCCTGATGCACCTGGAAGTAGTCGCGGTCGCCCAGGTGAATATGCCGCGGCGGTACCGAACGGGAATCGAGGACCACGTTGCCGACCTTGTCAGTCACCAGCAGGGAGCCCAGGTCCTGCGCGTTGGTCGACCGGTCGAACAGCACCAGTTGGCGCACGGCGGGCTGCAACGCCAGCATGGCAGGGTCGCGCACACCGTCGATCACGGCCTGCAGCGACAGGTCGTACACCTCGATGTTGCGCGCGATGTCACGTTGCAGGATCAGCGACAGGTTGCCAGCAGCGTCGCGGGCGCGGGCCAGCGCGTCCGTGCGCATTTCCCAGAGCGACAGCGCGGTCAGTGCGGCCAGCATTAGCGCCAGCAACGACGCGCCGATGATCAGCAGGGAAGGCCGCCGTAGGAAGGCACCCGTGGCGCGCTGTAAAGGCATGCGCAGAATTGTGAAAATATTGAAAACGGTAGCCTCAATTGTGTACCGGACTCCACCTTCCTACGCAATACTATCTAAGACGTTTTCTGCAATGAAAACGTTTGCGGTGGTTGATTTCATCCTGTTCACGCAACGTTTTTGGCGGCGGGTGTGCAGCTTGCTGATTCTCGGCTGAGTGCCGCACCCGCGGCGCTGGGCATGTTGCCCACCCGACAGATGTGCATTCCGCCCCCCATGCCGTCGTGTCAGGCCAGCTTTGCCTATTCTGGGTAAGCATTCTTGGAGAACGCCATGCCAGAGCCAGACGATCGCGCCTCACCCACTCCGGCGCCCGCCAACCCCCATCCGCCCGTGGCCGATACGCATGAAGAAGCGCTGCTCGACGAGGGCATTGAGGAAACCTTTCCTGCCAGTGACCCGGTTTCCGTCGATGCCGGCAAGCCCGATGTGCCCCCCAAGGCGCCGGAGAGCGCGCCCAAACCGTAAAATGCGGGCTGCGTGTCAACGCATCGGCGGTTTTAGCCGTCTTACGTAGGCCGCAAACAACGTGCGAATCCAGCACACGCGCCGTCTGAAGCGCGGGGCGAGAGAAAGCCGGCGCGCGCGACAAGCCCGTGCCGGCAGGTCGGGGTCCAATCAGGACGTCGATACCGTGCGGAGCATGGGCTTCGGCGGTTTGGCTTGCCGCGCTCTCCCGTCTCTGCGTGTCCGGATTCGTGTATCGCTTTGACCGGCACTCCACCAAGCCAGCAGGATTTCGTTTTTCACCATGCCTGACGCCGCGTCCAACGACGCCAGTCCAACATCACGCCGATCCTCGGCCCGCACCGTGCCTGACGCGCCTGCCACGCCTGCGCCCGCTGATTCCGGCTTTGGCCTCGCTGGCTGGATCGTGATCGGTGTGGTGCTGGTGCTTGGCGCGCTGGTGTTCGACAGCCTGTATGCGCTGCTCGACCATGTGCACTACGCCGACATGGTCGCCGCGCTGCAGGCCACGCCGCGCTCGCACCTGATGCTGGCCATGCTGGCCACGGCGCTCAGTTACGTCGCCCTGACCGGTTACGACGCGTCCGGCCTGCGCTATGCCGGCGCGCATGTGGCCCCCGCCACGGTGGCGACCACCTCGTTCATTGCTTATGCGCTGGGCAACACCGTCGGCCTCGGTTCGTTGACGGCCGGGGCGGTGCGCACACGCTTGTACACGGCGGCCGGGGTCGATGCCGCGCGTGTGACGGAGGCGGTCGCGTTTGATGCAGGGGCGCTGGGCGTGTCCACCACGGCTTTTGGCGCGGTCGGGCTGCTGTGGGGCGCGCCGCACATCGCCGCGATTACGCATTTGCCGGCGGCGCTGCTCGAAGTCGTGGCACTGCTGGTCCTGGCCGGCGTCGTCGCGTTGCTCGTGCTGTGCATGCGTCAGCGCCATGTGACGCTGTTCGGCCGATGGGAAATCCGCCTGCCGCCGCCAGGATTGGCCGCGCGGCAGTTCGCGATTTCAGCGGCGGATATGAGTGCGGCTGCGGCGGCGCTGTGGGTGCTGATGCCAGCAGGCGCCGTCGATCTGCCCACTTTTGTGGCGTTTTACGCGCTGGCCGTCACGCTGGGGGTGCTCAGCCAGAGCCCGGGCGGTCTGGGCGTGTTCGAAGCCGTCATCCTCCTGGGCTGCAGCGGCCAAGCGCCGCCGGCCGAGGTGCTTGCTGCGCTGTTGTTCTACCGCGTCATCTATTTCCTGCTGCCGCTGGTCGTGGCCGCCGCCATGCTTGGCGCGTTCGAGTTGCGTTCCGGCGCGGGGGCGCCGTTCGGCCGCGCCGCGGTCAAGCTGTCGCCGGGGCTGCTGGCAGCGCTGACGATGGTGGCAGGCGTGATGCTGCTCGTCTCGGGCGTCACCCCAGCCAGCGACGAAGCCGAAGACCTTCTGCGCATGCATGTGCCGCTGTTCGTGGTGGAAGCCTCGCACATGATCGGCAGCGTGGCGGGGCTGATCATGCTGTTTGTCGCACGCGGGCTGCTGCACCGGCTGGACGCCGCGTGGTGGGCGGCGCTGGTGCTGTCGCTGCTGACCGGCGTGCTGGCGTTGCCCAAGGGCATCGCCGTGTCGGAGATGGCGGTATTGGTGACGCTGGCGGTGCTGCTCGTCATCTCGCGTCGACAGTTTGACCGGCCGTCGTCGCTGTTCTCGCAGCGCCTGGAGGCGGGGTGGCTGCTCGCCATGGTCTGCGTGTTTGCGGCGTGCGTGTGGATCCTCTTCTTCGCCTACCGCGAGGTGGCTTACGCCAACCAGCTCTGGTGGCAATTCACGTTCGACGGCGATGCGCCGCGTTCCATCCGCGCGCTGATGGCTGTGGCCGTAACGGGGCTCGGCTTCGGCATGTGGCAGCTCTTTCGCAAGGAGCCGGGCGTTACGACTTTCCCGAGCGACGAAGAACTCTCCCGCGCGGCCGAGATCGTCCGCAAGCAGCCCGCCGCCGATGCCACGCTCGCGCTGATGGGCGACAAGAGCCTGCTGTTTTCGCCGTCGGGCAACGCGTTCATCATGTACGCCAAGCAGGGGCGCTCGTGGGTGGCGTTGTCGGACCCCGTGGGCGCGCAGCAGGAATGGCCCGAGCTGATCTGGCGCTTTATCGAAATGGCCGACGCGCATGGCGGGCGCGCCGCGTTCTACAAGACGCGGCCGCAGACCCTGTCGCTGTATCTCGATGCGGGCCTGCGTGCCTACAAGTTGGGCGAAGAGGCGTATGTGTCGCTGCCCGAGTTCAGCCTGAAGGGCTCGCGCCGCGCCAACCTGCGCCATGGCGTGACGCGCGGCGAGCGCGAAGGCCTGTCGTTCGAGATCGTGCCGACGGAAGATGTGCCCACCGTGCTGGACGAATTGCGCGCCATCTCCGATGAATGGCTGCGCAACCAGAATGCGCGCGAGAAGGGCTTCTCGCTGGGAGCGTTTGACGACCGCTACATCTGCAGCCAGCCCGTGGCCGTGGTGCGCCGCGAGGGCGTCATCCTGGCGTTTGCCACGCTGATGTGCCCCGACGTGCTGCGCATCGAGGCGAGCGTCGACCTGATGCGATATCGCAGCGACGTGCCTCCCGGCACGATGGATTTCCTGTTCGGCAAGGTCATCCTCCACTTCCAGGCGCAGGGGTATCAGCGTTTCGGGCTGGGGATGGCACCGATGTCGGGCATGGTTGAGCATCAGCTTGCGCCGCGCTGGCACCGCTTCGGACGGATGATGTTCCGACACGGCGCGCGCTTCTACAATTTCAGAGGGCTGCGCAATTTCAAAGACAAGTTCGAGCCGGTGTGGGAAGCCCGCTACCTGCTCGCACGTGGCGGTATTGCGCCGCTGTTCACATTGACGGACGTCGCCGCGTTGATCGGCGGCGGCTTGAAGGGAGTGATCTCCAAATGAGTTGGCAAGCACCGCGCACACAAGAGGCGCGGCATCGGGGAGTGCTACGCAAAGGCTTGCGTTGGGCTGGGCATTTGAGTGCGGTCGGCATGGTGCTGGCAACGTCCTGGGCCATCGCAGCCGATGCTCCGGCTGCCCCCAAGCCCACACCTGCGCAGGGTCCGGTGCTGGTGCCGCCTGTGGGCATGACGGGCGCCAGCGGTGTTGTGGCGGTGCCGCCGCGCGGCGACATGCCGCCTCGCCTGCAGATGAGCGCTGCGGCTGTCACCGCCAACAAGGCCGCCAACGGCGGCGTGCTGTCGCTGCCCGTGGTGGCGCCCACCACGGCCGCGGCGGCGCCGGGTGCCGTCGAGTTCGTCACGCACGGGCGCTTTCGCGATGTGCCGGTCTACAAGCCGAGGGGCGAAATCCGCTCCGTCGTGCTGATGCTCTCGGGCGACCTGGGCTGGACGCCCGCCGCATCGCGCATGGCAGAGAGCCTCGCGCAGCAGGGCGCCTTGGTGGCAGGCCTGTCGACACCTGCGCTGTTCGCGAGCCTGGAGGCTGACCTGGGCGATTGCGCCTTCCCGGACGGTGACCTCGAAAACTTCAGCCGCTTCCTGCAGGCCTACGAGAAAGTGCCAGGCTACTACCCGCCCATCCTCGTTGGCGACAACGAAGGCGGTGCGCTGGCCTACGCCATGATTGCCCAGGCGCGCCCGAATATCTTTGCCGCGGCCATGTCGATGGAATTCTGCCCCGTGCTGGAGCTGCGCAAGCCGCTGTGCAAGGGCGAGGGCGTGCACTTCAGCCGCCGCATGAGCGAGAGCCGCACCACCGCCAAGCGCGTCAAGCCGCCTGAAAATGCCGGGGTGGTTCTGCTGCCCGCCACGAAGCTGTCTGCGCCGTGGGTGGCGCTGCAATCGGCCACGCCGACGTCGTTTGCGCGGCGCTCCGGTCCGCTGTGCGAAGCGCGTGCCACGCAAGCCTTCATCGATACGATTTCGGGGGCGCAGTCGGTGGCGTTGCCGACTACCGTGTCGGCTGCCAATGCACCGCCCGTGACCGCCTCCGACCTTTTCAAGACTGCTTTCGCCAAGCTTGTCGCGCAGCGCAAACCGCCGCCCCCGCCGCCGCCCGCAGCGGTGTCCGACCTGCCGATCATCGAAGTGCCCGCGCAGCCCGGTACATCGTCGGAGTTGTTTGCCGTACTGCTCTCGGGTGACGGCGGTTGGGCGGGGCTCGACAAGGAGGTGGCCGCTGCGCTTTCCAAGTCAGGCGTGCCCGTGGTCGGCATCGATTCGCTGCGCTACTTCTGGACGCCGCGCACGCCAGCCTCTGCCGCCGCCGATATGGATCGGCTCGTGCGCTTTTACGCCGCGCGCTGGAAGAAACAGAAGGCTTTGCTGATTGGCTATTCGCAGGGCGCAGACGTGCTGCCCTTCATCGTCAACCGGATGCCGGCGGCATCGCGCGAGCATGTTGCGCTGGCCGTGATGATGGGCCTGGGCAAGCGTGCCGATTTTGAGTTCCACATGACCAACTGGGTGTCGAGCAGCGCGTCCGGCCTGCCGATCCTGCCGGAGGTGCAGAAGCTGCCGGCGGGCCTGGGCATGTGCATTTACGGCAAGGAAGAGAAAGACACCAATTGCCCGGGCCTGGACCCGAAGCAGGTGCAACTGGTGAAGCTGCCTGGCGGCCATCACTTTGATGGCGATTACGCCAAGCTGGCGCGCATCATTCTCGAAGGCGCGCGTGCAGCGGGCAACGCCCCGCGCTAATCCGCCAACGCCGGGGGTGGCGTGCGTCGCGCAGCCCCGGGAAGACCGGCGTGTTTGGAACGAGGCGGCGTTGTCGCGCTAGGCCGGTGCGGGTGTGCCGCCCGTTGAGGCCAGCGACTGCACACACTCGTCCACGCTCAGCTCGTGCAGCATCTCGGTGCGCAGCGTGTTGTCGGTGGCGCGCTGCAGGACGGTCAGCGCGCGCGGCTTGAGTCGCACCAGCATCAGTTGCAGGCCGCGCGCCGCACATTCGGCAGCAAAGATGCGCAGCGCTTCGATGGCCGAGCCATCCACGTCCGGTGTTTCTTCCAGGCTGAGCATGATGGCGCGCAGCGCGGGCTCATGCGGCTGTTGCAGCATCGCACGCACCTTGCCGAGCACGCGCTCGGTGTTGGCGAAGAACAGCGGGACTTCGGGCCGGACGATCAGCACGCCAGGCACCGGCTTGGCTTCGGGGTGCAGTGACACATCGACGAAATCGTGGCTCTCCCGCAGGCGACCGAGCACGCTCACGTTGGGCTCGGAAAGCTGGCGCAGCGTCAACAGCAGACTCACGCCAATCGCGGCCAGCAGCCCGTGCAGCACGCCCAGCACCAGCACGGCCAGCAACGCGGCAATCACCACCAGCCGATCGCGGCGCCAGGCCCAGTAGGGCTTGAACACAGCCGGATGCAACGAATGGCTCACCGCAAAGATCACGATGGCCGCCAGCACCGGCTCGGGAATGCGCGCGAGTTGCGGCAAGAACAACCACACGATCAGCGCCACCACGGCTGCTGCACAGAGCCCCGAAAAACGCGATTGCGCGCCCGCGGCTTCGTTGGCAGACGTGGCTGAATATCCGGCGCCGACGGGCATGCCGTGCAGCAGGCCAGAGAGCAGATTCGCGCAGCCCAGTGCGACGAGGTCACGGTTGGCGGAGATGCCATCGCCGTGCTTGAGCGCGAAGTTGCGGATCGAGCCGTAGGACTCGGCATAGAGGATCAGCATGAGGGCAAAACCGAGTTCGGCGCTTTGCATCCATTGCACCCGGTTCAGCGCAGGCACGCCGAAGCTGATGTTCTGCAGGTCGATATGGCCGACCACGGCAATGCCGTAGCTGTGCCAGTCGATCCAGTAGCCAGCCGCGATGGCCAGCACGATGACGACCAGCGTGGCCGGAATGCGCCCCCAGCGCCCAAGGCCGAAGAGCAGCGCGAGTGCGACGGCGCCCAATGTCGTGCTGTACCGGTTGGCACTGGCCGCACTGGTAATGAGGTCGAGCGCGATGCGTGGCGTGTCGCTGTGGTGCACCGTCACGTCGAGGATCTTGGGCAACTGCTTGACGGCAATCGTCAGTGCCAGCCCGAACGTGAAACCCCGCAGCACCGGTCGCGCGATGAAATCCGACATGCCGCCCAGGCGTGCCGCGCCCGCCAGGATGAACAGCACGCCCGTTGCGATGATGAGCGCCGCCGCCATCGTGAGCGCCGTCGGGCCGCTGGCGCCGGGCTCCGAAAGCACCGTCGCAAATAGCACGGCGGCCGACGACGATGTGGCCGAGACAATGGCAAAGCGGCTCGTGCCGACCAGCGAATAGACCACCAGCCCGCACAGCAATGCGATCAGCCCGGCCTGTGGCGGCAGGCTGGCAATGCCTGCGTAAGCAACGGCTTCGGGCAGCAACAGGCCCGCAATCGAGAACCCTGCGATGACGTCGCGCACCACCCGCTGCTGTGGCGGCTGGGGCGGCGCAGCCAACGGGGCGAAGCCCTCTGGGTGCTGCAGGGCGGCGGCGGGATGTTCGTTGCTGGGGGGCATGCGATGCGGTAATCAGGCTGAAATGGACGACGCCGCGACCCGGGTGGGCCGCGGCGTGCGAGTTTGCTTCAGGCGTGTCTTACTTGGTACAGGCCTTGTTGCGGCTGGGGCGCATGCCGGCAGCCTTGGCGTCGGCTTCGGTCATGTATTCGCCCTGCTTGGTCTTGCCGTAATAGCGATCGCCCGGGCAGTGGTAGACCTTGGTGCTGGCATTGGCCCAGACCTTGTCGGGGCCGCCGCCGGGGGCAACGGTGCCTGCAGCGGCCGCGGCCGGTTTGGCGGGCGCTGCGGCTGCGGGTTTGGCTACAGGTGCCGGGGCAGGCGCGGCGGGAGCGGCTGCGGCAGGTTTGGCCGGAGCCGGTGCGGCAGGTGCAGCGGCCGGCGCGGCAGCAGGTGCACCGCCTGCGCTGGCTTTCTTGTCGACACCGCCATGGCCGCGGCAAGCGCCCTTGAGCGTCGCGCCGCTATACGGGGTGCCATCCTTGCAGACCGCATGGACGGCCGCCGGGGCCGCTGCCGGTGCGGTGGCGGGCGCGGCGGTGCCCTGCGCAAACGCCGAGCCCATCACCAGCGCACCCATCGAAAACATCAACGCAGACAGTTTCATAACGAGACCCTCAACGAGGCACGGAGATACGTGCGTGACCGATTAACGCTGGCCGACCGCGCGCGTTGACCCACCCGAGGGTTTGTCAGAAGACAAACGCTGCAACGTTGATCATTCCGCAACAGTCGGCGTCGCTTGTGTTGCGCCGACGGGCGAATGCGGCGTCGGCGTCATCCCAGCATAGGCAAGATCACGTGGCCCGGTGAAGTTTCAGGCGAATGCGTCAACGCCTTGCACAAGCCGCTTGGCCAGACGCGGCTGCCGTAGTTGTTCGAGCCACCATTGGAGTGCGCGGCCTTCACCATCGCCATCGCCGCTGCGCCAGCCGACGTAGAGCAGGTTCGGTTCACGTGGATCGGTGGTGCGTTTCTCCACCAGCTCGCCGCGCGCGAGCAACGATGCCACGCGCTGCCTCGGCAGCCAGCCGACGCCCAGGCCGTCGCGCTGCGCGAGCGTCTTGGCACGCATGCTGGGCACGGCCAGCGTAGGTTGCCCGCTGAGCATGCCGTAGGCGCGGCCGGCGGTGGTTCGCGCTGAATCGGCCACCACCACGGCCCGATGCCGGGCAATTTCCTCACGCGTGAGTGGCGCCTCGATGGCTGCCAGCGGATGCCGAGGCGACACGGCAAACACCCACTCCACCACGCCCAGTTCGAACCACCCGAGGTTCGGGATGGACGGCGGCTCGTTGGTCGCCCCGATGACGAGATCGGCACGGCCGTCGCGCAGCGCCTCCCATGTGCCGGCCAGTACCTCGTGCGTCACGCGCAGCGCCACGCCCGATTGCAGTGCGTCGAACGCGTGCATCACGGGCATGAGCGATTCGAACTCCAGCAGTTCGTCCGTCACGATCCACAAGCGGTCTTCCCAGCCGTTGGCCACCTGGCGCACGCGCTGCGCCACGCGCGATACGTCCTGCGCCAGCCGCGCGGCTTCTTCCGTCAACAACTGCCCGGCGCGCGTGAGCTGCAGCCGATAGCTGCGCCGATCAAACAGCAAGGCGTCGAAGCGCTGCTCCAGTTGCCGTGCGGCATACGACACGGTCGACGGCGCCTTGCCCAGTTGCGCCGCCGCGCGCGACAGGCTGCCCGTCTGCCGGATGGCCTCAAGCAGGGCCAATTCTTCGTCCGTCAACATGTGCAATTCCTTCGAACATGTTCATCGTCCAGATCGTATGGCAAACCGCTTACCCGCGTCCACACTGCAGTCACGCGATTGTTCAAGTTCAAATTTCCTACTGGAGGACATCATGAATCGCTTCGAAGGCAAGACCGTTCTGGTCACTGGCGGCAACAGCGGTATTGGCCTGGCAGCCGCCCAGGCATTTGTGCGGGAAGGCGCCCGTGTGGTCATTACCGGCCGTGATGCCGCAGCGCTGGAAACGGCGCGCGCCGCGCTCGGCAACAACGCCATCGCCATCCGCAATGAAACCGGCAGCGTGGCGGCCGCACGCGAGCTGACCCGTCAGTTGCGGGAAGCCGGCGTGCGTCTGGACGCCGTGTTCATCAACGCCGGCATGGCCCGGTTTGCCGCCGTGCCGGACGTGGACGAGGCACTGTGGGATGCCACCTTCAACGCCAACGTGAAGGGCGCGTTCTTTCAGATCCAGGCACTGCTGCCCATCCTCAACAAGGGCACGTCGATCGTGCTGAACGGCTCCATCAACGCGCACATCGGCATGCCGAATTCGTCGGTGTATGCCGCGAGCAAGGCTGCGCTGATCTCGCTGGCGAAGACGCTGTCGGGTGAGCTGATCGGCTCGGGCATCCGCGTGAATGTGGTCAGCCCCGGCCCCGTGACGACGCCGCTGTACGGCAAGCTCGGCCTGGATGCCGACACGCTGGCCGCTACCGCTGCGCAGATCCAGAGCCAGGTGCCGCTGGGCCGCTTTGGCCAGCCGGAGGAGATTGCTTCGACCGTGCTGCATCTGTCGGCGCCGGAATCGGCCTTCATTGTCGGCACGGAGATCATTGCCGACGGCGGCATGAGCCAGATTTAAGCCCACCCGTTGGCCGGTGGCCCCGACTGGGTGGCGAGCGCTAAGCGGCTTTTCTTAAGCGCTCGCCTTGCCGGCTTGGCCGGCCAACGTCAGAAGTTGTGGGTCACGCGCAGTGTCAGCGTGCGGCCCGGCTGAACGGGGATGAAGTTTCCAGACTGTGCGTTGCCGTAAGCCCGGATATTGAAGAGATTGCGCGCGAAGAGATCGACGCTCCAGGATTTCTGGTGCCAGAAGAGACTGGCGTCGGCGCGCATGAAGCCGGGCATGCGAAACGGGGTGTCACCGTAGCATGGGGCGCCGCGTTGCCCGGTGACGCCAATCCCGGCGCCCGCGCCTTTCAATGGGCCCGCCTGCATGGTGTACGTCGTCCAAACCGCTCCGCTCAGGAATGGCGCCTGCGGCAGGAACCCCGTGGTCAGCGTGCCCGATACGCGAGACAGTGCCACCCACAGCGAAGTGTCCAAGCCTTTCGTTACCGCACCTTGCATCGAGACTTCCAGTCCTTCGCTGCTCTGTTGTGCGATTTGCGTGTCGTAGCCGGCGGGCGCCACATCCACCACCCTCACGTGGCGCGCGTCAATGCGATACAACGCTGCCTGCATCGTCAGCGCGCGGTTGACATCTGCCCAGCGCAGCCCGGTTTCCAACTGACGACTCCGTTCAGGCAACAAGGCTTGGCACGGGTCGAAGTAGCTGGTGTTGAGGCGGAAACCGCGTGAGTAATCGGCAAACCATGCGGTATGCGGCGTCAGCTTGTAGAGCACGCCCAGCGACGGCGTCCAGGGGGAGCCCTGAAGCTGCGCGAGCGGCAGTTTGGCGATGTAGTTGTTCACGTACAGGGCGCCGGATAGCTCCCAATGCTCGCCAATGGCGACTTGGTCGCGCACGCGAAACACCGACTGCCGTACCGATTGCGAAACTTGAATGTCCGGCACGAACGTGGCCGGCGGCAGTTGAACAGGGGCAAACGGATTCTGCGGCATCAGCAAAGGCGTCGCCGCAAAGACCATGTCCTGCCGTTCCTGAAACTCATCCCAGCCGAATGTGAGCACGTGCTGGAACGGCCCATGTGCGAACCTGCCCGTGAGCTCGTTCGAGATGGCCCATGAGGTGTCGTTGCTGCGATCGCCAAGGTTCAGCGTCGACGTAGGTGCCGTGTTGTTGACCACGAGCGCCGTATGCCAGAGCGCAGATTGTTCGGTGAGCGCTTCGTACGTGCCACGTGAGTGCAAGGACCAATCGTCCGACAGGTTGCGCGAGACCTTGTAATAGGCGCGGCTCGCGCGGGACTGCACGTTGTCGTCGGCATTGCCCAGCGGG
>Ga0207674_10005056_pt1 | contig 15741 bp, 10 predicted proteins | sample KBSCornC72_FD_184303 | JGI IMG/M metagenome (GOLD analysis project Ga0207674, IMG submission 184303) | Corn rhizosphere microbial communities from Kellogg Biological Station, Michigan, USA - KBS Corn C7-2 (SPAdes) (version 2) | ecosystem: Host-associated > Plants > Roots > Rhizosphere > Soil ... | reverse complement strand
CGCAACAGCTTTCGTTTAAAATGAACATTTAGCATTGAAAATTGAACATTTGCCAAATGGACCTAAGGGAATGATCAGTTCCCCGACCCCACTCTTTCTATTTCATCTCGTGCGCCTGGAGATCTTCCCGTGGGTGTTTTGTATGATTTACCAAAACGATAGTTAAAAGCAATTGTGCAAACCCTGCTATCACGTTTAATTTTAAAATACTCATCCGCCTGCCTGAATACGGTAAATCCTTCCATTGCCTGTGTATAGAAAATATCGCGAACAGTCAACCTGATGGTTCCTTTAGCTTTCAACACCTGGCGGGAGCCGCCAATGGAAACCTGCCCGGTTGGTTCAAGTACTTCCTGGATATCATTTTGGCTTTTTGTGATATAAAAACCCGAAAGCTCGGCGGACCAGTTTTTGTCAAAACGGAATTGGTTATTCATGCTGAAATTTCCCTGCGTCATGGTGGCAACATATTTTTCCCAAAGTATTCCTTCAATCCTTTTGTGGTTTATCATAGCCTCTGCATTGAAACTCCACCATGAAAGCGGGGACAACACCGCGCTCAACTGCAGGCTGCTATTTTGCATGCTACTGAAATTTCCTTCAGTGTAGATCACCATACCATCGTCCCCGGCTAAGAATAATTGCGAAAAATAATCTTTGGTATGACTATAAGCCGCCGTGGTGGTTAGAATATTTTTAAACAAATGAGAAAGTTCAAAATTCCAGGTGTATTGTGGCCGGATCAAAGAATTCCCTCGTTGGTACGTGTATTTATTGATGATAAACAGAAACGGGTTTAATTTTTGAAATGGTGGCCTGTCGATGCGCCGCCCCGCACTGAACATGAATTGATTCGCCGAATCTGCATCAAATGTCACCGATGCAGTAGGAAAAAGGTTGTGATAGCTCCTCGAAAATGCAGAATCCTTTTGCAGGCTGTTGCCTAATTGATCGGCATGATAAAATGTAAATTCATAACGCAGGCCTGTCTGCAATGTCCAGCGGTCTGTCTTTTTTTCCAAATTTCCATAAGCCGCGTGAATATTTTCTGTGTACAGAAAATGATTTGTCTTGCCAAGATCTTCCTGCCATGCATTGCCGTTCCAATAGAAATAGAGTGCCGAATTGTCGGTGCTTGTCCTTGACGATTTCCATCCTGCCTCAAATTTTGAAGATTTGGAGAAATGCGCAGTGTAGTCGGCTTTTGCTGAAAAAATCTTAATCTGTGACGGAAGATCGCCGGTAAATGCTTCTTCATAGCCATTCGGACCTTCCAAAATGTTTCGAAAAGCCTGGTAGCCATGGATATCGTAAGTAAGATAATCGATGTCTGCAGAAAGTTCCTTTGTGGCGTTAAATGAATGCCGCATGTTAAGATTGATTCCAGCGTTTTTCCATTTGCTTTTTCCGGCGCTATTCGTTTGAATAATGGAATCTGTATTTCCTGTAGCATCCATCCATGAAGCCGTATTATTGCCTGAACTGTTTCGTTGAAAGATCATGCCGTTGAATGCAACGCCAACCGTAGTTTTTTTTCCTGCAAAATAATCCAGGCCGGTTCGGACAGTGTGGTTACTCCCATGACCCTTTAACTCACTGGGTTGCTCCAGCATGGATTCTACGGTTTGCCGGTCGTCTTTATAATAAGTTCGCAAGGCATACAGATCCGTAAATCCTTTGTTGACAGCCATGGTATAATTGAAAAAGTAGTTCCATTTGTCTTTCCTGAAATTTAATTGAAGACTGTTATTGAATTTATAATAGCGGCCCTGACCGTATGACGAATTGAAAGCTCCATTAAAACCTCGTTGTTTATTCTTTTTTGTTTTGATATTAATGATGCCTGCATTACCGGCCGCATCAAATTGAGATGTAGGATTTGTCATCAGTTCGATCGTTTCCACCTGTGAGGAGTTCATGCTAAGCAGGAGGTTGTTAAGATCAGTGCCTGATAGGTAAGTGGGCTTGTTGTCAATCATGATCATCACCCCTGTGCGACCTTTCAGGCTAATATTCCCGTCCTTATCTATTGTAATGCCGGGCGACTTCTCCAATACTTCCAAAACCGAAGTACCGGCGTTCGTGATTGAAGCATCCACGTTGATGATGGTCTTGCCCGGCAATTGCTGTATAAAAGCTTTTCTCGATGTGACCGTAACTTCTTTCAGGGCAACGGTTGAGGGTTCTAAGATAATAGGGGCAATTTGTTCTACGGATGAAGCAAGTGGTATTTGAACAGGAGTTGAATACTGCGGCTGGTGATTGACAATCGTCACACGCAATAGATAAATTCCGTCACTAACTTGTTCAAATGTGGCTATTCCTGTTGAATCGGTGATGGCGACTTTCACCAGGGCAGAATCGTCGGCTCTTAGTAATTCCACCGTTGCGTTGGCAATGGCTGCACGCTGTGCGTTAGTAACGGGTACGATAATCTTATCGCCCGGCTTTGGGGGTTGGGCCGCGATTTCAAGCATGGAAAAAAATAGGATCACAACCGGGAGTATCCTTCGCATAGATAGACGGTAAAACACGACAATATAGCCAACCGGCCCGCATGTATGAATGTTTTTGTTTCAACGGCCAATAAAGCAGATGAGATACAGCTTTATGGTTATACTAATCTTAGTACCATGGTAATAGGCATATTTCAATAAGGATCAGAGCGTGTCACTTTTATCAGGGGATTTTCAATTATCTTTGCCATTCATTTTATGAAAAACACATTTACCATCACATTAATATCCACCTATTTTGCGCTTCATTGATTTTAATCTCCACCCTGATTTGTTAGAAGGTATAGAGGCATCCAATTACGAGACTGCAACGCCTGTCCAGGAACAGGTCATTCCCGCTATTCTGGAAGGAAAGGACTTGATCGCATCCGCTCAAACCGGGACAGGAAAAACCGCAGCCTTTTTATTGCCCGTTATTCATCGTTTAATGCTTAATCACACGGATGGCAGGATCGGAGCATTGATCATCGTGCCAACCCGGGAACTCGCCGTCCAGATTTCCCAGCATCTTGAAGGGCTTTCTTATTTTACACATATCAGTTCCGTTGCCGTATATGGTGGAAACGATGCTCAGAATTTTGTTGCAGAAAAAAAAGCATTGCAAGCGGGAGCAGATATCATCATTTGCACGCCGGGTAGGATGATTGCCCATTTGAATATGGGGTATGTATCCTTCAAAAACTTGCAGTTCCTTGTCCTGGATGAAGCAGACAGGATGCTGGATATGGGTTTCCAGGATGACATCAACAGGATTATTAAAGCCGTTCCGGAAAAAAGACAGACTTTGTTGTTTTCCGCAACGATGCCCCCAAGAATAAGGGCGCTTGCAAAAAATATTCTGAAAGATCCCGTTGAAATTAATATTGCGATAGCCCGCCCCCCGGAAAAAATAATTCAGAAGGCGTTTGTTGTATATGAACAGCAAAAGGCGGGATTGATAAAATACCTGCTAAAAACAGTCCCTCATAAAAGCGCCCTGATCTTTTGCGGCAGCAAGCAATTGGTGAAACAGCTGACAAGGAGTTTGAAACAAAATAAGTTTAATGCCGAGGAAATGCATAGTGATTTGGAGCAGGTGCAGCGTGAAAATGTAATTGGCGGATTTACCAGTGGCCGGATCCCAGTGCTCGTTGCAACAAATATTGTAAGCAGGGGAATTGACATAGATACTATCGATCTTGTAATTAACTACGATGTTCCGCGGGACGGGGAAGATTATGTTCACCGAATAGGGAGAACCGCAAGAGCTGAATCAGACGGCGTTGCATTGACGCTCGTAGGTGAAAGAGAACAAAATAAATTTGCCGCCATTGAGTCATTAATTGGCAAAGAAGTGGAAAAAGCGGCGATTCCGCAGGAATTAGGATCATCGCCGGTGTACAAACCCCGATCACATAAAAACAATGGCAGTAGGCCGAACAATGGGAAAAGATTTTATCGCAGACCGCGCAGAACGTAGACGTGATAAGATACTTTACGAAGCTCTTCCCTCGTTGGACGAAATGCTTTCTATCAATTCTATTATTTTTTCCCTGCTGAGGTGCATTTTCTTTTCAAGGTGTGCCAATAGTTGTTCTTCCTTTCCCGGGCGGTATTCAAGATCTTCATCGGTGAGATCTATATTGTTTTCTTTGAGGTGTTCCTTAACCACGTCCCAGGGTTGCTCCAGTTTAAATTGATAAGACATATCGGCAGTATATTAAACATAGCAATCAATCAACATGCCGGATTTTCCAACCGGCCTCCTGTAAGCCGCAAAAAACGGAAAACTATTTATCTTTCCACGCAGCCAAAATATCTGTGATGAACTTCAAATTTCTTTTGGTCGTTTTAACGGCTGTTTTCTTTGAGATGACACAAAGCTGTAGTCGAAATCCGTATAAGGGGACGAACAAGGTCTATAAAAAGCAGGCAAAAGAATATTCAAAATTATTGAGCAAATACCCGGTTCGCGATTCAGCCGGAAACCAGCCGTATTTTGTCGGCACCACAAATTTTTCAATGCGTCGCCCTAATTATGTGATCATCCATCACACGGCACAAAACAGTTGCGATCAAACGTTGCAAACTTTCACCCAGGCGCGTACTCCCGTAAGTTCGCATTATGTTATTTGTAAAGATGGCACAGTGTTCCACTTGTTGAACGATTTGTTTCGCGGTCATCATGCCGGCGTGGGCAAATGGGGAAGCCTGACGGACCTCAACAGCATCAGTGTAGGCATTGAATTGGATAATAACGGAACGGAACCATTCACTGAGGCGCAGATTGTAAGCCTGCTCGATGTATTGAAACGGCTGAAGAATGCATTCAACATTCCTGCCGCCAATTTTATCGGCCACGCGGATATAGCGCCGGGCAGAAAAGTGGATCCTAATAGAAACTTTCCATGGGCGCGGTTATCACAGCAGGGTTTTGGTTACTGGTATGATACTACAAACGTACAAGTACCTATCGATTTTAATGCTGTACAGGCATTGCGGGTAATTGGTTACGATATAAAAAATGAAACCCAGGCAATTCAATCCTTCAAGCTTCATTTTGTTCAAAATGATTCATTGGCATTGCTTACAGATGCCGATAAAAAAATATTAACCGACCTCGTGAAAAAATATCAGTGACAGTTTTTGTGGCAAACGAGTGCGGTTGCAGCCGCTAATTTTGGCTATTATGATTTAATTTCACAGGGAAAGAATGATCGGCCATTACGTTGATCATTTACAGTGCGGTTGATTGCCATATTCTACAATAAATATTTTGAATGACAGCAGAACATCAGCGATTGGCAGTCAATGCCAGCAAGGAGACCCCTCTGGCTCAATGGGGACCTTACCTGAGTGAAAGGCAATGGGGAACTGTTCGGGAGGATTACAGCGTATATGGTGACGCATGGCACTATTTTCCTTTTGATCATGCCCACAGCCGGGCTTATCTCTGGGGCGAAGATGGCCTGGCGGGAATGTCTGATTTTTTTGGCAATCTCTGTTTTTGCGTTGCATTATGGAACGGCAAAGACCCGATTTTAAAAGAAAGGCTATTTGGATTAAGCAACCCGCAGGGAAATCATGGTGAGGACGTCAAAGAACTGTATTATTATCTCGACAACTTACCTACTCACTATTACATGGAGTACCTGTATAAGTATCCCCAATTGGCTTTCCCATATGAGCTATTGAAACAGGAAAATGGCAAACTCAGCCGCAATGATCCCGAATATGAGTTATTGGATACCGGCATATTTAACAACAATCAATACTTTGATGTACTGGTAACCTATGCCAAACAAGCTGCGCAGGATATTTTTATCAAAATTGATATTACTAATCGCTACACCAAATCAGCGGAGATTCATTTGCTTCCGACCCTTTGGTTTTATAACAGGTGGAGCGTGGGCAGTTTCAAAGAAAAACCTTCGATAACCTGGCACAACAAGACGACAGTAAAGGCAGTGCATGAACGGCTCGGTGAATATTATTTCTATTTTGAGGCACCTGACAAACACCTGTTTACAGAAAACGAAACCAACACAGAAAAGGTTTCCGATTTACCTAACGCATCCATTTTTGTAAAAGATGCTTTTCACGACGCAATAATTGGTGGGAAAAATGTAAAAGAGCTTTCTTCAAGAAGGATGGGCACTAAGTTTTCGCCCGTTTACAAACTGCGGGTGGCGGCAGGTGCAACCAAAACAGTCTATTGCCGCCTGAATAATGCATTAACAGATAAACCGTTTGCAAGGGGATTCAAGGATGTATTTACCATACGGAAACAGGAAGCTGACGACTACTATGCAGCCATTCTGCCAAAAGGAATGAATGAGGACATGGCCCGGATACAACGCCAGGCATTGGCAGGAATATTATGGAGTAAGCAGTATTATCACTTTGATGTGGAACAGTGGTTAACGACAAGCGACGGCATTACCCCGGTCAGTGCAAACAAAATGACGGGGCGCAATAATGATTGGAAGCATTTAAAGAACCAGGACATTATTATGATGCCCGACAAATGGGAATATCCGTGGTATGCCGCATGGGATCTCGCATTTCAGTGCATTTCAATGGCAGTAGCGGACCCCACATTTGCCAAGCATCAATTATTATTGGTGATGCGCGAATGGTATATGAAACCAGATGGCCAATTACCGGCATACGAATGGAATTTTAGTGATGTCAATCCTCCTGTACAAGCCTGGGCAGCCATGCAGGTGTACAATATTGAGAAAAAACGGACCGGGAAAGGAGATATAAAGTTTCTGAAGAAAGTTTTTCAAAAACTCCTGATCAATTTCACGTGGTGGATCAACCGGAAGGACGTTAATGGTAACAACATTTTTGAAGGGGGGTTTCTTGGCCTTGATAATATCGGCGTATTTAACCGCAGCGTTCATTTTCCCGGTGAAATGCAACTGGAGCAGGCAGATGGTACCAGCTGGATGGGGACGTTTGCCCTAGACATGATGGATATCGCGATTGAAATTGCCATGCACGACGATTCATTTGAAGATACTGCTACTAAATTCTTTGAACATTTTGTACTGATCGCAGAGTCACTGAATCATCATGGTTTGTGGAACCAGGAGGATCGTTTTTTCTATGACGTGCTTTGTATTCCCGGCGCCGACCCGATTCCATTACGTATTCAATCTATTGTAGGGCTTGCTCCTCTCTATGCAGTTTCCACTATAAGCAAGAAAGTACTGGATAGGTTGAAGGACTTTAAAAAAAGGATAACCTGGTTTGAAAACTACCGGAAGAAAAACAAAAAATTCTGGCCCAATGAGGAACGAAGCAAGGACGGTGAAGCTCTACTCTCCCTTGTTCCGCGGGAAAGGCTTATTGATCTGCTCCAGCGACTGTTGGATGAGAATGAGTTTTTGTCGGATGGGGGAATAAGGGCACTCTCCAAATATCATGAGAACAATATTTATTCTGTCGTGGTGGAAGGGAACACATACAGTATTCAATATGATCCGGGCGATTCTACCTCGGATTTTTTTGGAGGCAACTCAAATTGGCGGGGTCCCGTTTGGATGCCCATAAATTTTCTGATCATTCAATCCATAAGAAAGTACGGTGAGTTTTATGACAATTCATTACTTGTAGAGTACCCTACCGGCTCGGGGGTAAAGATGAACCTTGTAGAAGTGGCAAACGCGTTAACAAAGCGGGTGATCAGTTTATTTGAAAAAGATAGCGATGGCAAAAGGCGCTTATATGGTAAGTATAGTTGGTTCTACCAGAAACCCGGCAATGAACACCTTTTGACGTTCTATGAATACTTTCATGGCAATGACGGAAGAGGATTGGGTGCCAGCCATCAAACAGGTTGGACAGCACTGGTTGCAGAATTGATCAGCGAGTATGGAAATAAGGAAAATGGTTCTGTTGCTGAAACTCATGCTTTGTAGATGAGATGCCATTATTCGGATTAATAAATGACGGGATTGGTATTTTTGAGCAGATATGCTCTATTTTGCAGGTAAACTGCCTGTTCTCATTTTAATTATTATCGTTTTAAACAAAGTCCAAACGCCGGTTTGCAGAGTTACTGAAAATCGAAAAAAACGACTAAATACCTGACAACGGAACGACACTGCAGACTGTCAACCTAAACATACTAAATGAGAAGAATAATCACTAAGCTGTTCTTTTTGTCAGCATTGTATGCCAGGGGACAGGCTTTGGATACGACCGGCTCGGCGCTATCGAGGATACCCGACAGTATTTCAAACATTTATTTTTCCAGCCAGAATGAGTCCCTGCCAATCTATACCGGCAGGCTGTTTTACCCGGTGATGCGGATAGAAGATCATCCTTTTGCTTATTCTGACAATTGGCAGAAAGGAACCATATGGTATGATGGTGTGAGCTATCATGATATTACATACAAATATGACACTTACATGCAGGAGCTAATCGTTGTAACTCCGAAGTCTATTCCTGTTCGGGTAGTGAGTGAAAGAGTGCAGCGGTTTGATTTTGGTGCCCAATCTTTTACCAGGTATAACCCGGATAAGGACCAGGTGCTCAAGGTGGGATTTTACCAGAAGCTTGAAACAGGAAAAATCACAATACTTGTTCACCGCCGGAAAATAATCCAGGAAAGAATTGTACAGACTACCCTGGAAAGAAAATTCATTCCGCTTGACTCGTATTATGCTCTTAAAGATGGCAAGTACTATCCAATTAACAACCAGAAAAGCCTGCTTAATTTAATGGGCGATGGCAGGCAGGGCGTGACCCGGAATCTCAAAAAACAAAGATTGAAGTATAAGCATGGCCCGGAAATCTACATTTTGAAAGCTACCCAGACTTATAATCAATCTCATAAATAGTATGAAATTAAAAATTGCCATAGTTTTTTCATACTGCTGCTTCGCCGTTGTTGTCCATGCCCAGGAAAAAAAAGATACCCTGATCACCGGCAATTTTGAAAACGTGCTCCTGGTCGACTTCTTCCGAACCATTGAGACCCGTTCACCTTATTTTTTTTATTACAACGAGTCGCAACTTGATTCTGCCCGCGTAAATGTTATAGCGCAAAATGAACCGATCCGGGTTGTTCTTGACAAAGCATTGCAAAATACCGGGCTGTCGTTTTCGATTGACAACTCTAATCGCGTATTCATAACAAAAGGATTAAAATTCACGACAAAACTGCCTAATGGTTTTTTCCAGTCTCCGACTGAAACAAAAACACCGAACAATGCAAAAGACAGCCTCGTCGATTATGGATTGGGACCATCGCGAAAAGAGAAAGTCACCTCAGAGACGCGGCTTTACGAAATAGGAGTAAAAACAAACGCCGCAAAAGGGGAAGCAATCGTCACCGGCATTATACGAAATTCCAAAACAGGAGAACCGCTTATAAATGCTTCTGTCTTCATTGACAATAATCACTCCACGGTGACGGATGCTTATGGATATTATTCACTTAACGTGCCCGCCGGAAAACATACGCTTAATATATTGGCAATCGGGATGAGAGACACCAAGCTACAGATTGCAGTCTACTCAGATGGCAAACTTGATATTGATATAAGAGAGCAGATTACAACCCTGAAGGAGGTAATCGTTTCGTCGAAAAAACAGGTCAATGTCAGTCGCGTCCAAATGGGAGTCGAAAGATTGAGCATTGATAATATTCGCCGTATTCCCTCTGTTTTTGGTGAAGCCGATGTGCTGAGGGTCATTACGAGTTTGCCGGGTGTTAAAACAGTTGGCGAGGCAAGCACAGGTTTTAATGTTCGCGGGGGATCAGCCGATCAAAATCTTATCCTTTATAATGACGCTACCATTTACAATCCATCCCATTTTTTTGGGATGTTCTCGGCATTTAACCCGGATGTTATAAAAGATCTTGAATTGTATAAGAGCAGCATGCCCGTTAAGTACGGCGGCCGACTGGCGTCGGTATTGGATATTAACAGCCGCGACGGAAATAAAAAAGAATTGGCGGGCTCTGCTGGTATCGGACCTGTAACGGGCAGGGTACATCTCGAGGGTCCGATCGTAAAGGATAAGACTTCATTTATTCTTGGTGCCCGCAGCACCTACGCAGACTGGTTACTAAAGTTCCTGCCATCCGAATTTGAAAACAGCCAGGCATCATTCCAGGATATTAACCTCGGTATCAGTCATCGAATAGACAGCACGAATAATTTATATTTTTCGGGATACTTCAGCAATGACAGGTTCGCTTTAGACAGCGATACCATTTATGGTTACTCCAATATGAACTTTTCTTTGCGGTGGACCGGGAATCTCAGCAACAGGTTAAGTGTATCAGTAATAGCAGGCTTTGATCAGTATAAGTATAAGGTTGTTCAGAATGAAGATAAAGACACTGCCTTCAAGTTGCGGTTCGGGGTACAACAGTTGAATGCAAAGGCCAATTTTGTGTATTATTTAAATCAGAAGCATTCATTTGACTTTGGCGGAGGCACCATTCGATATGAATTGCAGCCGGGAACTTTTGACCCCTACTATGAAAATTCACTGATCACGCCAATTAAAATTGAAAAGGAACAAGCCCGTGAAAGCAATGTCTATGTGGGCCACCGGTTCAGCCCGGGAAATAAATTCTCAATTAATTATGGACTGCGGTTTTCATTGTTTAATTACTTAGGTCCCAAGACAGTCACGCACTATGCGCCAGGTTTGCCCGTTACCGAAGCTAATGCTATAGATACCCAGGTGTATGCAAAAGGGAAAAACATTCAAAATTATAGCGGTCCTGAATACCGGGTGTCGGTTCGCTATTTATTTACCCCTGATTTTTCAATAAAGGCATCGTATAATTCGCAGCGTCAGTATATCCATATGCTTTCAAATACTACAGCTATTGCTCCTACGGATATCTGGAAATTAAGCGATCCTAATATTTACCCCCAGCGGGGTCAGCAGGTATCGCTTGGGTTTTACAAGAATTTTAAATCAAACACCATCGAAACCTCCGTTGAAGGATATTATAAACGCATTCATGATTATCTTGATTTCAAGCCGGGGGCTAAACTGATTTTGAATCATAACGTAGAGACAGAGGTAATCAGAACAGAAGGGAAAGCATATGGTCTTGAGTTCCTGGTAAAAAAACCGGGAGGAAAACTCAACGGGTGGGTTAGCTATACCTATTCCCGGATATTGTTAAGAACAAATACGGATGATCCCGACATCCAGGTTAATGGCGGTGAATATTATCCTGCCAATTACGATAAACCACACGATGTGACGCTGGCGGGAAATTTCCGGGTGAATCACCGTTTCAGTACCTCGATGAATTTTGTTTATAATACGGGCCGCCCCATCACGGTTCCGATCGGCCGTTATTATTATGCCGGATCCCAACGTGTGTTATATTCCGATCGTAATACCCACCGGATTCCGGACTACATACGCGTTGACTTTTCGATGAACATCGACGGTAATCATAAAGTAAACCAGAAGACGCACAATTCCTGGACAATTGGAATTTATAATTTGTTGGGACGAAAGAATCCTTATTCGGTATACTTTGTTTCACAAAATGGGGTGATCAATGGTTACAAGCTTTCCATTTTTGGAGCTATGATACCATTTATAAACTTTAATATCAGATTCTGATGGTAAGAATTCGGTTCATTCTTTTTTTACTCTTATTGGGCATCGCTTTTGCGTGCAGGGATCCCTATAAGCCTGCTATTGTCTCGTCTTCTGAATCATATTTGGTAGTAGAGGGAGTTTTGAATGCGGGCACCGGACCTACCGATATAAGACTGTCGAGAACATTTAAGCTTGACGATACAGCTCATTTCCAAACGGAGGATAATGCCTATGTAGCCGTAGAAGGAAAGGACAATATTACCCGGCAATTGGTAATGAATGGTGGCGGAATCTACAGCTCGCCAAATCTTGGCCTCGTACTTGGGCAGGAGTATCGCCTTCACATTATAACAACTAATGGTAAAGAATATCTTTCAGAGTACATCACTGCCAAAAAAACGCCTTTAATGGACAGCGTAAGTTTTCGTCAAAATGATAAAGGAGTACAGATTTATGTAACTACGCATGATCCTGCGAATAATACCAGGTATTATTTGTGGAACTTCGATGAGACCTGGGAAATCTGGTCATATTATCACTCGAACTGGAAATTTGAAAATGACGTTGTTCATTACAGAACAACCGCTGAGGACGTGTCTACGTGCTGGAAGTACGCAAATTCAACCAATATTATAATAGGTACATCAGCGTCGTATCAAACAGATAGCCTGCCGGAAGCTCCAGTTAATTTTATCGGGAACGGAGATGAAAAACTGGCAGTCAGATACAGCATTTTGGTCCGCCAGTATGCGCTGGATAAAAAAGGGTACGAGTTTTACGAACTGATGAAGAAGAATACTGAGAGTCTTGGTACTATTTTCGACGCACAACCTTCCCAAATAAAAGGCAACATATTTTCAGTTTCTGATCCCACCGATCCGGTAATTGGATATATCACTGCTTCGACTGTTGACGAGAAGAGAATTTTTATAGAGCGGGCTGATCTGGTAGACTGGCGGTTTGACCAGTTTTGCCAAAGTATCAAAATCCCCAACGATTTAGATAGTATCCGCAGTGCCTATAGTCAGGGCCAGCAAATTTATCAGGAGGTTTACTACGGACCTTTCATTGTTGCTTATTTGTTTTCTATCGGCCGTTGTGTTGATTGTACTGAGAGAAATGGATCAACCTTGCGACCGCCTTACTGGTAATTCTATAACCGAACATTAAAGGTTATGAGGTTGATTAAAACTTAGTTTCAACTTATGATTGGTTACGTAAATGAAAGTATTCGATTCAAATGATCAGAACAGCCATTATGCCTGCTTTACTATTGATGTGCATTGGATTTTCATGCAGGGATCCGTACAATCCGGGTCTTGATTCATCATCGGAGTCTTACCTGGTCATTGAAGGAGTGCTCAATGCAGGAAATGGATCTACAAGTTTGTTCCTTTCCAGGACTTTCAAACTCGACGATACAGCAGTGCTCCGGACGGAGCGAAATGCAATGGTTACGGTAGAAGGAAAAGATAATACGACCAGGCAACTGGCAATGACGGGTGACGGCATTTACACTGCTCCCAATCTCAACCTGGTATTAAACCAGGAATATCGCTTACGCATCGTGACAACTGCAGGTAAGGAATATCTTTCAGATTATGTAGTAGCGCGACAAACTCCGCCGATCGATGACATTACCTTTCACCAAAACGACAAAGGAGTTCAGATACATGTCACAACCCATGACAATGCGAACGGCACGCGATATTATCTATGGAGCTACGATGAAACGTGGGAGATTCGGACCTATTACTATTCCAAATACAGGTACATCAATGATACCGTGCTCCCAAGGACACAGGCGGAAGATGTATATACCTGCTGGAAATATGGCTCTTCAAATGAAATTTTGATTGGGTCATCGGCGGCATATGAAACTGACACGATACCCGAGGCCCCGGTTAGATTTATTGGCAATGGAGACGAAAGACTGGCTGTACGGTATAGCATTCTAGTAAAACAAACTGGGCTGGACAAAGAGGGATACGAGTTTTATGAATTGATGAAAAAAAATACAGAAAGCATTGGCACTATATTCGATCCCCAGCCTTCGCAGATAAAAGGAAACATACATTCAGTTTCCGATCCAAATGAACAGGTGATCGGGAATATTGCGGCGACTACCGTCGAAGAGAAAAGGATTTTTATTGAGGCGACAGACCTTGACAGGTGGAAATTTAATCAATATTGCAGTTCCTATGATATCGTCAACAACCTTGACAGTATCAAATTTGCCTATGCCACAGGACTTTCGATTTATGATGCAATATTTTCCCGGACGCAGCCCAACGTGATAGACAAGTATCAATTTTCTTTTGCTCCCTGTGTTGACTGTACCAAAAGGGGTGGAGATCTTTCGCGCCCGCCTTATTGGTAACTAAAATCAAATTATTTCAAAAAACTATGAAAGAGAATAAAATCTGTTTTTCGTACCTGGTAGTGCTGCTTTTGTTGGCGCGCCCGCTGTTGTGCGTTTCGCAGGATGAACCATTCAGGAAGGTGCAGCAAAAATTTGAAGCATTTAGTAAAAGTTCAGTGCAGGAAAAATTATACGTGCACACGGATAAAAATTATTACCTCGCTGGTGAAATCATATGGTTCAAACTTTATTACCTGGATGCGGCTACTCATCAGAAAATCGATTTGAGCAAGGTGGCTTATATCGAGATTCTTGACAGAGCTTTTAAGCCTGTATTGCAGGCAAAAATCTCGTTAACACGTGAAGGAGGATCGGGTTCGTTCTATTTGCCGCTGACTTTAAATTCTGATAACTACATTTTACGCGCATACACTACGTGGATGAGAAATTCAGGTCCGGCTGTCTTTTTTGAAAAATTAATTAGCGTTGTTAATACCGTTAAGCCGCCGGATCCTAATCGAAGGCAGGAGCCGGGAGCGGCGGCCGCTGTTTTTCTTCCTGAGGGAGGCAATATGGTTGACGGAATCGAAACAAAAGTTGCGTTCCGCATCACCGGGGAAAATGGTAAGGGGATAAATGCACCCGGTGCCATCACAAAAGAAAATGGGGACACAGTTGTTAAGTTCTCGTCTTATAAGTTTGGTATTGGAAGTTTTACATTCAGACCAGCCGCCAACCAGGAATATAAGGCTATCATTGCGCTTCCGGGAGGAAAATTGTTAACGAGCGTGCTACCGACTGTGTATGAAAATGGTTATGTGATGAACGTGACCGACGATAATGATGGAAGAATAAAAATCCGGATCAGGATTAAAAAAGATGAAAGCAAAGGAAGTGGCGAAAAGGTTTTCGTATTGATACATAACAGGCAAGTGCTCAGAGTCGCAGAAACCGGTTTTGTTAACAATGCAAACGAGCTCTTTTTCCAGGTAGATAAAAATAAGCTTGGGGACGGGATAAGCCAGGTTACACTCTTTAATAAAGATGGTCGACCGGTTTGCGAACGGCGGCGGCGTAGCTCACGAGTGAATCGTGCCCGACCCAGCCGCGCCATCGTGCGCTGCGGGCCGGACAACGGCAACCTTCGGGCTCGTCGGAGTTTTCCGCGCCGCTGCGCTCACGCTAGCCGATTCTTCCGGCCAGGCTCGCAACGACCGTCACCAGCTCTTCGGGTTGCACCGGTTTGGGAACGTGGATCTGAAATCCTGCCGCGAGCGCGCGCAGCCGATCCTCGGTGCGTGCATAGGCGGTCAGCGCTGCGGCGGGAATGCGGCCACCCGCATCGATCGCGCGTTGGCGCACGGATCGGATCAACGCATAGCCGTCTTCGCCCGGCATGCCGATATCGGACACCAACACGTGAAACGCTTCGCGATCGAGCAGAGCCAGCGCCTCTGCGGCATTGGGCACGCTGAGGACGACGGCCCCGGCCTGTTGCAGCATGGTCGAAAGTACTTCACGCGCGTCTGCCTCGTCGTCCACCAACAGCACGCGCACACCGGACAATGTCGGCACAGCGGCAAGATCGCCGCCCGACACGACGGTGTTGGAATCAGTCTCCGCTGAGGCGCTTTGGGTCGTGACGACGATCGGCAGGATGACCGTAAACGTCGCCCCCTTGCCTTCGCCGGCGCTGGCCGCAGACGCGCGGCCACCGTGCAACTCGACCAGATGGCGCACGATCGCAAGGCCGAGTCCCAGCCCGGGATGCTTGCGCGTGGT
>Ga0207674_10005055_pt1 | contig 15745 bp, 12 predicted proteins | sample KBSCornC72_FD_184303 | JGI IMG/M metagenome (GOLD analysis project Ga0207674, IMG submission 184303) | Corn rhizosphere microbial communities from Kellogg Biological Station, Michigan, USA - KBS Corn C7-2 (SPAdes) (version 2) | ecosystem: Host-associated > Plants > Roots > Rhizosphere > Soil ... | reverse complement strand
TGGCGGATGGCGCTGATCAGCCTGCTCACCATCCCGCTCTCGCTGGTGGCCACGATGCTCGTGCTCTACTGGCTCGGCGCAACCATCAACACCATGACGCTGGCCGGCCTGGTGATCGCGCTCGGCGCGGTGGTCGACGACGCGATCATCGACGTGGAGAACATCACCAGACGGCTGCGCGAGGAACGGCTGGCCGGCGGCGGCCGCTCCACCAGCGAGGTGATCCTGAGCGCCTGCCTCGAGGTACGCAGCCCGATCGTCTACGCCACGCTCATCATCGTCGCGGCGTCGGTGCCCGTCTTCCTGCTGGCCGGGCTGACCGGGGCGTTCTTCCGGCCGCTCGCCCTGTCCTACACGCTCGCGATCGGCGCCTCGATGCTGGTCGCGCTCACCGTCACCCCCGCGCTGGCCCTGCTGATGCTGCGCGGCGCGAAGATCGAGCGCCGCAAGTCGCCGCTGGTGAGCTGGCTGCAGAAGGGCTACACCGCGGGGCTGTCCCGGATCATCATCCGGCCGGTCGCGGCGTACGCCACGGTCGCCGCGCTGACCGTCCTCGGCATCGCGGTGTACCCGCAGCTCGGCCAGTCGCTCTTCCCCGCCTTCAAGGAGCACGACTTCCTCATCCACTGGGTCTCGCCGCCCGGCACGTCATCCGCCGAGATGGAGCGGTCCACCACCAGGATCAGCAAGGAGCTGCTCGCCATCCCTGGCGTGCAGAGCGCCGGCGCGCACATTGGCCAAGCGCTGCTCGGCGAGGAGGTCGCCGGGGTCAACCTCGGGGAGATCTGGGTCAGCCTGGCGCCGAACGCGAATTACACGGAGGCCCTGGACCGGATCCACGCCGTCACCCTCGGATACCCGGGCCTGTTCCGGGAGGTCCAGACCTACCTGGACGAGCGGATCTCCGAGGTGCTCACCGGCGGCAAGGAGCCCATCGTGGTGCGCACCTACGGCGAGGACCTGAAGACACTGCGGGCGAAATCCGACCAGATCCTCAACCTGGTGAAGTCCGTGCCTGGCGTGATCGACGCGCACCGCGACATCTCGTCGGACGTGCCGCAGGCGGACGTGACCGTCAACCTGGCCAAGGCGGAGAAGTACGGCCTCAAGCCGGGTGACGTGCGCCGGGACGCGGCGACGCTGGTGGCCGGCGAGGAGGTCGGGGACATCTTCCGCGCCGGGAAGGCCTACGACGTGGTGGTCTGGAGCCCGGAGCGGACCAGGCACAGCTTCTCCGACATCGAGAACCTGCCGATCGACCTGCCGTCCGGCGGCCACATCAGGCTGGGCGAGGTCGCCACGGTCGCGCTGCAGCCGAACCCCAACGCCATCGACCGGCAGGGTGACTCCAGGTACCTCGACGTGGGGGCGGCCGTGGAGGGCCGCGACCTCGGCTCGGTGGTCAACGAGATCAGGCAGAAGCTGGGTTCGGTGCGGCTGGCCCGCGGGTACCACGTGGAGCTGCTGGGCGAGTACAAGGAGCGGCAGGCGGCGCAGGGCCGGCTGCTCGAGTCGGCGATCATCGCCGGCCTGCTCATCCTGTTGCTGCTCCAGGCCTCGTTCCGCAACTGGCGGCTCGCCGTCCTGCTGTTCCTCACGTTGCCGATGGCGCTGGTCGGCGGCGTGCTGGCCGCCTGGATAGCCGGCGGGATCATCTCGCTGGGCTCGCTGGTCGGGTTCTTCACCGTGTTCGGCATCGCTGCCCGGAACGGGATCCTGCTGATCAACCACTGCCAGCATCTGGAGGAGCAGGAGGGGATGGCGTTCGGCCGCGAGCTCGTGCTCCGCGGCGCCCGGGAGCGGCTGGCCCCGATCCTGATGACGTCGCTGGCGACCGGGCTGGCCCTAGTCCCGCTCGTGGTGCTGGGCACGCGGCCGGGGCACGAGATCGAGCACCCGCTGGCCGTGGTCATCCTCGGCGGCCTTTTTACCTCCACGCTGCTCAGCCTGTTCGTGCTGCCGTCGCTGTACCTGCGGTTCGGCCACCGGCGGCAGCGGGCGGCGCTTCTTACTGCGGAAACGGAAGGGAACACGTGATGTTCACGAGGTCGCGTTGGCTTGTTTCTGCTGGAGCGCTGGGTTCGGTCTGCGCTCTGCTGGCCGGATGCGGTTCGACCGGGTCGGGGACGGCCGGGGGGGCGAGTCCAGCGGCGGCCCGGTCGGAGGCCAGTCCCTCGAGCGGGGCGGGCCAGCCGGCGGGGGGCAGCCAGCCCGGGACGGTGGCCAGTCCGTCAGCGGGGCCTGATAAGTTCACGGCGCCACTCACGGTCAGCAACCCGATGTTCCCGCTCGCGGTCGGCACCCAGTTCACCTATCAGGGCAGGATCGTGCAGGACGGGGAGAGCAAGCCGCACAGCGTCACTTTCACCGTCACCGACCTGTCCAAGATGGTCGATGGTGTCCAGACCGTGGTGGCCTGGGACCGGGACTTCCTCGAGGGGAAGCTGCAGGAGCAGGAACTCGCCTTCTTCGCCCAGGATGACCAGGGCAACGTGTGGAACTTCGGCGAGTACCCGGAAGAGTACGAGAACGGGAAGTTCACCGGGGCGCCGAGCACCTGGATCAGAGGCGCGGACGGCGCCTACGGCGGCATCCACATGCTGAGTCAGCCCCGGGCCGGGATGAAGTACCGGGAAGGCCTGGTCCCGGCGATCGAGTTCGACGACGTCTCCGTGGTCACCCGCACCGGCCAGCAGACCTGCCTGGCGGGCACCTGCTACAAGCAGGTCCTGGTGGTCAACGAGACCAGCCCCAACGACCCCACCAGCGGCCATCAGATCAAGTACTACTCGCCGCCGACCGGGCTGATCCAGGTCGCCGCGCGCGGCGGGGACTCCCAGGAATTCCTCTCGCTGACCTCGGTAAGGCATCTCGGCCAGGCCGAGATGGCGACGATACGCACTGAAGTAAAGGCCATGGACCAGCGCGCCTACAAGATCAAGGTGTACCGGACGACGAAGCCTGTGCAGCCCCGGGCGAGATGACCGGTCAGGCGGCCAGGCCGTGCCGGAACGCGTAGCCGACCAGCTGGCCGCGGTCGCGTGAGCAGGTCTTGGTAAGCAGGTGGTTGATGTGGCTCTTGACCGTCGCGCCGGAGATGCGGAGCTTGTCCGCGATCTCGGCGTTGGACAGGCCCGCTCCGATCTCGGTGAGCACCTCGACTTCCCGCTCGGTCAGTCCGTCCGGCGGGCCGGGCGGCGCCGGCCGGGCACCGGGCCCGCCCGGTGCCTCGCCGCTGACGACGGCTTCCACCAGCCTGCGCTGCACCGACGGATCCAGCTGGGCCTCGCCCGCGCACACCGCCGACAGAGCCTGGAGGATCTCGCCCGCGCCGGCGTCCTTGGTGAGGTAGCCGCGGGCGCCCGCCCGGAGCGCCGCGAAGACCGACTCGTCGTCCGCGAACGCGGTCAGCACCACGACCCGGACCCCCGGTTGCCGGTCCGCGATCTGCCGGGTGGCCTCCACCCCGTCGCAGTTCGGCATGCTGAGGTCCATCAGGACGACGTCGGGTGCGCACGCCGCCGCCTGGCGCACCGCGTCGGTCCCGTCCACCGCGGTACCGATCACCTCGACCCCGGGCAGCATGCCGATCAGCAGGGACAGCCCGTCGCGGACCACCTTCTGGTCGTCGGCGACGAGCACTCGCACCGGCGCTGCGCTGGCGCTCACGAGCCCGGCAGCCACAGCCGGACGGCGAAACCGTCGCCCATGCTCCCGGCGTGCAGGTGACCGCGGATGAGCTCGGCCCGTTCGGCCATACCGGTCAGGCCCAGGCCGCCGGACGGCAGGCCGACCTCGGTACCGTCCCCGCCGCTGTCCACCACCGAGACCTCCACGCCGTCGGCCGCCCAGGCCAGCCGCACGATCACCCGGACCCCGCGGCCCGCGTGCTTGGCCACGTTGGTCAGGGCCTCCTGTACCACCCGGTACAGCATCAGCCCGGCCTCGGGATCCAGCGGGCGCGGCACGCCGTCGACCTCGAGGCTGATCGGGACGCCCAGCGCCGCCGCGGTCTCCGAGACGAGGCCGGGCAGGCTGGCCGGCCCGGGCGGTTCGTCGTCGCGCAGCATGGCCAGGGCGCGCCGCGCGTTGAGCACCCCGATCCTGGTCAGCTTGTGCGCGGAGGTGAGCTGGCCGACGAGGTTGGCCCCGGCGGCTTCGGTTATGGCCGTCAGCCGCGCCGCCTCCAGCTGCACGGCCAGGACGGACAGGCTATGGGCCAGCACGTCGTGCAGGTCGCGGGCCAGGCGGGAGCGCTCGGCCAGCGCCGCCGCGCGCTCCCTGGCCTCGCCCGCGGCCGTCTCCTGCGCCAGCAGCGCCTCGGCCTGGTGGCGCGCGCCCAGGCTGGCCGCGGCGAACTCGGAGATCGTGAACAGGAACCCGAAGGCCGACAGGACGGCCAGGGTGGTAGCCGCCGGGTTGGCCGCATCGATCGCCTCCACCCCGGCGATCGCGGCCACGATCGGGCTCGCGGCCACCATGGCCACGCGGGGCGGCATCCGCAGGGCCAGGCCCACCACGGCCATGTAACCGATCACGTAGCCCGTGCCGTCGGCCAGCAGGTCGAGGGCGGCGCCGCACATGCCCACGCCGACCAGGGCCGGCACCGCGACCCGCCGGCCGCCGACCCGCCCGGACAGTCCGGCCGCCGCCAGCGCGGCCGCGATCGCCAGCAGGCCCACCGTGACCGGCCCGGCTAGGCCGGCCGGCAGGCCGCCGGCCAGGATCCCGCCCGCGACGCCGGCGATGGCGATCAGCAGGAGCGGAGCCAGCCACGACCCCAGCTCACGGGTGCCCTCCCCGACGGGCAGCAGGCGGCCCAGGGCAGCCGCGTAGGTGAGGCGAAACCCAGAGCCTGGCGCCGCCGCGATCTCGCGGCACGACAACACCCGTCCCCGCATGCTGACCACCCCCAGCCATAGCAAACGCGTACGGCCCTCCCTGTCGGCGGCCGGACCCGGGATGCCCGCCTGGTCCGCCCGCCGCCCAAAACCGCAGCAGCATGCGGGAGCCACCGTCACACCCACGCGGGGTAGTCCCGTGGAGGCGGTGTGGAGATTGTGTGGAGAAAACCTTAAAACGCTGCGGGCGCCTGACTTGTGCGGTAATGACCAGCGGCTTTTGCGCCGGCTGGTCAGGCGCCGGGAGCCGCGGCCCGCAGGGTCGCCTCGATGGTGTCCCAGGGCAGGCCCGGCGGCAGCATGAACGTGACGACGTCGGCGACGTGGTCCCAGGGCTCGAGCTGCTCCCTGACCTGAGCGGGGGTGCCGCAGGCGGCGAGCTGGTCGAGGACGACCCGGGCCTCGGGGGGTATGGTCCCGCGCCGCGGGCTGGGGCGCGGGTTCGCGGCGATGACCGCGCTGACCTCGGCAGCGTAGCCCTGGCCGGCCAGGGAGCGGGCGTAGACGTCGCCCATAGCGCTCAGGTACCAGGCGGCGCAGGCCGCGGCGATGTCCCGGGCCGTGCCGGCGTCCTTGTCCGCCGCGACGATGGGCCCGGCCGCCACCGTGAGCGGGGGCGCATGCGGCGCGGTGGTTTCCCGGCGCCGGCCCAGCGCGGCCGCCCAGGCGGCGACGCAGTCGCGGGCCATCAGCGCGGGAATCCAGCCGTCACCGAGTTCGGCGGCCACGTTCATCGTCTGCTGGCCGAGGGCGGCGATCCAGATCGGCAACCCGGGCACGGGCGGCTGGCCCAGCCGCAGCGGGCGCGCCGCCGGGTCGCGGGGCTGGATGGGCAGCCCGTCGAGCAGTGCGCGGACCGTGGTCACGACGTCGCGCAGCCGCGCGGCCGGGCGATCGAACGGGACGTCATGGAACCCCTCGGCCAGGGCCCGGGTGCTGGCCCCCAGGCCCAGCACGTAGCGCCCCGCGCTGACCTGATGCAAGGTGGCGGCGGTCATGGCCAGCGTCGCCGGGGTGCGCCCCCAGACCGACAGCACGCCGGAGGCGATCTGGATCCTGGTGGTGCGCAGCGCGATCTCGGTCAGCACCGGCGTCGAGTCCAAGCCCCAGCCCTCCGGCACCGAGAAACTCTCGTACCCCAGCTCGTCGGCGAGCACGGCGGCCCGGACGATGACGTCCCGCCGCGTCTCCATCGGCGTGAGCCCCACGCCGCGCCGGCGCGGGGTCACCGTGCACCTCCGGCGGCCGGGGCGGCCACGGCGGCGGCCGCCTTGGGGTCCCGCTCGGTGTCCGGCTCCGGGCCGGGGCGCGGCACGGTCAGCCACACGGCCCCGGCCACGGCGAGCACCTCGCCGGCGGGCCCGAGCAGCGCCGAACCGGCGGTGAGCTTGCGGCCGTCACGCTGGTGCGGCCAGGCGATGACCCGGCACTGGTCGCCGACCGCGGGCCGCGGCGCCAGGATGACGGCCGTCATCCGGCCGAGCAGGATGGCGGTGTCCCAGCCCGCCCCGTCGCCCAGGCCGGCCGCCTCGGCGGCGGCGATCCCGCTGGGACAGTCGAGCGCGGCCCAGACCACCTCGGCCCGCACCCTTCCGCCGGAATCGGCGACCGAACGATCCGGCGTCCACGGCGCCGCCCACAGGCCCAGGCCGACCACCGGCCCGGGAAAAATCCGCAGCCCGTCACCGGGGCGGCGGTTCATCCCGCAGACGAAGCAGTCGGGAAACACCGGATCGGTGAAGTACCGGGCGCCCCGGGCGGCCGCGCCAGCATCGGCGAGCGACACCGTGGCCGGGATCTCCACCGGGCCGGCCGGCGACGGGGCGGCCTCGCCGATCAGCGTGCGGCCGTGCCGGACACGGACCGAGCCGTCGCCGTCGCGTTCGACCTCCATCGGGGTGTCCAGCGGGGGCGGCCGGCGCAGCGTGACCGTGGCCGGGCCGTCGACGTAGGCGGCGATGCGGCCGCAGACGTAGCCGCCGTTGCCGACGCCGGCGGGGCCGTTAAAGCGGGACGGGATCGTCAGCACGTTCATCGCGGCCGGCCGGGGCGTTCATAATCTTGATCAGGCATGCCTTCGACGCTAGGGTCACCCGGCCGGGGGCGGCAATCCGGAGAACTACGGAACCAGTCCGGCACATGGGGCCGACCGCGGCGCTGAGCCCCGGGCCCGCGGGGGAACTACCTAGGCGCTCAGGAGTACAGCTGGTGCCGGGTCACCCAGGTCGCGATCTGGGCCCGGGAATTCACCTGGAGCTTGCGCCTGATGTTCTCGACGTGCGTTTCGGCGGTCCGCGGCGCGATCGACAGGCGGCTGGCGATGGCCTGGTTGGTGAGCCCCTCGGCGACGAGTTCGGCCACCTGGAGCTCGCGCTGCGTGAGCTGGGGCTGCTCGCCCGCCCGTTCGGCCAGAAAATCGACCACCGCCTCCGCCACGGCCTGCCAGTCACCGTGGTAGAACAGGTGGCTGGAACCGGGCAGCGGGATCAGCGTCGCGCCCGGGATGAGCGCGGCGACCTCGCGGCCCAGCTCGAACGGCGTGCCGCGGTCCGCCTCGCGGTGCAGCACCAGCGTCGGCGCCTGGACGGCGGGGAGCAGGTCCCTGATGTCGGTGTTGTAGTAGACATCCAGGAGGCGGGCGGCCACGGCGGCCGACGCGCTCGCCCGCTGGAACTTCGCGAAGCCCGCCAGGTCCTCGGCCGTGGGGTCGGTGACGAAGGCCCCGGCGATCGCCTTCAGGCCCAGGCCCCAGTGCGCCTCCACCAGCGCCACGATCGACTTCCTGACCTCGGCGGGCGCCAGGTCGCTGCCGCTGGCGCACACCCCGTACAGTGCCAGCGCCTCGACCCGGTCCGGGTGCCTGGCCGCTATCGCCGCCGCCAGCTGGCCTCCCTGCGACGCCCCGAACAGGCGGAACCGGCTGGCGCCCAGCACATCGGCGACCGCCAGCGCCGCGGCGACCTGACCGTCGAAGGAGAGGTCGATCCCGGTCCGGTCGGACAGGCCGCAGCCGGGCTTGTCGTAGCGGATCACGGTGAACCGCTCGGCCAGGCGCGCGATAAAGGGGCCGAACGAGTACAGTTCCAGCTGCCCGCGCAGGTCCGTGATCCAGCCGGTGTCGACCAGAAGCGCCGGGCCGGTGCCCGATGCCGAGTAGGCGACGCGGCCCGTGGGCGTGCTGCAGTACCTGATCCTCGGCATCATCTGTCCAGGCTGGCACCCCGGGCGGGCGCAGTAAAGCCGCGGCCTGACGCCGGAGTTACCCTCAGGTCACCTGGCGGCGCGCGGGGTGACCAGGCCGGCCTGGTAGGCGAAGACCACGAGCTGCGCCCGGTCGCGCGCGCCGAGCTTGATCATGGCCCGGCTGACGTGGGTCTTGGCGGTGGTGGGGCTGACCACCATGGCCGCGGCGATCTCGTCGTTGGACAGGCCGTGCGCGACCAGGGCCACCACCTCCCGCTCCCGGTTGGTGAGGCTTTCCATCCCGGCCGCGGCGACCGCGTCCGGCGGCCGGGCGACGAACTCGCTGATCAGGCGGCGGGTGACGGCGGGGGACAGCAGGGAGTCCCCGCGCGTGATGACCCGCAGCGCCTGCAGCAGCTCGGCTGGCTCGGTGTCCTTCAGCAGGAACCCGCTCGCCCCGGCCCGCAGGGCGCGGAAGATGTACTCGTCGAGCCCGAAGTTGGTGAGGATCACGACGCGCACGCCGTCGAGCCGCTTGTCCGCGACGATCTGCCGGGTGGCCTGGAGGCCGTCGAGCACCGGCATCTGAATGTCCACCAGGGCGATGTCCGGGCGGTGCTCGGCGGCCAGGGCGACCGCCTGCCGCCCGTCGGCGGCCTCGGCGACCACCTCGATGTCGTCTTCCGCTTCGAGCAGCGACCGGATGCCGCTGCGGATCAGCGCCTGGTCATCGGCCAGCAGGATCCTGATCACGACGGCGTCCGGGCGGGGAGCTCGGCGTACACCTGGAAGCCGCCGCCGTCCCGGGGTCCGGCCTGGAGCCGGCCGCCGAGCGCGGTCACCCGCTCCCGCATGCCGATGAGGCCTAGCCCGGGGCCCGCCGACCGGGGGCCGGTGCCGGTGCCGGTTCCCGAGCCGTCGTCGTCGACCTGGACCGAGAGGGCGTCCGGTGAGTAGTGCAGGTGAACCCGGGCGCAGGCCCGGCCGGCGTGACGGCTGACGTTGGTGAGCGCTTCCTGCACGATCCGGTAGGCGGCCTGGTCCGCTTCGGGCGGAAGCGCCCGCTGCGTGCCGGTCACGGTCACCGTCACGGGGAGCCCCGCGGCCCGCGCGCGTGCCACCAGGCTGTCCAGCTGACCCAGGTCGCTGGAGTCGCCGTCCTGGTCGCTGCGCAGCACGGTGAGTGTCGTACGCAGTTCCCGCGCGGCGTCCGCGCCCGCCTCCTGAATCGCCAGCAGCGCCGGCGGCACGTCCTCGCCGCGCTTGCGGGCCAGGTGCACCGCCACGCCGGCCTGGACGCAGATCACGGAGATGCTGTGGGTCAGGGAATCGTGCAGCTCACGGGCGATTCGCAGCCGCTCCTCCATCGCCCGGCGCTGGGCCGCCTCATCCCGGGTCCGCTCCGCCTCGTCCGCGCGTTGCTCGACCTCGCGGAGATGCAGAAGCCACAGCCGGGACGCCACGATCATGACGCCGGCGGAGATGCCCCATCCGGCCGCAAAGAACCTCTGCCGGCCTCGATTTGTGCGCATTCTCCGAGCGTAGCCGCCCGGGCCCGCGGCCACATTCGCCGCCGGGAGCCATTTCCGGCTACTCCCCCCGGAGTAGCCGCGCAGGCCGCCGCATCCGTGCTGACCAGGCAGAAGACGCTTCCCGCGTACGACGACAGCGGGCCGCCCTGGCCGCCACCATCGGTGACATGGTTATGACGTATTCCGCAATCGGCGCGATCGGCGCCAGGAAAAACGGCCGCCACCTTGGCCTGGCACTGCTCGTCATCGCAACCGCGCAGCTGATGGTCGTGCTGGACGCGACCGTCGTCAACGTCGCGCTGCCGCGCATTCAGACGGCACTCGGATTCTCCGGCAGCGGCCTGGAATGGGTCGTGAACGCGTACGCGCTGGCGTTCGGCGGGTTGCTGCTGCTCGGCGGCCGGGCCGGTGACCTGCTCGGCCGGCGCCGGATGTTCGTCGTCGGCCTGCTGCTGTTCTCGGCCGCGTCCCTCGCCGGCGGGCTCGCCACCTCACAGGCGTGGCTGCTGGCGGCCCGGGCCGTTCAGGGCGCCGGCGCCGCGATCGTCGCGCCCACCGCGCTGGCGCTGATCGCGACGACGTTCCCGCAAGGCCCGCCCCGCAACCGGGCGATGGGCGTGTACGCCGCGATGAGCGTGGCCGGCGCCGCGGCCGGGCTGATCGCCGGAGGCCTGCTCGTCACGTATGCCTCGTGGCGCTGGGTGCTGTTCGTCAACGTGCCGATCGGCATCGCTGTCGCGCTCGCCGCCCCAGCCGTTCTGCCCGGCACCGCACGCCGGCCAGGCCGGTTCGACCTGCCCGGCACCATGACCGGAACCGTGGGAGTGGCCGCGCTGGTCTACGGCCTGTCCAGCGCCGCCACCAGCCCGGACGGGACATCGCACTGGGGCGACGGCAAGGTAGTAGCCGCGCTGACGGCCGCCGTGGTCCTGCTCGCGGCGTTCGCGGTCATCGAGACGCGCAGCCGTCACGCGCTGCTGCCCGTGCGGCTGCTGCGCAGCCGTGACCGTCTCGGCGCGAACCTCATCATGCTGGCCGTGGGCACCGCGGTCTTCGGCGTGTTCTTCTTCGTCACCCTGTTCGTGCAGGAGGTATGGGGGTACTCCGCGCTCAGGACCGGGGTGGCGTTCCTGCCGCTGACCGTCGCGATGCTGGCCGCCTCCGGCGCGGCCACCGCGCTCGTGCCGCGGATCGGCGCACGTCCCCTGCTGCTGGCCGGCGGCGCCGCCAGCGCCGGGGGCCTGTACTGGCTGTCCCGGATGACCGAGGACGGTACCTATGCGGGCGGGCTGCTCGGGCCGACCCTGCTGACCGGGGTCGGGATCGGCCTGCTGATCGTCCCGCTGCAACTGGTCGCCCTGGCCCGCGTCGCCGAGGCGGACTCCGGGGTGGCCGCGAGCCTGCTCAACGTCGGCCGGCAGGTAGGCGGCTCCATCGGCCTCGCGGTGCTGGGCACCGTGGCCTGGACGGTGGTCGCCGGCCACGCCCGCGGCGCTCGCGGCCAGGCCTCCGCGGCGGCGTACCGGCACGCGCTGGCGGCCGGCTTCGACCGGGCCTTCCTGGTCGCCGCCGCGATCGCGCTGCTCACCCTCGTCGTCGCGATCACCACGATCCGCCTTCGCCGCGCTGACCTAAGCGGGGGCTAGCGCCACCGCTGGCCGCCGGGTGCCTTTAACCGGGGCAGGCGCCCGGCGGCCAGCCGCGGCCACTGGGCGGTGGGGCGCCCGTTGGTGCGGAACTGCTCGCCGCTGGTCCCGAACGGCTGCGGCCAGCCGGGAGGAGAGTCTTCCCAGGTCTCTTGCCTGCCGTACACCGTCATGTCGAGGAGCCCGTAGGCGGGAGCCAGCGCCTCCGCGGCGCGCCCGCTGCTCCAGTAGGTCTCAAAGACCCGGTCGTCATGGCGGAGGTAGCAGACCTGCATGCCGAACCAGCGTCCGGCGAGCAGGGCCTCGGCTGAGCCTTCGGCCGAGTACCACGGCATGTCCCAGCCCATGAAGTCGCGGTAGCGGATGCTCTCGTCGTAGGGCCCCTCGCAGAAGGTCGCGAAGGTCACGTCGCGCGAATGCAAGTAGGACAGCTCACGGACCTGGCCGTTGAAGAAGGTGCAGCCCTCGCACTGGGCTTCGGCGGGCTGGTCCGCGTGCCACATGAAGAAGTACGCGATCAACTGGCGGCGCCCCTCGAATACCTCCAGCAGCGGGACGGGCCCGTTCGGCCCCATCAGCGGGATCGCGGGGTCCACCTGCACCATCGGCAGCCGTCGCCGCGCCGCCGCGATCGCGTCGCCTTCACGGGTGTGGGCCTTCTCGCGGGCCAGCAGATCGTCTAGCTGCGCCTGCCACGCGGCGCGTTCGGCCACCGGAGGGATTCCAGGGGCGTCAGCGGCGTCGTTCATGATCGTCTCCTTGAACTGCGTTCGGGTGAGTCTTCCCCGGGACATCTGACGACGGCCAGGCGCGAAACTCATCGCCGGCCCGCTACCCGGCTAGCCAGCAGGCCACGTTGCCTGCGGGCCGGTTACCGCCGATGGAGGCTCACCGCGATGCGGCCCAGGCCGCTGCCACGGCATCGTCGGCTTCATGGCGGGCTCGGTGCCCGGGTGCGGCCAACGGGCCGGAAAGGGATGTGTCAGATGTCAGGAGTTCTGTGGGGCGGCCTGGTCGCGGGCGAGCGTGCGATGCTACTACGGCGCCGGAAGCTCACCTACAGAGATAGCGCGCTGCGGTTTAATGGAAATCGCGAACCTTGACGGCGGAGGGTTCCTGTTAGCCGCAATGCGTGGCGGCGGATGAGGTGCACTGAATTCGCATGGCGTTCGATGTCTTGATCGTGGATGACAGTCAGCCGTTTCTCGACGCTGCGCGTGATCTTCTTGAACGGCAGGGCCTCCGCATCGTGGGCCTGGCCTCGACGTCGGCGGAGGCGATGCGGCGGTCAGCCGAGCTTCACCCGGACGTCGTGCTCATCGACATCACGCTCGCGAGCGAGAGCGGGTTCGAACTGGTCCGGCAGCTATCCGCGCGGGACAACAACGCGGCCGCGCTGATCCTCATCTCGACCCACGCCCGGGCCGACTTCGCCGACCTCATCGCCGACAGCCCGGCCGCGGGGTTTGTGCCGAAGTCAGAGCTGTCGGCGGATGCGATCCGCCGGATCGTGTCCGGGAATGGTCCGGGCCGGGGCACGCACTGAAGGGCGGCGGCCCGCTCAGTTCGCCGGCGGGTGCATCGTAAGGCACATCATTCCGGTAAAGATCTCTTCGTTGATGATGTAAATCATCCCGACGACATACGGCAGGCCGATCACCGAAACGAGAAGCCACACCTTCCATTGCTGGCCGTTTTCTCGCTTGCTGATGACCCAGCGTCGTACCGGGGGCAGCCTGAGGATGACCAGCGGGAGGCTTATCGCGACGGCCTGGTAGAAGCGCTGGTGGAAGACGGGATCACCGTCTCCCTCCGGAGTCTGGAAGGGCTTGAATCCGTCGAGCAACAGCAAGTGAACGACGATCAGCGCCCAGAGCGCGTAGGTCACGCGCTGGATCGACTTCCAGTGTTTCCCGAGCCTTCGCTGCGCCGGGGTATTGGCCGTCGCCAGGACCGGGATGCCCATCAGGACGATGAAGAGCCCCGTTACCAGGAAGGTATGCCCGGCGAGCCGGCCGAAAACGCCCCCGGCGAAGTCGGTCGAAATGGCCGCCGTGGTCGCGTCCGAGATTCCTATCAGCATGAACATGATGCCGTACCAGCGCCGCAGGGGCGCGAACCACCGGGCTCCGGTTACGGTAATAAGCGGGGTAATCGACACAGCCAGGAAGAAGGCTATCTCACCCCCGGTCCCGAGTATGTCGGCCTCGGTATTTGTCAGGCTATCCTTTTCGTTCAGCGAGAACCAGCCGCGGGCCACGAAGATCCACGGGATGAAAGCGGGCAGCCGGAGCAGGAATAGGATCAGGGATTGCTTCTTGATAACCAGGGCCGAGAATATGAAGTCCTCGCCCATCCAGCTATCTATGGTCCGGGGCTTCGGGGATAGTTCTGGACGGGGCATCGCGGCTGGTTCTGGGCGAGCGGCGCCTACTTCCATTCTAGCCATTTGCCGTTCTCTCCTTCTATGAGATATAGCTCCGCCGCCGCCACGGGTAATTCATTGTCAGCCAGGTTAAATCGGGTTTCCGGTTTGATTGGGGTCCTTCTTGGCATGCTTGCCTTTTGCCGGAATCACTTTCGCTTTGTCTTTCACAGGAATCACTTTCGCGTGGTGATGCGCTCCCGGCGCGTTACGCTGGCCTGGGCCCTGATCTTCCTCGAGACCGGTTTGCGACGCGCCTGATCCGTTGGCCCGGAAGACAAAGAAGGCCGGTCCGTGCAGGACTACCTCCGTGGCTCCCGTTGCGATGCCCGCCACGGTCAGGGCCACCAAAGCGGCCGTCACCTTGCGCGCCGCGCCGACCTGCCGGTTTTTCGCCCTGCCGGGCGCCTGGGCCTGCGGTTTTGTCCGCCTGGGGCTTACGCCTGGCTTCGTCGCGGGCGCAGCGACCGACCGGGTGGCCGGCTTCGTGGCCGGCCCGGCCGCTGGCTTCGTGGCCGGCTTCGTGGCGAGCCTGGCCGCCGGCTCGGCGGCCGAAGGGGCCGCCGGCTCGGTGATGGGCCGGGCCACCCCGGCCGCGGCCTGGGCCCTGAGCTTCGCAGGCGGATCGGCCGCCGGCTTGGTCGCTGGCATCGCGGGACTCAGCAGGTCTTCGGTGAAGCTCGTGGCCACTCCGCCGAGGTCAGCCGATAGCTTCAGGATCCCGGCCCGTATCTTGGCGGCCTGGAGTTCGGCCGCCGCGAGCGTCGCCGCGGCCTGATCAGCAGCCTGCTGGACGAGCCTGTCGGCCTCCTGTTTCGCATCCGCGCGTGCCGTGGCCGCGTCATCGCGTGCCTCGTGCCTGATCTCGGTGGCTTGCTGGTTGGCCTCGGAGATGATCCAGGTCGCGAGCTCGACCGAGGCGGCGTCCCAGACCTGCCCCTGGGCGGGCTGGCCCCGGCCAGCCTCGCGGACCCGGCCAGCCTCAGGCCGGACCCGTTCCATGACCCCGGTCGCCCCGTGCTGAACCGCCAGTCCGTGGCGGGGAGCGTCGGCCTGGGGAGCCGAACCTGGGCGAGCCGGACCTGGACCAGGCGGGTAGCCCGGCTGAGGAGCGAAGCCGTGCGGCGCGGCGCCGTGCGGGGAGTAGCCTGCCCGCGGACCGGGTCCTGGATAGGGAGCCGTGCCTGGCCGGGGGGCATAGCCCGCGGAGGGAGCGGAGGCTGGCCGGCCGACCGGGCCGCGGTACGGCGCGGGCGGCGGTTCTTGTCGCGCGGGTCTTCCGCCGCGCCAGCCGGAACCGTCGTTCGCCGCCGGCGGTTCGGCATCGGGCCACGGCGCGGCCGCGGACTCCGGCCAGCTGGGGTAGCCGTCCTGCCGCAAGGCCGCCTCCGCGCTATCCCAGCGCGGGTCGGTACGCCCTCCTCCCCAGCTCGGGTGATCGGGGTGGAGAGCGTTAGGGCCTGCGCGTCCGGGCCAGCTGGGGTAGTCATCCGTGTGCTGGCCGCGCAGGCCGTCATACCAGGACTGATCGGCGTCGTGCCAGGCCGGCTCCTGGTGGCCGCTCCACGGGGCGCCCGTGATCCAGGGATCGCCGCTGTCGGCAGGTATCTCCGGCGCGAGGACGTCATCCCCGTTCTCAGCCTGGCGTCCCGATGTCCTCGCGTGCGCGGCGCCTCGCTTGCCGCCGCCCCGGCGACGGCCAGCGACGGCCGACAGCGCGGTGACACTGACGAGCAGCAGCGCCGCGCTGATCGCGACCTGGCCGACGGCCGGGTCGCCGGCCGTGACCGCTTCCGGCACCTCGGGGGCCGGGACGTCTGATGGGGATACCTGGTCTTGCGCTGAGCCGGAGTCGTCTTGCGCTGAGCCGGAGTCGCGGTCAGCCGTGGCCGTCCGGACTCGCCGGGCGGCGGATATCGCGGCCGCGATCAGTACGGCTGCGCCGGCACCCGCGGCTATCCGCAGGAGGTTCTCCGGCGCTCTACGGAAACCCTGGTCAGCGTTCATGTTCTCCGTCTCCAGCATCCCAGGTAACGGTGCGTGGGCCCTTTGATTAGT
>Ga0207674_10005053_pt1 | contig 15747 bp, 9 predicted proteins | sample KBSCornC72_FD_184303 | JGI IMG/M metagenome (GOLD analysis project Ga0207674, IMG submission 184303) | Corn rhizosphere microbial communities from Kellogg Biological Station, Michigan, USA - KBS Corn C7-2 (SPAdes) (version 2) | ecosystem: Host-associated > Plants > Roots > Rhizosphere > Soil ... | reverse complement strand
GAAGCGTCGACGCCGCACGTGATGTACTCGTTGAGCAAGAGCTTCACGTCCACGGCAGTGGGTTTCGCGATCGCCGAAGGAAAGTTCACCCTCGACGACGAGGTGCTGCGCTTCTTTCCGGAGGAGGCACCAGCGTCTCCATCGGACAACCTCCGAGCGATGCGCGTGCGCGACCTGCTCCGGATGGCCACGGGACACCAGACGGAGCCGTCGATCCTCGTGCCCGCGGACTCGACGATGCGGGACGCGAGCTGGGTGCGCCGCTTCTTCGCGCATCCCGTGGCGTTCAAGCCCGGCACCCACTTTCTCTACAACTCGCCGGCGACGTACATGCTCTCCGCCATCGTGCAGAAGACCACGGCTCAGACGGTGCGGGATTATCTGACGCCGCGGCTGTTCGAGCCGCTGGGGATCGCGCGCCCGACGTGGACCAGGAGTCCGGAGGGGATCAGCGCTGGCGCCTACGGTCTCAACATCCGCACGGAAGACATCGCCAAGCTCGGTCTGCTCTACCTGCAGCACGGCGTGTGGAACGGGAAGCAGCTGCTGCCCTCGGGGTGGGCGGACACCGCGACCGCGCGGCAGACGTCGAACGGGTCGAGCCCAACCAGCGACTGGGATCAGGGCTACGGCTTTCAGTTCTGGCGGTCGCGCCACGGCTACCGCGGCGACGGCGCGTTCGGTCAGTATATGCTCGTGTTGCCGGAGCAGGACGCCGTCGTGGCCATCACGAGCGGCGTGCGTGACATGCAGTCGGTGATGACCCTCGTGTGGAACATGCTGCTCCCGGCAATGCAGGCGTCGCCGCTCGCGGACGATGCCGCGTCGTTAGGCGCCCTGCGCGACCGGCTGGCGCATCTGAGCGTCCACACGCCGCGCGGACGGACGACGTCCCCGCTGGCGGCGGCCGTGTCCCGACGGTGGTACGACATCGCCGAGAACGATCGGGGCGTCCGCGCACTGTCGCTGGATCTCACGGCGCGCGCGCCGGCGCTGGTGGTGCGCACCGCGTCCGGCGAACAGCGCACGCCGCTGGGGCTCGGCACGTGGCAGCGCAGCGACAGCGGGTATGCGAATGGAATCGAGCACATGCTCGCGGTTCCGACGCCGGCGCCGGTCGCGCTCAGTGGTGCGTGGACCACGGATAGCGTCTTCACCGTCAAGCTGGTGGCGCCCGAGACGCCGTTCTACTCGATGCTCGAGTTTCGCTTCAGCGGCGCGAAGGGCGAGCGGGTCACGCTGGCGTCGGAGTACAACGTCTCGTTCGGCGGGCCGCAGCCGGCCGTGTTGAGGGGCGCGAGCCGTTCGCGGTGATGCCGCACCGAATGTCCGATGCTCTGCCGGGAGAGCTCGTCACCGAAACCTTCGAGTACGACGGTGGACGCCAGGTCACGGTGTACGTTCCGCGGGATCCGCCACAACTGATCGTATTCGCTGGCGATGGTCAGCGAATTTCGAAATGGGGCCGGTTGCTCGAGAGACCCGACGTTCCGGCTACCATGATCGTCGGTGTACATGGGCTGACCGACGAGACGCTGCGGCTCCAAGAGTACTCGCCCGGCTTTGCGCCGGAGCGGTTCGCGGCACACGAGAAGTTCTTCGTCGAGGATATTCACCGATGGACGGAGTCGCGGTTCGGTGTGGTGCTGTCCTCTGCACGAACCGCGGTATTCGGCGTCTCGGCGGGGGGAGAGCTGGCTCTCGCGCTTGGCCTTCGACATCCTGACGTCTTCGGAGCGATCTTCTGTGCCTCGCCTGGCGGTGGGTTTAAGCCGCCGGCGACTATGCCGAGTCCACTTCCACGCACCTATCTTGTCGCGGGGGCGCAGGAACCGTTCTTTCTCGAGAACGCCACGCGGTGGGCGAGCGCGCTTCGCAACGCAGGTGCGGATGTCGTCATGACTGAGCGCGCTGGATCGCACGGTGGTGCATTCTGGCGAGAAGAATTCCCGCTGATGGTGGCGTGGGCAGCAGCGTGATGAATGCTTCTCGGTGCGGGCCGCGTTATCGCCGGACCCGAGCGGGCCGGCCCCACAGACGAAGGGGTAGGGAATAGCCCTCTACCGGGAGGACGGCGATCCCTCGCTACGCTTCGCTACGCTCGGGATGACAACCGACGCATGAGCTTCCCGAGGTCGTTGAACAAAAAAAAGGATGAGAGGCCAGACTTGCCGTCCGAGGCGTCACTGTCATTGGGACCAATCTGCGAGCATCGGCGTCATCGATGTTCGAAATCCGCGTTAGGTGTTGCCGTTGACTCCATTGTCCCGACCGGTTGTCCGCGTGGCGCGGTCCCACCAGGTTGCGCCGTCGCGACCTTCCAAGCGAGGCCTTCGAGCCTTACTCAAATTCGGCGAGTGGAGATCGCATGAGTCTCAAGCGGATGGACAACGTAGGCATCGTCGTAGAATCGCTCGATACGGCCATCACCTTCTTCACCGAGCTTGGCCTGAAACTCGAAGGGCGAGCCACGATCGAAGGAGAGTGGGCCGGACGTGTCACCGGACTGGGGTCGCAGCGCGTCGAGATCGCCATGCTGGTCACGCCGGATGGCCACAGTCGGCTCGAGCTCTCACGGTTTCTCACGCCGCCTGTCATCGCCGATCACCGGAACGCTCCGGTGAACGCCCTCGGCTACCTGCGCGTCATGTTCGCTGTGGACGACATCGACGACACGCTCGCCAGGCTCCGCAAGCACGGCGCGCAGCTCGTCGGGGAAGTCGTCCAGTATCAACAGGCTTATCGGCTCTGCTACATCCGCGGTCCCGAAGGGCTTCTGATTGGGCTTGCCGAGGAGCTCAGGTCGAGTGCTAAGGCTTAACGTCAGTCGGAGTTGGGTTAAGCTGCGCTGCAGGCAATGTTCGGCTATCAGCTCGAGGGTTACCTCGACACTTCGCTCCTGGAGCCGGAGTCGATTCCGCTCATTCGTCTCAAGCGGTCGCGGAGCTGGTGGAAGTTTTGGCGATGAGAACACCCGTCCTTTCGGCATGACCACCAACCCAGACCGATCATTTTGGACCGAGCCAGCGGTGACGCGAGCGGCACGCGGCGCACAGGCCGGCTTCCGCGGCTCGTTGGTGTTCTGTGGAGTCGCGCTCGTCGCAGCGTTCTTCAGGGCGCTCACCGGTGGCGCGCGCTCCCTGCCCGGGCAGGAGATCTCGTTGGCGCTTCTCCTATGCGCAGGGTGGGGCACGTTGCTTGGCGCAATCGTAGGCCTCTTGCTCCCGCTCGCTCAGCGTTACGTCGCGGTCGCGATGTTCATTGGGGCGCTGGGCGGCTTCACTCTTTACAGCGGCGTTGCGCTGATTGCGGACGGTCCCGCGAGGTATCGCCCCGGCTTTTCCTTATGCTCGGTGTGCCGATGGGTGCTCTCGTCGCTTACGTGGTTTGGCGGGAAGAGCGGAAAAGCAAGATCCCGCCGGCACCCGGCGTGATCGCGACGCAACCACGGTTGCTGACCGTCGAGCCGTACGACAGCCGGATGTTCTGCGAATGCTGCGGCTATCCGACGCTGCACGTCCCGCTCGCGCAGCATGAGCTGGAGCTCGACTTCGGCCAGCGCGCCTGCCTGCTCTGCGAGTGGGAGAATCCGCGGCTCACCGAGGCCGGCGTGCCCGTCCCCAACGGCCAGAGTGCGGAGGAGCGCAACGACGGCCGCTCACTCGCGGAAGCGCGCGCCAGCTTCGGTCGCCACCTGAGCATGTATGATCCCGCGAAGCTCGAGCCGTGGATGCTCGCGCCACCGAGCCCGGAGGTGGTCCAGCGGAAAGCGGCGCTCCGGGACGCGTACGACGCGCTGCTTGCGGCGCCTGATTCCGCCCGCTGGGACTCGTGGAGCACCGTCCGGGCTTGCGAGGACGACCTGGCCGCCCAAATCGCTGCGGACCATGATGACGGCGATGGCGGGTAGCGATTTCAGGGACGGTATACCTGGCCCGCGTCGCGAGAACGGGGCGAGCGCGCTCAAGCGCGCGCTCGCCGGCGAAACCGCGGCCAACCTCGGTCGGCTCGGCCGCGCCGTAGAACGCGCGCTCGCGCGGCTGCGCGACGCGTCGAACGCGGCACGGGAGGAGGGCGAGTACGCGTGCGCCGAGGCCGTCTGGATGTACTTCGTGCAGCGCGAAGCGTGCGGGTTGACACGCCACGACGCGGTGATCGAGGCGTACGGGATCCCCGCATCGGTGCTGGCGAAGGTCGGTGCGCGGCGGCCATCATCGAACGACACCTAACGACGTCGTGCCGCCGGTGAGTCACAATCGACCTGACGGTCGTGCAGGGACACCGCGAGGATGCCCTTCGCGAGATGGAGACCGCCCGGTCCATCGAACCACTCTCTGTCACGATCAACGCGCGGGTCGGGTCATTGTTGAAGTTCCTCTCGCGTTATGATGACGCGGTTCCGTACCTTGTGCGTGCGATGAGTCTCGATTCGTCCGCGCGGATTCCGCGCGCCGAGCTCGGAGTCGTTTACGCGCACACCGGCCGGTTCAGAGAGGCATTCCAACTGCTGCCACCGATCGCAGAGCACGTCGCGAACTACGAGGGTGGGTACCTCGGCTACAGTCTCGCCCGAGCTGGCCGGCGCGAAGAGGCGCGGAGACAGTTCACGAGATGGTGCGGCTTGCCAGCAGCCGGTATGTGGGCGGTGACGCCATCGCGGCCGTATATTCTGGCTTCGGCGACGCGGATCGTGCGTTCGCGGCACTCGACCGCGCCGAGCGGATCATGCCTTCACCCTCGTCTTCGTCGGACTCGATCCGATGTTTGCGCCGTTGCGTCCCGACCCAAGGTTCCGGCGGTTGCTCGAGCGGATTCACTTGCCGGTGAGCTCTGAGCGTTGACAATTATCTCCGGCGTTCTCGCTGTCGTCGGCATTCTCGCGGCGCCGCGCGCGCGCGCGCAGCCGACCCCGATCTTCGACGGCGCCCCGCCCGCCAGCTGGATTGCGCCGCCAGGCATACCCGGTGACAGCTTCACGGTCTTCCACGCGCGAAAGACGTTCGAGCTGCGTGCAGTGCCGGCGCGATTCGTCGTGCACATATCCGCGGACAACCGGTACCGGCTGTTCGTGAACGGCGCACAGGTGTCGTCCGGCCCGCAGCGGTCGGACGTTATGCATTGGCGCTACGAGACGGTCGACCTGGCGCCCAAACTCCGCGCTGGCCGCAACGTGATCGCCGCGCTCGTGTGGAACTGGGGCGCCGCGCGCCCAGTGGCGCAGCACAGCCATCGCACCGGCTTTCTGCTTCAGGGGAACAGCAGCGTCGAGGCAGCGCTCGTGAACTCGGGATATGGATGGCGGTTGCTCGTGGACTCCGCGTACGCGCCGGTCATCCTAACGAGTGCCGCGATGGGCAACTACTACGCGGCGCCGCCGGGTGACTTGGTCGACGGCGCGCACTATCCGTGGGATTGGGAGAAGCCGGACTACGACGACAGCGCGTGGCGCCTCGTGGCTCCGCCAACCCAGAGCTCCGCCGCGGCGCCACTGGCGGCGTTCGACAATGCCGCGGGCGGGGGGATCGTCGGACTCGCGAAGCGCTGGGCGATGCAGCCCGGCGACTACGGCGAGGTGACCGGATGGCAGCTGGAGCCTCGCTCCATTCCGGCGATGGAGGAGACGCTACAGCGCTTCACTGGCGTGCGACGCGCGACAGGTGTCACGACCGACGGGGCGTTCCTGCGCGGCGACGGCGATCTCGTGATCCCGCCGCACACGACCGCGAGACTGTTGCTGGATCAGTCGCACACCACGAACGCCTATCCGGTGCTGGAAACGAGTGGAGGCGCGCGCAGCACCGTCCGCCTAACGTACGCCGAGGCGCTGGTGGATTCGGCGGGTCGCAAGGCGCACCGCGATTCGATTGGCGGGCGGAGCGTGCGCGGCGGGTGGGACGTGTTCAGGCCGGATGGCGGCGCGCGGCGTCGCTTTCAGACGTTGTACTGGCGCTCGTTCCGGTACGTGCAGATGGAGATCGTGACAGGAGACGAACCGTTACACGTGCACGATCTGCACGGGACGTTCACCGCATATCCGTTCACCGAGCGCGCGCGCTTCGCCAGCGATCTACCGTGGCTAGCGGACATGTGGCGCATGAACTGGAACGGCGCGCGCATCGGTGCGTTCGAGACGTACATGGATACGCCGTACTGGGAGCAGCTACAGTACGTGGGCGACACGCGCATCCAGGGGCTCATCTCGCTGTACGTGGCCGGGGACGACCGGCTGCTGCGCCAGGCGATCGAGCACTTCGATCTCTCGCGCATTCCCGAAGGATTGACCACGAGCCGATATCCGTCGGCGGTGACGCAGATCATCCCGCCTTTCTCGCTGATCTACGTCGCGATGGTGCACGACTACTATATGCATCGCGGCGACTCGGCCTTCGTTCGCGCGCGGCTGGCAGGAGTGCGCGGGATTCTCGACTGGTACGCGCGGCACGTGGACAGTACCGGGATGCTGGGACCGATGCCGCACTGGAATTACGTCGACTGGACGAATCCATGGCCGCGCGGCGTGCCCCCGGGCGCGGACAACGGCCACTCGGCCACCATCACCTTGTTGTACGCGTATGCGCTGCAGCGTGCAGCGGAGCTGGAGGAGGGCTTGGGAATGAGCGGCGCCGCGCAAGCGTATCGCGCGCGACGGGCAAGCGTGCTGGACGCCGTGCGCTCACGTGCATGGGATGCCAAGCGAGGGTTGTTCAGGGATTCGCCGGACACGATCTCGTACAGCCAGCAGACGAACGTGCTGGCGATACTCACCGACGCCGCGCCGGCGGCAGAGCAGCGCGCGGTGATGCAGCGCGTGTTGTCCGACACGACCCTCACGCGGGCGTCGTACTACTTCGGCTTCTATGTATTGGAAGCGCTGCGCAAGGCGGGACTGGGCGACCGGTACATCGAGCAACTGGCGCCGTGGCAAGGCATGTTGCGGCTGGGCCTAACGTCAGCTCCGGAGAATCCCGAGCCAACGCGATCGGACACGCACGCGTGGGCCGCCCATCCCAACTATGGATTGCTGGCAACCGTGCTGGGCGTACGTCCGGCGAGCCCGGGATTCAGGACGGTGGTGATCGCGCCGTCACTGGGTCCGTTACGTCGAGCCGAGGGCCGCGTGCCGCATCCGCTCGGAGATATCGACGTCAAGCTCGAAGCTGAGGGAGCGAGCGGTTTGCAGGCCGAGATCACGTTACCTGCCGGTTTGACCGGCGTGCTCGAGTGGCACGGGCGGCGGCACGCGTTGCGGAGTGGGCGGCAGGTCATTCGGCTCTCGGGACAAGCATCCAGATAGAAGGGTGGAAACGGATCCGACGGAAACAGCGGATCAAACGGATACGACCTAACGACAAGCCGTTTGACAACTCCAACGAACCCTTTGAAAATAGGAACGGCCTCGGTTTGGCTGCTGCCTCCCGAGGCCGTTCAACATCAGTCAATGACCTTTGCGTCGCGAGACTTCCCGATCCGGATGGAATCAGTTCAATCCGAGAGGTTTCCGTTGAATCCGTTTCCCCGTGTTCTGGACGCGGATCATGGAAACCGAATCAGCGCGTTCTCGAGCGGGACCTCACCTTTCCGTGCCACTGGTGCCGAACGTTCACACGTCGTACCGAGCGACGCGCAGTGTCCGACGACCTCGAAGTCGAGCCGGTACGGCACACCCTCGCTGCCTAACGGCGAGTTGGCGTCCGCCACGTGGAAATGGAGGTGCGGCTCCGTGGAGTTCCCCGTGTTCCCGACGTGGCCGATGACCTGACCGCGCGTCACCTTGTCGCCGAGCTTCACCTTGAGCGAGCCGGGCTTGAGGTGCGCGTAGAACGCGTAGTACCCGCCGCCCAAGTCGATGATGACGTGATTGCCGCCCACCGTCTCGAGCGTGATCGGCACCGCGCGCGAGTTGATGCCCGGAACGTTCTCTGGAATGCTGTCCTTCACCTCGACGACCGTCCCGTTGGCTACCGCCAGCGCATCATTACCCTCGGCGTAATAGTTCTCGTTCTTGAGCGAGTCACCTTTGAACGTCTTGTCTTTATCGTCGATCTTCACCCAATCGATCGCGAACCGCTGCGCGATGGCGGGCGTCCCGTAGATCGGAATGAGCGATCGACGGTGGCCCGACCCTTCGGAGGGGCCGTTCGCGGCGAGCCACGGGCCACCACGCAGCGGCGGCCCGATCGCCACCGCCTGCGCCGTCACCGGCACGCTCGCGCCATCCAGCGTTTGCGTCCGAACACTGTCGCCGGTGCCCGTCTCGATCGTTAGGCGATGCTGGATCGACTTCGGCGCGGCCGCGGTCAGCGGAACCCACAGGAAGACGACGGCGCGCATCCCGCCACTCACCTTGAGGCGCTCGGCCTGGGCCGCAGGCGCCATTCCAGGCCGCGATACCGCGCGCATCAACCCCGAGTCGCTCAACGTGAAGATGACGCGCTTATCCGGCGACGACATCACCTCGAGCTTCTTCAGCGTGATCGGCTGCGGCGTGAAGTTCGTGACGTGCACCTCGTACGCGAGGAACGGTCCCTTCTCCGACGCCGCGACCGTTGGCGGCTTGGGGACACGCATCTCGAGAAACGGCGGGAACGAGATGCTGGTCTGGGCGAACGCCGCCGGCGCACCGGCAGCGACGAGAGCAACGAGGCAGAGGGCAAACAGCGGCCCGGCGAAAGGCGACTTGCCTTTCACCGAGCCAGCGTTGCCAGCAGGTCGCAACTGCGTGTTAGCTGGACTTTCCATTTAAGGTCGGGTTGTTGTTCCGTTCGACGTCCGGGAGCGGGAAGCAGATCTGATTGCCGTACACACCGCCCTTGAGGGGGAACGGCGTGCCGGCTTCCGGCGACTGCGGGATGTTGAATCGAATGATATCGTTGATTCGCTGTCCCTCGAGGAAGAGCTCGCGGCGCCGCTCGTCGATCAGCTGAGCTTTCACCTCGTCCGCCGTTCCGCCGGCGTACGTCGGCAGCGACGCCTTGGCCCGTAGCGCGTTGATCGCGTCGACGGCTCCGGTGACGTCGCCAGCGTCGAGGTCGGCTTCCGCCACGAGCAGAATCGCCTCGTCGCCACTCGCGATCGGAATCGGCGTATCGATCGTCGGATACTTCGTGGCTCGCCAGATCCGCGTCTGGCCGTCCTGCCCGTTCACGCCCGCGTCGATGACGTTCACGCGCGTGTCCGCGGCACCGTCGACCGTGAGATCCCGGAACGACGGATCGACAGAGGAATAGAGACCGCGGTAGAGCTGCGTCTGGACGAGATTTTCCCGCCGGGGCGACGCCGCGGAGTAGGTCGCGTTATGCACGTACGTCAGCGGTACCAGCTCGGCGTCCGCCTTCGCCTCGGCGAACTTCTTCAGGTCGACGCGAGCGCGAGCGCGCCCGACGCGTGCCATGTTGAGAATGTCCGCGTTGTTCGCCGCCTGGGCTGCGTCAATCGCCTTCGTGAAGCGCGCCTCCGCTTCGGTGAGCACCTGCGTGGGTGTGAGCTCCGGCCCACCGTCGAGCGCGGCGCTGCACGAGGACTCGCCGAGCAGCACGAGCGCGTACCCCGCGTGCGCGGCCGCCTGCGCGATGAGCAGCTGACGATCCGGCACCTGGTCGTCCGTCCATCCCTCGAGCGAGGTGAGGATCTTGTCGGCCGTCGCGCGCGCGATCGCGAGCGGCGTGTAGTAGCCCGGGACCTGAATCGCGCCGCACACTGTGGTCGAGTAGGCCGTCTGCGGTGCTTGAATCGTTCGGCGGTCGTAGTCCCAGCCCGCCTGCGAAAGCTCCGCGTCGATCAACTCGTCACCGACGAGTCCTGTCGCGACGACGTACTGGGCGAGCGCACACTCGAAATCACTGATCGTGCTCGTCACGAGCAGCTGCGCGTTCTCCGGCTTGTACAGGTCGTTCGCGAGCACTCGGCTCGGCGCTTCCTGGTCGAGGCTCGTGATCTGATCGCAGGCACCGAGCGTGCCCGCGAACAACGCGATGTATGCAAAACGCCACCCGAGCGAACGGCTGGCCATTGGGGTCGTGCCCCGCTTCTGTGCAATGCGCATGGTCAGAACGTCAGGTTGAGGGTCGCGATGAACTGGGCGAGCGTCGGCGTCACGGCTTGCGAGAATGTGGCCTGGAACGGATTCACCGACGGTGTCAGCGTGGAGCTCGAGGCGAGCGATCGGCTCTCCGGATCGAGACCCTTGTAGCCCGTCCAGCGGTGCAGGTTGCGACCCGCCATCGTGAGTGAGGCGCGCGAGGCACGCGCATAACGCGCGTACTTGTCAGGCAGGCTGTAGGTCGCCGAGACCTCGCGGAGCATCGCGAATGACGCCTTCTGGAAGAACTGGTCGGCGAGAACCAGCGACGAGCCATTCTGCACGTTGGCGACGTACGTCGGATCGTACTTCGACGGATCCACGTTCACTTCACACACGCTGAGCGCGGCGCAGCGGTTGAACTCGTCGGCGTTGAGGATCTTGTTGCCGCTCTTGAAGTCGACGAGCGCGTAGAGACTGAGCTGCTTCCAGAGCGTGAACGTGTTCCCCACCGCGCCCGTCGCCTTCGGCGTGATCGTGCCGAGGAAGACGAACGGCGCCGTCGCGCACGGCATGGGGGCGGCACCGGGCCCGCCGTCGCACTGGAGGTCCTGCGCCCGGCCGTTGGCGTCGAGCGTCGCGCTGGTGATGCGCTTCGTCCAGAACCCGCCGATCGGGTAGCCCTTCACGTGGCGCTGGGCAGGGGCACCGGCCGCGATGAACGGAATGCCGCCGAGGTCCGTGATCTCGTCCTTCGTGGTGCCGACGTTCCCCGTGACCTCCCAGCTGAAGTTGTCACGCGCGAGCGCCTGCAGGGTCGCACGCGCCTCGAAGCCGTGGTTCTTCACCTGGCCGACGTTCACGTACTGGCTGCCTGGGAAGCCTAACGACGGCGCCACGGGCCGCAGCAGAATCGCGTCCTTCGTCGTCTTGTCGAAGAACGTGAACTCGAGGCTCAGGCGGTTGAACGTCATCGCGTCGAAGCCAACCTCGAACTCGGTGCCGCGCTCGGGCTTGAGGTCAGGGTTGCCGATGAGCTGCGGCGTGACGGCGGGCTGGTCGCCCGATCCCGTGATCGGCTGGAACGTGCGCAGCGCGGTGAACACGTCGGGCTGCAGGCCGGATACACCGTACGCGGTGCGCAGCTTGAGCGTGTTGATGAAACCAACTTTCCAGAACGGCTCTTCGCTGATCACCCACGTGCCGGCGATCTTGGGGTACGTCGCGAAGTCGAAGTCCTCGCCGAACGCGCTGTTGTTGTCCACGCGCACGGCACCGGTGAGGAACAACCGGTCGTTCCAGCCGAGCTGCTCCTGCGCGTAGAGACCGATCGTCGTGTTCACGACGAAATCCTGCTGGCCATCCCTGATCGCCGCGGACGCGGCCGTCTTGAGGCCTGGCGCCGGGAACTCACGACCACTCACCTGGCCGTATCGGATTTTCTTGCGATAGTACTGCCCACCGATCGACGTGTTCGAGGCCAGGCTCGACGTGAGGTTGAACTTCGCCGTGCCGCTGTAGTCTCCGCTGGCGTACGTGATGTCACGCCGATCCTGCAACAGCGAGCCCTTCGCCGCCGAAGCGCTGAACAGCGGCTTCCACTCCGTGGGCACGTAGTTGTTGAGGTTCTGGTTGTCCTCGGACGTCTGATCGATCCCGGCAATGAACCGCTGCGTGAACCAGCTCGTGGGGCGATGATTGAACGTTAGGCTGCCCGTGAAACGATTCAGCTCCTGCGAGTTGTCGACGACGCCCCACACCACTTCGGGCGGCAGGTTGAACCCGTACCCGCGTGTGAGCGGAACCGCCGCGGCCAGGAGGGGTGATCCGTACAGCGTCCCTGCCATGGCGCCGAGACCGTAGTCGGAGCCGAGGTGCGTGGTGCCGGTCACGTATCCGACGCGCGCGTTGACGTCGATCTTCGCGCTCGGCGTCATGTTGATGTTCGCGTTGCCGCTGAAGCGATCGAGGTAGTTGTTAGGCTCGATGCCCTTGTCGGAGTCGTACGTCGACGACACGTAGTACTGCGCGAGGTTGGTGCCTCCGCTCACCGACCCGGTGTAGCTCTGCGAGCGGCCGTTCTTCCAGATGTCGAAGCCGCGCGCCTTCTCCATCTCCATGGCGTTCCAGGTCAGGATCTCGCCGGAGGTGGTCTTGCCGTAGTTCGTCGGCAACCGGCCTTCGGGGTCCTGGAACCAGCTGGTGCCCTGGCGGAAGCCAAGCCCCCAGCGTGCCTTGTCGCTCGCGCGGCCACGCTTCGTGATGACCTGGATGACGCCGTTCGACGCCTCCGTGCCGTAGATCGTCGCCGCGGCGGGTCCCTTGATGATCTCGATGCTCTCGATGTCTTCGGGCGCGATGTCGTTGAGACGCGCGACGCCGGAGCCGCCCTGAGCGCGGGTACCGGTCGAGACGTCGTTCGCGACACGGACACCGTCGATGTAGAGCAGCGGCTGCTGGCTGAGCGACATCGTGGACCGACCGCGGATCGCGATGCCGGTTCCCGAGCCAGCGCGTCCGCTGCCTGACGTCACGATCACGCCAGGGGCGCGCGCATTGATCAGGGCGCCGACGTCGGGGACTGCCGACCGCTCGAGCTCCTGCGCCGCGCTGATCGACGCGACGGAGTTACCGATGGACCGCTGCTGCGTGCCGACTGTCGTGCCGGTGACGACTACTTCGTCGAGCTGCACCGTTGCTTCCGTCATCGTCAGCCGAAGGTCAGTCGTGCCGGCGGTCACCTTCTGCGTGACGGGTTGGAACCGGATGCGCCTAACGACGATCGTCACCTGGTCGGCACCGACGTCGGCGATCCGGAAGCGACCGCTCACGTCGGTGAGGACGCCGGTTTCCGACCCCTGCACACGGACATCGGCACCCTGAATGGGCGTGAGCGTCGCCGCACTCACGACAGTGCCTGAGACCACGCGCGACGGCTGTTGCGCGAGGAGCGGCGTGGCTGATGCGACGAGCGTCAGCGCGGTGATTGCGGCTCTCCGCCAGCCACGTGGGGACGCGAGTGCGCTCGTTGCTCGAGCGCCAACCTGACTTGGTTCCTGCCTCATTGGGTAACCTCCGCATTGAGGGACATATGATCCAACCACCTACCCCCGCGCGCTCGACGGTGAGCGCGTGGGTTGAAATGACTACCGTCGGGCGTGTGACGCCGTGTTGCCCTTACGGCCCCCGAACGAACTCGCCGATGTTCTCCAGGCTCATCGAGGCGACCTTCGGTGTGGCGTCCACGACGAACGTGATCAGCGGCTTGCCGAGCAGCCGGTTCTTCCAGATCACGCGGAACGTGTCGTAGTGCCAGTGCTCGAGCTCGGCCTCCGACTCTCCGCCATAGGAGAGCAGGAGCTTGCCGGCATCGAACCGAACGACCATATCGCCGTACAGGCTGTCGGTGTACGTGCCGGCGTACTTGTCGAGCGCCATCGTCGGGTGCGTGTTAGGCACGTGGGCCGCGTCCACCTTCGCCGCGGCAGCCCGATCGAGCGCATCGAGGGAGTCGACCTTCAGACGCATCTGACCGCTGAAGTCGGTCGGCGGAAGCTTCAGCTGGTCGTCGAAGATCCGGTGCGCCATCACGAACGGCAGCAGCGAGTTGTCCATGTTCGTGAGAATGACGGCGCCGATCTTCTCGTCGGGGAGCATCGCAACGAGCGCGCTCATGCCGTCGATGTTGCCGCCATGGTGAACGACGATGTGGCCCTTGTAGTCGTTCAGAAACCACCCCATCCCGTACGACATGAGATGCGCTTCGGGGAAGTAGAGACTCCACGGCAGCTCGTACTTCATCACCGTCTGCGCCGTGTGCGTCTGCGCGAGATTCGCGCTCGACACGATCTGCTTGCCGCCATACTTCCCGTCGCCGAGCTGCAGGCGAAGCCACTGTGCCATGTCGAGCACCGTGGAGTTGATCGAGCCAGCGGGACCGATGTTGTCGATGTTGGCGTACGGCACGAGCGTCACGGCCCGGTCGATCTCCGCGTAGGGCTGCGCAACGTTAGGCAGAGCGGGCAGGGCTCGAACGCTCGTCGAGCTCTCCCGCATCCCGAGCGGCGCGAAGATCCGCTCCCGGATCAGCGTATCCCAGTCCTGGCCGGTCGCCGCGGCGGCCGCCTGACCGGCCGCGAGGTACATCATATTCTGGTAGCCGAAGTTGGAGCGGAAGCTCCACGAGGGCTTGAGATAGCGTAAGCGGCGCAGGACTTCGTCGCGACTGTAATTCGCGGCGTACCACATGAAGTCGCCGCGAGTCAAGCCGCTCCGATGCGACAGCGCGTCCCGCACCGTCAGCTCACGCGACGCGTACGGGTCGTACATCCGGAAGCCCGGCAGATACGTCGTGAGCGGAGCGTCCCACTTCATCTTCCCGTCGTCGACCAGCATCGCGACGGTCGCCGACGTGAACGCCTTCGTCGACGACCCGATCGCGAACACGGTGTGCGGATCGACCGGCGTGGGGTCGCCAAGCTTCCGCACGCCGTAGCCCTTCGCGAACACGACCGAATCGTTCCGCACGATGGCGATCGCCATCCCCGGCACCTTCCAGTCTTTCATCGCCTTCGCGGCGTACGCGTCGAAGCTCCGCAGGTCGGTGGCAGCGGGCTTCTGAGCGCGCGCCGTACCAGCCGACGCCAAGAGCGCGGCGGCGCCAGCAATCAGGGGCCGTCGCAACAACTCGAGCGCAGATGTCATCTGTCGCGGCCTTGCGCGGGTGACCCAACCGCGGCAACCGATGCGCGACCGCGCGGCCGCCAGATGTAGAACACGGGCGCACCGAGCGCGACGAAGCCGAGTCCGATGGACGAGATCCCCGGCTGCGTAATGATCGTGTTGAGCACGAGCGCGACCGCGGCGACGACGAACAGGATCGGCGTCAGCGGATACCCCGGAACGCGGAATGGTCGCGCGACGTTAGGCTCGGACCGGCGCAGCATCATGACCGCCAGCGCGCCGAGCGCGTAGAAGATCCAGCCCGTGAATACGGCATACGTGAGCAGCTGGCTGAACGTGCCACTCGCGGCGAGCAGCGCGCCCCACGCCGTGAGCGTCACGATCGCGATCGCCGGCGTTCCGAACCGCGGGTGCACCGACGTCAACTTCTGAAAGAACAGTCCGTCGCGCGCCATCGCGTAGTACATGCGCGGCGTCGTGAGCACGAGGCCGTTGAGGGCACTGAAGATCGAGACGAGGATCAGCGCGGTCACGACCGCCCCGGCCACCGGGCCGAGAATCGTGCCGATCGCATCGGCCGCGACACGCTGGCTGTTCGCCACGCCGGCCGGCCCGAGCGCGCGCACGTACCCGAGGTTCGCCATCAGGTACAGCACGATGAGGAGGAACGTCGCAATGCTGATCGCGCGCGGGAACGTCCGCTGTGGGTCCTTTGCCTCCCCGGCCGAGAACGTCACGTACTGCCAGCCCTCGTAGGCCCAGAGCACGGCGATCATCGCCGCACCGAAGCCGGCAGCGAGCGACCCGTTAGGCACATCGATCGGCGCGGTCGGGAGCCCTGCGCCGCCGGTGCCTCGGAGCGTCAGGACCACGCTGAGAAGAAACAGGACGCCGAACTTGGCGCCCGTCGTCCAGTTCTGCACCGTGGAGCTGCCACGGGTACCGCGAATGTTGATCAGCGCGACGACCAGGATCACCGCGAGCGAGATCACCGGTCCCCGCACATGGAACGGGAGCAGCGGCGACAGATAGTTCGCGAATGCCAC
>Ga0207674_10005051_pt1 | contig 15749 bp, 36 predicted proteins | sample KBSCornC72_FD_184303 | JGI IMG/M metagenome (GOLD analysis project Ga0207674, IMG submission 184303) | Corn rhizosphere microbial communities from Kellogg Biological Station, Michigan, USA - KBS Corn C7-2 (SPAdes) (version 2) | ecosystem: Host-associated > Plants > Roots > Rhizosphere > Soil ... | reverse complement strand
AATCGACATCGTGCCGCCGTTGGGCAAGACGAGGGTGCGGGTGTTGGGAGCGCTCATCGGCTGGCCCTCCGACGGCGCGCACCGAACAGACCGTGCGAGCTGTACGGGTAAAAGTCCAGCACGTATCCGGTGTCGTTCGGAATGTGGCGACTGACCGAATGCCGACACAGCTCCACACGTCCATTGTCGTTCTGGAAACGCCGCGCCGGATCGGCCGGGCGCACCGTCACACACCGGTTCACTGCCGGCGGCGTGATGCCCATCTCGCGCAGCTTCTTCAGCGTCTTACGCACTTCGCTGCGGGTGAGCGCTTTCATCGCGGCACCAACGCCACGTACTGGCCCGGCCGCACGGTGTAGCCCGCCGGGTACACAGCGCCTGCGGGAGCTTGCTGTCGTACGCGCTTTTTCACGGCTCGGTCACCTCGAAATCTTTGTACTTCGCCATGGGTGGATGCACACCAAATTTGTTGGCGCCGGGCAGCGTGGTGTCGAGCGGAATCCACTGCGTGGGGTTCATGCGAGAGCGCACACCGGCCAGGCAGTAGATGTGATCCCAGCTCGCGCCGGTGTTCGAGGTGATGCGAAATTTGCAACGGAAACCGTTCTCCATCGCGAGCACGGCGTTCTCCACAGAATGGTCATCGCAGTCACCGCCCGCCATCTGCAGCGTACGCCACGCAGTCTGGAACGTGTCCTTGTCGGTGATGTCGCCCGTGTACCGCACGTTGCGCTTCACGAACTCGTAGATCGCGGCCAGCTCGCCCATGTCATCCCGAGCGCGGACGCCCGACGTGACCTCCAACCCGATCTGGCGCATCCGAGGATCCTTCAGCCCGCCAATCGGCGCGTTCCGCCGGTTGAACGCCTGATCACCAAGCCACACCATCCGACGCAAGATCTTCACACGGTCATCGAGGGTGCTCACCGAGTGCGCGCGAAGCTGTGGGCCGGGATCATGCACGCCCAACAGCATGCACGTATCCGGCCCCTGCGGTCAAGTTGACCGGCCCACGCTCCAAGCCCTACTATGTAGGCGTGCTTGTAGGTCAAACCGGGCTCGGATTCAACCCGCTCAGCTCCATCGCAAAGGGTGCCGGCGCTGTAGCGAATACCGCCGTGAGGGTAGCACGCGACCCCCGCACACAGAACGTGGCGCACGTGGCTGCGCAATCCTACGCGCCAGCCGAGTACGCCCAGGTCCGCTCCAAAGTGAGTCAGGTCCAGCAGATCCTGCGCCCGCCCGGCCAGCAGCGCTCCATGCCGCAAATGATGCCCATGATGCCCATGGACCCGGACAGCGGCCTCCCCCCGACCCGAGACAGTCACCTGATGTTGTACGCCGGCATTGGTGCTGGTGTGCTTCTCGTCTTCATGCTCTTGAAGCGGTAAAACCCCATGTACACACAATCGATCGGCGCCTTCGCTCCTCACCGCGGTTTCGTGCCTCCTGCGCGTGCTACACGCCTGCCGCCGAGCATGATGCCGCCGCGGGCCGCCCCGTACACGGGCCGTGCTGGCGTGACGCACTTTGCTCCCCCGGTTCGCCCGAACCCAGCGCTCCAACAGCAGATCTTTCGCCGGAACCAGAAGGCCTTCCGCCAGCGCGAGGTTTTCCGATTGATGCAGCAAGGCCGCTACACGCGCGAGCAGGCGCTGATTGCTGCCAACGCCGCGCTGACCGCCCAAAACGCTTCGCTACAGGCACAGGCGGCAGCCCAGGCCGCTCAGCAGCAAGGCCCTCAGATGCCGGCTCAGCAGCCCACCACGGCTGTCTCGCCTGCAGCGCCCAGCGCCGATCTGACGCCGCAGCAGGACGCGGCCGATGGTGGCGAAGCAGCTCCCCCCACGTCCGTCGAACCGGTGCCGCACCACAAAAGCAAGCTGCTCCTGTTCGCCGGCCTCGCGGTCGTCGCAGGCGTCGGCGGCTACGTGCTGCTCAAGAAGAAGCGGCCGGCGGTGGGGAAGTAGATGATCTCGGCACAGCCGCAGTTCGGGTTCAGCATCACGTCGCCCTTCAAAGCGGTGGCAAAAGTTGCCTCCAGCGCGGGCAAGGCTGTTGGATCAGGTGTCGCGACGGGCGTCCGCGCAACAGGATCCGGCATCGCGACGGGTGCGCGAGTCACCGGGCGCGCCGCCGTAGCCACAGGCAAGGTTGCGGGCAAGGGTGCAATCATCGCCGGCAAAGTGGCCTTCGCCCCCGCCCTGCTCACCATGAAGGCGTCCCAGTGGCTCGCCAACCAGGCCATGACGCCGGTGAAGAACAAGGTCCACACCTTGCGCGACCGGCGAGCAAACAAACTGGCGTGGGACAAGCGCAAGTCTCGCACGCCGAACGCCGCCGAGAAGGCCGAAGCCAAGGCGTGGACGCAGGCCAAGCTCAAAAGCCAAGGGCCGCACGGGCAGGTGTTGGCGTTATTCGCCGGCCCGCCGATGCGCATGCTCAACGAGTACGAGAGCGCGATGCAGCTCGGCGAGGTTGTCACGGCTGCAACGATCACCGCTTCGATTCCGGTGTTCCTGGCGATCCTGAACGCACTGCTGAACAAAACGTCACGGTCTGGCGAAGCGCCCGCGAACATCGGACCCGACGGTCAACCGATGCCTCAACAGGGTCCCGACGCGCCCGGCACAGTCGACATGACGCCGGTACAGGAAGCGGCCCAGGCGATGGCGGAAGACGCTGCTGCAGAGAGCGGCGTTGAAGCAAGCGGTGGCGGTGCGCTGATGCGCGTGCCCGGCGTCGGCCCCGTACAACGGTCTCATCTGATGCTAGGTGCAGCTGTCGTAGGCGGCGTGCTCCTGCTCATGATGCTCACACGCAAGAAGAGCTGACGCGTGGCCACCACCTGGGAGCGCGCCAAAGCCAGCACGGGCAAGGTCTTTGAAGTGCTGGACTGGCCGGTTGAGGATGCCGCCGCCGTGATCGGTGTAGAGGCGGCATGGTTGGCCGGTGTGCTCTTGGCGGTGAAGATCCTCGGCATGGGGCTCTACAAGGAATTCCTTGCAGAGCCCCCTCGACGCCGCTGACGAGAGGCTTACCGGACCGCGGTCGGACGGTAGCGCAGCTCGACGATCACCTCGCCCGAGGCAGTGATTCGAAGGAGGTTCGGCGTGCCGGTAATGTACCGGAACCCGCCGATGCCATCAGATACCGTCGGTCCGCCAGGCGTGACGTAGGTGGAGAGACGGCGATCCGCAATCAAATTCGCCCAGGTCGTGACACCGTCACCGGGAGACGGCTCAGCAAACGGGTTCTCGAACAGCTCCTTGAGCGGACCAGCCGCACACGCCGCGATCAGCTCCGCCTGTGTGATGTCCTCATTGGTGGGCCCCTCACCACCTCCGTCCACCAGGATGCGGAGCATGTGCTGATCAGCGCGAATGAACGTTTTGGACATGGCGAATAGGCTATCGCAGGGGTCGCGTGCGCGTCAACTACCGAACGGCAGTCGGCTGGTAGCGCAGCTCGAACACACACGCGCCGCTCGTGAGCGTCATGCGAAACACATTCGGGCTGCCCAGAAACCGGAATCCACCCACACCAGCAGACGCCGCGGAACTCCCTGGCGTGACGGTAACCGACAATCGCGCGTCCGTGTACAGCGCAGCCCAGGACGCCACGCCAGAGCCAGGCGGGGGCTCAGCCAAAGGATTCGTGAACAGATCCTTGAGCGGGCCCGGTGCACACGCGGCAATCAAACTGGCCTGCGTGTAGTCGTTGTCGCCGGCCGCACCGGAGACCTGAATGCGAAGCATGTGCTGATCGGCGCGGAGGACTGCGATTGTTGACATGGCACCAAGGCTATCGCACCGCCCAAGCGCGCGTCAACTACCGAACGGCAGTCGGCTGGTAGCGCAATTCAATCACGCACGCGCCGCTCGCGAGCGTCATGCGGAACCGATTCGGCGAAGCCAAAAAGCGCACGCCGCCCACGCCTGCTGCGGTAGCAGTACCTCCCGGCGTGACGGTAACCGACAATCGCGCGTCCGTGAGCAATGCGTCCCACGACGCCACACCGGAGCCGGGCGGGGGCTCAGCCAGTGCGTTCGCAATCAAATCCTTGAGCGGGCCCGGCGAACATATAATTGCCAGGTTGGTCTGCGTGACGTCGTTGTCCCCCGCGGCACCAGAAAGGGCAAAACGCAGCATGTGCTGATCAGATCGCAGAACGTCGAGTGTTGACATACAAACAGGCTAATCCTTGGGCGGCACGGCAGTCAAGGAGGCAGAATGCGGCCCGCATCCGCCGGTGCATGACACGTGTTGCAGTCTCCACGAGACACCGTTGCTTTCATGTAGATGCCACCATTCGTCCACGACACCCCAACCGTCACAGGGAAAACAATCGGGTCTGTTGTCCAGAAATTGCCTGCAGCATTCACCCGTACTGACCCCCCATTGTGGTTGGTCATCGTCACTTGGATGAAGTTTCGGTTTGCTGGCCCGTCCACCCCAAAACAACCCATCGGTTCGTTCGGTTTAGCGTAGACGGTACCCGACAGCGTAAACGTGCTGTGGCACGATCCGCACACAGAGCCGGGTCGGTGCATTCCATCGTTCGGATCACCATCGGACCAGTATTTCCCGCTCGCGCACACAGGAGCAGAAGCGCCGCCGGTTCCAAGCACGCCGCCGCTTCCTGGTGTGCCTGCAGTCCCGGCATCCCCGCCCGTCGCAGGCACGCCTCCAGTTCCCGGCACACCCGCTGCACCGCCCACACCTGCTGAGCCACTCACCCCTGCTGCACCGCCCGTCCCGCGCACCAAGTAGCCTCCACCACCAAACGGTTGCACATCTGCATCGCCGCAACCAACCACCAACACAAGCAGCAGTACAAGACGCATGGAGACCTCCAAAAAGCGGGGGCCATGCCGGTGCGGCAAGGAAAAACGCCAATTAATCCAACCGCACCGGCACGGACACCCCAAAGATTTTACGCGGGATCTGCCCCAGCTACGAGCGCTGCCATGGCAATAGCGGCTTGCAGCTCTTCGACACGCTCACGGCACTTGAGCTGTACGCCCAGCAGCGCGTCGTATGCGGACACCTTCGCCAACAGCTCCTCACACGCCTTGCGCCGCGTTGCCAGCGCTCGATCACCAAGGCCTTGCAGCTTGGCCTCCATCTGGCGCACGATCGTCTCGGCCTCTTGCGTGACAGCATCCGTGATGGCGTCAATGGCCTCGCTGTTGCGCATCGCCGGGATCCGGAACACGCGGTGATTCGACACGCTTTCGATCGCGGTGACGACCTTGCCCCAGAACTCGGTGTGGTCACGCGGCACGAAATAGATGCCACCGGTGTCACGCAGGGCTACACCGCTTTTCGCACAGGCGAGCTTGACCAGCCACGTGCCGATATCCTCAGGGGCAAGCTCACCGCGGTGACGGGCGCAGTTAGCGGTGATGCGCTGGGTGATCTCAGCATGCACCTCCGGAGTCGCTCCCTCCCGCGTGAACGCCACGCCGCCTTGAAGCGTCCGAACGGTCACCAGCGTGGTGTAGCGCAGAACGATCTCAGCGCTGGTCTCCTCCCGCACGATAGCCCACGCTCCGCGCGGCGCGAGAGGGCGCACGAGCACGCGCTTCTGTGCTTCTTCCTTCACCGCGCGGCTGAGCGCAGTTTCATCACTCGGGGGGTGCGGCAGCAAGTTGAGCGGCAAGCCCTGGCGCGACCAGGCCGCGTTGAGGAGCACCATGTTCACGGTGCCGCTCAGACGCCAGTAGGAGATCGTGCCGGCGGTCGCGGCGGCTTCAGCCGTGACGATGTAACGGGAGTCGGTGTAGGGGACAGGTCCAGTCGGTGCGTTCGGCATCATGGCGTTTTTCCTTTTTGTGTTTTGTTTGCTGATCACTTGTCGAGCGTAAGGCGGCTGCCTCGGGATGTTGTCAGGAAGCGCAGCGCCTGCGCCTCGGCCTCCTCATGCGTAGCGCACGGGCGCGAGGCGTACATCACGGTTCCGTTACCGCGCGCGACCAGTTGCGCTTTCCATCGCAACGGGCCGCCGGTCCGAGAAACAACTCCAGGTGAGTGAAGGAAAACCTTGGTCTTGTTCGGCGTCATGCCCTACGTCCCTTGCAAAAGCAGGGCCCGCGCGAGCGCCGCGTCCCGCAGCTGCTTCGATTTCTTCGCGGCGCGCAGCTGAGCCTGGTTCTCGGCACCGATAGCGGCAGCCCAACCCGGCACATACAGGGCATAACCGTCTACCGAGTTCGAGTAGGGGACGCGGCGAATCGGCACGCCAGCAGCGGCAAACAGGCCCACGCTGTACCCTCCGGTGCTAAGAACCCATCCAGCCCTCACCGCGCGTCTGCGAATCGTTTCCGGGGTTGCATGCCGTGCCTTCTTACGCACAACGATCGCCGGATACTTCGCGTCGAGGTGTGAACGTACGGCACGGAGTGCCGCCAGTACCCGTGCCCTGGAGTTACGCCTCGCGATCCGGCCATCCGTGCCTTCACAGCGATTGAGTGCTCCGTGCACCCTTCCAGCAAGCAGCGCGTGTTGCACCGGCTGTCCCATCACGCCGCCTGCCCCAAATCGTCCAGGACCACGACCTCCCCGTACCGCGGCGCAAAGCGCTTATCGCCGTCGATGATGCACCAGATCACCTTGGTGCCGCCCATGTCATCCGGATAGCCCCCACCGATGTAGCCATCCGTGCATGCAACGATCACGTCGATATGGCGCTCGCGCAAAGCCTCGAAGCCCTCCGTGAGATCCGTGCCGCCCCCGCCCTTCAGCATCCCGATCGCCTGCTCGATGTTCGGCACGTCCTGAATGCCGTGCAGCGCTGCATCCACCACTGCGAACGTGACACTTCCGCCCACGGTCTGGATCACGCCCTGGACCTCGGACATCGCCGCCGCCAGCGCCTTGGGCGTCATGCTCCCGCTCGTGTCCAGCAGAACGCCAACCCGCGGCACGGGTGCCCGGTATGCCGGCAGCATCGCCCGGCCCACACCGAACCCGAGACCCGCCTGGCGCCGGCTCGGGCGCCCCCAGGACAGATCCACCATGCCGGCCTTGTACGCCACCGCGTTGCGCACCAGCTGGCCCAGCTTCGCACGCCAATCGACCTTGGGCGGCCCCAGGACCTCATCAGCCCACACCAGCAGGCCTCCAGGCACCGTGCCGCGTCCCTTCGCCGCTGCGTGTGCCTGGACAGCCTCCGCGGTCTCTCGACGCACACGTTCGATCTGCGCCTCCGAGCGCCCCTCACCCGAGCCCTCGCCCGGCAGCGGCTCTCCGGCACACCCCCCACACTGGCCTTTGGTAACGCCACCCGAGCCCTTGCCGCTCTTGCTGTTCTTCTCGTCCTTCTCGCTTTTGTTCTTCTGTTTCTGCTTTTCCTGCAACAGCCGATAGCGTTCCTCGAAAATCAGCCCCAGCGGCTGCTCCAGCGTCTCCGGGTAAACGGCAGTGGCCTTCTTGTCCCAATCCTTCCACGACTTGCGCAACTCTTCGTTGATGCACGCATCCGCGGCCAGGTTGGCGAGCTGGTGCTGCTCGGAAGTCGCAACGCCAATCGCCTTGCCACGATCGGCATGCTTCAGCAGCACGTGCATGGTCTCGTGCATCAGGTCATACGCCAGCTCGTCCACCGTGCGGGTGGCTACGTAGTTCGCCGACCAATGCAGTACGGCATCAGCGGACACCGCCAGCGTAGCGCTTCCGCGAGTGGCCAGGTGTGCCTCCACCTCCGGTGACATCTGCCGCCGGATCAGCCCACGGAGCGCGACCCCGAAGTAGGGTGCGAAACCGTTCACCGGATCTGACACACGCAGGATCGCCGTCGCGAGCAGCTGCTGGGGGGTTAGCGTAGCCAGGGCCATTAGCGCATCCCCGCAGCGGTCAGGATCGGCAACAACGCCTGTAGTGCCTTAGTCTGCGGGCTCTCCCCCGTCAGTATCAGGCCATTTTTCATCACAGCTCGGCCAGCGCCAACAGCCAGATCGGGCGCGTCCTTGATTACCGGAGCGACCAGTCGCCAGAAGGCCTCGGTGCGCTCCTTGCGGTGTGGACACGCCGCCGGGATCACCAGCGCGGCACAGGCGCCGAGAACAGCCAGCGTGCGGTCCAGGCGCCGCGAGTCGTGCTTGAACGTCTCTTTGCCGTCCAATACATCGGCCGGCGCGGGAAGGTCAGCCATCTCCGTCCAGGTGCGGAACTCCGCCACCCACGATTGCCCAACGAACCCAGCCATGAACTCGTCCGTGTCGCGCTCGGACAACCCGTGCACGCGGGAGGACGCCAGCGCGATCGCTGCATATTCCACCGTGCGGCGCGACGGCCACGCCAGGTGTTTTGCCCCCTTCACGGGCTCGGTGTGCAGCAGGTTGGGCCGCCGCGTGATGAACCCTGCCACCAGCCCGCGAGCGTAAGCATCGGCCTCGGGCCACGCCGCTCTAACCTGTTCCTCCAGCAAGGCCGGGTTCAGGGGCGCCTCGGTGGACTGGGGGCGGAACGAGCCGAGAAGTGCCGACGTCCAGTCCTGCGGGTCCATGCCATCGTACTCGAAATGCCCAAAGCGGTTGGCCAGGGGCGTTGTCAGATCCCACCCACCCGCGTCCACGTCATTGCATGCCCCGATGATCCGCACACCCACCGGGAACGTGTGCGCGCCCAGCTGACGCAGCTGCACGCAGCCCAGCAAGGGAGCCTGGAGCGCGGGGGCAGCCTTGTCGATCTCGTCCAGGAACAACAGCCCGCGATCGACGAACGTCTTCACGACATCGGCAGGGGCCGGGTAGTGCAGGTGGCCGTCCGTGCCAGGCACAGGCACACAGCCGAAGTAACCCTCACCGCGCTCGGCAGGGGACAGGCGCAGGTAAGGCAGCCCCATCTGCTGTGCCAGAAGTTTGACAAGGGCAGTCTTGCCACAACCGGGCTTGGACCGGATAAGGATGGGCAGGCCCCACGCGTACTCGGGAGACGGGCAGAAGAGAGCGGCCTTCAGGATAGCGGAGTTGATCATTTGGCGTTTTTCCTTTTTGAGTGAATGGGAACGGTCGAGGCCTACTGCTGGAATCATGCCAGGATTGGCTGCGGTTTTCTGGGAGCTACCCCCACGTTCTGTGCCGCCGTTTCACAGGTAAATCGGCACAGGGTGTGGCGGCGAAGATACACCCGGACACGCCGAGCGCAAAGAAACGCAAGAAGTAGACTCGGCACGGGACGTGCTGTAGCGTTTTGTCCGAAAGGAAAAACGCCAACATGAGAAACCACGTCATCCTCCTCGCCCAGTTCTTTCGTATCCGCCGTGTCGAAGCGCTCAAATTCCTCACCGAAGAAGAGCTTGACTGCTTCGAGGTAGAAGCCCTGGTGTCCCGTGCGACATTCACCGCGGTCACCCTGACGAGGGCCACATGACCCGCACCGTCGTCATTCTTCGGTGGGTCGTCGGGCTCGTCGGCATCGCCACACTACTGGCGATGACATACTTTGCGATAACCGATCCGTCCCCGCAGCGGGACGAATCACAGCCAACATGGCGGGAGGTTCGGTGATGGTGACGCGGGCCCGACAGTCGCTCGCCGTCGAAGAGGTGGTCGACCCGGCTACCTTGGCGGGGCGCGAGTTCGCTCTGTATGGCGTCGACAACACCGCGTTCTGTGTCCGCCCCGCGGGTAAGCGCGCACGTGTTGTGTACGAGGTGCGTGAGGACGAAAGCGACGGGTATCGTTCATCCTTGAAGGACGTCGTAGTGGTTCCCATCGCCAACAAGATCTTCTCGCCCCGCTCCATCGCGCACGTGTGCTTGACGGAATGGCGCGACGGCAACTGGCAGCCACACAGCGATCTGGCACAGGCGTGTGTTGCAGCACGGCTGCTGCAAGGGTTCCGGGATGACACCAGTCTTGACGGCAGCTTTGAGGGGTGGGCATTGCTCGATCCGAGCGGGTACCCGTGGCTGATCTTCGGCACCTCTAACGCAGACGACTATTACCCCTCATTTGTTTTTCGCTGGAACCCAAAGGCGGCACCATGATCTGCACACACTGCTCGAAACGGAAGTCCCAATCGCCTGTCCTGTGCCCGTGCAAGATCAAATGCGATCCGCACGTGATCTGCACCGACTGCGCCCACGCGTCTGACCCGACTAGCATCACCGCCGTCAACGCTGCCTGGGTAGATCCCCTCAGCCGACAGCGCATCGAGCGCACCATGCGCGTGCTCGGTGACCTCATGTTCCGCGTCGAGCCGTGGGGGCGCGCGTGAAAGCCTGGTTGTGTGCTGTGGGGTTTGTCCTGCTGATCGGGCTGTGCGACTGGATCGCGGAAGGTGGGGCGACCGTACTGACGTGGGTGTTTGGGTGAAGGGGCAGACGCTGTTGGCCCGCTTGGGGCAACCGATAGAAGAAAGTCGCTTCAAGCTGCACAGCATCGACGCGGCGTCAACCAACTGGAGACGTTGGTGGTGGTACGAGATCAGTCAGGGCAAGCGCAATCAGATTAGCTGCACCTGCCACCGCGGCTCTGTTCACACGCATAGAGGCGATTTGCATCAGATCTTCACGCTTGGTACGTGCGATCACACAAGGGCACTCTACGAAGGACGAGTCACTCCAGACGCACGCAGCGCGACCAGAACCGTGTACCGTGTGATCTTCACCAAGCGCGGCGAAGAGCTTTTCAACTGGCGTCTGGCCGCGCACATGCTCTTGAGGGGGTCGTGAACGACGGCACGGTGCAAGAGCGGTGGTGCCGTGTGAACACCGCCTCTGAAACCGAACGGGCCACGGCGGTGTTTTGCTGCCTTCGATTCCGTATCGACTACCGCATTGTCGGCAACCACACACTCTACGTGCACGGGCGTGCTCTCGTCTACCTGAACGCGCTGTTCGTTGCGCTTACACCCGTTGCATTCGACACCACACGCCTTCCTCCCTGCGATCTCGAAACACAAGCCGCGCTCATCGCTATGCGGCTGCTCGGCGCACCGCCAGAGCGATGGGCAACTGAAGCGGCAACGTTCCTGACCGGTGCGCGATGAGCGCCGCCGATCGCACCAACCCCTACGCCCGTCTTGCGGAACGCCTCCGGCTGCGTGCTGCCTGGGATGTCGCCAACTACTCTGATCTGCCCTACCTGTGTGAATCTTGGCGCGTCTTTGGCCCTCATCACGCCACCGCAGAGCTGCTGAGCGCCCAGGCGCTGGACGCCCTTACCGCGGCACGCATCCTCGGCATGGATCCGACCGCGTGGGCAGAGTGGGCCTTCTCGTTGGTGTCCGCACCTGGCACGCCTGTTGCTGTATAACTGGCACGAAAGGGGAAAACGCCATGCACATCAGAACAACCAAGTCCCGGCAGCACCGTCCCGTCCTCGGTCTGGTCCTCATCGCGATCGCCGTCTTTGTTGCCTGTTCTCGCGACTTTGGCGTCATCGGCCGCGGGTTTCACCGCCTGCTCACCGCCGGCATCGGCCACAACGGGCTGGACCTCCTGGCCGTGACCCTGTGCCTCAGCGGCACGGTGTGCGTGTTGCCGCCCGGCACACTGGTGAAGGGAATCGTGTGGACAGCACGGGCCTTGGTAATGGTGCTGGTGCACATCATCGAGGCGTGCCTGCCGGCGCCGGGGGCAGCGACCGTGCGCGTGAAGCCCCCCGCGAAGGTGCTGCCGTTCGCACAGCCGGCGCTGCTGCCCGCGCAGCGGCTCAAGCTTGATGACGTCCGGGGCGCACTCAAGCAGCTCGGGTTCAAGCCGGCCGAGTTCGAGCACATCGTGGTGAAGATGGACGCCTCGCGCCCGATCGAGCTGTTGGTGCGCGACGCGCTTGTGCAGCTGCGGAAGGCGGTGGCGTCGTGATCACTCGTCCTGTCCGTCGCTGTCGTGCCACCATTCCAGGCGCGCAGCCTAACACGCACTTTTCCTGCATCCGCGATCAGGGCCACCCCGGCTACTGCTGGGCTGGCCGCGGGATGTGGTTCACGGCAACACCCGCACAAAAACGCGGTCCGCAACGTTTCACGCGTTCGGTGATTCCATCATGAAAGCCGCGATCGTAACGGCTGCCCTCCTGGAAGTCTGCTGCCCAACCTGCGGCGAGCCACAACCCGCACCCGACGACGGTGCCGGCATGTGGTTGCCACGCCAAATCACTGCGGTGGACGGAAGGAAGCACACGTGCGTCGCTTGCGACGACGCGTTCACAATCCTGTCGCAGAACAAGGTCACGGTGTCGAAATGAATACGCCACGAGAAAAAGCACACGAAGTCGTCGGGTACTGCTCGTTCGGGCCAAAGCACCCGCTCGCCCACCACTCTGAAGAGTGCGACGCCGCGACCGAGGCTATCGAGAACGCGCGAATAGACGGCGCCGCCGTCGCGCTACTGGCACTCACACAGGTGGTATCGCCATCCGCTCTGCCCACGGGCGCTATCACAAGTGCCAACTTCCTGATCGCGGATTTGCTCCGGATCTCTGTCGAAAAACTCCGCGGACGCGGCGTAGCTACTATCACTGCCCTCGCAATCCTCCTCTTCACCTTGCCCGCTCGCGCAGACGATCCCATTCCGTTCTTCAAGCCCGACTACTTCCAGTTCTTCAAGCCCGATCCCAAGCCGGCCCCTACACCCACCAAGCCCTACGGACCCCCGCGCCCGCATCGTGTTGCCACCGAGTGCGCTGTCGATGATCGGGCCTGCATCCGTGCGCATGACGACCGCGCCCTCGACCTGGCTGTCTACACCCACGACCGCAGCTGGTGCTCCCAAGCCGTCCGCGCATCCTGGTGCACAGCGCTATACGAGTTCGTCTATGACGACGGGCCGGGCGCGGTGAAACGGGTGGTGCGATCAACGGATCCGATGCTGTACGACCCGTGCACGTTCGTGGTGTCGATCGACAGCGGCCGGGCCACACTGTACTCGTTTCGCTTGAAGCGCTGGTTGGTGACCAAGGATGAAAGCTGGGAGCGCGCCGAGTTCATCGGAGAGTGCGACGTCGACAAGCTGCCGCCACGACTCGCGCAGGGTGTGCAGACGCTGCCAGGGTTCCCGTGGGTGCGGCACGCGAGGGAACCGTGAGCTTGATCTTGGCGCTAGGCACTCCTGTCACTCTAGTAGAAATCCAGCACGAAATAGGCGCTGCGCTGGTGTTTGATGTTATAGACGGCGCGCTTCCTTGGGCAATCCAGGTGCGCGACAGGCGCAGCTTTTGGGCGCTTAGCGGTGAAGGCCTGCTGTGGATCCGCGGTCATCACACAGAAAACTCTGAAGAGGGTGCAGCGCTACTCAGCGCCTACACGCTCACCAAATGAGAGGCTCCATGACGCCATTGGCGCAAGACGAACCGATCACCTTCGTGCCGTTCGTACACTCCGGTCAACCTGGACGCATACTGCACGGCAGAGTGCTGCATCCTCACACGGGGTTCGAAACTGTGCTTGAAGTTGGCGTGCCGTCACCGATAAACAACGCGCGCATGCTGCTTTCAGCCACGAGCGAGGGCAAGCGCTGGATCCGCGGACACCATGACCCCGAGTCCGAAGAAGCGCACGCCCTGCTTGCAGCATTCGCGTTGACGAGGACTGACACATGAGCTGGGGAACGAGTCCGGCGCCGTTCTGCAAAGCGTGCAACCAGAAAGTGGAGTGGCACCAGACCGCTGCCGGCCGCTGGATGTTGCTGGACCCCGAGCCACACCCTGAAGGCCGGTTCGCGTTCGACGGTCGCTTGCGTGTGATCGGCGTGCCGCCGGGCTCACGCCCGCGCACCTACCGTTGCCACTACGACACGTGCCCCAAGAGGAACGCGTGAGCGCAAAGCCGTTAGTCGGCGCCCCGATCACGGCGGTTTACCGCACAGGGAAAACCTCACACACAACGATCGGTGAAGTCATCGAGATCGATGACGGCACTTGCCTCCGCGTGCGTACACAAGATCCGATAGGGCTGTTCCAGCGTACTGTAGTTCCTCGCCGTTACGACCGTGAGGGCAGAACCTGGATTCGTGGGCATCACGCGCCCGAAAGTGAAGAAGCGCAAGCGTTGCTGGCGGCGTGGATACTAACGCGCGAGTCGCGCTAGAACATCTTCCCGCCCTGAGCTTTCAGCTCAGCCAAAAATCCCTCGTTCAAATTCTTGGCGACGGCCTTGCGGTCAGCCATCGAGAACATCTTGTGCCAGGTTCCACCGCCGCTGTCTTTGGCGTACTTCTTGGCACCGTTCTCGACCAAGTACATCCACAGCTTCTCGGCCTTGCTCTTGTCGAAGACGCCCTTTTCGAGCTTCTTTTGCAGGTTCTTCATGATCGGCACGGTCTGCTGCCGGTAGAGATCGCCGTCGTTCTCAATGAAGACCTCCAGCTCGGTAATCTCGGCCGGGCCCCGCAGCTGTCGATGTTGCCGACGGGATCGGTGATGCCGGCGGGTCCCGCTCAAAGACGCGTGTGAACTGTTGCGCATCAGATACGCACCAGCACCGAGCGCGCCCAGCGCGAGAGTGAGACCGACCAGAGTTTTCATCGGCGCTTCCTTTTCGTTCCGGCCAGCCCGGATTTCTTCCCCATGAATCCACCCACCCACCGCGCACAATCCTGCCACGCTTCGCGTGACGTTGGCTTTGCTGTGGCAACCGTGGACAGCTCGCGCTTGTTGTTCTTGCCGTACTCGCGCAACTCAACACTACAAATGAAGCCTGCAGCGTGCGGGTTCGGCACGACCTCCGCTGACAACTTGATCATCAGACGAACCTCGTTCCTGGTTTCGAGCGACCGGCGGGCATCCCCCGAGTGGCGTGCGTCGCCGCATAGAGCTTCTTCCCAGCCCGCACCACCGTCACCGGTGCGCCGTCGATGCGCCGGTGCCCCACGAGCTTGCCGCAGACGGCGCCCTTCATGACGGTGTCCCACCGCTCATCGCTGGACGATTTCCAGCGCCCGCGGGCGGGCCCGTCGTACTCGAACTTGTACCCCGAGTCGAGGCAGACGCGGCGTTGTTTCATCGCCTGCACGCCCTCTGCAGGTAGTCATGAAAGTACCGGCCGCGCGAGCCGTTCGCGTTCTTGGGCTTCTGGTACCCGTACCGCCTCGCCATGTCCACCAGTGCACCGACTTTCGACGACGGCAGCACGTGGAAGTCTTCACCTCGCGGGATCGCCAGCTCGCGCAGGATCACGCACGCATCAGACTTGATGTGAGAACGCGGAGGCATCTCGAAGCGCTACCCGCAAGCGTGGTAGGCGCGCATGCACTTGCCGGGGCCGCGCTTTGCCCGCATGCAGGCGCCCAGCTCCAGCTTGCAGTGCTTGGGCTTGGAAGCCATGCGGCGAGCCATCGCGCCACCGCGGCGGCTCATGCGCTTCGCCCCGAAGATACCGAAGATCTTTTTGCGTCGTCGTGCCATGCAAACAGGCTACGCCTGGCACGACGCGTGTGTCAAATCATTGCCGGCTCGTGCGTCACCACCAACCGCGCGGTGGTTACGCCGGTGCGCTCCACCGTCACCGTTGGTTTCAAACCTGTCGATCGCCAGCTCTCAGTGAGGCTTCGCACTAAACGCTCCGCCTCACCACGTTCCACAGGAACGACCGTCAGCAGCTGTGCGCCGCTTGTGCCCCACCAGCTAGCGCGCACGACCACGGTGTACTTCATCACGCCGGCTCGTCCGCCTGCTCCCCTTCGTCCAGATCGGCCTCCGCCTCATTTGCGATTGCTTCAATCACGGCGTCCTGATACTCGTCAGTCGCTTCGGGCAAGAGCCGCTCGACCAGCACCTCCAGCTGGCTCGCGACCAGCAGCT
>Ga0207674_10005049_pt1 | contig 15751 bp, 13 predicted proteins | sample KBSCornC72_FD_184303 | JGI IMG/M metagenome (GOLD analysis project Ga0207674, IMG submission 184303) | Corn rhizosphere microbial communities from Kellogg Biological Station, Michigan, USA - KBS Corn C7-2 (SPAdes) (version 2) | ecosystem: Host-associated > Plants > Roots > Rhizosphere > Soil ... | reverse complement strand
TTCCTTGTCGAGCGCCCAGAGCGGCGTGGCGGCGAGGAGCAACATGTTCAGCGTGGTCAGGATTACCGACGCGGTGCGAACCATGGCGCGTTCCCCGGGTTTTTTTGTTCTGGGGTTTGATCCTATCGCGGTCCATGATCTCGCGCCATATGGTGTCGCGCCATATGGTCGGGCGCCGGCGGCTTTGCCCGTGCGGGGCTACCGGCCGAACAGCGCGCGGTGATCGGCCAGGATGGCGCGAGCGGCGTTATGGCCGGGGGCCCCCGTGACACCGCCGCCGGGATGGGCGCCAGAGCCGCAGTGATAAAGACCCCTCAGGGGTCCGCGATAATCGGCGTGCCCCAGCATCGGCCGCGCCGAGAACAATTGATTGAGCGACAGTTTGCCGTGAAAGATGTCGCCGTCGAGCAGCCCGAATTGTCGTTCGAGGTCGAGCGGGGAGAGGATCTGGCGTCCGATCACACTATGCGCAAAACCCGGCGCGTAGCTATCCACGGTCGCGATCATTAGGTCGGCGACCTCCTCGCGATGATCGTCCCAGGATCGTCCCTCCGGCAATTCCGGCGCAACGTGCTGGCAGAACATGCTCGCGACATGCTGGCCGGGCGGGGCGAGGCTGTCGTCGAGCGTGGAGGGGATCAGGACCTCGATCACCGGTTTCAGGCTCCAGCCGTGGTCGCGGGCGTCGCGGAAAGCGCGATCCATATAGGCAAGACTGGGGGCGAGGATAATGCCGGCGGTGAGATGGTCGCCATTGCCGGGCAGCGCGGTGAATGAAGGCAGCTCACTCAGCGCGACGTTCATGCGGAAAGTGCCGGAGCCGTTCTGCCAGTTGCGGATGCGCGCCAGGAAAGCAGCGGGCAGTGCCTCCTGCGGCAACAGCCGCGTATAGAGCAGTTTGGGGTTGACGCTGGAGGCAATGTATCTGGCGCGCACCGTCTCGCCGCTATCGAGCACGGCGCCCACCGCGCGGTCGCGCTCGACGATCACCTCGCGGACGCCGGCACCGGTCGAAATCTCCGCACCCTGCGCGCGCGCCGCACTTGCCATCGCCTGGGTGATCGCGCCCATGCCGCCGATGGCATGTCCCCACAGGCCCTTCCGGCCATTCACTTCGCCGAAGGCATGATGCAGCATCACATAGGCCGAACCGGCGGCATAGGGACTGGCATAATTACCGACGATCGCATCGAAGCCGAACAGCGCCTTCAGAAGATCGTTGTCGAATGTCTCGTCCAGCATCTCGCCGGCCGAGCGCGTGAACAGATCGAGCAGGCTGCGCTGCTGCTCGATCGTGAGTTGACGCAACAGATTGGCGGTCGAAAGCGCGTTGAAACCCTCCTGAAGGGTCCGCAGGCCGAGTCCCTCGACCACATTGGGCGGCGCGCGCAATACCATGTGCCGCAGGATGTCTGCGATCGCTTCGAGTTCGCCGGCAAAGGAAGCCCATCGGGTCGCATCGCGCTCGCTGAGCCGCGCGTGCGACTGCCGAAGCCGTCCTTCACCCGTGAGCAGATAACGGCCGTCGGGAGCCGGAAGGAAATTCTGCGCCCGACGCTCGACGATCTCCAGGCCGTGACTGGCAAGCTCCAGATCGGCGATCACGCGCGGATGCAGCAGGCTCACCGTGTAGGCGGCCACCGAATTGCGGAAACCGGGATGGAACTCCTCGGTCACCGCCGCGCCGCCGACCACGGTGCGCCGCTCGACCACGCGCACCCGCAGCCCGGCTTCGGCCAGATAGGCCGCCGTGGTCAGGCCGTTATGTCCGGCGCCGATGATCAGGACGTCGGTTTCGGTCATGAAAATTTCATCGTCGGGACGAGGCTGCCGAATTTTCGATCATGAGCCGACGTTAGACATGCGATACGGCTGCCTGCAAGACCGGCGACCGTTTATTGCCGGTTCAGCCGCCATGTGCTCCATTGCGCGCTCTCCGGCGCCCGCCGGATTCGCCCGGAGCCCTCATGACCTCATCGGAATCTACGGATTCGACGCGCCGTCACCGGCTCTTGCTCTCCGTCTATACGCTCAGCATCTTCCTTTCCGCGTTGCTGTTGTTCTCGGTGCAGCCATTGTTCACCAAGATGGTGCTGCCGCGGCTCGGCGGTTCTCCGGCGGTGTGGTCGGTGGCGATGGTGTTTTTCCAGTCGCTGCTGTTGGCCGGCTATGCCTACGCGCATGGCCTGATGCAGATTCGTCACCGCGCGATTCCGGTGGTGGTCCATCTGGTCTTGCTGGTGGTGGCACTGCTGACCCTGCCATTGGCCATCGCAAGCGGGTTCGGCGAGCCGCCGAAGAGCGGTTATGCGTTCTGGCTGCTGGGGTTGTTTGCGGTATCGATCGGGCTGCCGTTCTTTGCGCTCGCAGCGAATAATCCGCTGCTGCAGGCCTGGTTCGTGCGCACCGGCCATCCCGATGGACGTGATCCTTATTTTCTTTATGCCTCCTCGAATATCGGCAGCTTCCTGGCGTTGTTGTCCTATCCGGTGCTGCTTGAGCCGGTGTTTACGCTTCACACCCAGAACCTGTTGTGGACCGCAGGCTTTGCGCTATTGATCGTGCTGATTGCCGGCTGCGGCCTCCTGCTGTTGCGCTCGCCGGCGCATGTGATGATTGACAGCGAAGCTTCCCCCACTGACGCGCCGGCGCCGGCGCCCTCATGGTGGCTTCGCGGTCGCTGGATCTTTCTGGCCGCCGTGCCCTCGGGCCTGTTGATCGCGGTCACCGCCCATATCTCGACTGACGTTGCCGCCGCTCCGCTGCTGTGGGTGGTGCCGCTCTCGCTCTATCTTCTGACCTGGGTACTGGTATTCCACTCAAGGCCGCTGCTGCCGCATGCCTGGATCTTGCTGCTTCAGCCGCTGGCGATCGCAGGTGTCGTCCTGCTGCTGGCGATCGGCGGCGAGCAGAATCTTCTGCTGACGCTTGGCGGTCATCTCCTCTGCTTTTTCGTCATTGCCATGGCCTGCCATGGCGAATTGGCGCGCACCCGCCCGCCGCCGCGATATCTCACCGGCTTTTATGTCGCGCTTTCGTTCGGCGGCATGCTCGGCGGTCTGTTCGCAGGGCTGGTCGCGCCCTACACCTTCTCCTGGGTCGCCGAATACCCGATCCTCGTGGTGCTGGCGGTGCTGGCGCGGCCCGGTGAAAACGCGCCGCGCTGGAGCCGCTGGTATTGGGTGCTCTTGATCGCGGCTGCGTTGATTCTAATTGTTTCGTCCTCTGATAACGGCCGATGGTTTGCCTGGCTGGAGGAAAATCGCGTCGCGATCGCCGGCGGGATTGCGGTGGTTGCGATCGTGCTGGCGGTAGCCAAGGCGGGCCGCTGGAAAATGGCTGCAACGGTCGCGCTCGCGGCGCTGGTGATCCGGCTTTATCCGGCCGATGACGGGCGGGTCGAGACCGTTCGCAGCTTTTTCGGCGTTCACAAGATCGTTGTCACGCCGAGCGGTCACTATCATGTGCTGATGCACGGCACCACGATCCACGGCGCCGAGAAATTTGAGAATGACGACGGCACGCCGGTCACCGGACGGCCCGAACCGATCACCTATTATCACCGCGACGGCGGCATCGGGCAGGCCATCGCGGCGGTTCGCGCCCGCAAGGGCGCTCCGCTCAGGGTGGCCGTGATCGGGCTCGGCGCCGGGACGCTCGCCTGCGCATCCGAGCCGGGCGAGAACTGGAAATTCTTCGAGATCGACCAGACCATGGTCGATACCGCGCGCGACCCGAAATATTTCACCTATTTGCAGAGCTGCGCACCTGATCTCAAACCCGTGATCGGCGATGCCCGGCTGACCTTCGCGCGCGAGCCGGACGGCATTTACGACCTGATCATCGTCGATGCCTATTCTTCCGATGCCATTCCGATCCATCTGGCGACGGAAGAGGCGATGAAGATCTACAAGGATAAGCTCGCGCCCGAAGGCGCGGTGGTAATGCACGTCTCCAATCGGCACCTGGAATTGGCGAGCGTCGTGGTCGGTATCGCCGAGGCCAATGACATGAAGAGCTGGGTCTATAGCGAGGATTCCGGTCGCGACAATGAATATATTTTCGCAACCAACGTCGTGGTTTCGGCGCGGCAGGCGGCTGATGTCGGCCGCCTGGCTTCCTCCGATGAGTGGGAATTGACCGAAGCCGAGGACGACGAGCGCGTGTGGACCGACGATTACTCCAATGTCCTCGGCGCGTTGTGGCGAAGACTGCGCGACGGCGAGCGCTGACGTCACCCAGTCGTTAGCCCTGCAGCCCAAGGCCCTGCAGCTGTAGCCCAAGGCTCTGCAGCCCAAGGCTCTGCAGCCCAAGGCTCAGCCAAGCGTATGTCCTGCCGGGCGGGGCGCCTGGATTGGCGGTGAATTCGCGTGGCTCAAAACAGTCCGCGCGGGCCGTAATAGCGGCGTGGCTGCGGGTAGCCCTGCTGCGTACCATCCGCGCCGTACCCTGAATTGTCATAGGTCTGGTAGGGCTGGGAATAGACAGGACGCGTGCCGCGCGGGGCGGGATAGCGCGCCTGGCTAGAGCTGCCATCGGCCGGGTAGATGTAGCCATCATCGGCCGCCTGGACCTGCGGCTGATATTGCCGTGGCTGCGGGGTCAGCATGATCGGGGCGCCGGCAGCATCATATCGGGGGGTGTTGATATCGGCGGGATCGCGCCGGGCCACGGCCGTGTTGCTCCGGCCGCGCGGATTGCGGGCCAGCGCCACCTGCGACGAACCGGTCAGGGTCACCGTGGTATTCAGCACGCCATCCTTTTCGACCAGGGCATAGAGCGTGGCGGCGTTTTCACGCGACAGCCGCACGCAGCCATGGGAAGCCGGTGTGCCGAGCCGGCTCTCAAAATCCGTCCCGTGGATCGCGTGTCCGATCTTGGTGAAGAAAATCGAATGCGGCATCGGCGCATCGTCGAATTCCTTGGAGTAATGGTCTTCCTCCATCCGGAACGCGCGGAAGGTGCCGTTGGGGGTTTCGCGGGAAGGAATGCCCGAGGACACCGGCCAGTGGTAACGCTCGGCGCCGTTGATGGCGACCGTCATCTCCTGGTTGTTCTTGTCGATGGTGATGTCGATCTTGGCTTGGGCGGCACTTGCGGCGCACAGCGCCACGAGGGTGGTCATCATCAGCAGGGGACGCATTAACAGGGGACGCATTTTATCTTTGGCCTCCGGGCCTTGCTGCAGTGCCGACGCTTCCCGTCCCCCTCCTAATATGCCCGAAGGACGCGATCGGTTCCATGGTCCCAATGGCCAATACAGTTAACGCTGAATTGATTTCACCCGCCGCGGGCTGGCGCTGTCTTCGCGTCAGCTCCGCAGCCGGTAGCCGGTGCGGAAGATCCAGGCCACCACGATCAGGCAGATCACCAGGAATACCAGTGTCATGCCGACGCTGAGACCGACATCGACATCGGCGATTTCGTAAAAGCTCCAGCGAAAACCGGAGATCAGATAGACCACGGGATTGAGCAGGGTCACCGCGCGCCATCCCGGCGGCAACATGCTGACCGAATAAAAACTGCCGCCGAGGAAGGTCAGCGGCGTGACCACCAGCATCGGTATGGTCTGCAGCTTTTCAAATCCGTCAGCCCAAATCCCAATGATGAAGCCGAACAGGCTGAAAGTGACGGCCGTGAGCACCAGAAAGCCAAACATCCAGAACGGATGCTGGATATTCAGCGGCACGAACAGGGCCGCGGTCGCCAGGATGATCAGGCCGAGAATCACGGATTTGGTCGCGGCCGCCCCGACATAGCCGAGCAGTATCTCGACAAAGGAGATAGGCGCCGAAAGAATCTCGTAAATGGTGCCGACGAATTTCGGGAAGTAAATGCCAAAGGAGGCGTTGGCGATGCTCTGGGTCAGAACCGAAAGCATGATGAGCCCGGGCACGATAAAGGTGCCATAGCCGATCCCGTCCACCTCCTTGATGCGCGAACCGATGGCGGCGCCGAACACTACGAAATAAAGCGAGGTGGAAACCACGGGCGAGACAATGCTTTGCAGCAGGGTGCGCCCGGTGCGCTCCATTTCAAACCGGTAGATCGCAAGAACGGCTCGGTAGTTCATGGGCAAGCCTCAACATGGGTCTCGGTCGGCTCGGCTCAGAGGGACCAATGCGTGTGGTTCACTTGGCTGCGGAAGATAATTGGATTTTACCGCACCAGGCTGACGAAAATATCCTCAAGCGAACTCTGGCGGGTTTCGAGGTCGGAGATACGAATGCCGGCGTTCCTGAGATCGTTGAGCAGGCTGGTGATGCCGGTGCGTTCACTCTTGGTGTCATAGGTGTAGATGACGTCCCGGCCGTCGCGGCCGAGTTCAAGGCCGTAAGCGGCGAGTCCATCCGGAACGGCGCTGATGGCCTGTTGCAGATGCAGGGTGATCTGCTTGCGGCCGAGCTTGCGGATCAATCGGCTCTTCTCTTCGACAAGGATCAGCTTGCCCTTGTTGATCACGCCGATCCGGTCGGCCATCTCCTCTGCCTCTTCGATGTAGTGCGTGGTCAATATGATGGTGACGCCGGACTCCTTGAGTTCGCGCACCACTTCCCACATGCCCTTGCGCAATTCGACATCGACGCCGGCCGTCGGCTCGTCGAGAAACAGGATCTGCGGCTCGTGCGACAATGCCTTGGCAATCATCACGCGCCGTTTCATGCCGCCTGACAGCGTGATGATCTTGGCGTCCTTCTTGTCCCACAGCGAGAGATCCTTCAGGATCTTTTCGATGAGGGCGGGATTTTTTGGCCGCCCGAACAGGCCCCGGCTGAAACTGACGGTCGCCCACACCGTTTCGAAGGCGTCGGTATGCAGCTCTTGCGGCACCAGTCCGATCATCGAGCGCGCGCCGCGATAATCCCTGGCAATATCGTGACCGGCGACGGTGATGCTGCCGGAGGTCGGATTGACGATGCCGCAGATGGCGCTGATCAGTGTGGTTTTGCCCGCGCCGTTCGGGCCGAGCAGCGCGAAGATCTCGCCTCTCTCGATCTCGAGGTTGATGTCCGAGAGCGCCGTGAAGCCGGACGCGTAGCTTTTCGAGAGATGGACAACGGAAATGATGGAGGACATGGCCTGCGCGCGCGAGGGAGGCCGGCGCCGTAGGCTGCGCCAGCGAAGAGGATGGGAGCCTGAGATAGGGAGGGCCCGCGGGTTGCGCAATCGGGTTAGGGGCCGGCCGCATAAGCCACGGGTACCCTACAGAAGGCCGGCCACAGGAAGGTTCGCTGCCCGGCCGCCAACTATCTGAAATAGTTGACGACGGCGTGGAGGTCCGAGGTGGACGCCTCCCGGCCGTTCAGCCAGGCGTCGATCACACGACAGCAAATCTCGATGGTGGCGTGATCGCCGAGATCATTGGCCGCTTCGAGCACGATCCAGGCCATGTCGACGGGCCGATCGGCCGGCGGCACGCCAGGCTGGGCGGGGCGGCTCTTTTCCGGTTTTGTTCTGAACGGGATCGCATTCATGGCGGCTTGATTTCCTCAACCGGTCATTCAGGCTCAATGCATGGCGGCTCTCAGGCGAGGCAGCTCGACCGGGACATCCCCGCTCTTGCGAGTCTGGTACAACTCCAGGACGCTCCGTGAGGCATCGACCGCGAGGCGTTCATATTGCTCTTCCCTGACCTTGAGGTCGCGCGCCGAAATGCGGTGATCCTTGGCTCCGAGAAACAACAGCGACATCGTGGTGTCCCACGAGAAGTCCAGTGCCTTGGCGAGAACCAGCACCATTTCTCCGTTGCTGTCCATCAGCGCCCGCTCGATCACATCGGGCGGCATCCCGCACAACAGCGACATCCCGATCGTGACTTCGTCGAATTTATGCGATCGCGCATAGCCGGAGATGCTGGATTCGTTCAAATTGCCATTCTGGTGCTGGGCGGTGACCAGGCGCTTGGCGACGAAGTAGCCGCGCGATACCGGTCCGAGCTTGGCATTCAGCGCGCCGGCCACCTCCGTCACCGATGTCTGGATCTCGTTGAACATCGCCGGGTTGCCTTTGGCGAGGCGCTTTTTCACTTCATCGGAGGCCTTGGCCACCAACTGCTGGAACAGATGACGCGAAATGTCTCTTCGCAGGCCCAGTTGTTCGGCGAGAATGTTGTCGCCATCGGAGCGCTTGATCAGATGCAGGAAGCCGAAATCCGAGAGGCGCGCGCCGCTGTTGGCGGCGAGTGACTGCACGACTTCGCGATTGCCCCGTGTGACCAGTTCATCGGTCACGCGCTCGTCAATGGAGCGGCGTCTGGAAATCGCCAGCATATGCGCCTGGCTGGTAGAGCGGGCGGCGGCGACCAGCGTTTCGGTATCGAGTTGTTTGGATTCTTCGAGAACGGGACGGGCGACCTCGATGGCACGATCGAAGGCAAGCTTTCGGATGATGTTGCCCGGCGCCTGATCGAAGCGGGCGAGCTTTTCCGCAAGCTGGCTGCGCGCCGCGGTTTCGATCTCATCCGCCAGCCGGCCGATGACTTCACCGAACGTCCAGATGTCGCCCTCGCTGTAGCGGCCGGTGATCAACAGGTCTGTCGTATGCCAGAGCGCGCGCAGGCGGCTTTCCGGCGTACCGCGCAGCACGGCCTCATTGAGTTCAGCAAGCAGTGTTGTTTCAGTCATTTTTTTGCCCCACCCTAAAGCGCCGCACCAGCGAGGATTGCGCGCAGTTGGCAATCTACAGGATGGAACTGAGCATTCTTCGACCGGAGGGGTTCAATATTGTTTCAAATTTTAACGAGCGCCGAGGATGCCGCTGAGATCGCGATTTATCGCTGCCACGCAGCGCTTACCCCCCTCGCGAAAGCTTCGCCTTTCGGGTCGATACGATCGGGTCGAATTCCCTGAACATGCTCCCGGGAATGTCGAAATGGCTGGTGTCTTCGATCTCCGCCATGCGCCGGCCGATGTCCTCGGGCGAGGGGGGCTCGTCATGGTCGCTCATCCATCCCTGCGTTGCGCCAATGAATACCCGGGCGAAACGGCCGGCCGTGGCGCTGTAGAGCGAGTGGGTGGTCCTGCACGCTTCACTGACCAACCAAAGCACCATGGGAGTGACGAAGTCATTGCGCATCGCGGGCCGGATCACGGCCATCTCCGGGTTCAGGTGCTCCCTGAATTCGGGTGGCCAGTCCACGTCCACGTCAGTCGGCCGGCCGAGGCGACCGGAGCCGGCCGGGAGCAGGCCGTTGGCAGTGATGCCGTGCTTGGCCCCTTCGAGTGCTATCACGTTGACCAGGCCGACCAGCCCCATCTTGGCGGCGGCATAGTTGGCCTGCCATGGGGTGCCAAACGCGCCCGAGGCCGAACTGGTCAACAGGATGCGCCCGTAGCCCTGTCGCTTCATGGCGGCGAAAGCAGGCTGGCCGACGTAGAAGCCGGCCATGAGGTGGACGTCCAGGATCGCGCCGATCTGCTCGTCGGTAAGCGCTTCAAAGGCGGCGTTGCGCAAGAAGCCGGCGTTGTGGATCAGGATATCGACGCGGCCGAACGCCTCGATCGCCGACCTCACGATAGCTGCCCCGCCCTCGCGGGTGGCGCAACTCTCATGGCAGGCGATCGCTTTGCCGCCATCTGAAACGATCTCGCGGACGACGGCTTGCGCCGAACTCTCAGTGCCGGCCGCGAGCGGTGCGCCTCGCGTGTCAACGCCGAGGTCATTGACCACCACCCTGGCTCCGCGAGCCGCCAGGTTGAGCGCATAGTCGCGGCCAAGGCCACTGCCTGCACCGGTCACGATAGCGACCCGGCCATCGAAGCGCACCTTCTCTCCTGCAGGTCCGCTCACCGCGCGTCGTCCCACTCGGTGAAATCCACCCGCAGCCGGGTCAGCTTCATGCTCTGGATCCGCCAGGCGCCATCAATCTTCCGATAGGTTTCGTGGTAATGACCGTAGCCGTGCAGCGCCGCCTTGGCGGAGTCCGAATCTTTGTTCCACCGCACAACGTCCTCCATGGCCCAGATACCTTCGGCCGTCGTGGGGGAGGTGACGTTGATCTCAGGACAGTGGCCGTGATGGACGGTGACGGATTCCTGCATCCGCGACCGCACGGTATCGACGATCTTGTCGCGACCCTGCAGATTCCAGCCCGGTCCGCTGACCTCGAACCGGGCGTCATCGGCAAAGACCGCGCCGAAACCGTCCCAGTTCTTGGTGTCCACGCAACGGAAGTACCGCGCCTTGAGCGCCTTGATCTCCTCCATTGCCACGAGCTTTTCTAGATCGGTCATAGGTTCATCTCCAGGCTTAGTTGTCCAGGTTAGTTGATCGAACGGATCTGGCCGCCGTCCACCCGATAGTTGGCGCCGGTCATGTATCCGGAGAGCGGGCTCGCCAGCAGCGCCACCATCCGTCCGATGTCTTCCGGCTGGCCCAGACGTTCCGCTGAGATCGGCAGCATCTCGGTTATCACCCGGCTCTCGATCTCCTTCCAATTGTCGGTACTCCAGCCCTTCTGCCGAGCGATGCCAGTCCACATGCGGATCATCGCCGGAGTGAGAATCGGGCCCGGGGTGACGGTATTCACGGTGATGCCGGTATGCGCCAGGGTGCGCGCCAGCGAGGCGCTCATGTTGACCATCGCCGCTTTTGCGGCCTGGTAATCGGCAAGGTCAGGTTCGGTCTGGGTCGCGACAGCGCTGGCGATGTTGATCACCCGCCCCGATCTTCGCTCCTTCATGCCGGGCACGAAGCGCTGGATCAGCCGTACGGCCGCACCGAGATTCTGCTCGAAGGTCCACATCCATGCCGACCACGGCCCCTCGAGCCAGCTTGCGTTTGGCGGACCGCCCTCGCTTGCGGGGCGATTATTGCTGGCGCGGCCGCCCGCGTTGTTGACCAGGATGTCTATCCCGCCCCAGGCACTCATCACCGCATCGCCAACCGCCTGGCAACCCGCTTCGGTGGCGACGTCACCCGTGGCCACCAGTGCTTTACCACCCACCGCGGTGATCTCCCCGGCCACCGTCTGACAACGCTCGGCATTGCGGCCGTGGATCACGACGGAGGCGCCTTCGGCGGCGAGAGTCCTGGCGATGGCCGCGCCGATACCGGAATTGCTGCCGGTCACCAACGCACGCTTGCCGCTGAGCTGAAGATCCACCGGTTTCCTCCTGTTTTTGTTTGTTTCCGCCCCTGACGGATGAAGCCGTTGGCGAGCGGTTGCCTCTGCGCTCCAGCGCCGCAAAGGCCCCGGTTGGTAGGCCAATGTTGGATCAGAGGCCCGCGTCATGCAATAGTCAGTGAAGCATGACTGGGTGTTGCGTTCGACCACGGCATCGCCTCAAGCCCGGCCGATCCCTTGGCAAGGGGCGAATAAATCCCGATTTCATCGCGGCGCGGCCAAGCGCGCTCTACTTGAGACGGGTATCGGCCGCTCCCATCTAGCTATAAGAGTTTCAGGTTCTCACCAGGCAGGAGGTTTTCATGGGGCAAGCAGCGATCGGTCGATCCGACGGCAGGCTACCCAGCCTTTTTCTGTCGCATGGTTCTCCCATGCTCGCCCTGGAGGATGGGCCGGCGCACCGCTTTATCGCCGATCTCGGTTCGCGATTGCCTCGTCCCCTCGCCATTCTGGTGGTTTCAGCGCATTGGGAGACCGAGGTACCTACCGTCAATGCGGTGGAGCGCAACGCCACCATTCATGATTTCCGGGGCTTTCCGCCGGCGCTGTATGAGCTGCAATATCCGGCGCCTGGCGCACCGGCGCTGGCCTCGCGGGTGACGGAGCTTTTGCAATCGGCGGGAATGCCCTGCGCGGTTCACCCCCGGCGTGGTCTGGATCATGGCGCCTGGGTGCCGCTGCTTTTGATGTATCCGCAGGCCGATATTCCCGTCGTGCAATTATCCTTGCAATCGCATCTCGGGCCCGATCACCACCTCAGACTTGGGCGCGCACTGGCACCGCTGCGGGACGAAGGCGTGCTGATCATTGGCAGCGGCACCATGACGCATAATCTGAGCGAATTTCGCGGGCATCGTCCGGATGATCCTCCGCAGGACTGGGTGGAGCGTTTTGCCGGCTGGTTTAATGAAAAATTGATCGCCGGCGACACCCAGGCGCTGGTCAATTATCGCAAGCTGGCGCCGGACGCGGTGCGCAACCACCCGACCGATGAACATCTGCTGCCGATTTATGTCGCGCTCGGCGCGGCAGGCGAAAACGCGCGCGCCGAACAAATCCACTCAAGCTCGGCCTATGCCATCATCCGCATGGATGCCTATGCGTTCGAGACGGCCGGCGAAGGCGAGACGCGCAAGGTGGCGTGAGGCGTCAGGCGCGCTGCACGAAACTGTCGACGACCTTCTTCTCGCCGGCTTTCTCGAAGGCGATGGTAAGCTTGTTGCCGTCGACCTTCACCACTTCGCCATAGCCGAATTTCTGGTGAAACACCCGATCGGCCGGCGAGAACTCCGATGTCGTGCCGGTCGATTTGGCGACCAGTTCACCCTCAATGGTGAGCGGGGCGCGGCGATCACGTCCAAAACCCGAGGGATCATTGCGCCCACCTGAAAACGGCGACGGACCCTCGTCGAAGCCGCCATATCCTCCGGCCTGCCGACTGCGCGCGCGGTGCGCCTGCGCCCGCTGCCAGCCGGGCGTGCTGTAGCTCGAACCGAAGGATTCCACGTGATCGAAGCGCGAGGCGCCGTAGCCGCCGGCGCCTCCCCAGCCCGAGCCGCCCTTGGATTCGGTGATCTCGACATTGGCCGCCGGCAATTCGTCAAGAAAGCGCGAAGGGATGGTGGTCGACCAGGTGCCATGGATGCGGCGGTTAGTGGCGAAATAGAGCTTGGCGCGCCGTCGGGCGCGTGTCAGGCCGACATGCGCCAGACGGCGCTCTTCCTCGAGGCCGGCGCGGCCCTGTTCATCGAGCGTGCGCTGGCTCGGAAATAATCCCTCTTCCCAGCCGGGCAGGAACACGTTCTCGAACTCCAGTCCCTTGGCCGAGTGCAAGGTCATCAGCGACACCGCCTCTTCTTCTGTGGCGCCATCGCGGTCCATCACCAGTGCGATATGTTCAAGGAAACCTTGCAGGTTCTCGAACTCCTCCATCGACCGCACCAGTTCTTTCAGGTTGTCGAGCCGGCCGGCGGCGTCTGCCGAGCGGTCCTTCTGCCACATCTCGGTATAGCCGCTTTCGTCCAGCACGATCTCGGCGAGTTCGGTGTGGAGCACCACTTCGCCCTGCGCTCGCCAGCGATCGAAGCTTTGCAGGAGGTCGCGCAACGACCCACGCGCCTTGGGCTTCAATTCGTCGGTTTCGACGACGGCGCGCGCCGCCTCCACCAGCGGCAGCCGACGCTTGCGGGCATGATCGTGCAGCAATTGCAGCGTGGCATCGCCAAGCCCGCGCTTGGGTACGTTGACGATGCGCTCAAAGGCGAGATCATCAGCCGGTGAATTGATCACGCGGAGATAGGCGAGCGCGTCGCGAATTTCGGCGCGCTCATAGAAGCGCGGACCGCCGATCACGCGATAGGGCAGGCCGAGCGTGACGAAACGATCTTCGAATTCGCGCATCTGAAACGAGGCACGCACCAGGATGGCGATCTCGTTGAGATTCTGCCCCTGGCGCTGAAGCTGTTCGATCTCCTCGCCGATCGCGCGCGCCTCTTCCTCCGAATCCCAGGCGCCGGTAACCGTGACCTTTTCGCCATCGACATCTTCGGTGCGCAGTGTCTTGCCAAGCCGGCCTTCATTATGCGCGATCAAATGCGAGGCGGCGGCGAGGATATGCCCAGTGGAGCGATAATTGCGCTCCAGGCGTATCACCTTGGCGCCGGGAAAATCGTGCTCGAAGCGCAGGATGTTGTCGACCTCCGCGCCGCGCCAGCCATAGATCGATTGGTCGTCGTCGCCCACGCAGCAGATGTTCTTGGGGAGCGTCTTCTCCCTCTCCCCATCCTTCACGGGGAGGGGATCGGGGTGAGGGGGAGTAGTTGTTGCCATCCCCGGCCGGTCCGCAGGACCGAAACCCGAATCTCGAAGGGAATCCTCCTCCTCATCTCTGGCTTCCGGGCTCGCCTCTTCGAGGCGCCCCGGAATGACGGAAGAACCTGGAGTGCCCGAAGGAAGAACATTGGTCGTCGACCGGGAATCTCCAACACCTGTTCCGGATTCGCGCGATGTACCGGGCCGCGCCGGCGGCTGCGAGAGCAGCCGCAGCCAGAGATATTGGGCGACGTTGGTGTCCTGATATTCGTCGACCAGGATGAATTTGAAGCGGTGCTGGTATTGCCGCAGCACATCCGGGTTTTCGCGGAACAGCCGGATGTTCTCCAGCAGGAGATCGCCGAAATCGGCGGCGTTGAGGATTTTCAGCCGCTCCTGATAGCTCGTATAGAGCTTGCCGCCTCGGCCATTGGCAAATGCCGCCGCTTCGCCCGCCGGCACCTGTGACGGCGACAGTCCGCGATTCTTCCAGCCGTCGATCAGGCCGGCCAGCATCCTCGCCGGCCAGCGCTTGTCATCGATATTGTCGGCGGCGAGCAACTGCTTCAGCAGCCGGATCTGGTCGTCGACATCGAGCACGGTGAAATTGGATTTGAGCTGCACCAGTTCGGCATGGGTGCGCAGGATCCGGCCGCCGATCGAGTGAAAGGTGCCGAGCCACGGCATGCCTTCGACCGCCTGACCGAGCATCTGACCCAGCCGCAGCTTCATTTCGCGTGCAGCCTTGTTGGTGAAAGTGACGGAGAGGATTTCGCCAGGGCGAGCGCGACCCAGGCTCAGGATATGGGCGATGCGAGAGGTCAAAACACGCGTCTTGCCGGTGCCCGCTCCGGCCAGCACGAGCACTGGGCCATCCAGCGTTTCCACGGCCTCGCGCTGCTCGGGATTGAGGCCGGCCAGATATCTCGGACCGGCGGCGGCGCGGGCGCGCGCGGCAATCCCGCCAGCGGCTGGCTGGTGTTCGGGAATGCTGGAATGCGGCCGTCGGCTGGTTTCGGTCATGCGCCAGGTTTGATGCGAATCATTCGTCGTCCACGATGGCATCGCGGGCCGATGAAAGGGAGCCTTCATAGCAGGATTACCCGCTATATAGGTGCTTCCGTAGTTCCGGGACAGCTCTTAATCCCGTGGCCAGATCGGCTTGCCTCCCGCCCCCGCCGCCGCCAGATGGACCTTACGCAGGTTCCCGCGAATAGGCCCGGCTCTGCGCGCATCACTCTCATGCGCGCATGGGACACGACAATGGGCCGTGGCCCAAGGGCATAAGCTCACTCGTGTCCCGGGCGCGGTGCAGCGTGAAGCGCTGCTCCGCGAGAAGGCTCCATTTCAGGGCGAGAAGCGGAACATTTGTTCCCGCCCAGGATTGATTCCTCGAGGTTTGAAAGGTGAGAACGAGGATTTCGTCATGTTAAGCTGGGTTGTAACGTTTTTGATCATCGCGCTGATCGCCGGTGTTCTCGGCTTCGGCGGCATTGCAGGTGCATCCGTCGAAATCGCCAAGATGATTTTCTTCATCGCCGTGATCCTGTTTCTGGTCTCGGCCGTGGTCGGGCTTGCGCGCGGTCGCACACGAGTTTAGTGCAGCCGGGAAAGATCACGCTTTGCGTTCAGGCATCGTGATCTTCCGTCCCAGCGCTTCCGGGCGCGGCAGCGCAGAGTGAGCCTTCGCGGCATTTTGGATTCGGACCTGAATATCGGACGGAAACGGCGCTACCTTGCGCGTGGCCATGTCGATATGCAGGGAGATATTCTCCGAGGTGGCCGAAAGCCAGCCTTCCTCGGCGTGGCGCAACT
>Ga0207674_10005043_pt1 | contig 15760 bp, 27 predicted proteins | sample KBSCornC72_FD_184303 | JGI IMG/M metagenome (GOLD analysis project Ga0207674, IMG submission 184303) | Corn rhizosphere microbial communities from Kellogg Biological Station, Michigan, USA - KBS Corn C7-2 (SPAdes) (version 2) | ecosystem: Host-associated > Plants > Roots > Rhizosphere > Soil ... | reverse complement strand
ATGGCGAGCGTCAGCTGATTCTGCGCGTTCATTTGCTGGAGCATCTGCAGCACGCCGGCGTTCAAAATCGTGTCGGCGATATTGCCACCCGGCGGAACGAGCGGGTCGAGATTCGCCGGCGCCGGCGACGAGCGACCCGCTGCCTCCGGTTTCACCGAGTCGTCGATCTCGTACGTGTCGTTGCCGGCGTACTTATAGCCGCCACCCGGCTCCGCGGTGCGATGACGAATCTGATATTTCCCGCCGCCGAAGCGACGCGCGACGTACTCGAGCGACACGAGATTCGTCGCCACCTCGGCGAGCCATTTTTGCGTGCCGCTCTCTCTGTCGATGCGATAGATCGCGGACTTGGGCGGCTTGGGATTTCCCGACGCCGCTTCAGCGAGAATCGCGTCGGCCTCATCACGATCGCTCACGGCAGCCGGCGCACCGCCATTGGTATTCGCGTCGAGCTGCTCGACGGCGGGCGGTGCTGCGGGGATTCGACGTGTGGCCATTTCGACGGTGCTCGCGCGTGTCGGCGACGAGCGCACGTCTCCCCGGGTGGTGACGTGCGAACGTCCCCCGGGAAAAGGGATGCAATCAGCCGAATGATCGCGCGCGACGCGCAGGAGAGCAACACGGGGCGGGTCGAGATCTCGATCGAGATCTCGAAGCCATGGATCGGCCCGGCGTCGGTTTACATAACAGCTACTGCGCGAACCACAAAACGCTAACGAGTGAATTGGCAACCACTTAGCGCGATCACTTTACGTACGCTGTCCGATCGGACCGGGTATCCACCCGCTTTCGCGCGGGCAGATGCCCGGTATACTCCACAGACATACTTTCCCCGGGTCCGCACCCGACTTCATGCCGATCGACGAACCGAGCACGCGGCACACCACGGCGCGATTTCTGAAACCGCGGGGCGAATCGTCGCCCGTTTTTGCGCTCGTCGCATCAGCGGACGTCGCGCTGCTCGAGCGCGCGATCGCCCGCTCGGGACTCTCGCTGAGAGACTTCGCGCGGCGCGAGCTCGTACGCGACGAGCGCACGCTGCGCGCTTACCGCCGCGGTGCTCCGATGCCCGACGTCGTGCGCGAGAAAGTCGCGCAGCTCGCGCGACGCCGGCGATCGGTGAAGGTATGAGCGCTGAGCAGCTGGACGTCGGCGACGTCGTGCAGATCGATCCGGCGCATGACGATCGGTTCGGCGGTTGCTTCATGATGATCACCGAACCGAAGTCCTGGGGTGCGCAGGGATTCGTGCGCGTGCCGGCCGGCGGTCTCGCCTACTACCGCTGCCCGTCGACCGCGATGCACTTCATCGGGAGAGCCGAGTGGATCCTTTAGTCACGAAGATCCCGTCTAGGCGGCCACGCAGCATCTTGAAGCCTGAAATTGATCCCGGCGAGACGCGCCTCGTCGCACTGATCGCAACTGACGCGGATCTCGGCCGATAATCCCGCGGGTCCCTCCTCGAGCACGATCCGCACGCGGCCGCCGCACGCGTCTTTGTGCTCGTAGCGAATTTCAATCGCGCCGGCGAGTGCGCCAGGTCTCATCGCTTTATCCTTCCCGGGAAAACCGCTGCCCCCATCGTACGCGAGCATATCAGCATTAGCAAGTTCAAGGGCGAAGATTAAAGCCCTTTAATAGTCTTAATACTCGTTCCCCCGTCCGGAGCTCTAGAGAATCATTCGCAGGGGGATCACCGCGAGATCGGCCCGCAGTGGAGTCGTCTCCGTCAGATCGCGCTCGAATTCGGTCGCATCGAGTGTGCGGTCGACGCCGATCCGCGTGATGAAGGCGTGGCACGGGATCCCGTTCGCCGTCGTGCCCTGCCAGAGACGCGCCGGGATCCCGTTGATGGTGACGACGCGTGACGTGGATTCGAGCGTGATCTTCATGGGGTGGCGCTCCGTTTTTTATAAATGGTTAATAGCCGTGCGCTCGCTCACGATGCCGCCGGCGTGTGCGCGAACGCCTCACCGCGGTTGCGCTTCTGTCGCGGCGATTCGCCGAGCTGCCGCGGGGATCGCCCTCGAGCGCGCGGATTGGTGCCGACCTGTCGGGGCGCTTCGCCCTTGGCCCGCGGCCGCTCGGCGCGATCGCCGCTGACCGTGAGGACGACGCCGTCTCGAGGGAATCGCTCGCACGCTTCGGTCGCGATCTGGTTGCTCACTTCCTGCCCGAACCCGAACCGGTGGAGCGCGCCGGCGAGCTCGTACGCGATCCGCCGGCGCTGGGCCATCACCCAGGGCGACGATTGCCGAACCCGCCGCGGGACCTTGCGGCTTCGACGCTCGGCGCGCCAGAGCGCGCGCTGCACGAGCCGTTCGACCTGACGCTGCACCACGAGGCGTTGGCGCGCCTCCGTCGATCCTGGGGCGATTGGCGCGAGGGCTGGCGCGATCGCCGCGGCCATCACCTGGTCGAGCAGCTGGCCCACCGCCGCGGGCTGCTGGCTGAATGTGCGTTTGTTCATCGCAGAAATCCTCGGCGGAATGCTCGCCGAAAAAATCGGAGGTTAGACCCAGCCCCCCTGTACCCCCGCCCCCTTCTTGCTGGGGGATAAACGGCGGGGAAGGGCGAGGAGCTTTAGAAGGTGGTTCGCTGGCGCTCACTACAACTGCGATTTGTTGCGTGGTTCCGTGGTCCGCCGATCGACAGTGACTGACCCAGGCTCTGCGACCAAACTCCGAGTCGCTACGCCGGCCGATGCCCCCCTTGCTCGTGGTCCCCCACGGCGGCCAGCTGTCGAACGGCTGGCTTGGTTCGGCCCATTTCCGCACCGATCGATTGGACGGCCCCGAGCGTCTGCTACGGCGGCTTACGCCGCCGCCCTCCTAGGGACTGCGCGCGGTGCAGGGGTGAGAGGGAAGGATCCCCGCGGTCCGATCGGGGCTGTACAACGATCCTGGCGCGATCGCGCGCCATTTACTTGAGCCCCACCGAGACGCGCCGGCCGGCGTCGGTGATCACGTACCAGTCCGGTCGATCAGGGAAGTGCTCGAGGGCGACGAGCCCGCGCCGCAGTAGCGAGTTCAGCGTGGAGTACTCGACGCGAATGTCCGTGGGCTCGACAATGCCCCCGCGTTCGGCGATCCGCTCGAGCGCGAGACGCATGGGTCTCGAGATCCGACGTCGATCGGTAGCGCTCATCGCTCGAGGGACTTTCGGCCCGCGGGCGTGAGCGAAAAGAGCGTGTTGTCGTCGGCCGGTTCGTCAAAGAATCCCAGCTGCGCGGTGACGAGCCCGCGGCGCTCGAGCGACAGCATCGTGCGCAGTTTGATCCCGAACGTTTCTGGGGTCGCCGGCGAATGACCCTGCATCGCTCGGAGCGCGCGCCGCTGCTCGAGGGAGAGCTCGCGCACGTGCTGCGATCGGTGGGCTGCCGGTTGCGATGGGCGGTGTTTCATGGCGCGGTCTCGTCGGCCAAATACGCCTGCACGCATGCTGGGGCGCTGCACACGGCGAAATGGCCCACCGGTCGCTTAAACCACGAACACGGGCCAGTCTCGAGAAAGCAGGGCGAGCCGTCAGTGCACCCGCAATAACAGCAGTAGGGCTCGAGCTCGTCGGAGTCGTCGGGGTCGTCGAGCTCGTCGAAGTCGTCGGCGGCCGATCTCATACGTCGTTCACCGCGGCCGCGTGCTCAAGCACGCGCGCCCGTTCACCTGGCGTGAGATCCGCGATGACGTTCAACACGCGAATGGCATAGGTGCGGACGTCGTTTTTCGAGAGCGATCGCTGCGACCCGGCGGCGAAGCCCCAGCTTTCTTCCGGAGCTGCCGGGGCGAGCTCGTCGACGTCGAGACTCGGCCGGGTCACAACTCACCGTCGCAAATCGAAACGTGAGGGAGGAGGGCCAGGCCGGCCAGTTGCCACCAACGCGCTCGATAGTGCCACTCTGATACGTACGCGATCGCGTGATAGGCGAACTCGCGCGTCGACGGCTGCATTTGCTCGACGATCACTCGGAAGGCGCCCAGAACCCGCAGATCCTCGGTGTACGCGTAGAGCCGGAGAATGTGGACCGCGGCGGCCAGCGCCTTACTGTCGGTGCCGGTGAGCGCGCCGAGTGCCCCAACGGGCAGATTTGCCTTGAGGAAGCGTATCAGCTCGTCGCAGTCGCTTCTGGAACGGCCCGGGCTCACGGTGCACGCTCAAGCAGCTGCGCGGCGTGTCGCAACCGCACGGCGACACTGCCGATCGCGGCCAAGTACTTCGCCGCGGCGTGTGGATCGCTTGGGTCGACCGTCTCGAGCGTCAGCTGGAGGATCTGCCGCGCGTTGTTCACGTGGCCCGCGAGCGTGTCGCCGGCGACGAGTGGCGGCGCGCCAAGTGGCCGTGGGAACGCATCGCCGCGCAATGGCGCGACGAGAGAAATCTCATTATCTTGGGGAGCTTCATTCGCGCTCCTACGCGGTGAAGACTCCGGACGTCTCAGGGTCATACTGAGCTCCGGCTAGGTCCGCGGGGTGGCAACCCCAGAGGCCAAAATGTGTAACCAGGCGACGCCGTTTGCTGCGGTGGAACCTGGTCCGAGCGAGATGCTCGGCTTGACTAGCGGGGGTGATGCCCCGCTTTTCAAGCGCAGGCGCGGCAACTGCGTATAAGATGTAGTCCACGCACTCACCGCGCCGAGAAGAGGTTAACATTTGCGTCGCGATCGCGCCACCCCCGAACGGCACCGCCCCCTGGTTTCGCAGATTGCGATGCCTGGGGGCGGTCGTCATTGGGCAAAGACTCAGGCCGGAACGCATTGACATTCTCGTATTAAAACAAACTGGCCGGCGTGGGCCCCGCGATCGAGCGAAACTGGTGCACGTGCAGGCTATTCGCGAACTTGGATGAGTTGTTGATGACGGGAAGAAAGCCCACGCCGCCGGCGACGATTTGCGTGTTGGGCAGGTTCGTGCCGGCGCCCCAGGTCGAAAAGGCCGCGGGCACGGGGGCGGGAACATTGTCGATCAACACCGCGAGCTGCGCATCGCTCGTCGCGGTGGCACTCGTCATCCGCAACTCGTAGCCGTGAAACTTGGTCGCATCGAAGCCGGCGCCGGTCAATGGCGTCGTGTGCAGCACGCCGGCGTTGATCGCGGTCAGGTTGACGGCGCCGCTATTCAAGAATTGAAATCCAAAGCCCGGGTTCAGGGTCGTGATCCAATCGCTCGAGTGACCGGGGTCAACGGTGAGGCTGCACGTCATCTCGCCGATCGCGGCGGGGGGCGCGACGGCCGCCACGATGAAGACCAGCCGCCAGTTACAGAGATCGTTGACGCTCTGATTGCCGGCGAGATTCTTCGCCGTCAGCACGGGAATCCGTTTGTTGATGAAGTTGACCGTCGCGCCGCTCGCGACCACCGCGCTCGTGTTTAGCGAAACGGCCACGACCCCGCCGTCCACCACAATCGTCGAGGCCAAGGCGCCGCCGCCGCCGCCAAATGACGGCGAGATGATCGGCGCCGAGCTCGAGTCCGATCGGAGCACACCGACACTGTTCACGTCGTACGTGAAGGGCGCGGGCCATAAGTAATCTGTGAATCGGCCGGCACCGGGCGGCGGATACGCGAGGGCCACTTCGACGCGACTCACAGCAACCCCGCCTGTGTCGGGGCAGCGATCCCGCGGAATTGATGCAGGTAGAGCGCATTCACGGAGTCCGACACCATCCGGAGCATCGGCAGAAATCCCGGACCGCCGCCCACGTTCTGCACGTTCGGGAGCGCGGTGCCGGCCGCCCAGGAGGATTGCGACGCCGGCACCACTTGCGGCGCATTGTCAATGACCACCTGCAGGGCGGCGTCCGTCGTGTCGGTCGCGGCGGTCAACCGGAGCTCGTACATGTGCATCAGCGTGACGTCGAAGCCGCCGGCCGTGAGTGCGGTCTCGACGAGCGCGCCGCCGCGGACCGAGGCGAACGACACCGAGCCATCGCTCTTGAAATGAAATCCGAAGCCATCGGAGAGCCCCGCGATCCACGCCGGCGTCCCTTGATTGGTGATGCACGCGCACGTTACTTCGCCCGTGACCTGGGGCGCCGCGAAGAGCGCGCACATCCACACGAGACGCCAACAGGCCAAATCGTTAAACGTTGGGTTGCCCGCCGGACTCCTCGAGGTGATGAGGGGAACACGCGCGGGGAAGAATTGGGCGCCGCGCCCGACGCCAGCGCCGCCGGCGCCGCAACCGAACGCGATTGCCAAGGCCCCTTGGCGCACCTGGGTGTTGAAGTCGACCCCGCCGCCGAAGGATTGAAACGTGGGGGCGGTGATGACACCGGTGTCGTAGTTGCGCAACCGACCCACGGAGGCGGTCGCGTAGGTTTCCGGATCCGGATAGAGGTAATCCCAGAATCGCCCGGCGCCGGCGATCGGACTCGGGAGGGCCGTTTCCACTCTCATGAGCAATATCTGATGAGCATACCGCTCACGAGAGGAATCGACGACGGATCGCCCACACGAGCGCGGCCGCGGCGATCGCGCCGGCGATCAAGAACGTGTCGAGTGGAGACGACTGCGGCGGGAGGAGCTCGAGCGCGCTATCGCCGCTGTCGTCGCCGGCGACGTCGCCAAAGTCGGGCGTGCCGCTCGGGATGAGCTCCGGCCCCATGCCGAGCAGCGCACTAATGTCCGGCAGGCCCGGGCCCGTGTCGACGGAAAACGCGTTGTAGCGCGCCCGGGCATCGCTGAGTGGGATCGCGAGCTCGAAGTGCGGCGGATCCTTGCGGTTCGCTGGGAAATCCGGTCCACCGCCCCAGCGCAACCCGAACGACGGCGCGAGCGCGCCGGCGATCTGCAGGGCGTGGTAGCTCGAGACGCCGGACGGCGTGCCGGTCACCTCGAGATCGAACGCGGCGCCGTAGTTGTGATAGCTCGAGCCGAACGGGGCGATCGGCCGATACTCGTCGATCGACAGCGTCGCGGGAATGACTCCGGAGGCGAGATCATGCTGGTAGTCGTCGGCGCGATAGTTGAGGATCTTGGTGGTGTCCGCCTGCGTCCGGATCCCGCCATAGTTCGCGATTCGAACACTGATGCCGCGGTCGTTGAGCGCCTGCACCAGCTGGTCGTGCGCGATCACGAGCTCGGGGAGGACGCCGGTCAGGGACGACATGGCTACTCACCCGCGGACTTCCACCGCGTGTCGCTCGTCTCGGGCCAGAACCACCCGGAGAACGCAGCGCCAACGACGTACGTGCCACCATCGAGATTGCTGAAGATCACCGAGAGCGTCACCTCACCACGCACGCGAAGAAAGACGTCGAACGCGTTGGAGACGAAGGCCGCCGGGCGCGGAAACATGGCGACATTTTGATAGCCCGGGAGCGCCTGCCCATTCGAGACCAGCGACCACACGACGTTGGTCGTCACCAGCATGTTGGTGATGTAGAGTGCGAGGCCGCTGATTCGCGCGAGGTTGCCGGTGGGGATGACGAATGAGGTTCCGGTAATGAGCGTGTTGTTACTGGCGCCCACCGACGCGATCGACCCTTCGATGTTGAATTCTTTCGCATCCGGGATCGGGAAGACTTCCGGGAGCGGGATCTCGAGCGAGCGGGTGATGTCGCCGCCGGCGCGCGCCGCGGCGACGTTGGGCGGGAGAATCACGCCGCGGCCGCCGTTGTTGCCGGAGCCGAGCCCCCAGGGACGAGAGACGGGAAGCGGTGCGGTCATGGGCTCGAGCCGAAAGGGTCAGCTCCAGGGGCGCGGCCGCGCGGCATGCGCGGCCGACGCCACCCGGTGCTACATGTCCACGAGCTCGTCGGGCATCTTGAACACCTTGAAGCCCGTGAACGTGAATCGCACGCGCTGCGACCCCGCCATTCCGTTCGTCAGCTCGAGCTGGATCTGCCCTCCGGGCATCCACAGCTTCGCGCGATAGAGCCAGACCTTGGGCTGCAGGACCGTGCCGAAATAGTTGCCGATCGGCGTCGGCTGATCCATCGCGTAGTTGCCGCTCGAGCTATCGGTGACGCGCACGAGCATCGGCGCGACGTTGGGCTGCGTGTTGGTCGTGTTCCCGGTGGCCGAGTCCCAAATATCCACCGTCTGCTCCGTGCAGACGAAGAACGAACTGTTTTGAATGTTCGCGGTGCCGGTGGCCACGGCGCCGGCCGCGATCGCGTTGAAGATGATGTTGTACGAGAACGGTTCCTTGAACATCCCCTCGAGGCCGGGCGGGATATACGCCACGTTGCCGAGGAGTACGCCGCCGGGCTGCGGGGCCATACCAGCATCCACCATGTCCTTGAGATTCATGCGACGAGCCTCGAGCGAGAGAGAGCGGGCGTCGTGAGCGTGCGGTGAACCGTCATCGGCATAGGGGAGCGCCGAGCGCGCGCGACTCCCCTATACCGCTGCACCGGCCGGTTCCCGTGTCCGGCGCGATACAGTGACGACGCGAGCTTACTGGACCTTGCGATAGAGGTTGCCAACCAACGAGAGCCGGAGCTTGAGCGTCGCGCTCACCGTGGCCGCGGCGCCGAGCGCCACGACGACGTCGAACCCGGTTTTCGGTGGAATGACGAGTGCGCCGGAGAAGGGGAACCCACCGGTGCCGGGCACGCCGTTGTTGACGACGCCGGAGCTCGTCCCGTTCGCCGCGGTGCCGTAGCCGTAGCCGGAGAAGGTCGCGCCGCCGGTGGAGTGCGCCATCGTGAGCGAGAACGGGCCATAGCGCTTGTTGGCCAGGTTCACGGTGAAGGTGGCGCGACACGTCTTGAGAATGTTCTCGACGTTCGCGAGCGCCTGGTTTGGCTCGTTGGCCAACGCCGTCGCCGTGGGGATCTGCAGAAAATCCGCCGCGAGATAGAAGACCTCAAAATACTGCGGATCCGGCAGCTGCCCGGGGCCCTCCATGTTGCTGATCGTCTTATCGTTGTTCTGATTGACGAAGAAACTGAACGGGCCGGCCGCGGCGTTCGCGATGTCTTGCGAGTCGTAGAGCTGCCACGGGATGACCTCGGGCTGGTTGGCCTGCTGCGGGTTGGCGATCGCCTCGAGCTCACTGCGCGTCTTCGCCGGCATCCACGGGATGATCACCATCGCGCCGAGCGTCTTCACACCGATCGTCTTCAGTCCGATCGGCGCGCCGAACGCGAGCGCGGTGAGCACGCCGGCGCTGAACACGTTCGACGGATCGAACACCGCGGCGATCCCCGCGGCCAAGAGGAGCATGCAGCTGAGAAGGCCGAGAATGCTGAGCGCGCGTCGTGTCATGGCGAAGTCGTCCCGTTGGTTGAGCGTGGGGGTACATCGAGAACATCGGCCGGGCGATCGGGACTTCCCCCGGGCGACAAGTGGGCAAGCGTCTGCGCGACGCGGAGACCTAAGACGGAGTGGAACGTCACCTCGAGCAGCGCAAACGGGACGAACACCGAGTGCGCCTGGATGGCGAGATGATCACGACCCTTGAATTCAACAACCTGGTGCTGCGGGTGAATCTCGATCGAGATTTCCTGCTGCTGCGGAATCCGGGTCGACGGGCGTTGCCCCGCGGCGGTTTCCATAGCCGCACGTGCCGCGGCGTCGACCGCGGGATTCCGCCGACCCAGCATCCCCGGCGTCACTTAGACGCCGGCGCCGGAGTGCGCCATCGTGTTCCCAGCGACGCGCATGCCGGGCCACGCGGACATCCCACTGCGCGGGAGTGCGGCGGGCCACGCCTGCACACCACGTACGCGCGCGGGTTGCACGTAGCCGCGCACTATGCTGCGACGCGTCGGCGAGAAGGCCGACAGGTACGGCGCGATCGGCGTCTGCGCGAGTCCGCAATTGATCGCCTCGGACCAGGCGCCGGCGACGACGAATTCCGCGGCGCGCCGATACTTGGGTGGCGTCAACATCGCGGCGAGCACGGTGATCGCGAGCGCAGCGCCCGCCGTCGTGGCGACGCCTGGCAAGCCCGTACTGACGTTGGTGGTTGCGGGGACGATCCCCTGCGCGGCGCCGCGAATCTTTCGCGTCACCACTTGGCCACCGACGACGGCGAAGCCGCGCCCGGCACCGGTGACGGCTTCCTCGAACACGGATCCGAGCGACGGGGGATTACGACGCGCCCGGCGCCGGCGGTGGTGCGTCGGCGGGTTCGCCTTCGCGCGACGTCGCCGCGCGCGATGCTTCGGATTGACGACGACGACCGCGGCGCGCGATCGCGCCTTGCGTCGGCCCCGCTTCCGGCCGGGATTCTTAGACGCTCCGCCCTTCACAAAACGGCCGGATTTATTCCGGCGACGCGCGCGCGATGCCATGGAATGACGCTCCAATGGATGCCGGCTGCGCGCGGGATCGCTTGCCGAAGGTGACGAGCTGCGAAGATGCACCGGGGCCCGTCGTGTGTCAACGGCGGGGGGTACCCGAGCACCGGGGTTGATGAAGTACAGCATGCCCAGCTAAAAGTCCTTCCAGAGTGGTTTTCCATCGGGCCGAAACAATCGAGCCGAGCCATCCGGCAGAAATTCGATCGACACGCCCGCGGCGAAGTCATGCCGGTAGAGCTGACCGTCGTCGATGTGCGTGTACCAGATCTCGCGCGCGCGCTGAGAGACCAGCGTGCCGCGCGCGCGCGCCGCGCGTTCACCGTTCTTTGAACGCCTCGAGCGGCCGCGGCCGGGATTCATGAAGATCGTGAGCGGTGGCATCGCTAACCCTCGCGCACCTTGACCGCGATGAAGACGAGCAGCGCGAGCGAGCCGACGGCATACCATCGCGCGAGTTGGAGCGCGCGATTGGCCTCGTCGAGCGTCTGTTGCACATTGGTGACGAGATCCATACGGGCGTTACCTCGAGAGCCGCCGCCGGCGCCGCGGCGGGTTGGGGCGCGCGATCGCGCGCGTCGCACCACTGAGCAGCGGCGTCACGATCGGTAGCGCGACGACGGCGAGACCAACCGGCAGCACCCAGCCAGGAATGCCCACCGCTTTGAGATCCAGCTTGAGATCTTCCCACCAGCTGCTCTCAGCGACGTGCTGCGCCACTTCCGCATCGGTGGCCTGGCCGGTCGCCGTCGCGCCGGCCTGCGCATCCCACGGCGCGAGATAATAGCCGTACTGGCCCGTGTGATCGTACGCGTCGGGCTGCGCCCACTCGCGCGCGTTCACGTGCGGGACCCACACACTTGCCGGGTAGCGGGCGGCCGCTTGATTGCCCGACGCCGTGACGTGACCCGTCGAGACGTCGATGCCCATGCTGTTGATCGCGACACCGCCGGCGGCGCGGACCGCCGCGGCCCACGCGTCATACGTCGCGATCGCCGTCGTCTGGTCAGCCACTATTTCTCGCTGTCGTCGGCGGCGTCCTCCGCCGGCGCCGCGGGTCCGGTATCGCCAGCGGGGGGTGCGCCCGTGGTCACGAGCGATCGCACTTCCGCCGGGGTGAGGCCGGACGGTGCTCCGAGCGCATCGCGATCGGCGAGCGCGCCCGGGTAGGTCTCGCCATGAGCGCCGAGCACCCGGTACAGAATGTCCTCGAGCCGCGTCACGCGATCCTCAACGGACCGATCATCTCGTTTTTTCTTTCGCGCCATGGGTATCACCGTGTGTGAATGAGAGTCCTGCTATTCGCCGTGCGATCGCAACCCAACCCAGGCCAACACCATGAGCACGACCGCGAGACCGCCAACCAGCACTTTCTGATTCCCGTCGTTCGCCGGCGCCGCGGTCGTGATCATCGGAGGCAGTGGCGCCGGCTGCGGGGCAGGGAACGAGACGCCGGCGCCATCGGTCGTGTTGATCATGATCGGCGCATCGCTGTCGAGCGCGTGGGCTGCGAGCTCGTCGTCGTAGGATTGATATTCGACGTAGTCCATAATCGGCGATCCGGTTAGCGGCGCCGGCGCGAGCGCCGCGACGGCTGACTGCGAGTGACCGTGAAGGCGAGGGCGGCGACGCCAGCCGCGACGAGCCACCATTTCCCATTGCTCGAGCTCGCGGTTTCCACCGCCGCCACGGGCGCACTCGTCGGCGTGGAGGCGACAAACGACGGAATGCCGCCGCCACCGGACGGTACATCGTTCGCCGCGGTGAAGTTGATCGGCGAGCTGCTGCCGTCACTCCCTGCAGCGACGGGCGCCGGCGCCGGCGTCGCGGCCGCGATCGCGGCCGGACTCCCGGGGACATACGTGATCGTCGTCGTCGGCGCCGGCGCCGCGGGTCCGGTATCGCCAGCGGGGAGTGCGCCCGTGGTCACGAGCGATTGCACTTCCGCGGGGGTGAGCGTGACGCCGGAGACGGGCGTCCCGTTCACGCTGATCACCGTGCCGTCCTCGAGAAATTCGATCCCGCCCACCAGGTACCGCGCGGGCCCGCTCGGCGCCGGCGGGGGCACGTACGGCGTCACCGCCGCGAAATTGCCAATGAGCGTATTATAAAGATCCGGGACCGCTTTGATTTTCGTCTGCAGCTCGGACGAGAGAGTGGTGAAGTCGATCGGCCCGCCGCCCTGCAGCGCGATCCATTCGGGATCCGTGAGGACCGCGGCCATCGCCGGCGACGCGGTGCGGATCTCTTCGATGTACGAATACACGCCATAGGCCGCGTTCGCGGCGGCCTGGATGAGCTGCATCGTGGTATCGGAGTAGGCGGGGCCCTCAGAATTATCCTCGAGAAACCACACGTTCGGTCCGGTCCCCGTGTACGACGGACCGCTGCCGATGATCTTCTTGCCGTTGTAGTAGGACGCGCCCCACAGATCGGACGTCGGATCACCCATGGTGAAGCCGGCCGGGAGCTTCGCGGCCGCTGCTTGCGCCGCGGCGAGTGCGGCCGCGCCTTGCGACGACCCGAGCCACGCATCGCTCGCAGCATCACCCAACCCGCGGAAGCGACCGAACCCGAAGGTTCGCCCCGCACCCCGCCGCCCCGGATCGCGCCGTGTCACGACCGCCATTCAGAGAATCCTTATCGCCGACGTCGCGAGCGTTGAGGTGAGCCGAGCAAGAACACGAGCGCAAGCGCACCGCCGCCGGCGAGTAACCACGGCGTGACTGACGAGCGCGCCGCGGCACCAACACCTGTCGCGATGTTGCCGGCGACGGTGGTCAGAGGATGCGCCGACGCCCACTGCGCGACGAAATTCTTCATGATCGGGTAATTCGTGACCGTGTCGCTCGAGCCCACTGGCCACCACGGACCGAGCGCTTGCGCCTGCTGCAGCGTCCCCTGGCCCGACGTCGACGCGTTCAGCTGCGTGATCCAGTTTTGCCAGTAGGGTTGTTCGTTCCCCGAGACGTTGGGGATCGCACCCAGGAGGATCTGCGCGGCCGCGACATTGCCTTGCATCGCGAGTTGACCGAAGTAGTTCGCGCGTGCTTGTCGTTGTTGGTCGATCGCGCTCCCGCCGCCGAGGATCGATTGGTAAATCCCGGCGCCCGTCGCGAGCGCGGCGCCGGCGGTGCCCACGATGGGGATCGGCGCGATGAGCGCGGCGTCCGTGTAATAATCGCCGATCCGCGCGCGCTGCTCGGGGCGATCGGGGAAGTAGGAGAGGCCAGCGTCGTACGCGGTACGTGGCACGGCGCCGAGTCGAATCTCCTTCCGACCAGGGGCGAGCGCTCCAGGCATGGCGGTCCCTCGAGAGTGCGAGCTCAAAACAGATCGCGCGTCACCGTCGAAGTTCACGGTGCGCACGCGAATCGGCTCAGGCACGGGACCGGCCGGGCGTGTGATGTCCAAGTCTAGGGACTGGCCGGTGCTCGTCAAGAGCGACGCGTACACGTGGCCGAACAGATCTGGCCCGCCGGCGGGATCCAGGAACGACAAGACCGTGAAGCTGTCCTCGAGGCCGATCGCGCGGCCGAGCGCCGCGCCCAGGACCGCCGCCTCGTCGCAATCGCCCATGATCACGCCGAGCTGGTCGTACTCCGTCAGCATCGCGTCGGGGTCTCGCAGGAGCTCGCGATCGCTCGGGTCCTCGACGAAGCGCCAGACGCTCGAGAGCCAGCTCCGAATCGCGCGCGCCTGCTTCATCCCGTCGCGCCCGGCGTCGGCGCGTGTCACCAGCTGGCGCGCGCTCGCGACGACCGCCGGAGAATCCATCGCGCGGTCGACGAGCCGCTGCATGAGCGCCAGCGTATCCGCGGTGCCGTGATCCCCCCAGCCGATCGTTGCGTGACTAGTGCGGATCATCGGGCCCCGGTTGCATCTCTGTGGAGAGCGGCGTGTGTCGCGGACGATCGCGGCGCCGCAGATCTGCCGCGGCCATCGCTTGAAACTCCGCGAGCGAATGCGCGCCGCTGTCGCGCTGCGCGAGCGAGTCGAACCGCCGGTGCAGCTCGTCCCCCTTCTCATCGGTTCGCCGGCGATTCAGATAGCCCGTGATCACTACGGTGACGCTCGTGACGATCGTGCCGAGCGTCGTAATGAGCTGGACCGCGACGGCGTCCGTCATCGTCGCGCGGCCGTGGTCGTGTGGAGCTCGCTCAGGAGCTCGATGAATCGCGGCAGGGTATCGAACGCCATGGCGCCTTCGACGGCGACATTCCCCGCATCGAACCACACCGAGAGGCCGAGCGCGTGCAGCTCGTCGAGAATAAACGCTTTCGAACGCACCCCAGCGCGCGGCGATTCGGACGCGGCGGGAATCGGCGCGCCGTGGAGCTCCGTCAGCAACTCGACCAGCCGCGGCAGCCGGTCATACTGCACGGGGAGTGAAACATGGATGAAGCGCGATCGCGCGACGGCCTCCGCCACCGGACCCTCATCAAACCACACCGAGAATCCGATCGCATGGAGATCATCAAAGATCTGCGCTCGAGAGCGCGGCCCGCTCACGACGCCTTCACCTCACGCGGAAAGACGACGAGCTGCCACTGCAGCGATGCGCGACGGCGGGTGAAGGGAATGATCAACACCACGCTATAGGTCGTGCACTGATCGATGTCGATGCGAAAGAATGGGCCCCACGTGCGCACGCGCTGCCCGGGAACTCCAGAAACGTTCGGTGCCATCGTCGGTGCGGTCACGAGGCCTCCGGTTGATCCTTGCCGTTGTTTGAAGCCGCGCCGGCGTCGTCGTCGGGCGCCTCGGCCAACAACAGTTTTATGAGTTCGTTAAACCACGCGGCATCGATCGTCGCGGCGGCGGGAAACGATTGCAGGAGCCGGCCGCCGAACCCGGGTGCGGTTGTGTCGCGAATATCGTCGACCAAATCAAAGAATTCATCGTCGGAGAGATTCCGACTGATCGTGGCCGCCGCGGCGTCGGCGCCCATGACGCGCGAGAGCGAGAGCAACATCGGAAGATGCGGCGCCGCGGCGCGCAACCAAGGACGCGGATTCGTGGGATCGACAGCGATGCCTAGCTCGTGACGTGACGCGTTCATGGGAGACTCGGCGGTCGGAGTACTCGAGGGGGGAACTAACGCGAGCGGCGCATGCGGCCGCGGATCCGCCGGCGCACCACCGGCGGCGCGCTGACGCTCTGTCGCAATGCCGCTGACGACCGTGCCGAGCGTTTTTATTCCTTCGGCGATCACGGGCATGATGCTATCGCTCGAGCTCGAGCCGTCCGTGCGATCGCGGATCCTCGAGACGACCGCCATGCCTTTCTCAAACGCGGAGAGCACGTCTGTTGACGCCGGCGCCGGCGCGGCCGCGGGTTTCATTGCTTCCGCGAGCTTGAGCGCGAGCTCCGCGGGATCTTTCCGATTCGCGAACAACGGGGCGAGCGCACCGACGAGCGTCGCCGCGGCGGTGATCATGTCCGGCACCGAGGCCCGTGGCTGGTCGTCGGATTTGCGCATGCGCTCGACCATGGCTAGCGTCAGCTGATTCTG
>Ga0207674_10005039_pt1 | contig 15770 bp, 11 predicted proteins | sample KBSCornC72_FD_184303 | JGI IMG/M metagenome (GOLD analysis project Ga0207674, IMG submission 184303) | Corn rhizosphere microbial communities from Kellogg Biological Station, Michigan, USA - KBS Corn C7-2 (SPAdes) (version 2) | ecosystem: Host-associated > Plants > Roots > Rhizosphere > Soil ... | reverse complement strand
AAAAGCCGGGCCTGGCAAAGGTCAGTACCGATTCGCGCTAGCGTCGGGTGAAAAGCCGGGCCTAGCAAAGGTCAGTACCGATTCGCGGTAGCGTCGGGTGAAAAGCCGGGCCTAGCAAAGGTCAGTACCGATTCGCGGTAGCGTCGGGTGAAAAGCCGGGCCTGGCAAAGGTCAGTACCGATTCGCGGTAGCGTCGGGTGAGTCCACAGCTATCGTCAAGTCATATCCGGTCGAGACTCACCCGACGCTACATCGGTACTGACCTTTGCTGGTGAAGCCCGTGAACAATGAAAAATCAGGTAAGCAGCCTATTACTTAACCATCATGAAAAAGTCCTTCTTCTCAGCACTCCTTCTTTCTTCCATTGTGTTTACCCTCGCCGCGGGGAGGGTCCAATCCGGGGTCGGTGGGAGCTCTTTCCAGAAAAACGACATCACGTATTCCACTGAGGTCGTTACTCCCCACGTGCCATGGGCAACCAGGCTGCCAGGTGGTCCAATAAAGTCTTTTTTCATCCCGTCAGTTCAATACGGCAGAGACATGGTCGAGTTGATGCAGCGGCTCCAACTGCAACCAACAACCGACTCCATCGACAGCAGCTGGGACATCAACTGTTGGGGGATCGGCGATTTCTACGGTCATGAATTCCGAGGCGATCGCGACGACTTTCAAATAGTTTACAGCTATGTCGAAAAGGATTTGACTGGCAGCACGCCGTACGAAGTGATGGTGATACCGGGTATAAACGGATGGTCCCGAATGACCCGGGCCACGCGTGACGCCATCCTTCGACGGGTTCAGGAAGGCGCTGGCCTTGTGCTGCTTCATCCATTTGTCGGCGACGTAAAGGGCCATCCATTTAAAGGAGATGAAGCCCAGGGCGACCAGCGTGTGTGGGACATTTCGCCCCTCGTCGGCGTTCCAGACGATACCGTGAACGAACGGGGTTACCCGGAAGTCAACCGCGACGCAGTCACCAAAGGTCAATGGCAAGTCACTCAATCTCACTTCATCACGGATGCGCTTCCGCTCGAACTTTTACCCGAGGGCAATACTGGAGGCTCGTTTTATAAGTACAGAGCGAATGGCGATGTATTGGTTCGTTCAGGAGACTACCCAATCGTCGCAACAAAAACTTACGGCCGTGGACGTGTAGTTGCCCTGGCCTATACAGAAGAGGGATTCACCCCACAAAGCATCAATCCATATGAAGCAAGAATCTACTGGGATTACTGGGAATACCAGTACTCCTTGCTGGCTCGAGCAATCCTGTGGGCATCCGCTCGTCCAGTGCCGTTCGAATTAAAGTCTGCCAGTGCAAACAGTTCCGGGATCAATCTCGCAGTCTCTTCTGATGTTAAGCGCTCAGTCGAGATAGAAGTCTCCGGAAAGAATGAGTTTGGACAGTCGCTTGGCTCCACCAAAGTTGAACGCTCAATCAACCAGGGGACCAGCACAATCGATCTGCCGGCAGCAACTCTCAAGATGAAAGAAGGCTTGTCCGGCGGGCGGCAAATCTTTGATCTAATCATTCGCGATCCTCAGTCGAAAGCAACTCTCAATTGGGGTTCAGCAACATTTACTGTACCTAAGAGAGCGATGATGACTAGCGTCAAACCCGCGGTTGACGTCTATCGCCGAGGCGAGACGCTGAGTGCAGTGTTGCGAGCCACCGGAAATCTCTCTGGACTGCAGCTGCGAATGCAGGTGTCAGATGACTTTGGTCGATTACTGGGAACGGTTTCAGCGCCAGCTCGCGGTGAGCGAACTTTCACTCATTCATTAGACAACTATCTCGGCAAGTTTGCGTTAGTCACTGCCGATTTGCTCGACGAAAACGGTGCGATAGTGGATCAGGTACGAGCCAAACCGGTGATGGTAGTTCAGAGCGCACGACGCGAAAAAGAATACACGGCACTCGTCTCGTTTGGCGGCACCAAACATTATCTCCAGGACGCGCAGATGAGAATGGTCCGAGCGGCCGCGGCGGATACCGGCTTCACCTGGGGAGGAGATGTCGATAATGGGCTGAACATTCCGCGCGGCACATTCGGAGTTTACTGGTACGACCGTGGTCCAACTACGCCTCAGGCAATGGAACAAGCGATCGCCGAGTATAAGCGCACCGGCGACTTTGAGGCGCTCGGGTACCTCACCAAGAAAGAACTCTTCAAACGGACTGGTGACAAGACGTTCCTCCGGCGCACTCCATCTTTCAATGATCCTGACTTTATCAATCGACTTTCCGACATTGTGCGAGCAACTGCGCGCAACAAAGCTCGCTACAACATGGACTATTACTTCGTCGGCGACGAAGGTTCGCTGACGTCGTACGGTGATCCGGTGGACTTTGATTGGAGCCCGCAGACACTTGTCGGTTTTCGCGAGTGGTTGAAAAGTGAATACGGCAGCCTCGAAAACCTGAACAATGTGTGGCGCACTAACTTCAAGCAATGGGATACGGTCGTTCCTTACACAACCGAAGAAGCCCGGCGAAGTCGCAGCTTTGCTCCGTGGGCCGATCACCGTACCTTCATGGAAATTACATTCGCAAAAGCCTATGAAGCTGCGCGCGTTGCAGCGCTCGAAGGTGATCCAGATGCACACATTGCTGTCTCTGGAACGCAAGCTACGAATGCCTACAACGGCGCCGACTGGTCACGCCTCGATCGAGTAATCGACGACTTCCTATCATACGATGGTGGTAACCAGTGGGACATGCATCGATCATTCGCAAAGCCAGACGCAATGATCGGATTCTGGACGGGCTACGGCTCTCATGGACTCGCAGTGCAGAATGCGATCTGGACCGCTGCAATCCACAACGTGCTGCACCCAAACATCTTTTGGATGTATTCCTTCTTAAACCCTGACATGACCCACTCAATGTCCGCTCGAGACATGGGGCGAGCTTTTAATTCTTTACGCTCAGAAGGTGTTGGGAAGCTACTGATGGAATCCGAGCGCCAGCACGACGGTATTGCCCTCTATTACTCTATGCCGTCGGTTCACGCTGCGAGCATCATGGGATATCACCAGCGCAGTAGTGACGATGATGAGGAGACGCCTGACAAATCGCGGGTTAGTTTTCCCGCAAATCGCGATGGCTGGGTTCGAACTATAAAGGACCTGGGCCTTCAGTTCGATTTTGTGGCCTCGACTGATGTCGCGAAGGATCCGATTTCAAACGAGAGATATAAGATTCTGATCCTGCCGATGACCCTGGCTCTTTCGAAAGAAGAGCTAAAAAACATTGAAGGCTTTGTCGCGGGTGGTGGAGTGCTAATCGCCGACGCTGCGCCGGGCTTGGTGGACCAGCATTGCGCCTGGCAACAGTCTGAAACGCTCAACAAACTCTTTGGTATTACATCGAATGCTTCCGATAAGCGAGAGATCAAAAACACCCCGGCCGAATTGGCAGTAACAGAGGACGGTCGTCAGTGGGGAATATCGCCTAAAGATCTGACCGGCTTCTCAATTGCTGAGCCGGAACTGAAGGCCTCCAACGGGACCCCACTCCTGCGCACATCAACTGGCGACGCAGCGATCGTGCGACAGGTTGGTAAAGGATGGGCCATCTACCTCAATCTGATGCTCGATCACTACTCCCGGCAACGCGCCAATAATTTTGGGGGCGCCGGGTATCGCTCACTCATCAACAGCATTCTTGCCAAGGTTGGAAAGAAGCCGGCCGTTGATGTTTTAACTGCCGATGGTCACACACTATCTCAGGCGCAAATCGTTCGCTACAAATTCTCGAACAATGAGCTGCTTGCGATCGTGAAAGAGAATGTATCGCTCGCCGGAGTTGTAGGGAAGGATGGGGTAACGGTCTATAACGACGCGAATCTAGGACAGGTGGCGAAGCAGGATCTGACCATCAAACTACCGAAAAAATTCTACGTTGCAGATGTTCGCTCAGGCAAACAGCTCGGATATACAGATGTAGTGCATGCATCAACGCTGATCGGTGACGCGCTCATACTCGGCTTGAGTCCGGTGGAAACCAAAATTAGATTAGAAGGACCAGCCGAAGTACAAATGGGACGCCAAGCCACGCTGAACATACTCTCTGACGCAACCGGTCAGAGCCTGATTCGTTGCCACGTCTTCGCACCCAACGGCTCGATCATTCCAATTTACTCGCGCAACACTTTGCTTGAGAAGGGGCGCACAATATTTGTGGTTCCTTTTGCATTAAACGATCAACCAGGCAAATACAAAGTGCGCGCAACAGACATTGTCACGGGCGCATTCAGTGAAACTACAATCGAACTTAAGTGAGGGCGACGGTTGACAGAACTTCAGTTACAAACGTTCAGAGCCGTACTTGATTGCGTGATTCCGGCCGACGAATTTCCGGGAGCATGGGAAGCTGGGGTAGGAAACTATCTCGAGCGTCAGTTTGCCGGCGACCTGGCTCATCAACTGGAGTTGTATTGCGCTGGACTCGATGGTTTGGAGGCTGAGGCCAACGCCCGCTTCAATGAACACTTCGCCAGGCTTAAGTCATCACAACAAAATGCCATCATCGAGAGCGTTGAATCTGGTGAAGTAATTTCCTCATGGAAAGTGGACCCCCGGCAATTTTTCAAGCTCCTGGTTGAAACTGCAGCCGAGGGTTACTACAGCGATCCTGAACAAGGCGGAAACTTTGATGCGGTCTCATGGACCATGACAGGGTTTTCCGAGTGCGGGCCGGTATGAAAGATTTTGATGCGGTCATAGTCGGCTCGGGCGCCGGCGGGGGTATTGTGGCATGTGTGCTGGCAGAAGCAGGCAAGCATGTGCTCGTTCTCGAACGAGGCCGTGCCCTTAGTTTCGCTGACGTTGGCCGCGATCACTTGCGCAATCAACGTCTTTCGATCTACGGACACAATGCTGGACCAGACCTCGACGGGAATCCGCGAGTGTTTGTCGACCCTCTCGGAAAGAGCCGCATCGTTAAGCCTCACGAGCTTGATTACCACAATAACGCTGCCTGCGTCGGAGGCGGCACCCGCGTTTACGGTGCCCAGGCGTGGCGATTTCCACCCGACGACTTTCGCATGGCCAGTAAGTACGGAGTGCCTGGCGGCAGCTCCCTCGCCGACTGGCCCATCAGTTACGAAGATCTTGAACCGTTTTATGAGCGAGCCGAGTGGGAACTTGGCGCAGCAGGGGATGGATCCGCTTTACAGGAATTAATCCCGCGCAAACGAAATTACCCACTGCCACCGGTTGCTTCGAGTCCTCAGACCGATGCCCTTAAAAAAGGTGCGCAAATACTTGGTTGGCGAGTTGGTCCGGTGCCACTGCTTATCAACACCGTTCCGTACAACAATCGAGCTGCCTGTGCCGGGTGCAAATATTGTGTTGGTTTTGCATGTCCGACGGACGCAAAAAATGGCACGCAAAATACCGTCATCCCGAGGGCCCTGGCCACCGGGAACTGCGAACTCGAAGTCGATGCAATTGTCGAAAAGATCGACACCGATTCACGAGGCAACGTGATCGGTATTACCTATATCAGCGCGACCCAGCGTCGAGTCGCTAGATCTAAAGTCGTAATCATTTCGGGCGGCGCTATTGAATCCGCCCGCTTGTTGCTCAACTCCCACTCTAGTCATCACCTGGCTGGTCTCGGTAACGACCACGACCAGGTTGGCCGCAACTTACAAGGTCATTTGTATCCGCGCGCTTATGGATTAATGTCGTCGTCTGTCTTTAATGGAATTGGACCAGGCGTCTCAATTGCGACCACGCAGTTCAATCATGATAACGATGGAGTAATTGGTGGTGGGATGCTTGCCGACGACTTTATTAAACCACCAATCGACTTCTGGTACGACTCGTTGCCACCCGACCTCCCTCGCTGGGGTTTACTGAACAAGCAATTCATGAAAGCTAACTACACACGTGTCTTACACGTCCGTGGACCAGTCCAGGACATTCCAAAGCCTGACGGGCGGGTTACTGTGGACCCATCTGTAAAGGATCGGTGGGGAATTCCGGTTGCAAGGCTGAGTGGAACCACACACGCAGAAACGGTAAAAGCCGCTGAATTCATGCGCGTGCGCGGGGAAGAGTGGCTTCGGGCAAGTGGATGCGAGTCGGTTTGGAGCGCTCGACCCGATCTGATGCTCAGCGGACGTCAACACCAGGCCGGAACCTGCCGCATGGGCCATGATCCAAAATCATCAGTTACGGACCAATGGGGACGCGTGCATAACCTGGATAACTTGTTCGTGGTTGATGGCTCATTACATGTCACAAACGGTGGTTTCAACCCGGTGTTGACAATCATGGCCCTGGCATATCGATGTGCGGACCACATCGCGAAGAATATTGATTGATACATGCGTAAATTGAACATCGCCTTAATCGGGTACGGCTTTATGGGCCGGGCGCACAGCAATGCCTGGCGCCAGGTGCGCAGCTTCTTTGACGTTCCTTACGAACCCGTATTGAAAGTAGTCTGCGGGCGAAATGAGACTGGGGTAAAAAAGGTCGCTGATCGATTTGGTTGGGCCGAGTACTCCAATTCATGGGAGGACGTTGTTACTCGAGACGATATTGATCTGGTAGACATCTGCTCGCCAGGTCACACGCATGCTCCAATTGCAATCGCTGCGGCTGAGGCCAAAAAGATTCTGTTTTGCGAAAAACCTCTGGCGAACACGCTAGCAGAAGCAGAACAGATGCTCGCGGCAGCTGAGTCGAACAGCTGCCTGCACATGATCTGTCACAACTATCGACGCGCACCGGCAGTAGCGTTGGCCAGCCAGATAATCAAAGAGGGCCAGCTTGGAAAGATCAACCATTACCGGGGAACATATCTTCAGGAGTGGCTTCGGAACCCCGACTTTCCCGCGTTGTGGCGTTTGGACAAAAAGCGGGCTGGCTCCGGCGCCCTTGGAGATCTGTTTTCGCACTCAACAGATCTCGCGCGTTACCTGGTGGGGGAAATTACCGAAATTAGCAGCCTGCTGAAGACCTTTGTTACCGAACGTCCTGAGCCCGGCAGCAAGGAGATGGCCCAGGTCGACGTCGACGACGCTGCATTATCACTGGTGCGATTTGATAACGGAGCAATCGGCACAATCGAGGCTACGAGGTACGCGACTGGCAGAAAGAACTTCAACCGGTTTGAGATAAATGGAAGCAAAGGCTCGGTCTCTTTTAATCTCGAGCGAATGAACGAACTGGAGTTGTACCTGGATGAAGGACCAAATAGTGGCTTCCGCACTATTCAAGCAACGGACCGATCGCATCCTTATCTCAATGGTTGGTGGCCACCCGGCCATATCATCGGCTACGAACATACTTTTACCCACACTGTGCTCGATCTCTTACTCGCCATCGAGAAACAACAACTGCCTGTGCCAAACTTTAAAGATGGAGTAAAAAACCAGCGAGTGCTGGATGCGGTCGAGAGATCCGCAATATCGAAACAATGGGAGACCGTAGGGTGAACAATAGATGAAAACTGAAATTTTTGAGACCAAGCTTGAACTAGGTAAGGCAGCCGCTGACAAAGCAACCGCGATTATTGATCGTGCAATAAAAGATCGGGGGACCAGTTATCTGATTGCCGCGACCGGGGCGTCTCAATTTGAGTTTCTTGAGGTGTTGGTTTCTAAGCCTATCGACTGGTCAAAAGTCGTCTTCTTTCATCTTGATGAGTATGTTGGGTTACCGGCGAATCATCCAGCCAGCTTCCGCAGGTACTTAAAAGAGCGAATCGTGGATCGAATTCATCCAAAGTCTTTTCACTTTATCTATGGAGAAGCCGACGATGTCAGGAGGGAGTGTCGGCGCGTCGGGAGCTTGATCGCGGAACAAACGATCGACGCTGGATTTGTTGGGATTGGTGAAAATGGTCACCTGGCTTTCAATGATCCTCCGGCCGATTTTGAGACTCAGGATCCGTACATTGTTGTTGACCTTGACGAGGCTTGCCGGCGTCAACAAGTGGGAGAAGGATGGTTTAAGAATATTGAGCAAGTGCCGCGTCAGGCGATCTCGATGTCAATTCAACAGATCATGAAAGCAAAGAACATTCTTTGCATAGTGCCTGATCAGAGGAAGGCTGAGGCCGTTAAGAGTACCCTGGAGCTTGAGGTGAGTCCTTTGCGGCCAGCATCAATTCTCCAACGCCATCCGAGTTCATATCTCTACCTCGATCGCGAATCAGCGTCCCTCCTGAGTCGCACACCTTAGGCCCGTTTTCTCTGCGTCTCTCTGCGGTCCTCCGCGTTTCTCTGCGATGCTTAGCCCTTTTAGGCTGTAGTCGCCAAAAAATTAAACAAGCAATAAACGATAAAAAGCCAAGCATCGCAGAGAGACGCAGGAACCGCAGAGAGACGCAGAGGGAGTCAATAACGAGGCTGGGGGCCTTTGACCCGCATGGCAAGACTGTAGACTTTTTTGTCGGCGGTAATATAGAGAGTCATTCCGTCAGCACCCCCAAACGTCACATTGCTGGCAAACTCCGGTATCGAGATCATTCCCAACAATTTTCCCTCTTTCGAAACCACCCACACCCCACCACGCATCGCAAAATAAAGATTTCCGTGCGAGTCCGTCGTCATCCCATCGGGATCTGCCTGGTTCTCAGTTTGGGGATCAAAGAAGATCTTTACTTCGCCTTGGTCCACACTTCCGTCCCCGAGGATCGGATAAGCATAAACTCGCTTCTCAAAGCTATCACTTACATACAACGTCTTCCCATCGTTCGACACTTCAAGACCATTTGGTAGCTTCAGATTTTCAATAACGCGACGGACCTGTCCCGAAGGGCTCAGGAAGTACACCGCGCTCCGAGTCTTACCTTTAAAATTCGGATCTGAGTAATAAATACCACCAGTCGTTGGAGATTCAGCGACATCATTCGGTTGAATGTAAGTGATACCTTCAAAGCTCGAGGTTAGGCTCTTAATATCGAGTGGACCTTCTGGTCCTATTTTTATACTCATCAAGTTATGTCCAAACGCTTGCGCCGCCAACAACCGCCCTTCTCTCGAAAAGTATGTGCCATTGATTCCCTGTGTGTGGTCCATCCAAACAGTTATCTTTCCCGGAGAGTCGAGACGCACGACCTGCTCGTTTCCCTTTGCAAAGGCGCAAAAATACAATTTTTGCGTTACCGGATCCCAGCTTGGGCCTTCGAAGTATCTTTCGTCTTCGTAGACCACGGTCAACTTGGCTCCTGGCGCAACGGTAGCGGGTGTCGATTGGGCAAAGGTAGTGACCGACGCGACTAGAGCTAAGACTAAAAAGTGCAAGACACTTCGGAGTAACTTGAACATGCAGTTTGTGACCCTTCGAAAAGAAATAGGTGAGGCATTATGATCGAACGCTTATCACCGGGCAACTTGTCGATATAGGGTCTTTAAACTAAGTGATGACTAGCGATGTAAGCTGAAAGTCGGTTTGGGATGACGTCTGAAAGCGCTGCCAGCCCGGCGCACTCCAAAGGGCGGCTGTTGTATACTGCTCCCGCTTTAAATCAGAGACTCCGCACTTATCTGATTAGGATGTCTGCGTCTCTCTGCGGTCCTCAGCGTCTCGCTGCGATGCTCTACTCCCAGTTCAGAGACGCCACAGAAGTTCAGAGAAGCAAACAACAAGGGACCGAAAACGCAGAGAGAGGCGGAGGACCGAAGAGTGACGCAGAGCAGGCATCTACACCCATCTTTAACTTTTCAAGGAGCCAAACTCGATGAACATCACCCTGCTGCGTGAGACTCTCGCGGGTGAGTTGCGCGTGGCTTTAATGCCCGAGTCAATCAAGAAGTTGATCGGCCTCGGGGCTAGTGTGCAGGTTGAAAGTGGCGCTGGTTCAGGCGCAGCTAGATCCGACGACGATTACGTACAAGCCGGTGCTACTGTGTCGAGCGATCGCCACGCTCTTCTCGAATCGGCGGACGTACTCACTGCAGTTAACAGGCCCAGGACCGAAGATCTCGAACACTTGCGACGTGGCTCTGTTGTAATTGGCTTTCTCAGGCCGCTCGATGAACCGGAAGCTCTTTTGCCCGCGCTGGAGCGTGGCCTTACCACATTTTCAGTAGAACTAATTCCGCGAATTACCCGCGCGCAAGTGATGGATGCTCTTTCGTCGATGGCCACCGTTGCCGGTTACAAATCAGTAATCATTGGCGCTGCAAAGATCCCTCGCATGTTTCCTCTTTTAATGACCGCCGCCGGAACTGTTCCGCCGGCACGCGTGCTCGTTTTAGGTGCGGGAGTTGCCGGTTTACAAGCTATCGCCACCGCACGGCGCCTCGGAGCAGTGGTTGAAGGTTACGATGTTCGTGCAGCCGCCGGCGAACAAGTGAAGTCTCTTGGAGCAACTTTTCTCGAAGTGGACCTCGGTGGCATTAAGACAGAGGACGCCGGCGGTTATGCGGTCGAACTCTCTGAAGAAGCAATGAAGCGTGGACGCGACTTAATTGCCGAGCACGCTAAGACCGCAGACTTAATCATTACCACTGCCCAGGTACCCGGCAGACGCGCGCCTCTACTTATTACTGAAGCCGCAGTTGACGGTATGAAAGCCGGTGCCATGATCGTAGACCTTGCTGGTGCTACAGGTGGCAATTGCGCTGTCAGCAAGGCGGACGAGACCGTCGAACGAAATGGAGTAACGGTAATCGCGCCCACGAACCTGGCGGCAACGGTTCCAGTGCACGCCAGTCAACTCTACTCACGCAATCTTACGGCCTTCCTCAGCCCATTAATTAAGGACGGCCAACTACAACTCGATATGAATGACGATGTGGTTGGACCATCCTGTGTGACACACGACGGCCAGCTCGTCAACAAGCGCGTTGCAGATCTTCTTAAGTTGGCCGGCCAACTTGATGAGAGTTCCATTGGTTGAACGGAGAGAATATGGGATCAGAGACTTTAATTTCCGCCTTGTATGTCTTCGCACTCGCCGCATTCCTGGGTTATCAGGTTATATCGCGTGTTCCACCGTTACTGCATACCCCATTGATGTCGGCGACAAATGCAATCTCAGGGATTTCGTTAGTTGGCTCAATTGTGACCGCGGGCGCTCATTACAACACTGTCAGCACCATCCTGGGATTCATCGCCGTCGTTTGCTCAACCACAAACGTCGTCGGCGGCTTCGTGATTACCGACCGGATGCTGAGGATGTTCAAGAGAAAGAAGTGAGGACCCTGATCCTGGCCTTTGGCCTTCGATCTTTGGCCTTCGGTCCAACTTCGGACGCCCTGAGTCAAAAATCAAACTCCAACGATCTAAGACCCAAAACCCTACCTATCCAATGCAAACCTACTTCATCGAACTAAGTTACTTGCTGGCTTCAATTCTCTTCATCCTCGGGTTGAAGGGTATGAGCCATCCCGAAACTGCAAAGCGCGGCATGCATCTCGCCGAGTTCGGGATGTTGATGGCCATCATCGGCACTCTCATGCATCACGAGATTGTCACCTATACCTGGATTCTCGCCGGCTTGGCAGTCGGATCGGTCGTAGGGCTAGCGATGGGTCTTTGGGTACCGATGACGGCGATGCCTCAACGAACTGCGCTTTCGCACGCGTTTGGTGCTTTCGCTGCAGCCCTCGTCGGCATCTCTGAGTTCTATCGCACCGGCGGGCAGCTCGAGAGAATTACGATGGGCGCATTGGGGTTTGAAGTAATGCTTGGCGCGCTAACGACTACGGGAAGTTTGCTCGCGTTTGCCAAACTTCAAGGTATGGTCCGTGGTACACCGATGACCTACAGAGGTCAGAATGTTTTCAACATGGTCCTACTGGCCGCAACCATCGGCATTTTCATCTACACGGTTGTTGTGCCTGGCTCGGTCCCAATGTTCTTTGCGATGGTCGGCCTGGCGTTTGTGTTTGGCCTACTCCTGGTAATGCCGATTGGGTCGGCAGACATGCCTGTCGTAATGTCGTTGCTGAACTCCTATGCTGGTTTAGCTTCGGCTGCTACTGGATTTGTACTTTCCAACAAGGTCCTGATTATCGCTGGCACGCTCGACGGCTTTTCTGGATTCATTCTGTCGATACTGATGTGTCGCGCAATGAATCGATCAATGACCAACGTGCTTTTCGGTGCATTTGGTAGTGCGGCAACTCCGTTACCTGCAGGTGAACAACATGGCACGATGCGCGAAGTAAGCCTCGACGATGTGGCGACCCAGCTTGCTTATGCGAATAAGGTTGTCTTCGTGCCTGGATATGGACTCGCAACGGCTCAAGCTCAACACGCCGTTCGTGAGCTGGCCGACGTTTTAGAAAAGCGAGGCGTGACCGTGAAGTATGGAATACATCCGGTCGCCGGTCGTATGCCGGGCCATATGAATGTGTTGTTGGCTGAAGCCAACGTTCCTTATTCGTCGCTCTATGAGTTGGAACAAATAAATCCTGAATTCCCAACCACCGATGTCTCAGTTGTCGTTGGAGCAAACGACGTCGTAAATCCTGACGCGCGCGAAAATCCTTCAAGCCCGATTGCCGGGATGCCGATCCTCGACGTGGACCGCTCAAAGTCGGTGGTGGTTCTAAAACGAGGACAGGGCAAGGGGTTTTCGGGTCTTGAAAATCCTCTCTTCTTCAAACCCGTTACCGGCATGCTCTACGGTGACGCAAAGGACACATTGACTCGACTGGTACAAGCAGTCCAACATGCGTAATATTGGCTAGTGTCCCCAATCTGAATTTTCTCTGTGCTACCTCTGCGATTCCTGTGTGTCTGTGGTGGAATCTTGGGCCGCATTCCTAACCACAAGTCACAGAGAATACAAAGGTTGCCCTGAGTAATCTCGCACTCAAAAATCGATTCCACTGGAGAATGCATGCGAAGATTCTTAAGCGCACTTGTATTGACGAGTCTGCTCGTCGTTTATTTCCCCGCCAGTTATGCTCAGCGTCCAAGCGATAAATCAAAGAAGCCCGTTTCCGTCACCGCCACCAGCCAGCGTGGCACTGACACCATCGCCGCGGCACAATTGCGAGACTACCTGACGTTCATCGCTTCCGATGAAATGGAAGGTCGCGACACACCTTCAAGAGGTCTCGACACGACCGCAAAGTTTCTCGCGATGAATCTCGCTCGATGGGGCTTCAAACCTGCCGGCGACAATGGCGCGTTTTTCCAACGCATCGATCTGCGGCGCGACCGCATCGATCCAAATCAAACCAGAGTCGAACTCAATGGACGAGTGTTGACCGCTGGCCGTGACTATCTGCCTGCGGGTGGTTCCGGCGACATTAAGGGCCAACTGGTGTTCGCCGGTACCGGCTGGTATTTGAAATCAAAAAATATCGATGCTTATAACGGCGTGGATCCAACCGGTAAGATTGCTGTGATCTTCGGCTCTCCGAATATTCCGCCGCGTGGAATCACTCGCGCCGACTTCGGCAAGCAAGGTGAAAACTTCTTAAATCCGAACGATTACGCACGCAAAAGAGGGGCGGTCGGCATTGTCTATGTTCCCGATTTTCAGTACATAGCGAATTGGGAGCGAAACCGGCAGCGAATCATGGAACGTGGTTCAATCGCCGTTGCAAAGTTTCAAACGCCAACCACCGCTCCCCTGCCGAGCATCGTGATCTCGCCCGAAATTGCCAATGGGCTTTTCACAGGTGAAACCCAGTCAGCCTCCGGAATATTTAACGCGTCGTATGGACCAGATATGCCCGCACCTTTTTTACTAAGGTCCACGAAAAGCATGAACATCAACATCTTGTCTTCTTTCGAAACCGTACCCACGCAGAATGTGGTCGCCATCTGGGAAGGCAGTGATCCCGTGCTCAAGGAAGAGTATGTTGCACTTGGTGCGCATTACGATCACGTCGGCATCTGCGCGCCGGGAACGACCGACGCCATCTGTAATGGAGCCGATGACGATGGGTCAGGTACGACGGCGTTACTTTCGATGGCTGAGGCTCTGGCGAAAGCACCCACGAAGCCAAAGCGCTCAGTACTTTTTGTCTGGCATTGCGGCGAGGAAAAAGGCCTTTGGGGTTCAAGATATTTCACGGAATATCCGACAGTTCCGCTCGATCGCGTCGTCACTCAGATCAACATCGACATGATTGGACGAAGTAAGGGAGCTGACGATACAAATGAGCGAGATAGAGAGCTGACTGGTCCAAATGAGATTTACTTGATTGGCTCGACAATGATGAGCAGTGAGCTTGGTGAGCTGGTCGACACAGTCAACAAGTCGTATCTGAATATAACTTACGACCGGCGCTATGATGATCCGGCCGATACAAATCGGTTCTTCTACCGGAGCGACCATTTCAACTACGCTCGAAAAGGCATACCCATCATCTTTTTCTTTGACGGCGTACACCAGGATTACCATCGTCCCGGTGACTCAGCTGACAAAATCGACTATCAGAAGATGGAAAAAGTGACGCGCACGGTATACATGACGCTTTGGGAAGTGGCGAACCGTCCGACAAGGCCCAGGGTTGATAAGCCGTTGCCGTCTCAACTGAGCGGGTCTTAACCGTTCCGTTCCAACAACATTTGTCGATAGGCTTCGGCGCGTGAGAGTCCTAATTCACGCGCCGCTTTTTTTAGCGCTAACCGGTGGTCCATCCCTTCGCTTTCCAACCTCTGGACCACCTCTGAAATGCTTGACTTGGTTGCGGTGCGGGCAGGCTCAATCACATGACGATCTATCAGCAAAACAATTTCCCCACGGGGATTTTCGACTGAGGCATAGTGTTCCGCCAGTTCGCTCAATCGCCCTCTCTTGATTTGCTCGTGAAGTTTAGTGAGCTCGCGTGCGACGACTGCGGTTCGATCCCCTAAAACGGCGACGGCATCGTTGAGTGTAGCTGCGAGACGGTGCGGCGCCTCGTAAAAAATCAGCGTTGCTTCTACTGACCGTAGCTGGCCCAGTTTATTTTTCCTGGCGAGAGCTTTTGCCGGTAAAAACCCGACGAACAAGAATTCATCGGTTGGCAAGCCGGCCACAGTCAAAGCGGCTACGAGAGCGCTCGGGCCTGGCACCGGAACTACGGTGAGATCATTTTTGGCGGCTGCCTGAATTATTCTGAAGCCGGGATCGCTAACGGTTGGACTGCCGGCATCAGAGACGAGGGCAACGTCGGATCCATTTTTAATCAACTCCAACAACTCGTTAGTGCGTTGCTGTTCGTTATGCTCGTGATAACTGATGGTCCTGGTTGTGATCCCGTAATGCTGAAGGAGCTTACGCGTGTGCCGTGTGTCCTCGCACGCAATGAGGCTTACTTCATTTAGAATTTGGACTGCCCGATAGGTGATGTCGCCCAGGTTCCCGATCGGAGTCGCCACTACATACAAGTTTCCCGCCATGGAGGTATTGTGTCATCAGATGGTGGTATTAGAGAAATTGTGGAAGAGGGTCCCTTATTTCTCATTGGTCATTGATCATTTCTCATTTTTCATTGCTTCGTTCGTAGAAGGGATCGTTCTACGGACGAAGTCGGTACCGTCGCTCTCGCACCCGAGTATGGACCATGCTTTTATCGAGCCGCAATGAAACGAATCAAGAGATATTGAAACGGCAGAAGAAACGAATCCCACACCGCGGCAGCGTGTGGTCCTTCAAGTCCTTTCTACCGCAACGAGCACTTCCCAAACACTAACGAATCCCACACCGCCGGCAGCGTGTGGTCCCTTCAAGTCCTTTCTACCGCAACAAACATTCACCAAACACTAACGAATCCCACACCGCGGCAGCGTGTGGTTCCTTCAAGTCCTTTCTACCGCAACGAGCACTCACCAAACACTAACGAATCCCACAC
>Ga0207674_10005033_pt1 | contig 15783 bp, 16 predicted proteins | sample KBSCornC72_FD_184303 | JGI IMG/M metagenome (GOLD analysis project Ga0207674, IMG submission 184303) | Corn rhizosphere microbial communities from Kellogg Biological Station, Michigan, USA - KBS Corn C7-2 (SPAdes) (version 2) | ecosystem: Host-associated > Plants > Roots > Rhizosphere > Soil ... | reverse complement strand
GCCGAAGAGATCGGACGCGAGCTGGGACTCGCGCGCGCGGATCCAGTTGACGTTTCCGCGCAGCGTGTTGATCTCGCCGTTGTGCGCAACCACGCGGTAGGGGTGCGCCAGCTCCCAGCTCGGGAACGTGTTCGTGCTGAAGCGCGAGTGCACGAGTGCGAGCGCGCTCGCGAACCTCTCGTCGGTCAGGTCGGGGAAGTAGCGGCCGAGCTGCGGCGCCGACAGCATTCCCTTGTAGACGAGCGTCCGCGCCGAGAAGCTCGGGAGCACGAGCTCCGGACCCGCCGCGCGCTCGGCGAGCCGGCGAATCACGTAGAGCTTCCGCTCGAGAGCGAGCGCATCGTCCACGTCGTCCGCGGCGCCGACGAAGAGCTGCCGAATCACCGGCGCGAAGAGCCCCGCCTGACGGCCCGCTTCGCCCGGACGCACAGGCACGTCGCGCCAGCCGAGCACGACCTGGCCTTCGGCTGCGACGGCCTCCTCGAGCAGTTGCTCGAGCTCGGCTCGGCGCCGGCCGAGCTGCGGCAGGAAGCAGACCCCGACGCCGTACCTGCCCGGCCGGGGTAGCTCCCACGGCACCGACGCGCGCAGGAACGCATCGGGAAGCTGAAGCAGGATCCCCGCGCCGTCGCCGGTGTCCGCATCCGCTCCCGCCGCGCCGCGGTGCTCCAGGTTCGCGAGCACCGTGAGCGCGCGCGCGATCGTCTCGTGGCAGGCACGAGCGTCGAGCCGGGCAACGAGCCCCACGCCGCACATCAGCTCTGTCCCTCGCCTGACTCTTGGCTAGTCCGGCGGGGCGAGAGGAGCACGGTGCCGGCTAGCCGCTGTGCGGGCGCGCGAACTTGGCCTTAATCGGGTTGACCAGGTCCGCCGGGCGCGTCATTACTTCAAAGAGTAAAGCATCAACCGGACGAGCGCAAACGCAGCACCTCGTCGACCATGGAGATGTCGAGGCCACGCGCCGCGAGCAGGACGTACAGGTGGTACACGAGGTCAGCCGCCTCTTCGACGACCCGTTCATCCGGCTCGTCGAGCGCCGCGACCGCGAGCTCGACCGCCTCCTCGCCCACCTTGCGGGCGCACGCGCCGACGCCGGCGTCGAGCAGCGAGGCGGTGTACGAGCCGTCCGGGCGCTCGAGCGCGCGCTCCGAGACGGCGCGCCAGAGGGCGGGTGCGAAGCACGTCGTCGAGCCTGTGTGACAGGTCGGTCCGGCGGGGCTGACGCGAAGCAGGATGGCGTCGTCGTCGCAGTCGTCTCGCAGCTCGTCGACCTGGAGGGTGTTTCCCGACGTCTCACCCTTTCGCCACAGCCGTTCCCGCGAGCGGCTCCAGAACCACGCCTCGTTCGTCTCGCGCGTGAGCCGCTCCGCCTCCTCGTCCATCCACGCAAGCATCAGCACGCGTCCCGTCGCGCTGTCCTGCACGACCGCCGGCTTGAGCGTCATCGCAGCTCGACTCCCCGGTCGCGCAGCTCGGCGCGCAGCACCCCGAGGCGCGCCGGATCCTCGTGGAGGATCGAGGCGAGGAGCGCGGCCTGCGCGACGCCGAGCGCCTCGGCGACATGCGCGGCGTTCCCGGCGCCGCCCGATGCGATCACCGGCACGTCGACCGCCGCGGCCACCGCGCTCGTCAGCTCCAGGTCGTAGCCGGCACGCGTGCCGTCGGCGTCGATCGAAGTGAGCAGGATCTCGCCCGCGCCGCTCGCCTCGGCCTCTCGCGCCCACGCGACCGCGCTACGCCCTGCATCCGTCGTGCCCGCACGCGAGCGAACGACGCCTCCGGCCGAGTCGATTGCGACGACGACTGCCTGGGACCCGAGCTCCGCTGCGAGCTCCGTGACCAGCGCGGGCCGTTCGAGCGCCGCCGAGTTGACGGCGACCTTGTCGGCGCCGGCCGCGAGCAGGTTGCGAGCGTCGTCGACGGTCCGCACACCGCCGCCGACCGTGAACGGGATGGCGAGACGCGCGGACACGCGACGGACCAGCTCGACGAGCGTGCGCCGTCCGTCGACGGTCGCGCGCACGTCCAGGAAGACGAGCTCGTCGGCACCCTCGTCCGAGTAGTGCGCGCCCAGCTCGACAGGGTCGCCGGCGTCTCGAAGGCCCTGGAACCGGACACCTTTGACGACGCGGCCCTCCGCGACGTCGAGGCATGGAATCAGCCGAGGGAGCGGCACACCGCCTCCAGGTACGCCGCCCCGGCCGCGCCGCTCTTCTCGGGATGGAACTGGCAGCCGATGAACGAGCCGTGCCGCACCTCGGCGACGACGCCCTCCGACCATGCGACCGCGTGCGCCGTCGAAGCGGCGTACGAATGAGCGAAGTAGTACGCCTCCTCACCGCCGACGCGGGCCCAGCCGATGCGGGGCACGCGACCTTCGCGAAGCCGGACCGCGCGCCCGGCGACCAAGCCGAGCCCCAGCACGCCGCCGTCCTCCTCGGTCTGGTCGAGCGCGAGCTGCAGACCCAGGCAGATCCCGAGAATCGGCCGGCCGCACTCGAAGCGGGCGATGAGCGCCTCGTCGTGGCCGCGTTCGCGCAGCCCGGCCATCGCGGTGCGCGCCGAGCCGACACCGGGAAGCACTGCAAGATCGGCGGCGGCGACGTCCGTCGTCTCCGACGCGCCCAGCCTCGAGAAGGCAAGACGGACACTGCGAGTGTTCCCTGCGCCGTACTCGCAGAGCGCGACCTTCACAGGACGCCCTTCGTCGACGGCAGCCCGTCCGACTCGAGCCGCACTGCCGCGCGCAGCGCACGACCGACCGCCTTGAACGCGGCCTCCGCGACGTGGTGTGCGTCGCGGCCGTACGCCTGGACATGGATCGACGCGCGGGCCGACTGCGCCAGGCTGGCGAGCATGTGCGTCGCGAGACCGGGATCGTGCTCGAGCGCGAGCTCGCTGTGTGCGCGACCTCCGAGATCGACCGCCGCGCGCGCGAGCGCATCATCCATCGGCACGACGGCATCGCCGTACCGCGCGATGCCGCGACGGTCGCCGAGCGCGTCGTCGAGCGCAGCTCCGAGCGAGAGGGCCGCGTCCTCCGCGGTGTGGTGGTCGCCCGTCTCGTGATCGCCGACGCCCTCGAGGACCAGGTCGAAGCCTGCATGGAAGGCGAGTTGCTCGAGGAAGTGGTCGTACAGGCCTGCGCCGGTGGCGACCCGCACGCGGCTCGCGCCGTCGAGAGCGAGACGGGTCGCGAAACGCGTCTCCGCCGTCGCCCGAAGCGTCCGCGCGACACGACGCCCGCCGGCCGCAACGGGTGACGGACGGTCGAGCACGCGTGCGAGCGCCTCGACGAGCAGGTCGTCGTCGGCGGCGTCGCGCACCGAAGCGCGGATCGCCTCCGGGTACGCGCGGACCACGAGGCCGTGGCGGAGCAGTGCGTCGCCGAGCGCGAGCCCGTCCTCGACGGGTACATAGAGGAAGTTCGTGTGCGACTCGAGCGGCGCCAGGCCGAGGGCGCGCAGCGCCGAAGCAAGCCGCTCACGCTCCTCGATCTCGCGGCGCGGGTCGGGCCGGGACGCGAGGGCCGCGATCGCCAGGTCGGCGGCAAGCGAGCTGACCGGAGCCGGAGCCTGCCGAGCGTTCAGCTGATCGGCGACATCGCGGCGCGCGACGGCATAGCCGACTCGGGCGCCGGCGAGGCCGAACAGCTTCGAGAACGTCCGGAGCACGATCACCTCGTCGTCGACGGCCAGGTCGACTGCCGTCTCGCCGCTGTACTCGAAGTACGCCTCGTCGACGACGAGCGGCCGGGCGGCGGGCAGCGGGTCGAGTGATCCGGTCGGGTTGTTCGGACGGCAGGCGAACGTGAGCGTTCGCTCCGGACCGTCGACGGAAGCGCCGGCGAGCTCTGCTGCGATCCGGTAGAGCGGATACGTCGGGGCAGACGGAACCGCGATGCCGTCGCCCGGCCCTGCATACGCACGGGCGCAGAGCAGGATGAGGTCGTCGGCTCCTGCGCCGAGCACGATGTTCTCAGGGTCGACGCCCGCGTAGTCGGCGATCGCCCGGCGAAGCGGCCCGTAGCCACCGCCCGGGTAGCCGTTGACCCGTGCCAGGGCGCCGGCGACGGTTGCCGGGCGCGTCGAGGGGAGCGGCTGTGCAGGCGTGTTCTGATCGAAGCGCAGCACCTGCGATTCGTGGATCCCCGCCAGGCGGGCCACCTCCGGTGTGGTCGCGGCCCACTCGTACGGACGAAACCCGGGCGCGAGCGTTCTCATCGCCGCACCGCCGCCGCGTGCGCGGGCATTCCTTCGACCGCGGCGAGTGCTTCGGCGGTCGGACGAACGCGCGCGAGCCCTTCCCGCGTCAGTCGCTGGAACGTCACGGGCTTCATGAAGGTCTCGAGGCCGAGCCCGCCGAGCGACCGCGCCCAGCCGCTCGTCGGCAGCACATGGTTGCCACCGGTCGCGTAGTCGCCCGCGGCGACAGGCGACCAGCGGCCGACGAAGACCGCTCCGGCGTTTCTGACCCGGCCGGCCTCGCGCTCCGCGTCGCCGAGCAGGACGAGGTGCTCCGGCGCGAGCTGCTCCGCCTCCTCGAGGGTGGCGAATGCCCGGCAAACGGAGCCCGGGCCGTGCTCCTGCTGCGCGGCGAGCTCCTGGTCGATGACCAGCCGATCGCCGTTCCCGACCACGATCACCTCGGAGGGGCCGCAGGGCAGGTCGATGGCCACGTCGCGCGCAACCTCCAGCTTCGCCTCGTTCACGTGGCTGTTGCCCGGGCCGACGATCTTGTCGACACGCTCCACGTACGCGAGGTACCCGATCGCCTGCGGACCGCCGAGCGCCCACACGTCGTCCAACCCGAGCAGCCGCGCGGCGGCGGCGACAAGGCCTGCGCCTTCCGGCGGCGTGCAGACGACGATGCGGGAGACGCCGGCGACCTGCGCCGGCACGACGCACATCACGAGGGTCGAGACGAGGTTCCGAGGCACGTAGACCCCGACCGTCTCGAGCGGGAACCAGCGCCGCTCGAGCAGGACGCCCGGCTCGACCTCCAACTCGAGGTCGCGCGGCCGCTGCAGCTCATGCCAGCGGCGGACACGGTCGGCGAGCGCGAGGATCGCCTGCTTCGGGACGTCACCGGCCGGCACTGCACGCACAGGCTCGACGCCGTCGAGCTCCACCGACCAGTCGCGGACCGCGTCGAAGCCGCGCTCCTTGACGTCCGCGACGATCGTCATGCCGCCATCCGCTCGACGGGGACGATCAGGATCGAGGAGCCGCCGGCCGCCTCGAGCTGCGGCAGCAGCTGCCAGACATCCGCCGTGTGGACGAGCGCGTGCACCGCGACCATGCCCGGCTCCGCCAGCGGCAGCACGCTCGGCACGCGCGGGGCGAGCAGACCGGTGATCTCGCCGAGTGCGGACTCGGGTGCGTTCAGCATCACGTAGCGGTGCCGTCGCGCGTCGACGACCGCGCGCAGCATCGCCGCGAACGGCGCCGCCGCCGGGTCGTCGCGTGCGACGAGGACGGCTTCCGACTCGAGCAGCGCGCCGAGCGAGCGCAGGCCGTTCGTGCGCAGCGTGCTTCCGGAAGAGACGAGATCGACGATCGCGTCGGCGAGCCCGAGCCGCGGTGCGATCTCGACCGAGCCCGAGACGTCGACGAGCGTCACGTCGACCGGCAGCAGCGCACGGGCGAGTCGCGGATACACCGTCGCGACGCTCATCCCGGCCAAGTCGGAGAGCGCGCGCGCCGCCGACTCCTCCGGGACTGCGGCTTCGAGCCGGCACGAGCCGAAGCCGAGCGGCAGGAGCTCGTGCAGGACCGCCCCGCTCTCGCGCACGAGGTCGATGCCCGTGATCCCGCAGTCGACGACACCGTCCTGCACGTACTCGGGGATGTCGGCCGCCCGTACGAGCAGCACCTCCACCGGCGCGTTGCGGCAGGGAAACGCGAGCGCCCGGTCACCCGGTTGCTCCGGGCCGAGCCCCGCGTCCTCGAGCAAGCGGTACGCGGGCTCGCGGAGCCTGCCCTTCGACGGGAGCGCGACCTTCAGGAGATCGCGTGGTCGAGCGCCGCCCGGTACCCGCCCTCGCCGTGGTGCAGCCAGTGCGCCACGCGCGTCACCGTCGTGGTCGACGCGCCGGTCCGCTCTGCGATCTCGAGGTACGGGAGTCCCTTCTCGAGGAGGCGCGCCACCTGCCAGCGATGCGCCATCGCCTCCAGCTCCGACAGCGTGCACAGATCGCGGAAGAACGTCTCCAGCTCGCTGCGTGACTCCAGCCGCGAGATCGCGTCGAAGAGCTCTCGCATCTCCTTCGTCCGCCATGAGTGTCGCGCTCTCTCTGTCATCTTCGTATGTTAGCAGGGTAACATGTGACCATGTGGTTCGACCTTCCGATCGAAGTGATCCCCGCAGTAGACGTCCTCGGTGGAGAGGCGGTTCGACTCGTGCGCGGCGACTACAGCCGGGTGGTCGAGCGGGCCGGCCACCCACGTGAGCTCGCCGAGCGGTGGGTGCGGGCCGGCGCACGGAGGCTGCACGTGGTCGATCTCGACGGCGCGCGTGACGGCCGCGTCGACCCGGCGCTGGTCGCCGAGGTGGCCGCGCTCGGCGTGCCGGTGCAGGCCTCCGGAGGCATCCGCTCGCTCGACGACGCCCGGGCGCTCCTCGACGCGGGTGCGGACCGGGTCGTGATCGGCACGGCGGCATGGCCCGATCCTGCTCGGTGGCTGGCGCTGGGAGACGCAGTCGTGCTGGCGGTCGACGTGCTCGACGGCGTCGTGCGCACCGCCGGCTGGACGAAGAGCACTGGGCTTCCTCTCGCCGAGGCGCTCCAGCGGAGCGCAGGCACGCGCCTCCTGGTCACAGCCATCGACCGCGACGGCACGCTTACCGGGCCCGACCTCGAGCTCGTCCGGACCGCCGCGACAGGAGGACGGCGCGTGATCGCGGCGGGCGGGGTGCGGTCGCCGCAAGACGCGTTCCGCCTGCACGACGCGGGCGCAGAGGCAGTGGTCGCCGGCCGGGCGCTCCTCAGGCCTGCGACGCCCGCAGGCTCTGACGGCGGCGCCTCATCCACGCGCCTCCGTCACGCGGACACGCACGTGAGCCCACCGTCGACGACCAGGCAGTGGCCGGTGATGTAGCGCGCTTCGTCGCTCGCGAGAAAGAGCGAGGCGTGGGCGACGTCCCAGGCGTCTCCCATCTTCCCGGTCGGGCAGCGCGCGTCACGTGCGGCACGGATCTGCTCCGCCTCCGCGGTATAGGCATCTGCGAGCGCACTCTGCACCATCGGCGTGTCCATCAGCCCCGGCAGGACGGCGTTGCACCGGATTCCCTTTGGCGCGTATTCGATTGCGATCGCCTGCGTCAACTGGTTGACCGCCGCCTTCGATGTTGCATAGGCAAGGTAGGAGATGCCCGTCCAGCGGATGGAGGCGACCGAGGACACGTTCACGATCGCTCCGGCACCCTGGCGCTCCATCTGCGGCAGCACGTGCTTCGCGGTGAGGAAGAAGCTCTTCACGTTGACCGCGTGGACACGGTCCCACTCCGCCTCCGACAGCTCGACCGGCCCTCCCAACGCGACGACCCCGACGTTGTTGTGCAGGACGTCGATCCGGCCAAACGTCCGAAGGCAGCTCGCCACGAGCTCCTCGACCGCGGCCCCGTCCGTCACGTCCGCTGCGTACGGCTCGGCCGTCCCGCCCTCGTCACGGATCAGGGAACACGTTTCGCCGGCGGCGCTCGCATCGATGTCGACGGCGAAGACGTGGGCGCCCTCCCGCGCGAAGAGCGTCGCCGCGGCCTTCCCGTTGCCCCAACCCGGTCCGCTCGAGCCCGCGCCGACCACGACGGCCACGCGATCCTTGAGCCGGTCGGCCACGAGCTGATGATGCCAGCGAGGCCGCGTTCACGAATGACGTGAACCGCTGTAGGGCAGGCCCGCCGGTATCAGCCTGGTGCAAATCGTCGCGGCGCTCTTGAACCGGGGAGCGTCCTGGTCGATGCTCGACGGGACGTCAGCCTGGACCGAGTTGTTCTCGAAGGCCGGGTCGGGGAAATCGGGAAAGCCGTGCGAACGCATGCAGGCGGCCGCCTCGAGGTAGTCGGTTCGATCGGCGGCGGTGATCGGCGGCCCTGGTGGCGGACCGCTCGGGAGCAGGCGACGGCAGGCACCGTCCTCGACGGCTCGCACCTGGGACCCGCTGTACCCGGTCTGCCGGAGCTTCGACTTGTCGAACACTCCACCGCTCGTCGGATCGGGCCACTTCGGCAGGCCGTGAGAGCGCAGGCAGTGGGCGAGGGCGAGCGATGTGTTCCGCGCTCCCGGTGCAGCAGTCGTGGCCGAGACGGCGCCGGAACCCGGCGAGCCAGCGCTGCCGCAGCCTGCCGCGAGCAGCGCGACGGCGGCAACCCCGACGGCCGTGGCAACGCGCGCGCTCATACCGTTCGCAGCGCCTCGGTGGGCGACATGCGAGCTGCGCGGATCGCCGGCAGAAGACCGGCGAGAGCTCCGATGAGGATCGCGGCGCCAAGGCCGCCTGCCCAGGCGGTGGTCGGGATGGAGACCTGCCAGTGCTTGGTGGCAGCGTAGACGGCGGTCGACACGACGCCGGCGCTGACGCCGACGGCGCCGCCGATCAGAGCGAGCAGGATTGCTTCGGCGAGGAACTGGGTGCGGATGTTCCGCTTCGTGGCGCCGAGCGCGCGGCGCAGCCCAATCTCGGAACGACGCTCGAGGACGCCGATCAGCATGATGTTTGCCACACCGACGGCACCGACGAGGAGCGAGACTGCTCCAAGGCCGAGGAAGAGGCTGTTCAGCGCGCCCTGAGCCTCTGCGCGTGCGGTGAGCGCCGCCGACGGCTGGCTGACGTCGACCTCGTTCGGCGCCTCGGGGTTGGCGGTGGCACCGAGCACCGACTGGACGGCTGCGGTCCGGCTCGTGACGCTCCGGACGTAGACGGTGGTCGGGTGGCCGTCGAAGCGGAGGTAGCGCCCGGCGGCGGGGAAGCCGACGAGGACGCTCGAGTCGATCTCGGGAGCGAGCGCCGCCGAGTCGAGGATGCCGGCCAGGTAGAACCACATGCCGCCCACCCAGATCCGCTCACCCGGGTAGAGACGGTCGATGCCGAGCCGTTGCGCGGCTGCGGAGCCCAGCACGGCGACCGGCTCCCGGGCGGTGGCGGCGTTCAGGAACGTGCCGGCGGCGACGGTCGCTCCGACGGTCTGCGGCAACCCGAGGCTCGCCGCCTGCACGGAGAGGGCGTTGGTGTTGACCGCCGGGATGAGCGGGCTGCGATAGACGTTGGCGCTGGTCGAGCCCGTGTACTCGACCTGCTGGACCGGCCCGATCCGGGAGATCATTCCGGGGGCGGCGAGAGGCAGCTCGGCAGTCTGCCCGAAGAAGGTCTGCCCGTTGGTGACGGTGAGCAGGTTGGTGCCGAGCTTGTCGATCTCGGCCAGAAGGCCTGCCTGACTGGAGGAGGAGAGGCCGAGCACCGCGACGATCGCGGCGACGCCGATCGCGATCCCGAGCGCGGAGAGGGCCGCCCGCACACGGCGAGTTCGCAGACCGACGCTGGCGACGCGGGCGAGGTCGGAGATCCCGAGGCGGGCGGGCTCCGGCGCAACGGCAGGCTGGTGCGCCGTCACGGGCGGTTGACGAGCGCGAACGCAGCGCGTCTCGAGCCGGCGCGCACCGCGACGGTGTAGCCGCCGGCGGCGCGGTTGGCGGTGAAGGTCGGCGCGATCGCAATTCCCTCGGCGTTCGTGCGGACCCGGACAGTGCGGACCGGGTGCCTGGTGCGATGCCCTCCGATCGTGAAGACGCCGCCGGGGCCGTGGGTCGGAGCGATGAAGCGGACGGCGGTGCCGGAGACGGGGTTGCCGTTCCTGTCGGTGACGGTGACGGCGAGGCGGATCGGAAGGCGCGAGCCGATCGTGGTGGAGGTCCCGTCGGCGGCTCCGGTGAGAACGGAGTCGGGCCGGCCCGCCCGGTTCTGGAGCGTGTACCTGATCGGCTTGCTGCCGGCGACTGTCGCGGTCGCCTCGAAGGTGCCTGCGATGCTGTTCGCGGTCAGGGCGGGCGCAGTGGCGCTGCCGTTCCTGTTCGTCGTTGCCGTTGCCTGGCTGGTTCCGTCGGGAAAACCGGCGCTCGCGTTGTTGGTCGCCTTGCCGACCGCGAAGGTGACGGTGACACCGGCGAGCGGTTTGCCGTTCGCCGCACGGATGCGCACGCTCAATGGCCGGGAGTAGCGGTGCTCGACAGCCGCAGTGCGGGCGGTGTCGTGGGCGACGAGCCTGGCGGCGAGGTTGTGGAGCGCATAGCCGAGGGTGGTCGTGGATCCCGTGACGGTGGCGGTTGCCGTGAAGTCGCCGGGTGTCGCGTTAGCGAGGATGGCCGGGGTGGTGGCCAGGCCGTTCGCGTCGGTGAGCACGGTCGCCTGCGCGGTGCCGCCGAGGAAGCTCGCGCCGGCACCCGCCCCGCTGCCGTCCGCGGTTACGCCACCTAGGGTGAAGGTGACGCCGGCACCCTCGATCGGCTGACCGTCCGGGTCGAGCAGCCGGGCGGTCAACGGCCTCGGATAGAGGCTGTCGATGGTCGCACTCTGGGTCGTTGCGCCAACGGCGCCGAGCGCGACGGCGGCGGCATGGTTGTCCAGGCTGTAGACGGCAACGGCCGCGACACCGTCTGTCGAAGCGACCGCGCTGAAGCGGCCGGGGCTGCCGTTTGCCAGGAGCGGCGGCGAGGACGCGAGCCCGTTGGAATCGGTTGTCGCCACGGCCTGCCCGCCGCCGAGGAAGCCGGCGCCGGCGCCGGTTGCGCCTGGGACGATCGAGAAGCTCACCACGGCCCCCTGGACGGGGTTGCCGGCGGCGTCGGCGACCCGCGCTTGCAACGGCTGTGCGTAGCGGGCGTTGGCCGCGGCCGCCTGCGGAGTGCCGGCGGTAGGTGCGATCGAGGCTGCGAGCCCGGCCGCGGTGTTGGACAGCTCGATGTTGACGGTGCCGAAGTCGGAGTGGGCGGCGACCGTGTAGCTGCCCGCGGTGAAGTTCGCCGTGAGGAGGGGTGCGGTCGCGATGCCCTGTCCGTTGGTGCCGACGACGGCCTCGCGCGAGCCGCTGCCGGCGAAGCTGGCGCTCGGGCCGCTGCCGGGCGCGTCGAAGGTGACGTCGTCGCCGGCCAGGTTGCCCGTGAGCGGGCAGCCGTTCGTGTTCGCGAGCTGGACCTGCAGGTTCTGCGCGAACTGCTTCCCGAGCTGAGCCTGCTGGCCGGAGCCACCCGCGAGCACGAGCTCGTTCGGTGAATTCGACGCCGGGCAGGCACTGCCGGCCGCGCCGGCCCCGGAGCCCGAGGAGGCAAGCGCCACCGCCGCCACCAGCCCGCTGAGCAGAAGTACGCGGATCATGCTGCCTCCCCCCGCCGGCGGTCAGAGACGATGCGTCCGTCCAGAAGCGAGATCTGACGTGGGAAATGGGCTGCGATCTCGTGCTCGTGGGTGATGACGACGATCGTCGCCCCCTCCCCGTTGAGCTCGTCGATCAGCGCCATGATCGCCTGGCCGGTCGCACTGTCGAGGTTGCCGGTCGGCTCGTCGGCCAGCACGATCGCCGGACGCCCGACGAGCGCGCGCGCGATCGCGACCCGCTGGCGCTCGCCGCCCGAGAGCTGCGTCGGCCGTGCGCCCAGCCGCGTGCCCAGCCCGACCCTGGCGAGCGCCCCGGCGGCTCGTTCCCGTCGCTCGCGGACGGCGACGCCCGCATAGAGAAGCCCGTCGGCGACGTTCTCGAGGATTGTCGAGTGCTCGGAGAGGAAGAACTGCTGGAACACGAACCCGATCCGGGTCGCGCGGACCGCCGCCAGCTCCCGGTCGGACAGGTCCTCGACGTCGAGACCGGTGACCGAGACGCGGCCCGAGCTCGGCCGCTCCAGCGTCCCCATCACGTGCAGCAACGTCGACTTGCCCGACCCGGACGGGCCGACGATCGCGACGAGCTCGCCGGCAGCGATCAGGAAGTCGACGCCCTGCAGCGCGTTCACGGGCGCGTCCGTCCCGTAGTCCTTGGTCACCCCGTCGAGCTCGAGCACCGGCGCATCGGCGCCGGGGGAGCCGGCCGGGCGTGCAAGCGTCAGGGCTTCGCTGCTCATCAGGACGCCGGCACCACCACGCGCTGGCCGGCCCGCAGGCTGGAGCCGCTCACCTGCACGAGCCCGTCCGCGTCGTCGAAGAGGCCGAGGGTGACCGCCGCCAGGCGGCGAGCGCCGCCGGCCCCGGCGACCTCGACCGCGTAGCCCCCGCCCGCGAGCGCGAGCAGCGCGTTCACCGGCACGGCCAGCACGTTGTCAACGCTGCCGGCGATGATCGAGACGCTGACCGGAGCCTGGTCGAGGCTGCCGGCGGCTGCCTCGTGCAGGAGCCGCACGTCGACCTCGACCGTCGGCGTGCTCGAGCCGCCGCTCCCCTGGTCGCCCGACGGGACCGTCGCGACCTTTCCGACCTTCGAGACGACCGCCGGGGTGGTCGAGTTGTCCGGCAGCGTCACGACCACGCGGTCGCCGACCTTGATCTGCGACTGGTGGGCCGCATCGAGCTGGATCGCGACCTGATGACGCGTCGACGTGACCGAGAGCACTGCCGATCCCGACTGGCCCTGGCCGCCACCCGTCTGCACCGGCTGGCCGAGCGTGGGCGTCACGCTCGTCACCCGCACCGCCCCCGGGGAGAACGCAACGGCCCCGAGCAGCAAGGCTCCGGTCTGCTCGAGCCCGTGCGCCGCCTGAAACGCCGTCACCGCTTGCCGGGTCGCGGCCGTGAAGCGCGCGCCCGCGAGCCGGTGCCCGAAGCCGAGCGCATCGAGGTTCCGGTTCAGCTGTGCCACGTCCCCACCCGGTGCCATGCCGGGCCGGAACGCCCGCCAGGCGGCCACCGACCCGTACATGAGCACCGTCGGCTCGCCGTCGATCGCATAGATCGGCTGCCCGCGGCGGATGACTGCACCAGCCTCCGGCAGCATCGTGTAGGCGGCGCCCGAGTCGTAGACGACCGCCGATGACTGCGCTGCCGCCAGGCTCTGCTCGGCGCCGGTGAGGCTCGTCTGCGCCGAGGCAACCTGGCCCCGGTCACCCGTCAGCTTCTGCCCAGCCGTCGCCACGGCCGCCTCGTCGGCTGCGACCGCCTGGGCTGCGGACGCGCAGGGCGGCGCGGCACCACCACTGCCGGCGGTGCCGGCAACGGTGCTCTGAGCGGCGTTCGCCCCGGCGCAGTCGCTCTGTTCTTTCAGTCGGTCCGCGGCCAGCCGGGACTGCGCCTGCGTGAGCGCTCGACCGTCGTCGGCCCGCGTCGCCAGCGCGCTCGCGAGCGCCTGCCGCGCGGCCACAACTGCCTGCTCGACCTGGCGAAGGCTCGATGGTGAGGTCCCCGCGGGCAGGCTCACCGTCGACGAGTCGGCGTAGCCGAGTGTGCCGTCCACCTGTATCTGCGAGGTCAGGCTCTGACGGGTCACGGCCTGCAACGTGGTCGCCGTCCCGTTGTCGGAGGCTCCGCTCGCGGCGGGCGCGCTCCCGGTGAACGGATCCGTGACCGCGACCGCCACGCCGGCGGCAACGAGGAGCAGCGTCACCCCGGCGAACAGCCGGCGCCCCGGCCGCGGCAGACGCAGGCTCGACAGGCGCCCGGCCGCCATCACTTGCCCGCGGACGCGTTCCCGCCGGTCTTCACGCCCTTGAAGGGCAGGTTGCCCTGGCACGCCTGCTGGGCAGCCTGGAACTGCGGGTTGTCTGGACTGAGATCGCTGCCCGGCCTGCTGCTGAGCCGCAGGCCGCCGTTCGTCGGGTCGGGGAAGTCCTTGATCCCATGCGACCGCATGCATTTCGAGAACGCGAGCAGTTGCCGTTGCTGCTGCGCCTGCTGGGCCGGGGTCGGCTGTCCGCCGTTCGGCAAGAGCTTCTGGCACGTGCTCCGAGCCGACTCGAACGTGGGCGAGTTCGGGTCGAGCCCCTGACCCGAGCCGAACTTGATCACTCCCTGGCCGTTCGGATCGGGAAAGTTCGTCACGCCGTGCTTGCGCATGCACGACGAGAACTTCGCCCCCTGCGCGGCGTTGCCGACGTTCATCGCGATGCTGAAGTGCGCGCCGCTCGGCACGTTGAGCTTGCCGCCGGGCGCCGCGCCGCCGCTCTCTGTCGTCGACGTCGTCGACGTCGACGCGGTGGTCGTGTCGGAGGCGATGCTGGCGATTCCGGGCGAGCCGCCACCGCCGCCGCAGCCGGCAGCGAGAAACGCCAATGCACCGGCCGAGACGGTGCAGGTGAGGAGGAGCGGGCGGCGGCAGCGCATGCTCGATAGAGATAGCGTCGAGGTGGTAACGGCGGGGATACAGGAGCTGTTACCTGCGTGTAACCCGCGGTGAGGCATCGTTGAGCCGCAGGGGCAGAGGAGAAAGCCGGGATGCGCGTGCTCATCGTCGAGGACCACAGAGAGCTCGCCGCGACGATCGCGGTAGGGCTCCGGCGTGAAGGCATGGCCGTCGACATCGCCTTCGACGGCGAGGACGCGCTGCGGCACGCCGCGGGCGACAGCTACGACGTGATCCTGCTCGACCGTGACCTGCCCAAGATCCACGGCGACGAGGTCTGCCGCGCCCTCGTCGCGCGCGGATCGCGCTCGCGTGTCCTGATGCTGACCGCGGCCGACACGATCGAAGACCGCGTCGACGGCCTCGGTCTCGGCGCCGACGACTACCTGCCCAAGCCGTTTGCCTTTGCCGAGTTGGTCGCGCGGGTCCGCGCTCTTGCGCGCCGGCCCGAGACGACACACGCGCCTCTCCTCACACGGGGCGATCTCCGCCTCGACACCGTGCAGCGCACCGCCAGCCGCGCCGGTCGCCGGCTCTCGCTCAGCCCGAAGGAGCTCGCCGTGCTCGAGCTGCTGCTCACCGCCGACGGCGCCCCGGTCTCCGCCCGTCGCCTCGTCGCCCGCGGCTGGGACGAGTACATCGATCCCGACGGCAGCGTCGTCAAGGTCACGATCAGCCGCCTGCGGCGCAAGCTTGGTGACCCGCCGCTGATCGAAACCGTCCCGCACACCGGCTACCGAATCGCTCGATGAGCGCCGCGCTGTCAACCCGTCTCACCGGTCGCTGGCTGCGCGCGCACCTGCCCGCGCGAACCATCCGGCTGCGCCTCACGCTCGTCTACGGCGGGCTCTTCCTCTGCTCGGGCGCGACCTTGCTCGCGATCAACTACGCCCTCGTCCGCCACGAGTACACAGGCAGCTTCTTCATCAGCTCCGGCCGACAGGCCGTGTTCTCCGTCCAGAGAGGCAACACCGTGAAGGTTGGCCCGGATGCCGGGTTCGGCGTGCCGATCGGACCGAATGCCTTCGTTACCAGCTCGAAGCTCGCGAGCGCCGCGGCGCAGGGGCAGTCGGATGCGGCTCGGAACCAGCTGCTCGTCGACTCGGCGATCGCGCTCGCGATCATGGCCGTACTCTCGATCTGGCTCGGCTGGGTGATCGCCGGCCGGGCTCTGCGCCCGCTGCGCACGATCACCAACGCCGCTCGCGATATCTCTGCGAGCAACCTCCACCGCCGGCTCGCGCTCGAGGGGCCCGACGACGAGCTCAAGCAACTCGGCACGACGTTCGACGGGCTGCTCGCCCGCCTCGAGGCGTCCTTCGACGCGCAGCGGCAGTTCGTGGCGCACGCCTCCCACGAGCTGCGCACCCCGCTCACGCTGGAACGCACGCTGCTCGAGCTCGCGCTGAGCGATCCGGATCCGAGCATCGACACCTACCGGCACACCTGCGAGCAACTGCTCGCGGT
>Ga0207674_10005031_pt1 | contig 15786 bp, 14 predicted proteins | sample KBSCornC72_FD_184303 | JGI IMG/M metagenome (GOLD analysis project Ga0207674, IMG submission 184303) | Corn rhizosphere microbial communities from Kellogg Biological Station, Michigan, USA - KBS Corn C7-2 (SPAdes) (version 2) | ecosystem: Host-associated > Plants > Roots > Rhizosphere > Soil ... | reverse complement strand
TGAGAGGCATTTTCGTCTTCGTCAGACGATTTTTTCTGCGGTGCATGCTGCTTGTTTGGATCGGGCTCGGGCGGGATCTTCATGTCGCAGTGGAGTGGATCGGGCGGCTGCTCAGGCATACAGTTCTCCTCTGTGTGTTGGATGCGCAGGCCGACTAGCTACTTCGCGGAGTTGGCTTTCCCCAGATCCTTGGCGCCGGTGAGATGTTTCTCAAGCACGGGCAAGGCGGTCTGCGCATAAGCCTTCAGAGCATCGTTCTGCCCGTCTGAGGCTTCCTTCTTGTAGATTTCGATTGCCTTTGTGTGGCCTGTAACCATTTCTTGCGCGTATTTGTGATCGAAGGCAGCGCCTTTGAGCTTCTGGAACGGCGCGAGCATTTTGTTGTGTTCGGTATCGATCGCGTTCGGCACGTTCAGGTTTGCCTGCTTGGCCGCGGTCGAGAGCTGGCCGTAGTCGGTGGTGTGTTCTGTAACAAGGGTTGACGCGTAATCCTTCACTTGCTGGGAAGATGCGGCGTTTGCGGCAAGCTGACCGAGATTGGCCTCCATCATGTCGGTTTGGGCGGCGAAGTCTACGAATTGTTGATCGGTCATTGCTTTCCCAGCAGCTTTCTTCTGAGCGACTAGAGGAAGCGAGGCTAAGGCTATGCAGCAGAATGCGGCGAGAGTACGCTTCATGAATTTCTCCTGATCAGGATTGGATGGGTCTTCCCAGCGCTACATGGAAGCCGATCGCAGAGTCAATTGCGCAGAGCGAGGAGCAGATGGAGCTTAGCCGGAAACGTCCCATGTCGGCGAATTGGATGCGATTCGCGCAGGAAGGGTATGTTGGGCGCGCTGTGGTTCCCAGAGGTTAGTCGGCAGCGTGGGCTGGCTCGGCAGTCTTTTTCTGAGATCGCGCACGCCTGGGCGCCGCGACAGGCTCTTTCGCCTTGGGAATCGCGTTCGTGTCAGCCTTGCCCTCCGCGAGCTTCATGAGGAAGTCCTGAGCGCTGAACGCCGGGGCATCCTTCGAAACAGAGTCGCGCCGGTATGATCCGTCAGGTTGCTGCAGGCGCGCTTTCACTGTGTCGGCCAGGTATGCGGGAAGAATCTCATCGTGGATGCGTGCCTTCACGGCGGGATCCCTCACGGGGAAAACGACTTCGCAGCGTTCAAAAAGGTTGCGCGGCATCCAGTCGGCCGAACCGAGATAGATTTCATCGTCGCCGCCATTCGCGAAGTGAAAGATTCGGGAGTGTTCGAGGAAGCGGCCTACGATGGATCGGACGCGAATTCGGCTGGAAAGTCCGGCGACGCCAGGCCGAAGGATAGAGAGACCGCGAATGATGAGATCGACTTCCACACCGGCGTTCGAAGCGTCGTAGAGCGCTTCGATCACGCTGGGCTCGAGCAGCGCGTTCATCTTGGCGATGATGTGGGCAGGGCGGCCAGCGCGGGCATGCTCCATCTCTCGGCGAATCAGGCGCAGGAAGCTCTCGGCCATGGTGAGCGGAGCCACCAGCAGGGGGCTGTAGTCATCGATCTCGGCATGCGCAGTGAGGTAATTGAAGACCATATGCACGCGCTCGGTAATCTGCGGATCGCAGGTGAGCAGGCTGAGGTCGGTATAGAAACGCGCGGTGATCGGGTTATAGTTACCGGTGCCGAGATGACAGTAGCGACGAGTCACACCGTCCTCGTCGCGGCGGACCAGAAGGGCCAGCTTGCAGTGGGTTTTAAGGCCGACCACTCCATGGAAGACTTGAACGCCGGCGTCTTCCATGCTGCGCGCCCAGCGGATATTTGAAGCTTCATCGAAGCGGGCCATAAGCTCGACTACGAGAGTGGCTTCCTTGGTGGCTGCGGCTTCAGTTAAAGCTGAGAAGACCGGCGAATCCTGGCTGGTCCGGTAGAGCGTCTGCTTCATGCTGACGACGGCAGGATCTTCAGCGCCCTGCTGGATGAAATCAACGACAGCATCGTAGGAGTCGTAAGGATGGTGCAACAGGATGTCATGCTGGCGCAGTTCATCGAAGATGTTGGCCGACTTGCGACTGAGATGCAGGGCGCGGGGCGTGAAGGGCGGGTACTTCAGGTCGGGCCGATTGATGTCACTGTAGAAGAACATGACTCGCGAAAGATTGACAGGACCTTCACCGCGGAACACCTGGTCTTCATCGAGTTCGAAATTGACGCGAAGGCGCTCGACAATCTCCGGATCGGCTCCAGCTTCGATTTCAAGACGGACAGAGTCGCCCTTGCGGCGATTAGTCAATTCGACACGTACGGTTTCGAGGAGAGAGCGGGCCTCTTCTTCTTCAATGTAGAGGTTGGAGTTTCGCGTGACGCGAAAGGCGACGCGAGATTGAACCTCATAGCCGCGGTACATGCCACCGAGGTTCTGCGCGATGAGGTCTTGAAGAAGGAGGTAGTCGAATTTGCCGTCTTCGGCAGGCAGACGAACGAACCGCGGGAGCGCGCGTGGCACGGTCACTACGCCTAGGACAAGAGGGCCGGAGGTCTTGCGTTTGCGACGGAGAAGGAGAGCAAGGCAGAGCGCCTTGTTGAGCACGCGGGGAAAGGGATGAGCGGGGTCTATGGCGATGGGTGTGAGAAGGGGATCGACATCGCGCTGGAAGTAGCCTTGCGCGTAGGCTCGCTGGTCGGCGTCGAGTTCGTTCCACTCGAGAAGCCGAATGCCCCGTTTGCGGAGTTCCGGGAGAAGGAGGTCATTCCAGCAGCGGTATTGGGCCTCGACGAAGCTGTGGATTTCAGCTGTCAGTGCGGCAAGGGATTCATCGGGGCGGAGACCGTCGTAACCCGGTTCGCGATAGCCGTCCTCGATGCGCTGCATGAGGCTGGCCTGGCGTATCTCGACATATTCGTCCAGGTTGGATCCGGTAATGGCAAGGAACTTAACCCGTTCGAGCAGCGGATTTGTCGGATCTTCGGCTTCTTCGAGGACGCGGCGATTGAACTGCATCCAGGAGTGGTCGCGTCCGGTAAAGAGCTTCAGTTTCTGCTTCGTTCGAGCCATCGGTTCGATACAGACCGTGTGGGAAAGTCTACAGCCTTATGCCAGCGGAGAGGAATCCGAAGCTGTGATTGTAACTGCTCGTCATGCTTACAGAAGCAAGGATGGAATCAGGTTAAGGGAGTGAGAAAAACGATCGGAATTCGATCTGACGGACGATTGACCCGGGACGGGGGACGGGTTGAGGATAAAGATTCGGAGTAGTCTGCGTTCTCCCCGACGAGGTGCTCACTCTATGTCCCATGATTCGAACGCGAACGATGTTTTGATCCCCAGCCAGCCGGTTCCCGCGGGAGCAGAAGAGTTCTCGCAGAAAGTGCAGGGTCTGCTGGACGGCCAACCGAAGGATGAAGCGAACGTTTCCAAGACGCTCGGCGGAATGGACGCACTGCTGGATGTGATCGCTGCAGGACTGTACAGCATGGCTTCCATGCTGGTCGGTGAGGGTGAGGACAGCATTCAACTGGTGGAAACGGCAGTCGCCCGCACGGAAATTTCTGCTTGTACCAACGCCGAGGAAGCCCGGAAGAGTAGCCGCAGAGCCCTTTGCGGTGCAGCGATTGAGCTGATCTCTGAACGCAAGCCGGGAAGCCTGGCTGCTCCGGAGTGGCTGGAGCACGTTGCCACCTGTATTGAAGATGACGATCTGGAATCTGCTGGAATCTCGAGAGCCGAACTCGAGAGCATGCTGGCCGGACCGAATCGCGAGAGCGTGAAGAAGTGGATCGAGAGCCTGGAGACTGAGACGAGAGTGATATTCGTGCTGCGGGCGGTGGCGGGGTTCTCCGCAGTTGAAACGGCGGAGATGCTTGCGAGCCATGGAGGCAAGGGCGCCGAGGGGTGGAATTCCGACGCCGTACGGGAGATCTTCCGGCAAGGTCTGTGCTCGCTGGCATCGCAATTGATTCACGCAGTCAGGTAAAGCAACGACGAAGGGAACAAGTAACCACGGGGACAAGCGAACGAACCGTGGTTGGGAAATAGTTGACTGACGGGAGTGATGTGAATCACCTCATTCGATCAGGCGGACGGGTGTGGTCTGGCTTTCTCCAAATCGCGCAATTTTCGTTCGATACACTAGAGATAAAGAACCTGCGGGCCCGGGGCGGGCATCTACTGAACTGCATACAAATCTCCGGCGGATTTTTGAAGGCCAGGATTTTAAGGATTGATGTCCTCAGACTGTAGGAAGTACCCTAAACAACTTTTTTTGTGCGCGGCGCTGTCGCTGATGGCTGGGGCCTTGGCGTCGGGGACACTGATTGCACAGCAGTTACCCACGTCGATTCCCGGACAGTCAGCTGGTCCTACCGCGGGCAGTTTTCAGGGAAGCGTCACGACGGGGCAGGCGACGGATCAGACGCTCAATCTTTCGCTCGACGATGCTATTCAGCGGGGCGTGAAGACCAATCTCGGAGCGATTCTGAGCGGGACTCAAACCGCTTCCGCAAAGGCCCAGAGGCTCAGCCAGCTGCAACCACTGCTTCCTGACGTGGAGTTTAACGCTCGAGAGGCGGAAATGCAGGTTGATCTGGCCGCGCAGGGACTGCGAATTCCGGGATTCCCGACAATCATTGGACCGTTCGGGTATACGGATCTGCGTGCATCTTTGAGCTGGTCTCTGCTCGATCTGAAAGCACTCCGGACTTACATGGCGGCAAAGCACCAGTTCAAGGCCGCTCGATTGTCTGAGCAGGATGCACGAGACATGGTGGTACTGACAGTAGGCAACGCCTACATGTTGGTGCTCGCCGATCAAGGCCGCGTAGAGAGCTATCAGGCACAGGTGGAGACTTCGAAGGTCTCTCTGGATCAGGCGAATGCGAATCACGACGCTGGAACAGCTCCGAAGCTGGACGTGCTGCGCGCGCAGGTGGACTATCAGTCGTTACAGCAGCAGTTGATTGTTGCCCAGAACAGCCTGGAAAAAGACAAGCTGGCGCTGGCACGCGTGATTGGTCTGCCGCTCGATCAGAAGTTCAATTTATCGGACAAGGCTCCGTACGCCGTGTTCGATCATCTCGATGTCGACGCGACCATCAAGCAGGCCCATGCGAATCGCAAGGACCTGGCTGCAATGGTGGAGCAGACGAAAGCAGCCGAAGAACAGCGCAAGGGCGCTACGGCGGATCGTTATCCGACCATCAAGGTTGACGCGGATTACGGCGACATCGGCGTGAACGTTCGGCATTCGCATGGGACTGGCAATGCGCAGGGCACGTTGAGCGTGCCTGTATTCAAGGAATTCGAGCTTCGCGGTGAAGCGGAGGTTGCACAGTCGCAACTGGATACTCAGAAGGCGCAGTTGAGTGACATGAACGCGCAGGTCGACGCGGACATTCGGGATGCGCTGCTGGATATAGAAGCGGCGCAAAAACAGGTGGAAGTTGCGCGATCGAGCGTAGAACTGGCGAACGAAGCGTTGAGTGAAGCGCAACAGCGGTATGTGAACGGCGTGAGCGACAATCTGGCGGTGAGCCAGGCTGAACAGTCGGTCGCGCAGTCAAATGATCAATATGTATCTGCCCTTTATCGCGATAATGTCGCCAAACTAAGTCTGGCGCGCGCGCTTGGAGCGGGGCAGGATTACAAGAAATATCTGGGAGGGAAGTAGACGTGGCGGAAACATCCACAACGACAGTACAAGCGCCGCGCGATGAGAGTACAGAGGTGGCGCAGCCCCCTTCTCGCCGCAAAGGAATCATCATTGCAGTGGTGGTGATCCTGGTCCTTGTCGCACTCGGATTCTGGTGGCATTCCACTTACTACGAGGACACGGATGACGCGCAGATCAACGGGCACCTGATTCAGATCAGCTCGCGCATCAACGGGCAGGTGGTCAAAGTGAACGTGGAGGAGAACCAGCAGGTGAAGAAGGGCGACGTGATCGCCGAGCTGGATCCGCGTGACTACCAGGTTGCAGTGGAGAACGCGAAAGCGGCCTTGGCAAGCGCAGAAGCTGCGGCCGCTGCGGCGAAGGTGGCCGTTCCGATCACCAGCATCAACACGGGCAGCAATCTTGCTTCGGCAGGTTCAGACGTGACGGCGGCGACCGCGGGTATTTCGCAGGCGCAGTCACAATTGGCAGCGGCGCACGCCAAGGTGGTTCAGGCTGAGGCCAACAATGCGAAGGCGCAGGCGGATCTGCAGCGATACAAGCCGCTTGTCGAGAAAGACGTGATCAGTAAGCAGCAGTACGATGCCGCTGTAGCTTCAGCGGATGCGGCAAAGGCGTCTGTCGACGATGCGCATGCGAACGAGCGGGCAGCAGGGGACGCAGTAAGGGTTGCAAGCGAAAAGGCATCGCAGGCCCAAGCTCAGCTGAAATATGCGCAGACCGGTCCGCAGCAGGTTGCTGCACAAAATGCGCGGTATAAGCAGGCTCAAGCCGAGGTACAGAAGGCGCAGGCGCAGCTTGATCAGGCGAACTTGAACTTGAGCTATACGAAGATTGTGGCGCCGGCGGCGGGAATCGTCACGCGAAAGAGCGTCGAGATCAACCAGAACGTGTCGACGGGGCAGAACCTGCTGACGCTGGTTTCGCTCGAGGACCTCTGGGTGACCGCGAACTTTAAGGAAACGCAGTTGAAGCATATGGGGCCGAAACAGGCAGTGACGATCAAGGTGGATGCAACTGGTAAGGACTACGACGGGCACGTGACGCAGATTGGCGGCGCGACAGGTTCAGTGTTGTCGCTGTTTCCACCAGAGAACGCGACGGGCAACTACGTCAAAGTGGTGCAGCGCGTTCCGGTGCGTATCGATTTCGACGATCTGGATAAGGAAGATCCCAATCACACGCTTCGTCCGGGTTTGTCGGTTGAGCCGAAAGTAAGGGTGAAGTAAACGCGGTCATCAGCGCGAGTTCCAGTTTCAGTTCGACCAGCTCTTCGACCCGTCGGAGAGCTGGTTTCGTTTTGGAGCAGATCTTGGCCCTAAGGCAGCTTCGGCGGGGGCAAGAAGCGCTAGAGTGGATGGGACGACGATGAAAGACGCAATACAGGTGTCAAAAGAGAACTACCTCAAGGCAGTTCTCGAGGGTGAGTCAGAGGGGCATCAGGTGATTCCGGCGATGCTGGCGCATTGGCTGGAAGTGTCCGCGCCGGCAGTGACCATGGCACTGAAGCGCTTGCGGCGGGACGGCTACGTGGAAATGAGCGAGGACGGAATCGTCCGGCTGACGCAGACTGGCCGCGAGACTGCATACCGGACGGCGCTGCGGCATCACCTGATCGAGCGGATGCTGAAGGAGATTTTCGGAATGGAGTGGTACGAGATCCACGACGAAGCGGAGCGGCTTGAGCATGCAGTGTCGCCGGCGTTCGAGGCGAAGCTCAAGGAGAAGCTTGGGGAGGGCGGAGCCTGTCCACATGGCAATGCAGTGCTTCCAGAGCGTCCTGCGGAACGCAAAAAGCGGGGAGAAGTGCCGCTTTCTGAGGCCAAGGCCGGCGAGCGCTACCGGGTGAGCAGCCTCCAGGAGCGAGACTCCCAACTCCTGCTGTTCCTGCATCGTATGGGCATAGGGCCCAACCAGACCCTGAGAGTCGTCAGCCAGAACTATGATCAGACGGTTTCCATTGAACTTGCTGCTGGGAATTCGATCCTGGGAAGGCCTGCGGCCGAAGCGGTTTGGCTGCGACCGGACGCGACTTAGGTAATATGCAATAAATTTTTATATTAACCTAGGTTAACTTGTGCCATACTACGACTGATAGAGAGTCGGCTTTCCCTATTTCGCTCTACATGGCTATCGAAATCACAAATGCGGTGAGGCTTAATGAGCCGTCGTTACCTGAAGTGCATGCGAGCGTGCGGATATCGCATTCGCGGGTGTATTGGAAACGACTGCTTGGCTTTATTGGCCCGGGCTTCCTGATCTCAGTGGGTTACATGGATCCGGGAAACTGGGCGACTGACATCGCCGGAGGATCGCGATTCGGCTACACGCTGCTTTTCGTGATCATGCTGTCGAACCTCATGGCGATCCTGCTGCAGAGTCTGGCGCTGAAGCTGGGAGTCGCGACAGAGCGCGACCTGGCGCAGTTGTGTCACGAGAGCTTTGGGAAAAGGGCGAGCTTCTTCCTGTGGGTCGGGGCAGAGATTGCGATTGCGGCTTGCGATCTGGCGGAGGTGATTGGGTCCGCGATCGCACTGCAACTTCTCTTTCACATTCCGCTTTTCTACGGAGTGCTGATCACTGGTGTGGATGTGCTCGTAATTCTGCTGCTGCAGCGCTGGGGATTCCGTTACGTCGAGGCGCTGGTAATTGTGCTGATCGGGACGATTCTAGCGATGTTCAGCGTTCAGGTGTTTCTTTCGCGGCCAGAGCATCTGATCGCGTTGAAAAGTCTGGTGATCCCCTCATCGCAGATCATTACCAACCCGGCAATGTTGTATATCGCGATCGGGATTCTGGGTGCGACAGTGATGCCGCATAACCTGTATCTGCATTCCTCAATCGTGCAGAGCCGTCGTTACAAACGCACGCCGGAAGGGAAGCGCGAGGCGATCCACATGGCGAATGTGGATTCGGCAATTGCGCTGACGCTGGCGCTGTTCGTGAATGCGGGAATCCTGATCGTGGCGGCCGCTGTGTTTCATCGCAGCGGACACTTCGAGGTTGCGGCGATCGAGGATGCCTACAAACTGCTGAGCCCGCTGGTCGGCGCGGGATTTGCGAGTACGCTCTTTGCGATTGCGCTGCTGGCTTCGGGCCAGAATTCTTCGATTACTGGAACGCTGGCTGGGCAGATCGTGATGGAGGGGTTCGTTCACCTCAGGGTTTCGCCGTGGCTGCGGCGATTGATCACACGCGGGCTGGCCATTGTCCCGACGATCATCGTGGTCTGGTTCAACGGTGAACGCGGGACGGAAAAACTTCTCATCCTGAGTCAGGTTGTTCTGTCACTTCAGTTGAGCTTTGCCGTGATTCCCCTGGTGATGTTCACGGGCGATCGCGCAAAGATGGGCGAGTTCGCGAATGCGCGGTGGCTGAAGACGCTGGCGTGGAGCACCGCCGTTCTGATTGCAGGCGCGAATGCGTGGCTGCTGGTCCAGACGGCCGTGAGCTTGTAGCTGCTCATAGGTTAGAGCGCGGCAGATTTGTGGAACGTGGTGATGAACTGAAGCGCAACGACGTTGTTATTGCGGTCGGAGCCCGAACTCGAATGACGAAGTTCGTAACCAAACTTTAGCAATTGGAAGGGGTCCGGGCGGTAGGCGATGGCACTTTCGGCGATATTGGTCCTTCCGGTCACGTTAGTGCTGGTGACGGAGTAGCGGCCGGCGACGGACCAGCGAGGGTTCAGGACCTGGCGGAGTTCGGCGTACCCAGCTGACTCACGAAAATTGGGGAAAAGTGTATAGGGCATTACGAATCGCTGCACCTCGACGTAAGCGGAGGTGTGGCGGCGAGCCCAGTTGGCGTCGATGCCGATGGCGTGCGCGGGAAGGGTGCTGGGCTTAGCTTCCCCAGGGAAGTAGTAGGCGTACTTTCTATCGAGGTAGGGACCGCGATAGCCCGATACACCTATGCGAAATCCCTGGTGAATGGTGTAGCCCGCACCGGCTGCCCAGTTGCCGTATTGGTCGTGCGCGAAGATGCTGCGGGGGTTTGCAGGCGAGGAGTTCGCGAATTGCAGCCGGCCGTCCCATTTGCCACGCGTGGCATCAATCTGAGCACCCGCGACAGCGAGGAAGGAAACCGGCGCGTAGTAGTAGCCATACTGCGGCGGCAGATCCACGACGGGGTTATCGGCGTCGTCATAACGCAGAAGGAATGATCCGAATGCCGAGGACATTAGGCCGGTGCGAAGGAGGAGCGATCCGCGACTCGAGACCCGCGAGTAGTTCAGCGTCGATTGCAGAACTGAGCCCTTTGCTCCATAGCCTTGGATCGTGAAGTCGGAGATGTAGTAGGGACGAGTGACGAGTTGAACAGCTCCGGTCGCGAACCACTGCTCGCTAAACTTGAAGGTCGGATATGCGATTGCCCTGAAGCCGGCGATCACCGGCGAGCCGGACCGGGGTTCACTGGTGAGTTGATTCGAACCGATCACTTGAGCGGTGATCGTGCCGCGAAGATCGATGCCGGAGTTTGCTTCCTGCGCGCGGAGACCGATTGACGCGAACGCAAGCAGAACGGCGCCGATTTGGCAGACAGCCTTCATCCCACAGCAACCGTTTCGAACTGCTCGATTTCTCTGGCCGAGTTGTCTGGGAAAGACTGGTCCGTCAGGATTTCACGCGGAAGCATCAGAAAGGTTGCGACGATTTCGGGATCGAACTGAATGCCTGCATTGTCGACCAAAATGGAGAGGGCTTTTTCATGCGTCATGCCCTGGCGGTATGAGCGGTCCGTAGTCATGGCGTCATATGCGTCGGCAACGTGAATGATGCGCGCATCGATTGCTGTCTCTGTCTCCCGCTGACCGTGAGGGTAGCCAGTTCCATTCCAGTTCTCATGGTGAAGTTCGACGGCGGGCAGGTACTCGGCGAAGCCATGCACGCCTTCCAGAATCCTGCGGCCAATCACAGGATGTTGTTTCACCTGATCGAATTCTTCATCGGTAAGGCGTCCGGGTTTCTGAAGCACGCTGTCTGAAACGCCGATTTTTCCGATGTCGTGAAGCAGCGCCCCGATGCGAATGCGCTCGACGTCGGTCTCGGGTAATTGCAATGCAGTTGCAAGCGCGCACGAAAGCTCACTAACACGGCGGCTGTGTCCGGCGGTGTACTGATCACGAGCATCAAGAGCGTTGGCGAGAGAACCGACGAACTGAAGATAGGCAGATGAGAGGCGTTCGCCGGCTGCCTGCACGGAGATGGCCGCCTCGTTGTAAATCTGCGCAAGTTCCTGAATTTCGACAATGGAGGAGCGCTGTGATTCGATCGCGCCGAGCATGCCGGTGCTGACCGCATTGCGCAGGTGCAAAACGACTGCCTTGATCGGATTAACGATCGACGTAGAGGAGCCGAAGCTGCACAGTAGCGCAACGAGCACACTGGCAAAGGCGAGCTCAATGAACAGCGTGTGCAACTTGGCCTGAATTGGCCGAGTCGCTTCGTCGACATTGTCGAGACTGAGAAGCGTATAGCCACTGCCATAGGATTCCATCGGAAGCGAAATCCAGTTAGTGCCGTTCAGGTGCAGATCGCACTCTGCCCGCGTGCTGCAGGTTGCGAGCGAGGCTTGCAGATCCTTCGTTGATACCTTCGGTATGTTCGAGTCGATTACAGCGCCGTTACGCATGAGAACGACTTGGGTCGTGAGATCTGAAAAGTTGAAGAACTCGCCGACCGTGAGCGAACCCATATTCTCGCTATTTACGTCGACCGGAACGGAGGCAACCTGGAAGATCCGGCCAGCCAGGAGCAGAAAGCCGGAACGGTTGTGATCGAGATTGGAAAGGTCCAGCGGAACCAGCTGTGATCCGTGGCGTGCCACTCCCGCGAGAGGATTGCCGTCAGGACTGGAGACAAGCATCAGGTCAAATCCCATATGCTCGCCCAATTCCCGGAGTTGATCTTCGACGGTACTGCGGGCATCGGAGCTCTTCGGATTCCGGCGCGCAAGTTCCATCCCAGCTTTGAGTGCGGTGTTTTCACCAGCGATGCGCAGAAAGCGGCTATTCCGCAGATCTCCCTTGGCGTGAATGTTCGCGATGGCGATCTGGCTGTCGCGGAGAGATGTGTGCAGACCCTCGCGAACCGTGGCCTGAACGAACCGTTGAATCATCCAGAAGCTTGTCGTCAGCAGGATAGTGAATGGGAGAAAACAGAGGATGAAAGCACGAGTGCGAAGGTGGGTTTTCATCGCGACCCGCCGCGGTGCTCGAGCTCCTGGAGGTGTTGTGCTTCTTGTCTGGAATCGCTGTCGAGCGGGATGAAGAAGTCTGCCGTCGTTTCGTGCGCGTTCTCTACGGTGATGGATTTGCGGAAGAATCCCGCGGCTTTGTGCCACGCCACAAGCGTGTACTGTCCGGGCGGAACATCAGGAATGCGGTACAGCCCTGTGCGATCGGGACGCGCGAACCAGCGGTTCGGAGTTACAACGACCGTGGCCTGCATGTTGGGGTGAAGGTGGCAGTAGATGTCTACGATGCCGGGCTTTGGGAAGGTGACCCTGCGGGTCTGCCCTTTGTCGTAGCTTCCTAGATCAAAGGATTTCGGTTTCGAGAGGGAGTAGATGTTATGAAAGATGGGATCCATGTTTGGGAAAGACACGGTGGATCCTACGGGTACTACGAGCATGTCCGGCATGAAGCGCCGATCGAGCTGTTGAACCTGAGGTAAATCGGAGGCTGTTCCGGGGCTTGTTGGACCTTCGAGATAGATGACGACGCGTGACCGCTCGTAGGCGATCGGGTCCTGATCAGGGTCCTTTCCGAGCTTGACTGCGGTGCCTCTCTGGTAAACCGAGACATTGGGGGTCACGCTGGCTTTGGTGAGCTTTCTCTTGATCACGATGTTGCCGGTGATCGCCTGTGCAGGGAGATGAAGGGAGATTGCGAAGATGCAACATTGCAGCAGCGGGCTTCTCAATCGCATATGCCGAAGACCTCAATGAAGCAGGAGCAGTTGACAGCCCGGCAAACACAAAGGGAAGCATGGGCAGGCAACATCTCGCAGTCTAGGCTGCCCAGAATTGCGTTCGGAATACCACTTAGCGCGTTTAGTAATGACGCAAATGGGGAGTTGGGGGTTAAACTTGCCTGCACCGAGGCTTAAGCATGCGCAAGACGATAGAACTGCTGGCGCTCCTTGTTCTGGGATATCTGGGCTGGATTACCTACTGGGCTCTGAATGGGCCGGGTCGCCTGCCAGACCGCGTCCCAACCCACTTTGACATTTCTGGACACCCGAACGCGTGGGGCTCGCCCGCGATTCTCTGGATTATGCCGGCAGTGGGCGCCGGCCTTTACCTGCTGTTCACGCTGCTGGCGAGCATCCAGCTGCGCACTTTCAACCTGCCTGTTCGAGTGACCGAGATAAATCTGCCTTTTATCCAACAGAAGACGAGCGAGATGGTTGCGTTGATCAAGACCGAAATGATGTGCCTGTTCGTATATATACAGGGCGGCATCATCCATGGGGCGCGCGTCAGCGAGTTTCGATTATCACCTGTGATCGTGCCTTGCTTTCTGGCGGTAGTCTTCGTGACTCTCGGAATCTATATGACGCTGATTGTTCGGGGGGCCAGAGCGCGTGCGGCTTTAGCTGCGACAGCCGCATACGTCGAAAAGTGAATGAGTGACAGCGCGAATCACGTCGCAACGGCGAGAGCGCTCGGCGAATTTAGAAGATCCAGATGCTGGCGACCAGCGTGACCATCGCTACAACGGTGACGACCTGGTAGACCAGGTCCTCCTTGCGATATGGCCTGACCGAAACTGCAGAGGGGGAGGAAGTCATGCCTGATGCCTTTCTGTAACTCGCGGCCAATCGCGCCGCTGGGCCCTTGAGCACGTTATCGACTATTAAGATTCACTTCGACTCAGTTGTGAATCAACCAAAAGTGCTAAGGGTCAAGTTACCGGAGTACCAGGTCAGGCATGGGACTGTTGCTTCGGCAGGTGCAAGCGCCGCAGGCAGTGTTTGATTCCGAACGACGAATCGTCAGACCTCGGACGTCGTGGGATCGATGATGGAGGTGACCCGGGCTACGGAGTTGGCCGGAAAGCCCCCTTGTTTCGCGTGCTCGCGAACGATCTCTTCATTAGGCGCGTTGTAGATGCAGTAGATCTTGTCGCCGGTCACATAGCTCTGGACCCACTGGATTTCGGGGCCAAGTTTGCGGAGAACCCCGCAGGAAGTCTGGGAAATTGCCTGAAGTTCGGATGGAGAGAACTTTCCAGCACCGGGGATCTCGCGTTCGATTACATATTTGGGCATAGGGCCTCCAAAAGACTTGGGTGTGAAGTTGCCGGATGAATCGCGAAACGATAAACCATCCGGGCCGCTAGTGTATCGCGGCAGGGCTGGCGTGGGAACCTTCCAACGATGATCGCAATGGCTGTAAGGTGTAGAATCCGCTCGTGAGTACAGGACCTCAACTTGTTCCCCCTTCTGAGCCGCGCGAGCGGAACTGGGTGCCCTTGGCGATTGCCGCAGGCGTGATTGTCGTTGTGGCTGCGGTGGCGATTTTCATAATGGAACGCGGAAAGGGGCCGGCAGCTGTCACGCCGATCTCGGCCCAGGCTGATCCGTATGCCGCCAGCCTGTCCGTGGCCGACGTGAAGATGAGCGAGAGCAGCAATCTTGCAGGCGGGAAGGTCACGTATATCGATGGGCACATTACGAATAACGGCAATAAGACGGTGACCGGAATCTCGATGCAGGTCCTCTTCAGGAACGTGGCGAATGAAGTGGCTCAGAATGAGACACAAGCTGTGAAATGGATCAGGACCCGTGATCCCTACATTGATCTCGAGCCTGTTTCAGCGGCCCCGCTGAAGCCGGGTGAGGGTCGGGATTTCAGGCTCATTTTTGATGCTGTGACCGAGGGCTGGAATGGAGTTTACCCCGATCTGCGGATCGTGCACGTAGACGCTAAGTAGCTTAAAACCGCTTGATTTACCGGGTAAGAGTTACCGCTCGTTGTAAAAATTACTTTGACCTGAATTGTCAACCTAACTGAATCGCTGCAACGAGCCGGAGGTTCGGTCCACTTAATCCGTTCAGAACATGCAAGTTGATTGGTTGTCCACAGGGTTCCTGCCCTTTGGCACGCCCCATGCACTAAGGATAGCGAGCGGCACAGCCTGCTCACCCGCAAACGAACGCGGCATTCGCAACATCAGGGGTTAAACAAAAATGAAGAACGACCTTAAAGCAAGAATTATGGTTCCAAGCCAGGTAGCCGTTCTCGCACTGGCTTCGGCTATCGCGATTCCCGCGATGGCTCAGCAGACGCAGCAGCCAGACAGTAACTCCCAGAATGCTCCGGCGGCCGCGCAGCAGACACCTACCTCAACTCCTCCGGCAACAGCCACCCAGCCGATCCAGGAGCAGAAAGAGGGATTCTGGGGCCGCATCAATCCCATGGCGCGGAAGAAGTGGGTGAAGAAGAGGCTGGATCCGATTAACGATCGCTTGACTGAGCTCGACCAGGTGAACGCGAAGAACGCCAGCGACATCAAGGACGTGGATGCTCGCGCGACGGCCGGAATCAAGAAGGCGCAGGATGCGGCCGAAGCAGCGAATCAGACAGCAACCCAGGCCGGTGACCAGGCCAAGAAGGCCAATGACACCGCGGTTGCAGCGTCTGGACACGTTGACACTCTGAACACCACCGTGAACGGTCTTGATACCTACAAGCCGATCAGCGATGTTGAGGTTCCGTTCCGCGGCGGCAGCCCGGTGCTGTCGAAGGATGCAAAGGCAAAGCTCGATGACATGGCGAAGAGCCTGGAAGGTCATCAGGGTTTCATCATCGAGATCGAAGCGCGTTCGCCTGCAGCAGGGGCAGCAGGTATCGCGAGTTCACAGCGTGAGGCAGAGGCTGTAAAGCGCTACCTCGTAACCGAGCATGAGATTCCCGTCTACCGTATGCACGCAGTAGCACTCGGCAACGCCCACATCGAAGACACCACACAGATGGCGAGCAACGCCTCGGCAGATCAGACCGCGCCGAAGCCGGCAACCCACCGTCGTGAGCGGGTTCCGAGCGTCGTGCATATCAAGTTGATGGAAAACAGTTTGGCGGCCCAGGGCACCACATCCCCCCATGGTATGGCGTCCTCGACCGGCACGGAGCAGCACCAGTAGGTG
>Ga0207674_10005030_pt1 | contig 15787 bp, 10 predicted proteins | sample KBSCornC72_FD_184303 | JGI IMG/M metagenome (GOLD analysis project Ga0207674, IMG submission 184303) | Corn rhizosphere microbial communities from Kellogg Biological Station, Michigan, USA - KBS Corn C7-2 (SPAdes) (version 2) | ecosystem: Host-associated > Plants > Roots > Rhizosphere > Soil ... | reverse complement strand
ACGCCCAGGTTGCTCAGCACCGCGCTGGCGACGCCCTCGTTCTCCCAGGCGATACCCAGAAGGATGTGCTCGGTCCCGACGTACTCGTGGCGGAGCGCGCCCGCTTCGACTCGTGCCTGCGCGAGCACCTTCCGCACGCGCTCCGTGAAATTGTAGCCGTTCATGGCCATGGGCTCGGGTGCCTAACGGTCGTTGCGGTAGACCCGCCCATCCTTCATCACGAAGACCACCCGGCGCAGCGCCTCGATGTCGCGCGATGGATCGCCCTCGACGGCGATGAGGTCGGCGAGCTTGCCGACGGCCACGGTGCCTAACGAGTCCGCCATGCCCATCGCGCGCGCGTTGAGGGACGTGGCCGACACGATGGCGTCCATGGGCTTCTGGCCGCCGTCACGAACGCGACACACGAGCTCCTCGACGTTTCGGCCGTGTGCGCCGGCGACGGCGTCGGTGCCGTAGACGACGTCGAGGCCGGGCGTCGCCATCGCCTGCCGGTACGCCTTCGCCGTGATCGGCAGGGCGCGTTCCATCGACGCGAAGCCAGAGTCGTTGTAGTTCCCGATGCCCTGATACTTCGCGCGGTTGTCGAGGTAGTTCCGGAAGACGAGGCACACCTGGGGATCGAAGTACACCTTCCGCTCCGCCAGCAGCTTCAGGACCTCGGGCGTGGCGAACACGCCGTGCTCGATCTGCGAGCAGCCCGCGAGCGCGGCGGCGCGCATGCTCTCGGCGCTGTGCGCATGAACGACCGACCGCAGCCCCTGCACCTTCGCCTCGCCGCACGCGGCCGCGAGCTGCTCGTCTGTCATCGTCTGCGTGCCGCCGTCACGAATGCTCTTCGACGCGAACAGCTTGATGACGTCGGCGCCTTCCTGCTTTCGCTGGCGGACGAGCAGGCGCAGCGAGTCGGCGCTGGAGCGCTCGGTCAGCGGGACGAGCGACGTGAGGAGTCGCGGCCCGGGGATCTCGCCACGAGCGATCGCGGCCCGCAGCGGCTTGTCCTCGCGAGACCCGAGGCTCTGGGCCGTCGTGATGCCGGCGCGGAGCGTCGCATTCGCGTTCCCGGCAATGGCGAGCGCCCCCTCGAACTCCGTCTCGCCGTCATTGCCGGCGTGGTAGCGACCCTGCGGGTTGAAGTGCCAGACGACGTGGTCGTGCGCGTCGATCAGCCCGGGCAGCAGCGTGAGCGAGGACAGATCGTACACGCGCGCGCCGGAGGGGATGGGCGCGTTAGGTGCGACGGCGGTGATGCGCGAGCCGCGAACGACGACGATCGCGTCCGGGATCGTGCGCCCGGTCCCGTCGAGGACGCGGGCGGCGCGGATGACGGTAACGGCTTCCTGCGCCCGAGCGCCCGCGGCGCCGAGGCAGACGAGGGCCGCGAGCAGAAGACTGCGGAGGGTCATGGTCGCACGCCGGGAGTAAGTCATGCTGCAAATATGACAGCACGACGAGCCTTGCTGCGAGCAGTCGCTGGCAGCTGGCCGACGGCTGCTTGCTGCGAGCAGCTGCTAGCCGCTCGCCGACGGCCGCGTGCTGGTGCTGCTGGCTCCGCGCTGCTGACTCCGGGCCCGCTCTGCCATGCCGAGCGAGGTGCCACGACGTGGGCGGATGAGGAATCTCTGCCGCTAATCAGGGGAGCCTGACGAAGGTGAACAGGGCACAGCGAACCGGGACGGGGAACTGGAAACTGGAAACTGGCGTGGCCAGCCGTGGCTCGTCGCGGCTGGTGGCAGCAGCGAGCAGCTCGGAGCAGTAGCACGCGGCCGTCGGCGAGCGGCTGCAGCTGCAAGCAGCAAGCAGCCTCAGTTCCCAGTTCCCGGCCGCTCCGCAGCCGCTCCCGTCATTCCTCTCGCAACGCCACCATCGGATCCACCCGCGTTGCGCGCCTCGCCGGGACTACGCACGCAACCAGCGCGACCAGGGTGATGACGCCGGCCACCGCGCCGAAGGTCAGCGGGTCCGTCGGTTTCACCTCGAACAGCAGCGACGACGCCAGACGCGTCAGCGCCAGCGCGCCCCCGACACCGATAAGAAGGCCGATGACCGTCGTCGCGAGGCCCTGCTTGAGCACCATTGACAGCACGTTCGAGCGGTCGGCACCTAACGCCATGCGGATCCCGATCTCCCGCTGCCGCTCCGTCACGAGGTACGACAGCACCCCATAGGTGCCCACCGCTGCCAGAGCGAGCGCGAGCCCGGCGAAGATCCCGAGGAGCTGCGCCAGGAAGCGTTGGCGTGCGATCGAGTCCGAGAACACGTCGTCCATCGTGCGCAGCTTGACGATCGGCAGCGTTCGGTCCATGCCGTTGACCGCCTCACGCACCACACGCGCCAGCGACTCGAGCGGCAGCGTCGACCGCACGACCACGTTCATGTTCCGCGGCGCGCCCCCGAAGAGGGCCACCGTCTGATCGTACAGGAAGTAGATCTCCGTGCCGGTCTTCTGGTCGATGCCGCCCTGCTTCACGTCCTTCACGACGCCGACGATCGTCGCCCATGGCACCTGGTCGCCGCAGCAGACGCGCAGTCGATGCCCGATCGCGCTTTCCTTCGGCCAGTACATCTTCGCCAGCGTCTCGTTTACCAGCACCGCCGGCGTCGTCGCCGCTCCGTCCTGCGCGCCGAACGTGCGTCCCTCGAGCACCGGGATCTTCATCGCCGTCGTGTAATCGCCAGTCGCAGCCTGGTAGTAGTCCACGTTGTTCGGTGGCCCACCTTCCACGTGCTGGTAGTTCTCGAACTGCGTGTCGTTCGCGTTTACCTGACGGAACGGCGGGAGGCCCTGCATCACCGCGGCCGACTGCACGCCCGGCGTCGACTTCAGGCGATTGACCAGGTCGTTGAAGAACGCCACGCGCCTCGGCTGCTCGGGATATTTCGCCGCCGGAAGCACCAGCCCAAACGTCGACAGGTTGCTGCGGTCGAAGCCGGAGTCGAACCGCATCAGCTTCCAGAAGCTCCGCAGCATGAGCCCCGCGCCGACCACGAGCATCACCGCGAGCGCTACCTCGGCCACCACCAGCCCGCGTCGGACTCGATTCCGAGTGATCGTTGCCGTGCTCCGCGTCCCGCCTTCCTTCAACGCGAGGCTGACCGCACGCTGGCCAACGTGGAGAAGCGGCGCCAGACCAAACACCACTCCGGTCAGCAACGCCGTCAGGATCGTGAATACCACGACCCGGACGTCGAGACCGATGTCCGTGGCACGCGGAAGGCTGTTTGGGTTCGCGGCGATCAGTGCCTTGAGGCCGCCATACGCCAGGCCGAGTCCGGCGGCGCCCCCGAGAATCGCGAGTGTCACCCCTTCCGCCATGAACTGACGCAGCAGCCGCGCGCGTCCTGCGCCGAGGGCCGTCCGGATCGCGAATTCCCGGTGCCGCGACTCGGCCCGGGCCAGCAGCAGGTTCGCCATGTTCGCGCACGCGATCAGCAGCACGAAGCCGACGGCTACCTGCAGCACCCAGAGCGCACGCGCGATGTTGCCGACGACGTCGCTCTGCAGCGACGCGTACTGCAGCCGGTGGTTGACGGGATGCGGAACGTGCGTGTGGGGGGTCACCTGGCCCCACTGCGCCAGCAGTGTGTTCAGCTCCGAATTGGCCTGTCGGATGCCCACGCCCGGCTTCATGCGGCCGACCAGATAGAGAAAGTGGCTGCCACGGTTCTGTCGGTTCGCCGGATCCAGCCCCATTGGCAGCCACACCTCGGCTGCTGAATCGTGGATGTCGAAGCCGCGCGGCATGATGCCCAGGACAAGCGTCTTTCGGCCTTCGAGGTCGATCTGCTTGCCAACGATCGACCGGTCCCCGGCGAACGAGCGCTGCCAGAGCTCGTACGACAGGACCGCAACCGGCTCGCTGTTCGGCAGGTCCTCCTGTTCGTTGAACACGCGTCCGCGGTACGCCGTCACGCCCAGTGCCTTGAAGAGCGTCCACGTTGCGTTGACCGCGTTGACGCGCTCGGGCGTGTCGCCCTCACTCAGGTTCACCGCGGTGGCGCGATACGCGCCGATCTCGTTGAAGGACTTCGCGCGCTCACGAAGCTCGAAGTACTCGGGCGGTGAGACCCAGAACTTGTCGAAGCCGAGCCCGGGGAACTGGCTCGTGATCATCAGGAGCTGGCCCGGCTGGGGGTAGCCGAGCGGCTTCAGAATGACGCCGTTGATGACGCTGAAGATCGCGCTGTTTGCTCCGATTCCCAGCGCAAGCGTGAGGATTGCCAGCAGGGCAAACCCTGGCGTGCGGGCCAGGCTGCGAATGGAGTATCGGAGATCCTGAAACGCGTCACGCATGGCCACCTCGGCTGAGAGCCCGATCGGGCGGCGAACGCCGCCGCCGATATAGGCTTTTGACAGCCGAGGCGGGAGGAATGGTTCCGTGGCTTGGTTACGGGTGCTCGACCGGTATGCCTGGTGTCGGCGTGTTGGGCGGAAGGTCAATGATTCTCACCGGCGGTTCTCCGCGCTGCGGCACCGGGTCGGGACGAGGGTCAGGCATGGGATCCGGGCGCGGATCGGGGTCGGGCCACGGGCTCGGGTCGGAATGGTGTACATGCATGGCGACTGTCCTCGGATCAGGGATAGTCCGTTCGTCGGAGGCTCCGGCGAGATCGTTCGGTGTCGCAAGCACCGGGCGCGGCGGACGGCGTGCGCCTGGGTTAGCCAGCAGTTATGCGGAATTCCGGCCGTGTATCCAATTGCCGTGAATAGTCTTGCGATCCACGTCACGGCGCTCGTGTGTTCGACCTTGTAGGTGTGCCGTGACGAACTCCGCATTCGGGCCGTCGGATGGTTAGATAAGGAAATCGCCTGGCCGTCCGGACGAAGTACCCGATGTATGGTCCGAATCGCAGGGTTGCGCACGGTGGCCGAGAGGGCCATACCTAATACCGCAATAATTTGCCGTCGTTAACCTCTTGATCATTTTCGACGGCGCTGCGGGTGGTGCAGACTCTGGTCGTGCATCACTCGCATTTTATCCGGTCGTTGCCTGACGCGGGTGGTTGAATTTGGCACTCACCCTCTATGAAAAAGTCAGTCTCAACTTCGGCTCCGGCGTCGTTGCCGTCGCGCTGATTGGGACGCTGTCGTATGTGAGCCTCGCCAAGCTCGCCGTGGCAACGCGCGCGGCGGGCGATACCGAGGCCGTGCTGGAGCAAGTCGACATGCTCCGCACCAGTGTGGCGAACGCCGAAACCGCCCAGCGCGACTATTTGTTAGGCGGCGATCCGGAGGATCACCTCCGGCTCGTGCGCGCGAGTGCGAGCGCCGATCGTGACATCGAGCGCCTGCGGACGCTGTTGGGTGCCGCATCGGACGCGGGGCGCCGCGTGGATTCGCTGGCGCCGCTGGTCGTCGCGCATCTGGCGGACCTCGACCGCATCGCCGAGCTGCGAGCCCGCACGAACATCGATTCGGCCGCCGCCGCGATGCGCGACGAGGACGTCCTGCGGCCGCACGATCGGCTCGATGTGCTGTTGACCGAGCTTCGCGATGACCAGCGCCTCCTCTTCGCGGCGCGGTCGCGCGACCAGGCGGCGAGGGCGAGCGATGCCGGCATCCTGCTCGCGATCGGACTGCTCGTCTCGTTCATCGCCGCTGTGCTGGCGCTGTCGAACATTCGCCGCTATCTCGCGCATCGCCGCAAACTCGAGCTGCAGCGCGCGGCTGTGCTCGAGCGGGAGCAGGCCGCACGCAATGCTGCCGAGGAAGCGAACCGCGCGAAGACCGATTTCCTGCGCATGATGAGCCACGAGCTGCGGACCCCGCTCACGGCCATCCAGGGCTACCTCGAGCTGCTGGAGATGGGGATCTACGGCGGGCTCACCGGAGAGCAGATCTCGGTGCTGCGCCGCATCGAGTCCAACGAGCGCCATCTCCTCGCGATCATCAACGACCTGCTCGACTTCGCGCGGGTCGATGCGCGGCGTGTCGAGCTGCGCATCACGCCGCTCGCGGTGCGGGACATCCGTCTCGCGGTCGATCCGGTCTGCCGTCCGCAGATCGATTCGAAGCAGCTGAGCTACAACTGGCGCGTCGCCGACGACACCATCGTCGTGCGCGCGGATCGCGAAAAGGTGCGCCAGATCGTCGTGAACCTGGTGTCCAACGCGTGCAAGTTCACGCCGCGGGGCGGCTCGATCTCCGTGGACTGTGTGTGCAGCGACAACGCGGTCGAGCTGCGGGTGAACGATACCGGGCCGGGCATTCCGGCGCCGAAGCTCGAAGCGGTCTTCGAGCCGTTTGTCCAGCTCGACAACGGCCTAACGCGAGCGACGGCTGGTACTGGCCTGGGCCTCGCGATCAGCCGAGAGCTCGCGCGCGCGATGGGCGGCGATCTCACGGTGACGAGCACGCTGGGTCAGGGATCGACGTTTAATCTGACGCTACCGCGCGGCGACGTCGAATCGCCCCTCCTGCCGGAGACGGTGGGGGCATCGTTGTGGGGGGCCGCCTAAGGGAGACGGGAAGCGGGAGACGGGAGACGGAAACCCTCGGGAAGCTCATCTCGCAGTGAGAGGCATCCCCGAGGGTTTTCCGTCTCCCGTCTCCCGCTTCCCGTCTCCCGTCAATGCCGTCGCACAACGACAGCACGGGCGTAAGTTACCGGGCGCGTGGCATTGCGTCGCGCGTCGCACGGCATCGAAGGAGCGGCAGGAGCCAATGGGGAACTCGGTATTCGCGATGGAGGGGAGCGCTGACGTCAGAGTGGACGACGCCGCGACCACCGCTTCTGCGCGCTCCCTGGCCGATCGAATCACGCTGGCGACCGTGATCGTCGGCGCGATCGCTGTCGTGCTGCTCGCGCTCCCGTACAAGGCGTTCGACCTGGATCGCTTCTTCGTGCCGAAGGAGCTCGTGCTGCACGCGACGGCGGCGATTGCGGGACTCATCGTGCTGGCGCGACGGCCGCGACCGTCGGTGTCGCGCGTGGACACGTTCCTCGTCGCCTTCGTGGGGCTTAGCGTCATCTCGGCGCTGTTCGCCGAGAATTGGTGGCTTGCCACACGAGCGCTGGCGATCACGGCCAGCGGCGTCACCGTGTTCTGGGTCGCGCGCGCGCTGGCCGCAGCGGGCTACGAGCGAGCGCTCGTTTCGGGGCTGGCAAGTGCGGTCGTCGCTGGTGCGGTCACCGCGTTGCTCCAGGCGTACGGCGTGGAGCCCGAGTACGTGAGCCTGAGCCGCGCTCCGGGCGGCACGTTCGGCAATCGCAACTTCATGGCGCACCTCTCGGCCATCGGGACGCCGATCATCCTGTTGTGCGCCATCGAGGCACGCCGCGCATGGGGGTTCTGGATCGGGACGACCGGGATGGCACTCGTCGCCGCGGCACTGGTGTTGTCACGATCTCGCGCGGCCTGGCTTGCGCTCATCGTCGGCGGCGCGCTCATGCTGCTCCTCGGCTGGCGCATGCGTGATGCGTGGACCGACGTGGTGCGCCGTCGGCGCCTCAGGGTGATTGCGGGTGCGTCGGCCGTGACGGTAGTCGCCGCGCTGCTGCTCCCGAACGCACTCGAGTGGAAGAGCAACTCACCGTATCTCGACTCGGTGCGCGGCGTCGTCAACTATAAGGAAGGCAGCGGCGCCGGACGTCTCGTGCAGTATCGCAACTCGCTGCGGATGGCGGGCGCGAATCCGGTCCTCGGGGTCGGACCGGGCAATTGGGCGGTCGAATATCCGAAGTTCGCGTCACGCAACGATCCCTCGCTCAACGACGAGGGCATGACATCGAATCCGTGGCCGAGCAGCGATTGGGTCGCGCTGGTGGCGGAGCGTGGATTCGTGGCGATGGCGACGTTCGCGCTGGCGCTGTTCGGACTTCTCGTTGGCGCGTGGATGCGAGCGCGCGCGGCGTCGACGTCGCACGAGCGTCTCGGCGCGGTGGCGCTGGCGGCGACCGTGGTCATCGCGGTGATCGTCGGTGCCTTCGACGCGGTGCTGTTGATCGCGATCCCGAGTCTCTTTCTATGGTCGATCGTCGGTGCGTTGTCGCCGCCGGGTAAGGCGAGGGGGACGATGCCGTCGCACGTCCGCGGGCCGGTCGTCGGCGCGGCGGTCGTGTGCGCGGTGCTGGTGGTGCTGCGCGCGAGTGGTCAGATCGCGGCGATGTCCGTATACACAGCCGCCACGACGACGACGCAGGCGACCCGCGCGGCGCTGTTCGATCCGGGCAGCTACCGCATCGCCATCCGGCTGGCGGAGTCGTACGCCGCGCGTGGCGACTGCGCGCAGGTGCGACAGTACGCCGGCGCGGCCCGTGAGCTGTTCCCGAACGCGCCGCAGCCGAAACGGCTGCTGCGGCGGTGTGCGCGTTAGGGCCGTCGCACCATCCGTCACTCCGAGCGGCGGCCCGCCGGCCAGGCGTCGTCATTCCGAGCGGAGGGCCGCAGGCCGGGCGTCGTCATTCCGAGCGGAGGCCCGCAGGCTGGGTGTCGTCATTCCGAGCGGAGCCGCGCAAGCGGCGGAGGCGAGGAATCGCCGTCGTCCCGACTGAGGGGGGGTGTCCCTCTACCGGGAGGATGGCGATTCCTCGCCTCCGCCGCTTGCGCGGCTCCGCTCGGAATGACAGTCGCCGTTTCCCCGCTACTCGCTACCCCCTACCCGCTTCCCGTCTCCCGTCTCCCGTCTCCCCTGCGGCCTCCGCTACTTCCCGACGCTCGCTTTCTCGAGCTGCCTGAGCTCCCGCCTGACGGCGTCCACCTGCGGCCGCAACGCCGGCTCCGGATCGACCCGGAGCGCGAGGAAGTGCCTGTACGCGCGAATGGCCTCTTCACGCTCTCCGGCCAGCGCGGCCAGGCGGCCCTGTTCGCGGAGCTGTGTCGCCAGGTAGGGGTTGTTCTGCGTCCACGCGTCCGACCTGCGCCGGGCCGCGGCAAGCGCTCCGCGCACGTCGCCCAGCTTCTCGAGCAGACGAGCCGCAACGAGGTTCGTGAACGACGCGCGACCCACGTTCGTGGCGGAGTAGTCGAGCGCGCGCAGCATCGAGTCCAGCCGCACCGCATACGTCCGAAGATTCGGGCTCCGCGTGACATCCGCGTGCATCGCTTCGATCGCCGCGATCTCGACCTCGGCGTCCGCTCGCGGCGCGCCGGTGAGCTGGCGGGCGATGCTACGTAGTCGCTCGAGACTTCGGCGCGTTTCGGACGTGTCGCCGCGCGACAGCCGCCACGGCTCGAGTACGCGCGTCGCCGCGCGCTGAATCCCACGCCGAGCGGAGTCCGGCGCGATTGGACCCGTCTCGAAAACGCGCAGCGCACGCGCCGCCCCGATCGCCGCGACCGTGTCGCCATCGGCGATCAGCGCATCACGGATCGCGAGCACGGGAATGTTGACGTCGCCCGCACTGTCCGCCGACGTTGCGAGACGCTTGAGCGCTGCAGACGGACGACCTGCCACGAGATAAAAGTCGTGCGCCATCCGCGCGAGGCTGCGGCGTTGCGGGTCGGTCGTCGCCTTCGCGAACGCGGTGTCGAGCGCCCGCGCGACGTCGGACGTGCCAACGCCATTGTAGAACGCGAGCTGGTCCATGCCATACACGTACTGCGACAGGTCGATCGAATCGGCGAGGGCGGTGGCCTTCGTCGAATCGCCTCGCGTCCACGCCTCCTGCCAGCGGTGCAGCACGAGCCAGAAACTCGACGTGTCGGCGGCCAGTCGCAGCCGCTCGAAGCGTCGCGCGGCGGCGGTGTCGCCGAGCGTGAGCGCGAGCGGCAGGCCGTGGAGGTAGCCCACGACGTACGTCGAATCGATCTCCGACGCCCGCTGGAACGCCTCGAACGCCCGCTCCTCCGGGTTCGGGACGTTCAGGACCCATCCGTAGTGAAAGACGTGGTCGCCTAACAAATACCAGGCATCGGCGCGGTCGGGCGCGATCGCGAGATAGCGCTCGCGCGCGGCCAGCAGCTCCTGCGTGCTCGCGGGCGTGGGATAGCGCGGGCCGGCAGTCGCGACGAGCAGCGCCTGGTCACGCTGACTCAGGCGCGACCGTTCGCGCCAGGCGATCTCGAGTCCGCGCTGCTGCAGCGTCGGATCGCCGTACCAGGACGAAGCCATGCGCAGGCCGAGCGCCGCGAGCGCGAACGTGGAGTCGGCATCGAGCGCGCGCTCGAAGTCCTTCGCCGCCCCCATGACATCGACGCGACGCATCTTCGCCTGGCCATCCAGATACGCACGTAAGGCCGGCAACGACGTGCTTGTTAGGCTTGTGGAACGACTCGCGCCTTCGGCGGACGTCTCTGCGAGCAGCCGCGCGGCGAGTCGGTCCACGAGCCAGGCGAGACTGTCCGGCGGACCTTCCACGCTGAGCTTCACGAGCGAGTCGCCGCGCGCGGCGCCGAGCAGCGATGCAGTCAGAACGATCCGGTTCGGTGTGCCGACGACGTCACCGAGCAGCAGCCTGCCGGCGCCCAGCTGGCGCGCGAGCGCGAGCGCGCTTTCTGGCGGAATGTCCGCCGATTCGGAACCGCCTTCGCGGTGCCATGCAGCGAGCAGTTGGCGAGGATCGGTCGCGCGCATGCCCCCTTCGCCGGTGAGCTTCGCCGCGAGCAGGTCGAGCATGCCTTCGCGAAGGTAGTGCAGCGCGGGGTCCGCGCTCGCGACGCGAAACGGCACGACCGCGACCATATTCTGGTCGGGAGCAGGCGGCCGAACGCGAAACCGCTCCCACAACATCCAGCCACCGGCAGCGATGGCGACGACGACCATCGCAGCGAGAATAGCGACAGTGCGACGACGTGCGCGCGGGGTCGCGGCCGCAGGTGCGCTCCAGTCGCTGGAGAGATCGATTCGCTCCAGTGCCCGCACCAGGTCGTCCGCGGTCTGCGGCCGGTCGCCCGGATTCTTGGCGAGACAGTTCATCACGACGGCTGCCAGCGCCGGCGGGACGTTGGGAACGCGTGCCTCGAGTGGCGCCGGCTGCTCGGTCAGATGCGCGGAGAGCACCGCATGCGGCGGTCTGCCGGCGAACGGCGGCTCCCCCGTGAGCAGCTCATACGCCATCGCACCGAACGAGTAGATGTCGATGCGATGGTCCGCGTTCGGGTCGGCGGCAACCTGCTCGGGCGCCATGTAGGCCGGCGTGCCCAGCGAGTTGCCGACGCGCGTCAGGTTCTCGCCGCCGAACGTCCGGGACGACGAGAGCGCCTTGGCGATTCCGAAGTCGGTGACGGCAGCGGCACCACCCGCGATCAGCACGTTGTCCGGCTTGATGTCCCGATGCACGACGCCGTGCTCGTGCGCATACGCCAGCGCCCGGGCGACGTCCCGCAGCACGGCGACGGCGTCGTGCACCGGGATCGGCTTCCCGCCATCCAGCCGGCGGCGGAGCGACTCGCCGGCAACGTACGGCATCGTGAAGTAGGGAAGCCCGTCCGTTTCGCCCGCCGCGAGCACAGGAACGATATGCGGATGCTGAAGCTGCGCCGCGACGAGGATCTCGCGATGGAAGCGCTCGCTGTTGACGCCGGCGGCGAGGTCGGGAGAGAGAACCTTGACGACGACGTCGCGCGCAAGGCGGGTGTCATGCGCGACGAACACGCGCGACATTCCGCCACCCGAAAGCTCGCGCTCGATCCGGTAGCTCTGGCCGAGACTGGCCTGGAGGCGGTCTCTGAGCTCGGTCATCCCCGTCGTTGGTGCATCCCGAGCGGAATGTATTGGCGGCACACAGCAGGAACCAGCGCGCCTCGGGGTTCACCGCTCCCTGCGTCTGCTCTCCGCCGCGGTCGGTTCCTCGCGGCGATCGAAGCTCAGGGTCTCCGCCGCTCGGCGTCCTCGATCATGGATCGCGTTCGCGCATCGAGCGCCGACGCGGCCGACCGTCCGCCGATCAGGTCTCGCTCGACATTCTGACGAAACGAGAGCAGCGAGCCGTCGGACACGTTCCGCGCGACGAGCTCGTTCACGGATGCCGCGGCCAGCGTCGGCGGGACGCCGCGTGTCGCGAGGTCGGCCAGCACCACGAGGGCGACGGTGAGCGGATGACGGTCCGTCCCCCGCCCGCGTGCATCGCTGAGACGCGACAGCTCAGCCGGCCGGATCCCCGCGCGCAGCGCGTTCGCCCCCGCCGTGATCTCTTCCGCGCCAACACTGTCGCCTAACGCCGAGCGGGCGTCGGCCAGATCGTGGCGGAGTCGCTGGACGGCGGCGATGACCCGGCCTTCGTCCGCGGAGCGGAACACGCCCTCGCGCACCTTCGAGTACAATGGGTCGACGGGCAGCCCGGCCACCCGGGCCGAGTCGATGAGGCCCAAGAGCGTTGCGCGCGTGGGTGCGGACAGCGGCGCGGGCAGCGTCCGATCCGGCGGCGCCTGCGCGGCGGCGCGCGACGTGGCGAATGCCAGAGTCACGACGACGATACTCGCGCGGAACCGCCGAGCGATCACGACGCCCTCCCGCCCACGAGGACCACGGAGTTTGCCGAGCCGAAGTCGTCGTCGGCCGCTCGGGGCGCGGTCGGATCCGCTTTCACGTCGCCGTCGACGACGAACGCGTATACGTGGCGGCCGGGCGGCAGGCGCAACGACACGATCCACTTCCCGGTCGACGAATCACGCTGGAGTGGCGTGGCGACCGGATTCCACTCGTTGAAGCTCCCGACCAGCGTCACACGCGACGCGGTTGGCGCCGAGAGCTCGAACCGTACGACTTCCCGATCTGCCGGCGCGTTCGACGCGAGCGTCGTACCCGGACGTGGCGTCTTACCGGTGACGGTGGAGCTGTCGGCCAATGTGCGTGCGTGCCACGACAGGGCAGTGAGGGTCGCCCCGACGCCCAGCGCGATGAACACGACCGCGGCGGCGATCCCGGCCAGCGGATGCAGAACTATCACGCACTCGCGCCGCCGTGATGCTGCCACCGCAGTCTCCACGGATGCGGTCGGAATCATCGGAAGCTCATCGTTCCGATCGTCGAAGTCGTCGCCCGCGACCGGCCGGCGGGCGCGCGCAACGTCCTCGAGGAGGCGCGTACGCCACGCGGCTCGCACCGGGACCTCCTGCCTCAACTCGTCGCCGATCTCGTCGAGCCAGCGCGGGCTGTCAGGTTCCGACATCGCTCACCTCCCGCAGCAGCCACTGCATCCGGTCGCACGCACGCTTCACGCGCATCTTCAACGCCGACACACCGACGCCGGTGGCTTCCGCCATTTCATCGTAGCTCAACAGCTCCACGTGCTTCAACAGGAACGCTTCGCGTTGATCGGGGTCGAGCGCGTCGATGGCGCGTCGGAGCTCCGCGCGCAGCTCCGTGGATTCCGCCGCCGGTTGTACACTTGCGGACGCGACCGCGTTGTCGTCAACGAGGAACATACGCTGGCGCCGTTGCCGTCGAACTGCCGCGGTGCGGCATCGATTCACGAGGATCTGAAACAGCCAGGTTCGGAAGGCCTGCCGCTCTTCGTACCGCGCCAGCGACCGATACGCCCGGAGAAAGCTGTCCTGCAAGGCATCCTCGGCGTCTTCGCGATTGCCGAGCATTCGCATCGCGAAGCGTGTGCAAGCCGCGGCGTGCCGGTCCACGAGCATCGTGAACGCGGCCGTGTCGCCATCGAGCACCCGGCGCACGAGCGTGGCATCCGTCATTGGTACCGAGTGGAACCCCGGCACTGGGGCTAGCGTCACGGTGCTCTAAACCGCGCTGGTTACTGTTAACTGGAACTGGTTGCTGCAGGGTGACACCCTCGAGAAGCCAGAAGCGTCCCGAGGCAGTTCACGCCGCAGCAACCAGTTCCAGCTAACAGTAACCACCGCTGTTCCAGGTCGTTACTTGACGACGATGACCCCGACCGTCCCCTGGAACTCGTCGGTGACGGAGCTGACGCCCGGGGGCGGCGCCCAGGCGTCGCCGTCTACCCGGATGGCGACGCGGTGGAGGCCCGGCGGAATCAGCAGCGTGGCTTCCCAGCGGTCGTTCGTGGCGCGAGCGAGTGCGATCGGCTTCCAGTTCGTGAAGTCTCCGCTGAGCTCGACCGTTCGCGCGTTCGGGACACGAACGCGCAGCGTGCGCTGGCCCCGTTCGCCGTCCGCGATCTCGAATGCGGCCGCCACCGGGCGCACGCTCGCCGGTAATCGCGGCCTTATGAGCGCTCGCGGTGCCACGCGGAACCCGAGCTCGACGAAGCGTGCGCGTGCGATGCCGTAGGAGGCGCTCGCCGGATGTACCCCGCTCGCGGCGATCAGCGCGATGTCGGGCGCGAGCGCCAGCGAGCCCTGCACCTGGCCCCACGTTTCGTTAGGCAGGCTGTTCGTGAACAGCCGCGTGCCGATCACGCCGCGGAACGCCAGGCGGCCCACGCCCCAGTGGAGCGACACCTCGGCGTCGTTCCAGCCGCGAGGCGTGCCCGCGTTCCCCGAATCGGTCACCGTGATGGTGTCGATGGTCCGGGCAAAGACGCCCGTGTCAGGTGCGCCCGCAGGCTTCGTGTACGGGTGGTACTCGGTACGGCTCGTGGCTCCCCGCGCGCCTTCACGTGATGCGAATGACGATAGCGACGCCGTCAGCATCGTGTTTCCGAACTGACGCCACGTGCCCGCGGACGCGCGCGGTACCGCGGAGAGCGGGGTCGACCTGTTGTCGCGCGAGAGCTCTCGGCCGAACCATGCGCCCGTCGCTCCGCGGCGATATGACAGACGTGCGTCGGCGCCGAGCTTCGACACCGGGAACGTCTCGTTCAACATCGATCGATCGGCGAATCCGGCGACCGAGAGCTGAAGCCCCGACCGTGTCGGCGAGAAGTACGTCGCCGCGAGGCTGCCGAACCCGTCGAGACGCTGCCCAGTGCCGCCCAGGGCCGTCCAGCGTCCGTCGATCGAAACGCGCGGATGGTCGAACCGCACGGTCGGCGACAGCGCGAACTGTCTCTCCCAGTCGCTCGTGCCCGAGCGAGCGCTCCGCGATGAGAGGTCGACGGCCGACCAGAACTGCGCAGATGCCTCACGCGGCATCATCAGCGGCGCAGCGAGGCAGGCGACGAGCCCGACGGTGCGGGACGACAACCTTCGCGTTGCGTAGGACATGCGGCGCTCTCCGACGATGCGTACGACGGCTTCGACAGCGGCAACGAGCAGCGACGACACCCGATGACGACGTCCGATGACTTCACCTCGGTCTTCCTCCGGTCTCACTTTGACTGCCCAACCCTGACGACGCAATCCCCGGTCACGCGTCGTCGGAGGATTCTGGGACGAGTCGTTTCTGGAGTGCACGAGCCCTGCGACGTGCGCGTGGGGCGAGGGGTATTACAGAAACGCACTGTATCACCGAGCCCAGGACATGCGTCCGGCTCGCGCGCGGCTTCCGAATCCGCTGCCGACGAGGGACCATGCGCCGCACGACGGTTGCCACCGGCGCCGATGTGCCTAACGTGGCAGTCACCGCGCGCGTGCAGACCACCGTCGCGAACCTCACGCTGACGCAGGGCGAGCCGATCCATATGCGGCTCAGCGTGTCGCGCCCGTTCATCGCGGTGTCGGAGCCGGAGCGCGAAGCAGTGACGATGACGCGAGCGTGATGCGCATCACATGATGCTCACGCTCGTGCCTGGCTACGCGCGCGCTTCGTCGCACCGCGGTGAACGAACTCACGGCTCTGGGGTCCTGATGGTGCAGTTGGTGCAACCGGGGCAGCGGTAATTCAGACCTGGAGCTGGAGTTCGATGAAGGCACACACACCTGTTCGATGGGCCATCGCCGCGGCCGCGATGGCGCTTGGAGTGGCGACGCCCGCGGCGGCGCAGAAGGCTGGGATCGGCTTTGGCGGCTCGATCGGGGCGAACGTTCCGAACGGCAA
>Ga0207674_10005023_pt1 | contig 15801 bp, 13 predicted proteins | sample KBSCornC72_FD_184303 | JGI IMG/M metagenome (GOLD analysis project Ga0207674, IMG submission 184303) | Corn rhizosphere microbial communities from Kellogg Biological Station, Michigan, USA - KBS Corn C7-2 (SPAdes) (version 2) | ecosystem: Host-associated > Plants > Roots > Rhizosphere > Soil ... | reverse complement strand
AGGGTCGCACCGGGGACGAGCCGGACGTCGACGATCGTCGTCGGCACGTGGCCGTGGCTGCGCTCCGGAGCGCGCGCGCCGCTCGAGCTCCCGCTGTAGACGCGTACCTCGGCGCCGGTTGCATGGCGCACGGGGGCCAGCTCACGCGAAACGGTCTCGAGGTGCGGCTCGCTCCAGCGCTCGCCGGCGGGGATGGTCATCCAGAGCTGGAGGATGCGGGTGTGGCCCTCGGGCATGGCGTGCTCGTTGTGGATGACGCCGCGGCCGGCGAGCATCCACTGGAGATCGCCGGCGCGGAGCACGCCTTCATCCTGATCGTGCACGGCACCCTCGACGACGAAGGTGGCGATCTCGAAGCCGGCGTGCGGATGCTCGGCGCCGATCGGGGTGCCCGGCGGCATGTCGACGCGGTCGTCCATGAGGAGGATGAACGGATCCTGCTCGACGAACTGCGCGGGATCGACGACGGGGACCGCGGTGTGACCCGGTCCGGCGAAGCCGGGCGCGGGAGGCGGCGTGGTGACGGTACGCGCGATGGTGCGCTGGATGGGCGTCATGAGCTGATCCTCAGGCAGCATTACCGGATTGGACGGGCTTCCGGCGGACGAGGAGATTCGCGAAGCCACCGACGACGCCGACGGCGAGCGCGGCGCCGATGAGCCTGGGCGTCCACAACGCGCCGAGTCCGAGGAGCGCGTCGAGGGAGTAGATCCCGGGGCCCGCGAGGGCGATGCCAACCGCACCGGCGGCGTAGAGCAGGGGGAGCTCGATGCCGTTGGAGGTGGCGAAGAGTCCGTTCGCCCAGTGCACGCTGCCCGCCGCGACGATCATGACGGAGAGCATGAGCGCGGGTCCGACGGGGCCGAGGAATCCGAGGGCGACGAGGAGCCCGCTGGCCAGCTCGCCGGCGGAGGCGGCAGCGGCGAAGAGCCGGCCGGGGGCGAAGCCGAGCTGGACGAAGAACTCCCCGGTAGCGTTCAGGCCGTAACCGCCGAACCAGCCGAAGAGCTTCTGGGCGCCGTGCGCCGCCATGATGAGTCCGAGGACCAGTCGGCCGATGAGGAGTCCGGTGCCGACCATGCGCGGGTCGAGGGTGTAGGTCGCGTCCATTGGATTCTTCCTCTCCAGAGTCCTGAGCGGCGATCCCGGTCGACTGGTCGGCCGAGTGCCGAATCGCGCCTTGGTACCTGATGCCGCTCAGGTTACGTTTCGTAACTAGAGTCAACGTACATGGGCCGGTCGGCGGCGAGAAGAACGCACGCGAACGTGCCTCAGTGACACGGGAGTAACCATGGCGACGAAGGACGCGGGGGCGCCCACGAGACGCGCGAGCGCGAAGGCGGAGGCGATCGCCCCGCCGGCCGAGATGGAGCACACGCCGGCGAACTGCCGCGCACGGGAGATGCTCGTACGCGTGGCGGACAAGTGGTCGATGTACGTGATCCACGTGCTCGCCGACGCGGGGCCGCTGCGGTTCAACGAGATCCGGCGGCGCGTGGACGGGGTGAGTCAGCGCATGCTCACGGTGACGCTGCGCGGGCTGGAGCGCGATGGTCTGGTGCGTCGCGCGATGTACCCCGAGGTGCCGCCGCGCGTGGAGTACGCGCTCACGCCGCTGGGTGGGACACTGCGCGACATCGTGCGCGAGCTGATCGACTGGTCGGGGCGACATCTCGCGGAAGTGGACCGCGCGCGGGCGCGTTACGACGAGCGCGCGCAGCAACCGAACTGGGCGACGATCGAGGAGAGCGCGTAGCCCAGCCTTCACAGCCGCGGTGCCTCGACGTAGTCTTGCGTCGCCCTTTCGCAGGACCGCGCGAGGCTCGGCGGCGACGCAGCCGCTGCACGTCGGGTGAATGCCTCCCGCACGCACGAGAGAATCGGCAAGGCCGTTCCTCGTGATTCCTCATTCATCGACGTGACTCAATGAGACGCATCAGCGCCGCGCGCCATCGCGCGCGACTGCTCGCCCTCGTCACTTTCGCGAGCGCCTGGGTGTCGGGCTGCGGGAGTGACTCGCCGAGCCAGCCCTCCTCCCTCGCCGGCACCTATGTGGCGACCGTGTTCCGCGTGACGCCAACCGGTGAATCGACGATCGACGTGCTGGCGGCGGGCGGCAGCCTGTCGGTCACGATCGCCTCGGACAACACGGCCAGCGGGTCGCTCTCGATTCCGGCGAGCGTCGCCGGGACGCCATTCACGGCCAGCATGGCGGGCACCGTGGTCCAGTCCGGCTCGACGGTGCAGTTCCAGCAGACGGCCGACACGTTCGTGCGCGATCTCACCTTCACCATCGTCGGGAACACGCTGCAGGCGACGAGTCAGGTGGCGGGGGCCGGGTCGTTCACGATCACGCTGACGCGACAATGATGACAACCATCCGGCGCGAGCCGGTGTCATAGTCCGCAACACGGCAGCACGTCACCAGAAACCGGGTTCCCGGAGCGCCGGCGCATTTGCCTTCGCTTCGCCGCCGCTCTAGCGTATCCCCTCCCGCTAGCCTCGGACTCGTGGGCCGAGCCTCATGGATTACGTCCGCCTGCTGAAGCAGCACTGGCGTCCTGCCGTCGCCGCGTCGCTCCTGATCCTCGCGACCGTGGCGTGGTATGCGTGGCCTTCCTCCAATGGCGCCGCCGAAGCGCAGCTCGTCGCGCCGGTGAAGTCCGGCGAGTTCAAAGTGGTGGTGACGACCACCGGCGAGCTTCGCGCGCGGAAGTTCGTGCAAGTGACCGGACCCTCCGGCGCGCAGTCGGTGCAGGTCTACCAGACGAAGATCTCCTCCCTCGTTCCGGAAGGGACGGTCGTGAAGGAGGGCGACGTGATCGCGGAGCTCGACCGGCAGCCGGTCGCGGCGAAGGTGGCCGACGTCACCCTCAGCCTCCAGAAGGCGCAGGCCGATTTCACGACGGCGCAGCTGGACAGCGCGCTGAACCTCGCACAGGCCCGCGAGGACGTCCGCACGGCGGAGTTCGCGCTGGAGGAGAAGAAGCTCGCGCGCGAGCAGGCGAAGTACGAGGCGCCGACGATCAAGCGCCAGGCGGAGATCGATCTCGAGAAGGCGCAGCGCGCGCTCGAGCAGTCGAAGCGCAACCTGACGACGAAGACGAAGCAGGCCGTGGCCAAGATGTCGTCGGTCGGCGCGGACCTGGGACGCCAGCAGAACAACCTGAAGAATCTCGAGCAGGTGCGCGATCAGTTCTCGGTGCGTGCGCCCGCGCCGGGGATGGTGATCTACGTCCGCGAGTGGAACGGGAAGAAGAAGGGAGTCGGCTCATCGTGGCAGCCGTGGGATCCGTCGGTCGCGACGCTCCCCGACCTCACGCAGATGGAATCGGAGACGTACGTCAACGAGGTCGACGTGCGGAAGCTCGCGCTCGGGCAGAAGGTGCAGATCTCCCTCGACGCCGATCCGACGAAGAAGCTGAGCGGCACGGTGACGCACATCGCGAACGTCGGCGAGCAGCGCCCGAACCAGGACTCGAAGGTGTTCGAGGTGAAGATCGACGTCGCGACGCGGGACACGACGCTGCGTCCCGGGATGACGACGGCGAACGCGATCGAGATCGCGTCGCTGCCGCGCGTCCTGTCGGTGCCGCTCGAGGCGGTCGTGAGCGACGGCGGCTTCTCCTACGTCTTCAAGAAGGATGGACGCAGCGTCGTGCGGCAGATGGTGGAGACCGGGGCGATGAACGACAACGAGATCGTCGTGCGGCGCGGTGTCTCCGCCGGCGATCGCGTGCTCCTCGCGCCACCGGCCGACCATGCCGGCGTTCAGACGGTCGTGATCCCGGGACTCCAGCCGGTCACCGCGCCCGTGGCCGGCGGGGACACGGCGAAGAGCAGCAAGGCGCCGACGCCGGCGCCGCAGCCGGCCGCTGGTCCGGCGGCCGCCCCTGCGTCTGCCGCGGTCGCGTCGAAGCACTGAGTCATGACGGCGATCCCGGTCGAAGTGGTCGCGCCCATCCGGGCGCGCCTTCGCGCGCTGATGGCGCACATCGTCTTCAGCAGCGGGATCGCGGCCGAGGCGGTCGCGCACAACAAGCTGCGCGCGAGCCTGACGTCGCTCGGCATCCTGTTCGGGGTGGCGTCGGTGATCGCGATGCTCGCGATCGGCAACGGCGCCGAGCAGGAGATCCTCGCGCAGATGAAGCTGCTGGGGGCGAACAACATCGTCGTCACCCCGATCGTGGAGCAGCAGGAAGGGAAGGTCGAGAAGGACGACGGGAGGAAGCAGACCAAGAAGTTCTCGCCCGGCCTCTCGGCGCTCGATGCACACGCGATCCGCAGCGCGATCCCCGCCGTCGGCGCGACGAGCAGCGAGGTCGTCGTCAACAGCGTGATCACGCGCGAGGGGCATCATCGGTCGGGCAAGGTCGTCGGCGTCGACTCGAGCTACTTCGAGGTGATGAACCTCAAGGTCGCCGAAGGGGCGGGCTTCGCGCCGTACCACTTCGCGCACGCCATCCCCGTCGCGGTGATCGGGCCAGGGGTGAAGTCGCGGTTCTTCACGACGGAGAATCCGATCGGGCACACGATCAAGCTCGGGAGCCAGTGGCTCACCGTCGTGGGCGTGCTCGGCGACCGGAAGGTCTCGACCGAATCGGCGAAGCGGCTGGGCATCCGCGACGTCGAGATGGACGTCTACGTGCCGCTGTCGACGATGCTGCTGCGGTTCCGGAACCGGAGCGAGGTGACGCAGAGCGACATCGAGGTCGCCTCGAAGCAGGACAACTCCGTCGACTCCACGGAGACGGAAGACCAGCGACTGGAGAAGAAGAACTACCACCAGCTCGACAAGGTCATCGTCCAGGTGACGCGCTCGAGCGACGTGACGGCGGTGGCGGAGGTCGTGCGGCGGATGCTGCAGCGCCGGCACAACGACGTCACCGACTTCGAGATCAGCGTACCGGAGCTGCTCCTCAAGCAGGAGCAGCGGACGAAGACGATCTTCAACATCGTGCTCGGCGCGATCGCGTCGATCTCGCTCGTCGTCGGCGGGATCGGGATCATGAACATCATGCTCGCGTCGATCCTGGAGCGGATCAAGGAGATCGGCGTGCGGCGCGCGATGGGGGCGACGCAGGGAGAGATCCAGGCGCAGTTCCTCACCGAGGCGGTGATGATCAGCGTCGCCGGCGGCGTTGCGGGGATCATCCTGGGGATCGTCTTCGCCGCCGGCATCGAGCGGCTGGCGCACATCAGCACCATCGTCTCCGCGCTGTCCGTCGTGGTGGCGTTCGGCGTGTCGGTCGCGGTCGGCCTCGTGTTCGGCTTCGTGCCGGCGACGAACGCGGCGAAGCAGGACCCGATCGTCTGTCTGCGCTACGAGTGAAGTCCACCGCGCTGTCCGCGCGTCTCCCGGAAGGATCCCCATGCGAGTCGTCGCCCTCTTCCTGCTGTGCTGCTGTCCGCTCGCGGCGCAGGCGCAGGCTCATTCGCCGATCACGCTCACGCTGCAGGACGCCATCGCGCGCGCGCGCCAGCAGGGGCCGGCGGCGCAGGCGGCGCGCAGCGCACGCGACGCCGCGCGGTGGCGGGACGACGCATTCAACGCGCGGCTGCTCCCGCAGCTCCGGCTGCAGGGCGACGCCGCGAACCTGAACCGGGCGATCAATCCGATCGACCTCCCCGACGGGTCGACGCAGTACATCAGCCAGGCGCACAACACGACGTCGCTCGGGCTCGGGTTCAGCCAGGAGCTGCCATTGACCGGCGGGCGGCTGACCGTGGGCACGCAGATCAGCCGGCTCGACGAGTTCGGCACGCGGAGCTCGCGGTTGTACCAGACGTCGCCGATCCTCGTGCAGCTCGAGCAGCAGCTGTTCCGTCCGCGCCAGATCGTGTGGGACAAGCGCACGCAGCATCTCGACGCACGCGTCGCGGAGCAGGCGTACCTCGAGGCGCGGGAGGACGTGGCGCGCGCCACGGCGGACGCGTTCTTCAATCTCTACGCGCAGGAAGTCGCGCTGCGCAACGCGTCGACCAACGTGGCGGTCAACGACACGCTGTACACGCTGAACAAGGGGCGCTTCGAGGTGGGCAAGATCGGCGAGAACGATCTGCTGAAGAGCGAGCTCGCGCTGCTTCGCGCCCGGGCCGCCGTGGAGGATGCGCGGGTCGCGCGGGCGCGGGCCGAAGCGGCGCTTCGCCGGCAGATCGCGCTGCCGGCGGGCGACTCGCTGACGATCGTGACGCCCGATTCGATCCCGGTGGTCGACGCCGACCCGGATCTCGCCGAGAAGGAAGCACTGCGGAACTCGAGCATCATCCAGCAGAACGAGCTGGACGACGTGCAGTCGCGCTACGACGTCGGCGTCGCCAAGGCGAACAGCCGGTTCAACGCGACCGTCTCGGCCAGTGCGGGGTTCAACCAGACCGCGTCGGCGTTCGGCGAGTCGTATCAGAGCCCGCTCGGCCGGCAGCAGCTCGCGGTGAACATCAACCTGCCGATGGCGCAGTGGGGGGCGGGCCGGGCGGGGGTCGAGGCCGCGAAGGCGGCGAACCAGCGCGTGACGACGACCAACAAGATCCGGCGCGACGCGCTCGCCGAGGATGCGCGCTTCTCCGCGCTGCAGCTCCAGCAGGCACAGCGAACGGTGGTGCTGGCGGCGAAGGCGGACACGGTGGCGGGGAAGCAGTTCGAGGTCGCGCGCAACCGCTACATCATCGGCAAGATCGCGAACGACGCGCTGTATCTGGCGCAGGGGGAGAAGGACAACGCGGTCGTCGCGTACGTCCAGGCGCTGCGCACCTACTGGATGTCGTACTACTACCTGCGGCGCGTCACGCTGTACGACTTCGTGGAGAAGCGCGAGCTGGTCGACGATCGATAGGCGCGCTACGGCAGCAGCCGGCCGCCTTTCATGCGGAGCACGATCCGCTTCGTGCTGGAGAAGTCATTGGAAGGATCGCCGGCCAGAGCGAGGAAGGACGCCTCGCAGCCGGCCGCGAGGCATCCGACGTTTCGCGTCGGGTAGATGGCGCGTGGCGTCGCCTCGCTCCACAGCCGTACCAGCTCGAGCGGCGTGAAGACGCCGAGCGTCGCGAGATATTCGGCCTCGAGAGCGGAATCGTCGCGGTAGGTGTCGCTGCCGAGCGCGAGTCGAACGCCGGCGGCGCGGAGCGCGCGCAGGTTGCGGGTCGCCAGCGCGTCGAACTGGCGGCGACGCGTACTGTCGGCGCCATGCGGATCGAAGCCGAGCGCGCCGCCGAGCGTGGTGACGACGACCACGCCGCGCGACGCGGCGAGCTTCGCGTCCGCTTCGGAGATCTCGTAGGGTGCGGGATCGGTCAGCTCGGTGCGCTCGTCGCCGCGGAAGCCGGGGACGTGGAGGATCTCGTCGACGCCGCCGACGAGGGCGTTGTGGAAGTCGCCGCGCGTGTCGACGTGTGCACCGACGCGGAGTCCGGCGGCGTGGGCGCGCTGCACGACGGCGGGGACGAGGGCGGGGTCGATACCACGCCAGTTGAAGTACGCGGAGTCGTTGCGGCGGCGCGCGAACTCCTCGGAGTGGACGAGGACGACCTTGATGAAGTCGGGCCGTTGGGCGAGGATGCGCGGCCACTTCCGCTCGAGATCGGGCAGGCTGTCGATGAGCCAGAAGAAGGCGCCATCCCCATCAGCAAGGGACATCCCACCGCGCGCGAGGTTGCGCTGGTAGAGCCCCATCGGATGGCCGCCGGTCGCGGTGAGGAGCCCGTTGGCGAAGGTGACGTCGATGGCGCCGGGCACGTTGACGCGGCCGGCGAGGGAGTCGCGTCCGCGTGGAAGGTTGCCGGGGTTCTGCACGTAGAAGACGCCGTCGTGCAGGTAGCGCGCGAGGAGGGAGTCGGTGCGGCGCGGCGTGGTGTAGTCGACGTTGTGGTTGTGCGCTTCGCCGAACGGGGGGACGATCCAGCGGCCGGCGAGGTCGATCACGGAGTCGACGCGCGCGGGGCGCTTTTGGGTGAAGCGTCCGTCGACGACGTAGCGGGTGCCGGGGTGGAAACCGTCGGCGCCGAGCCAGCGGGCGTCGCGTAGCTCGTACACGTGGTCGGGCGTCGCGGGGGCCGATCGGAGTCGGCATCCGGCGCCCAGGAGGGCGAGCGCGAACGGGACGCAGCGAATGGCGCGCGTGCGGCGTGCTGGCTGAAATTTCAGCATGGCGCCAAAGTCAAGCGCGGCGGCGCGATTGTCAATCGCCGCCACCGCGTGCCGCCGTGTTCGGGCTGTCGGCGCGCGGCCTCAGCGCGCGGCGGAGAGTGACGGCGCGAGCACCCCGCGAGCCGATCCGACGCGTGAGACGCGCCACCCTCGCGCGCGGGCGTGCGCCAGCAGACGCTCCAGATACAGCGGGTTGGCTGCCGCGGCGCTGTACAGCCACTCCAGTGAAGGAGCGTACGCGACGAGCACGCCGGGCGCATCGGGAAGATCGATCGACTCCAGACGCAGGGAATCGCCACCGACGCGAAGCCATTGCCCTTCCGTCACCGCCGTCACGCGAGCGTCGGGAATCGCGTAGCCGCCGAGGGAGGCCGCAACGAAGGGCTGCACTCCGTGGCCAACGTGCATCGGCACCTCGTGCCGTGCCATCCAGGCGGCGCCGCCCATGCCCTGGCCTGGCATCGTCACGAGTGCCTCCGCGATCCGGGCGCCGGAATCGTGCGCGGCAAGCCACGTCGCCGCACGCGCGGCGCTCGATGGCGCCTGCCCCGTCTCGAGCAACACCCATCGCGCGCCGATCTTCACGGCGCCCACCGGCGCGCCCGGCGTGTTGAACGACACGAAGCCACGCTCGACGACGCGAGCCGAGTCGAGCGCGATCTCGTGCATCGGCTTCGTCGACGTCGCGAGGTACGCGGCGCGCAGTGAATCGCTGACGACGAACGAATCCGGCGTCGCCGGTGGATTGAACGTCGCGGCGATCACGGTCATTCGCTTGTACGGGCGTCCCGCGCGGCGAACGTCCCACTGGAAGGGATAGACGATCCCATTGGGCTGCCTGCGCCATGCGCTGTACCAGAGCTCGACCTCCATGTCGCCGTAGGGGACCAGCCCGAAGTCGTTCGGCTCGGCGCTCCGAAAGCGCACGGCGCTGAGGAAGCCGGTGCTCCGACGGAGCAGGACGGTCCGGCGTCCGCCGTCGATGGTCGCGACGACACGCGCGTACGCGGCGCCGCCGATCGTCGTGTCGCCGATGAGGCGAAGGTCGCCCGCCTCGCGCGCGGCGAGGAGCAGTCGCTCCGGCGCGAGGGCGAAGAGTGACCGACGCTCGTCCACGTAGGCGATGTTGAGCGTCGTCCACGCACCGGGCGCCGCGACGGCGGGGGACGCGACCCCGCCCGGGCCGCCGAGGGAGCGTCGGATGGCGACGGTGTCGAGCACGACGTCGACGATCTCCCCGGTGGGGCCCGAGCCCATGAAGCGGCGCGCGTTCCGCCACGCATGGGCTTCGTAGTCGCGCAGATCCGTGTGCGACTCGTAGCTCGGCTGATCGCCGTACGGCCGGCCATCGAACGTGATGCGCTGCCACTGCGTGATGAGATCGAAGCGCACCCGCTTCACCTCGCGGAGCGTCGCCGCGCCACCCATCCGAACGATGGCGGAATCGAGAAGAGATCGGGCGCTCTGCGCGCGGCCAGTGAACGGAACCAGGAACACTGCGCCAGCGGCGATGAGCGCCGCACGACGAGCGGAGAATGACATGTCGGTAGAGGAAGTTGGTGCACGCACACTGGCCGGCCGTCCGGCCGCGCACAACGACTCTGCAGCAAGCGGTGTCGCATCTGCAGCGAGCGGTCGCCGGCGCAGCGCGCGCGGCTTGACCCTGTTCCAGGCGCGGCCTAGTGTGGATCCATGTCGCACGCCGCCGTGGTGAGCTCCAGCCGGGGCACTCGTCGCACCACAACGTCCTCGGCGACGGCCGCGCGGCTGCTCGAGCATCGCAGCGTCGTGATCGCCGGTGTCTGGCTGGTGCCGGCGCTCCTCGCCGCGAGCGAGACATATCTCTTCTGGCGACTGGGCGGACGCAGCCATCCGTTCTGGCGCGCGGTGCTGATGGAGGGGCCGGCGTGGGCGACCTATGCGCTGCTGACGCCCCTCGTCTTCGCGCTCGGACGCCGTCTCCCGCCGCGGCGGCCACATCTCGCGCGCAACATCGCCGCCCATCTGGCCGTGTCGTTGAGCGCGGGGCTCGTCTACGCGACGGTCGCAACGGCGACGACGACGTTGTTCACGCCGGTCCCGCGACCGATGTCGTTCGGCCAGACGGTGCTCGCGTGGTACCTCTCGGCCCTTCCACTCACCACCCTGACGTACTTCGGCACGCTCGGGGTCGGGCTGGCACTCGACTACTTCGGGGAGGCACGCCGCCGACAGGTCGAAGCCGCGCAGCTCGCCGCGCAGCTCGCGGAGGCGCGGCTGGGCGCATTGCGCATGCAGCTCCATCCACACTTTCTCTTCAATACGCTCAATGCGATCATCGTCCTCGCGCGCGACGGTGACACACCGCGGGTGACGCGCATGCTCACCCTGCTGAGCGACCTGCTGCGCGACGTGCTGCGCAGCGAAGCGACGCACTCGATCCCGCTCGAGGACGAGCTCTCCTTCGCGCGACGGTACCTCGAGATCGAGCAGGTGCGGTTCGGCGACCGGCTGCGCGTGCGCGAGGTGGTTGACGAGCGCGCGCGATCGGCGCTCGTGCCACCCTTCGTGCTGCAGCCGTTGATGGAGAACGCCGTGCGCCACGGAATCGCGCCGCGCGTCGCCGGCGGCACGGTGGAGATCGGCGCGCGCCTCACGGACGATGGGCTCGAGCTGTGGGTGGCGGACGACGGTGTGGGGCTGCCGGCGGATTGGAGCGGCGTGGACGACTACGGCATCGGGCTCTCGAACAGCGAAGCGCGACTGGCGGCGCTGGCCGGTGGTGCGGGGACGCTGCAGATCACCGGCCGCGCTGGAGCGGGGACCCGGTGCGTGGCTCGCCTACCCGCGCAGTGGAGGCAATCGTGATACGGACGCTGCTCGTCGACGACGAAGCGCTGGCGCGCCGCGGCGTCCGGCAGCTGTTGGCAGGACATGCCGACATCGAGATCGTGGGAGAATGCGGCGACGGGCCGTCAGCGATCGCTGCGTTGGACGCGCTCACCCCCGATCTCGTCTTCCTCGACATCCAGATGCCGGAGTGCGACGGGTTCGCCGTGCTCCGCACGCGCGCCGAGCGGGGCGGGAGCGCGGCGCTGCCGCTCACGATCTTCCTCACCGCCTACGAGGAGTTCGCGCGCGACGCCTTCGACGTGGAGGCGGTGGATTACCTCGTGAAGCCCGTGCGCGAGGAGCGATTCGAGGAAGCGATGCGCCGCGTCCGCCGCCGGCTCGCGCTGCCGGCCGACGCCGCACGCGGGGCAGGCGCTCGAGGAGACGCCGAGGCACCATCCGCCCGACAGCTCGTCGTCGCGACGACGAGTGGCCAACGCGTCATCATGCTCGACGAGATCGACTGGATTGCCGCGAACGACTACTACGTGACCGTGCACGCCGCGGGGCGGCGGTACCTGCTGCGCGAGTCGCTGACCTCGCTCGAGGATCGGCTCGATCCGGCGCGCTTCATTCGCGTCCACCGTGGTGCGATGGTCAACATCGCGCGTGTGCGCGAGGTGCGATCGACGGGAGCCGACGTCGTCGTGCTCCATGACGGCACGAAGCTGCCGGTGAGCCGACGTCGCCGTGCGGCACTCGTGGCCGCGGTGGTGGACCGCTAGCCGACGAGCTGCTTCACGGCGCGATCGGCCTCGAGGATCGAGTTGCGATGGTCCATCGCGCCGGAGAGATCGGTGTTGGCGAAGGTGATGCGGCCGTGGGGCTGGTTGCGCAGCACGTCGCGCGGGGCGGGCTGGCCGTCGACGCCGAAGAAGAAGCCGGGCTGCGGGTTCACGTAGGCGTGGCCCCACCGATTGAGGATGATCCCGGCGATGTCGCGACGCGGATCGAAGCCGTGGCCGCCGAACATGTCGCCGAGCTGCTGGCGGAAGGCGCGCTCGTACTGCGCGAACGACGTCGCGAACAGCTCGGCGCGGCCGCGTGATCCCTGCTCGCCGATGGGAAGGCCCGGTTTGGCGAACAATACCTTGAGCGTGAGCACCGTGGGCGAATCGGGTCCGAATGTGTCGCGCCCTTCGAGAGTCGACATCTTTCGAATCTCGAAGTAGTTGCCGAGCCCCTCGAACCAGCGGCAGCCGGAGATGCCCATGTCGTAGAGGAAGCGCCAGTTGCGCACGGCGACGTTCGCCATGAGGCAGGGCGAGCGATAGAACTGGGCGTACGCGTCCCGGTGGCTCGGCGGGAGGTCGCTCACGATGTGCTTCGTCGTCCAGCTGCCGCCGGCCATGACGACGTTGCGGGCGCGCACGCGATGGAGCGTGCCGCCTTTCGCGTAGACGACGTTCACGTACCGGGCGCGCGCGGGATCGCCGGCGTGCTCGACGCGGAGCACCGTCGCTTCGAGACGGATGCGCGTGGCGTTGTCGCGGCGATCGAGGGCGGCAAAGTGGACGCGGTTGCGCCACACGGCCTCGACGGTGCGCGGGCCGGCGATGGCGTCCGGGATGAGCGTCTTCACCATGAGCCGCGCGAAGCCGGCGTTCCCGTCGGGGAACATCTGGTCGCCGAGCGCGTCGTCCCCTTCGTCGGGATACTCGGTCTCGGGGGCGTAGGCGCAGTAGGCCGACAGCACGTCGGGGCCGAGCCCGTAGCCACCGCCTTCGACTGGCGAGAGGAAGTTGCGCACGGTGTCGCGCGAGATGTGATGGCTCGCCATCACGTAGTCCTCGAGCGTCATCGTGTCGAGCCGGCGCGAGATCTCGTCGCCCTCGAACTTTGGACGCGGGCCGCCGTCGTGCACGGTGCGCCAGCGCATGAGCTCCGCCTTGTCGGCATCGCTGAGCGGCGCGCCCTCGAGGCTGCGATGCCAGGGATCGATCACCCACACGCCGGGCCGTTGACCGAAGCGCGGCCCGAACCAGAGCCCGAAGTTGGTGCGTCGCGAGCCGAGGGTGTCGTACGGCGTCTGGCTGAGGGGCATCTCGGGCGACGGGCCGCGCCAGCGCTGATACGCGAGCGCGGGACGGTCCATCCCGATCATCTCGTAGACGCCGGCGACGTAGCCCCCCTTCTTCGGCACGGGGAACATGGCCGAGCCCTGGTGGGCGACGACGCGCTGTCCGTCGACGAGGAACTCGTTGCGCTTCGCCTCGCCGCCGAAGATCGGATGGTTGTCGAGGACGAGCACACGGCCGCCCTTCCGCTTCTGGAAGAACACGGCCGAGGCGAGCCCGCTGATGCCGCCGCCCACGACGAGCAGATCGTACGTCTCGCCGGTGTCGATCACGCCGGCGAGCTTCGACTCGAAGGTGCGGTCGCGGATGGCGTGCGCCGCGTTCATCACGTCGAAGGTGTTGCCGTTGGAGCGCGCGTAGTCGCCGACGCCGCCGTAGCCCGTCCATAGATCGGCTGGCGTGCCGCCAGCCGTGTGATCGGCCGGCATTCGGCCGTGGAGCCACAGTCCGCCGCCGGCGACGAGCGCGGCGTTGACGAAGTCGCGCCGCGTGATCGGCTCGTTCATGCCGAGCCGGTCGTCGCCGTCCTGGTGCGGGCTCACGGCGTCACGGAGAGGGAGAAGGGCGTGGACAGCCTCGTGTCGGCGATCGACGTCACGGTGATGTTCGTGTTGCCACGCCCGACGCCGATGACCCAGCCATTGGTGCGCGTGATGGCGACGCTGGTGTTGTTGCTCACGTAGGTGGCGCCGTTCGACGCCAGCGCCGGCGGGAGGATGACGGTGATCTTGACGCTGTCCCCGACGGCGATGGTCGCGCTGGCGGGCGTCACACCGATCTCCGGGCCGGGCGTCACGTTGGTGGTGCTGTCGCTGCCGCACGCGAGGGCGGCGGCCGCGAGGGCGACGGCAGCGACGGCGCGCTGGATCGGCCGAAGCAGGCCGGATGGGTTCGGATGCATGCCAGAGAGTCGCCCGCGTGCGGCGGGTGCGCAAGCGATCCCTCGTCGAGGCCGATTCGTCCCAGCGCGTCGCGGGGCGGCGAGCGCGGACCTATCTTCGCCGCATGGAAGGGGAGGCGACGGCAGCCAGATCGGTCATCGGGCGCGCGACGAAGGACAGGACGTCGGCGCGCGGCACGCCGTCGGGCGCGATGTTCTGGCTCGTCGGGTTCGGGGCGTGGACGGCGCTCGCCCTGCTGGCGACGATGCAGACGGCGATGTCGTTCAGCATGCGCGGCCAGCCGATCGAGTGGCCTCGGCTGCTCACCTGGCGCGCCATCGACTGGTACAGCTGCGCCCTGTTCGTGCCCCCGCTCGTCTGGCTGGTGCGACGCTGGCCACTCGAGCGCGCGACCTGGCCGCGCCGACTGCCGATGTACATCGGCGTGACGATGGTCGCGGCGATCGCCAAGTACGCGCTGCTCTTCTCGCTGCAGGGGGCGGTCATGGGCCCCACGGCACGCATGCAGAGCTTCGGCATGGTGCTGGCCGGGAACGCGATCAGCGAGGTGATGATCTTCTGGGCGGTCGTCGGCGTGCTGCACGCGGTGGAGTTCTACCGGCGATACCGCGAGCGCGAGGCGCTGACGCTCGAGCTCCGCTCGCAGCTCAGCCAATCGCAGCTCGACGTGCTGCGCGCCCAACTGCACCCGCACTTCCTGTTCAACGTGCTCAATGCGGCGACGGTGCTCGTTCATCGCGACCCGGACGCGGCGGACGCGATGCTGACGCGCCTGGGCGAGCTGCTGCGTCACGCACTGCGCAGCGATCCACGTCATGAAACGCCGCTTCGGGAGGAGCTCGAGCTCCTCGACCGGTATCTCGACATCATGCGCACGCGGTTCGGCGACCGGCTGACGGTGCGCCGCACGATCCCGGCCGACGTGGAGTCCGCGCTCGTGCCGACGTTCGTGCTGCAGCCGCTCGTCGAGAACGCGCTCGAGCATGGCGTCGATCGCGTGGAAGGAAGTGCGCATGTCGAGATCAATGCGGAGCGCGACGGCGACCACCTCGCCCTCAGGGTGCGCGACAATGGGGCCGGTGAATGCGCAGACGGGCACGCCGGGCTGGGCATCGGCCTGACCAACACGCGCGCCCGCCTGGCCGCGCTGTACGGCGAGGCGGCATCGCTCGCGCTCCGCCCGCGATCCGGTGGCGGCACCGAAGTCGTGCTCCGCCTGCCCTTCCGTTCGCTCGCCAACACATGACAGCGCAAGACGTCGTGCGCCGAGCGATCGTCGCCGACGACGAGGCGCTGGCGCGCGAGCGGATGCGCCAGCTGCTGGCGCGACATCCGGGGTGGAACATCGTCGCCGAATGTCGGCACGGTGCGGAAGCGGTCGAAGCGATCCTCGACCGTCAGCCCGACGTCGTCTTTCTCGACATTCGGATGCCGGGGCTCGACGGGATCGAGGTGGCCGAGGCGGTCGCGGGCGACGACGAGCGGGGCGGGCCGGCGATCGTGTTCGTGTCGGCGTACGACGAGTTCGCGCTGCGCGCGTTCGATCTCAGCGCGGTGGACTATCTGCTCAAGCCGGTCGACCGCGAGCGGTTCGACCGGGCGCTCGCGCGGGTCGAGCGCCGGCTCGCCGCCGGCGAGTCGGCGGCGCGCACGGACGTCGGCGAGCTGCTGCACGGGATGCGCCCGGAGCAGCCGTACGTGCACCGGTTCCTCGTCCGCTCGCCGCGCGGCTACTACTTCGTGCGCACGGACGACGTGGAGTGGGTGGAGGCGGAGGGGAACTACGCCGCGCTGCACGCCGGCGGGC
>Ga0207674_10005018_pt1 | contig 15807 bp, 15 predicted proteins | sample KBSCornC72_FD_184303 | JGI IMG/M metagenome (GOLD analysis project Ga0207674, IMG submission 184303) | Corn rhizosphere microbial communities from Kellogg Biological Station, Michigan, USA - KBS Corn C7-2 (SPAdes) (version 2) | ecosystem: Host-associated > Plants > Roots > Rhizosphere > Soil ... | reverse complement strand
AGCTTCCATGGTTGCGAAGTCAAATGCCAGAGCCACTGCGTAATGCGTGGGGTTGGTCAATATGACAGCCGCCTTCGCGACGTCGGACTTCACCTTGCGACGTCGCATCTGTCGCTGCAGCCCTCGGATCCGGCTGCGCGTTTGCGGGCTGCCTTCCATCTCCTTGAATTCCTGCTTTTGTTCTTCGCGGCTCATCATGAGTCGGGTCTCGCGGCTCCTCCACTCGATCACGTAGTCGACGAGGGCCCATCCAAACAGAAGCCATGCAGTGGCAGTCAGCAAGCCGTATACATCTGAGCCAAGCATCGCGAGACGTTTAGATGAAAAGGCTGGAATTGAGAGTTGATGCGCAATTCTCTGAAAAACCAAGAGTGTCAGGACAGCTGCGGGAATAAGTGACTTACCAACTCGGGATGCAGCACGAAGAGAGAACACATTCTTTGCGTTTGTTCCAGGACTGATCCGATTCAGGTGCGGGCCTAGGGCTCTTCCACTCAGCTGTAGCCCCCCGCTCTGTATTGCTCCGCAAACGATGCTGGCGCCTGCAATCGCAGCCATGATCAATGTGACGGGAAAACTTGCCTTCAGCAGAGGCCTTCGCAGGCCCAGAACCGCCTCTCTCAAACCCGCAACATCACATTGAATCATCGAGCCTTGATTCAACGCTGCAATCAAAACCGACCTAAACTCATCAAGTATTTTCTGTCCAAGCAGTCCCAGACACAGCACTCCCGCGAGCATGCCAGCCGCGGCAGAGAGTTCGCGACTTCGCAGGATGTCTCCGTCCCGTCGTGCCTTCTCTCGGCGTTGTGGTGTGGCCTGTTCTGTACGCTCCCCCGACATGTTCAGCCTTTGAGCCCAGCTGCTGCTCCATCAGCTTGGATCTTCAATAGCCTCTCCGCTAGATCAAGCAATCCGGCAAATCTCGCTTCAATGAATGCGGGCCAGAGGGCCAGCGACCCAGCGAGAACTGCCAGACCAACCAGCGTCTTCAGGGGCACGGTCAGCGACATTACGGGAAGCTGTGGACTCAGCCGGCTTAGCAGAGCCACTGCAATCTCCACCAGCATCGTGGCCGCAAGAACCGGCGCAGCCAATTCAATTGCCGCTAGGAAGATGCCACCGGCAGACTGTACAAGTGCTTGAGAAGTTCCTGACATGAGCGCAAAGTTCCCGAGCGGCACGGCGCGAAAACTTCTTGCCAGGGACGCCACGAGAATCCGATCGAGCCCCGCGGCGATGAGTACGAGAGTCCCCATCATCTGGAATAGATCGTTCATGAGTGGGGTTTGAATAGAAGACGTAGGATCCAGCAAATTGACTGTGGAGAAACTGAACTGCAACCCGACGATCTCGCCTGCAAACAATAAGGCTTCATTCAGCAGCGCGAGCACCAAGCCATAAACGAGTCCCACTGCGAGCTCCCCGACGACAGATGCGAAACGAAGCTCAGAGTTACTATTTGGCAGGGATGAGACCAGGGGACCGAGCAGAAATGCTAACGTCGCCGCGAACACGATCTTAGCGCGGGCCGGAAGTGCGGATGATGAAAAGAATGGCGCGAAAACTATGACGCCGCTCACACGAATCAGGGTTAGCACCATCGCACAGAGATACTCGGGCCAGCGATCCATGTCTCACCCTCATCCCAGATATCGTTGAAGATTACCGATCAAGTGTTCTGCATACGTAGTCAGGCGCCCAAAGAACCAGGGCATTCCCACAAGCAAGATCGCTGCCACTGCCAGGAGGCGCGGAACTGATGTGAGTGACTGATCCTGGAGGTTCGTTAATGTCTGAACCAGGGTGAGTACAAACCCGAGACCAACGGCCGCAATCAGCACGGGCGAGGTCAGAATCATGGCCTCTTTCATTAGCTGGCGGAGCAATTCTGAAACCATGTCGGGCGTCATACTTTTCTCTCCTAGAAGCTCTTCAACAGCGAATGCGCGAGAAGATTCCAGCCATCGACCATCACGAAGAGCAGAATTTTGAGAGGGGTCGATACCACCACTGGCGGCAACTGGAACATCCCGATCGAAGTCGTTATTGCCGCCGTAACAATGTCGATCAATAGAAACGGAAGGAACAGAATGGCGCCTATCGAAAAACCTGCTTTCAGCTCCGAGAGTATGTAAGCTGGAATGATCACCCGCATCGGAAGATCGTCGGGAGAATTTGGCCTGTCAACTTGACCTGCAGCCGTAAACAGGGCCAGATCCTTCTCTCGCGCATAACGAAGCAGAAAGTGCTTCACTGGTTGCGAACCGCGTTCGATCGCTTCCCATCCCGTAATCTTCATCTCTCGATATGGCTCAACGGCTTGCCGATCGACGTCGGCGAGCACCGGCGACATCAGAAACCAGGTCATCATCAGACCAAGGCCCATCAGGGTTGGGTTCGAAGGAGCAGTCTGTGTCCCGATAGCCTGACGAAGGAAATGAAACACCACCAGCAGCCTGACCAATGGGGTCATGCACATCAGAATTGCCGGCAAAAGGGTAATCAGAGTGAGAACAAACAGAATGTTCCATGGCGTGGAGTCTGAAGGCTTCAGGTGCGTGCTCAAATCAGGGAGCAGCGGCGTTGCGACAGAGCCTGCAGCTCGAGACGCAATGAGTAACAAGGTCATGCGCATGTCCCCTCGATCCTGATCTCGATGGGCCGTCGGTTCCTCGTGGCAGTTGAGCGCTTTTTAACTGTGTAGAATACTGGCGCACTAGCGTCTGAAGTCGCCACCAACAGCCGTTCGCCTTCAACTTCAACCAGAAAGAAACTTTGTCGAGGGGTCACTCTGATCCGCTCCACAATCCTGAGGCTTTGCTCGTGTGAGCCATGAGGGCGCAGATGATCAAGGAGCCAAGCCACAAGCCCTTTGCGAATACCAGCTTCGTACGGCAAGGTTGTGCGGCGATTAACGGCCACCCTATTCAATGCATGTGTAAAAACGCCCACTTTGTCCTCCTTAAGACAGCCGTGTTATTCGTACGGCCAGCTTTTGATCGATAACTTCAATTTCTGTCCATGCGAGCTGTGCGCCATGCGCCGCAAGTGGCACGTCTTCACCCTCCACCCAACCCGTTCCAATTACCTGTCCCACAGCCAGCGCAAGGACGTTGCGAACTTGAAATCGCGGAATTGGGATCGCGACGTCTATTTCAATCGGAATCCGCTTGATCAACGTACGCTGATCGTCACCGTCGCAGGGTGCGAGAAACTCGGCTGGCGAAAGAGTCAGAGAGGTCTCAGCGGGGGGCGCTTGCGTCCCGGTCTTCGTAAGAGCTGCTCCGCTGAGCGATCCTCCTCCTGCCGGGACGGTTTGCTGATTTGTCGTCATTCAGCACAGACATGTGCAGAAATGGAACCAGAATGGAACACGTTCTCTTAGAAAGGCCTCATAACTGCGATCGATCAGATGACAGGCTCTGCTCCAGCGCGCTCCAGATCACTTCGCTGCTACACTAGAAACAGCGATTGCCCGACAGATTTGCCCTCGACGGCCGCCACCAGAGGTCTCAAGAAAATGCCACAAAACAATGAAACAAAGGGTGTTCCAGCAAACGGTCTCCGCCTGAAAATCGGCCTCGCAGAGATGCTGAAGGGCGGCGTAATCATGGACGTCATGAACGTCGAGCAGGCCCGCATCGCCGAAGAAGCAGGTGCAGTAGCTGTGATGGCCCTGGAGCGCGTACCGGCAATGATTCGTGCGGAGGGTGGCGTGGCGAGGATGGCAAAGCCCAGCCTGATCAAGGAGATCATGGTGGACCGGTCAATCCCCGTCATGGCCAAGGCCCGCATCGGCCACTTCGCCGAGGCCCAGATCCTCCAGGAAATCGGCGTCGACTTCATCGACGAAAGCGAAGTCCTCACACCTGCCGACGAAGCCCACCACATAGATAAGCATGCGTTTACCACGCCCTTCGTCTGCGGCGCCCGTAACCTCGGCGAAGCTCTCCGCCGCATCGCGGAAGGCGCAGCCATGATTCGCACCAAGGGCGAAGCCGGCACCGGAGACGTGGTCCACGCCGTGCAGCACATGCGCCAGATCGTCAAAGAAATGAAAGCTCTCACGGTCCTCTCCGAACAGGAACTGTACGCTGCCGCCAAAGACCACCAGGCTCCCTACGAACTCATTCGCATGGTCTCCCGCACCGGCAAACTCCCGGTTCCCAACTTCTCCGCAGGTGGAATCGCCACTCCCGCTGATGCCGCTCTGATGATGCAGCTCGGCGCGGAAGCCATCTTCGTCGGTTCGGGGATCTTCATGAAAGAACGTGCCACACCGCTCGATGTCAAAAACAATCCGGCAGAGCGAGAAGAAGCCGTATCGCGCGCGAAGGCCATCGTCATCGCGACCACTCATTACAACGATCCGAAGATCCTCGCAGAAGTCAGCGAACAAGTAACGGGAACGATGAAGGGGCTGGCTGCCGCAGCAATCGAGGAATCGCAGCTTCTGCAAACCCGGGGGTGGTAATCAATTGCATCTCTTGGCCGGAGGCGTCACACCGCCTCCGGCTTTTCCTTTGAAATTAGAATTTCTTCAGAATGTTCTTGCCAAAAGGAGATCAACCGTTGAGCCCGGAAGCCCCAAGGCCGCGTATCGGCGTTCTGGCGATTCAAGGCGATTACGCCGCGCACGCGGATGCACTCGCTGAGGCGGGTGCGATTCCTGCCGAAGTGCGCAAGCCTGAGGAACTCCAGGGTTTGGATGCCCTCATCATCCCGGGGGGTGAGTCGACAACGATGTTGAAGTTTCTTGAGCGCGGTCATCTACTGGACGAGCTCAAGGCCTTTTGTGGGACTCACCCTGTCTTCGGCACCTGCGCAGGCGCCATCCTTCTCGCTCGTGAAGTCCGCAATCCAGCGCAGACGAGTCTTGGCGTCCTTGATGCGGTGATCGAACGCAATGCGTACGGTCGCCAGATTGATTCATCCATTCTCTTTTCAGACACCAAGTTGCCGGGCGGCAAATTGGAAATGGTCTTCATCCGGGCTCCCCGGATCATCGAGACCGGTCCCCAAGTTGAAATCCTGGCGCACCGTGACGGCACGCCTACACTAGTCCGCCAGGGCAAGCTGATGGCCGCCACTTTCCATCCCGAACTCACCCCTGATGATCGCCGAGTGCACAGCGCCTTTGTTGATTTGGTGAAGTCCAATCTGTCTGATACCCGCAAACTGTCTTGAGGTGCAAGAAAAAAGGCCATCCCCTTCCGGAGTGGTAGCGTCCAAGAACTAGTGGTATAGTCTGAATCTCCACAGAGGCTTTTAAATGCCCGCTACCTTTACGCATTCCCCTGCGGAAACGGAACGGAAAGAGCCAGGAATTGGCGGCAAACCTCCCCTTGACCGACGCCCGACTGGCGGCGGAGGTGGTGGAGGTGATGACGATCGCCAGCATGAGCGCCGCGGTCCACGCGAGTTATTGCACAAAATTCGCTTCTCCGTCTTCTCCATCCTTGCCGCTGACATGATGTTTTTCGCGATCCTGGTTGCTCTCTTCTTTGCGCGCCAGGCCGGCACACATATGGACCCGCGCACTCACGAGCAGATCGGGGACTGGCATCCCGTCCTCCTACCTCCCATCCTCTTTCTCAATACCGCGGTCCTGCTCCTCAGCGGCCTGACGATTGAAATCGCCCGCCGCAACATCTTCCATGAAATCGATGTGCTGGAAGAATGGCTAGGTCTCGGCCATCCCGCGCTGCAGCGCACCCTCCCCTGGATGGCTGGAACACTCGCTCTGGGCCTTCTTTTTCTAGCTGGACAATGGGTCGCCTGGCTTCAGCTTATCGCTCAGGGATTCGCATTCAACCACGCTTCAACACCAGCGAGCTACTTCTTCTACATCATTACGGGGCTGCACGCCGCTCACTTGATAGCAGGCATCATCGCCCTTGCAATAGCACTGGCTGTTATCCGCAATCTCAAACGAGTTGAACTCCGACAAATAACCGTCGATGCAACTGCCTGGTACTGGCATGCCATGGGGCTGGCCTGGATGGTGCTCTTCGCAGTCCTGGTAATCGGACAATAGATTTGGCGAGGGCCAGCCAGGCTTTGCTGGCGGTCGTCTCGATCGCACCAGAGGAATGATCTCCCTCAAGGAATATACTTTCCCGCCTTACCAGGTTCAGAGACGATCGTGAACTCGTCTTTCTTCTCTACGGTCAACGTATCGGCATTAGGGTCCTTCACCTTCCACATCACCGCACGCAAACTGCCGTGATCGTAGTCCATTGTCAGGTAGTGATAGACCGGGAAGGCCGTATCCCTGTAAAGATCTGCAGATCCTCGAAACAATAACGGATAAGGTTCAGCGCCGCCCCCTCCCGAAATGATGTACTCCACGCCATTTCGTTCGAATCGCTCATAATTGTGGATGTGTCCACTCAGCACAATCACCTTCGCATGAATTTTATGCAGATGAATCTCCATGAGATGACGCAGAGTGAGCGCTTCCTTTGAGGGCAGATTCGTGAAGAGTTGTGACTGCTGATCCACTACCCACGGAGTGTGATACAGGATGAACAGAAACTCCACCTGCTTCGGCAGATGATCCAGTTGTGCCGCAAACCAGGTTGCTTGCTCGCTGGTTCCTCCGGAAGGCGACGTCATATCGAGAGAAATCACTTCCACGCTTCCCATGAGCACCGAATAGTACCGATGTCCCTTGATTCCCGGGTAGTTGGCCAGAAAGTTCGCGATCCCTTTTTGTACTCCGCCGCGGACTTCATGATTTCCGATCGTGGGCAAAACTAATATGTGTTTTGCATTCCACGAGGCAGTTTCCCCGCGATACACCTGCCAGTCCTCTTCCCTTGCACCTGCGTAAGGCATATCGCCTGTCACCATCAATACCTCTGGGCTTTCCTCTCCGATCCGCTCAGCCAGCCACTTGCGCACGCGTGGATTCGTGCCAATTTTCACTGACGGGTCTGTAAAGCGCATATCGCCATAACCCACCATATGGATAGGAGAACCGGGCGCGTATTTTGCAATCGTAAATGTAGGGTTCGTGTCGATCGTTGCGGGAAGTTCGGCGGATACCGCACTCAAAGCTGTGAGGATGAAAACCGATGATGCAATGCTCTTCAGTAGCAGCCAGAGGCCTTTGCGAAGCGGTGGGTGCACACGCCCAGAGTACCAGAGGAGACACGGTCAATTCAGTCGATCGAGTACGGCCTCTTACATGATCGCCTGTGGAGATTCCGTCCTTGCCGCCATGCACGAACTCGCTCACGCAACGTGGGAACAACCGGGCATTCGAAGTAGACCTGCCGATTCAAGCTCATGAGCAAGCGAATAGCAAACACTTGGGGATCAGCAGCAGAAATCTCCTTCGTCTCCTTCACGTATTCGTCCGTGAGATATTCGATCGCGTGTCCCAGGATCTCCAGCGCTCGTCCCGCGTCGGGCGTAATCCGCCGCCTCTGGTGCGTTACCGTATCGCGGGTTGTGCGATTCGCGATGCTTGAACCGCCAAGATGTATTGCAGTAGCCATCATCCGTGTGTTCTAGCTAGAAGCATCTTTCATCTATTTCGAGCTTCTCTGAAAGAATCTGAAAACAGCCAATTTTTGTCCCAGATTGCAACAGCAAGGGTAAAAACTCCCACTTCGGGATCACTGTGACCCTTCTCACTGATGCGAAATCCAATCACAACGTATACACATCTGAAGCGAGAAAAGTGACGGTCCTCACAACGGCAACCGCGCCTTGCGCCAGGGGACGGCATTTTCGAACCATCCGACGCGGTGTTCCATGGCTCTAAATGTGAGATTGAGCGAGGCTTCCTCGTCTTGACGGGATCACTTTTGGAACCTAAGCTCAAACCAGCGGCCTGTCGGAGTGGAGCCAATTCGCACAGAGCGACGGCCGCCAACCTTAGGAAGGCATTGCGAACCGGACGACGATGATTCCATACCACTGGCAATATCTTTCGCTCATGCTGCAAGTGTTGTTTGCAGTAGGACTTGCAGCGATAATGGTGCTCGCCTCATGGTTCATTGGACGACATCGCAATCTGCCAGTTAAGCTCGCCGCCTACGAATGTGGAATCGAGTCCGTCGGGGATGCTCGAGCGCGCTTCAGCGTTCGTTTCTACATGGTTGCGATGCTGTTCATTCTCTTCGATGTGGAAGCCGTTTTCATGATGCCGTGGGCAGTCATATACCGGCAGCTTCCTCGAATCACCGGCCAGCGTCTCTTCGGCTTCTGGGAAATGATCGTCTACCTTGGCTTCATCGCTGTGGGCCTCTACTACATCATTCGCAAGGGCATCCTGAACTGGAGCATGGACAAGGCGGACTTGTAAATGGCAGAAGCCACTCTCGAAACCATCGCGGGCAAGCAAGCTGTGCTCGAAAAATTGGCCGAGTATCCAGTAGTGAAAGCTCTCGTCGGCTGGAATGCCGAAGCCTTGGTTGATGCCCTCTTTGATCGCGGTGAACTCTCACTTACCGTTGGTCCGGAGAATATCGTTCAGGCCGCCACAACCATGAGAGGCGCGGGGTTCAACGCCTTCGTAGACATGACTGCCGTCGACTGGCTGCCTTCCGAACCACGCTTTCAACTCACCTATCACATCCTGTCGCACGCATTTAAGCAGCGCATTCGCATCAAAGCGTGGGTTTCTGGGGATGATCCCGCCATCGAGTCCATCACCTCGGTCTTTCCCGGCGCAAACTTCTACGAGCGAGAGGTGTTTGACCTTTTCGGGATCCGCTTTGAAGGCCATCCTAACCTCCGCCGCATCATGATGCCGGAAGAATGGGTCGGTCACCCACTCCGCAAGGACTACCCAGTGGAGGGCTACCGCTGATGCTGGACGTTGGCACTCCTATCCTCCAGGCTCCTCCGGCTGAGGGCTCCCGTGATCAGCACATGGTCCTCAATATGGGACCCCAGCACCCGTCGACCCACGGTGTGCTTCGGCTCGTACTGGAGATCGACGGAGAAATCGTTGTCCGCCTGTATCCCGAAGTCGGCTACCTTCACACCGGTATTGAGAAGACCTGCGAGTCCAAGTTCTACCAGCAGGTCGTGCCCCTCACCGACCGCGTCGACTACCTCGGGCCTCTGGCAAATAACCTGTGCTACTGTCTTGCCGTCGAAAAACTTCTCGGCCTCGAAATCCCTGAACGCGCCATCTGGATCCGCGTCCTTCTCACCGAGCTTACGCGCATCAACTCGCACCTCATCTGGCTTGGTACGCACGCCATGGACATCGGCGCGCTCACCGTCTTCCTCTACACCTTTCGGGAACGCGAAGAAATCCTCCGCATATTCGAGGCTGTTTCTGGCCAGCGGATGATGACGAGCTATTTCCGCATCGGTGGCCTCGCAATGGAGCCGCCCCTCGACCTCTTCGATCGAATTCAGCGGTTCATCAACACGCTACCCGAAAAAATCGATGAGTATTCGAATCTGCTCACCGGAAATCCCATTTTTCGCAACCGTCTCATGGGTGTCGGTCACCTCTCGGCAGAAGACGCGGTCGCACTTGCCGTAACCGGACCGACGATGCGCGCATCGGGCGTCGACTTCGACCTCCGCCGCGACATGCCCTACTCCAGCTACGAGAAGTTTCAGTTCAAAGTACCAATTTCAAACCGCTGCGATTGCTGGGGCCGTTACGAAGTACGTCTCGAGGAGATGCGCGAGAGCATCAAGATCATCCAGCAGGCACTCGACGGCATGCCCGGCGGTCCCGTAAAGGCCGACGCGCCCAAGATTATCCTGCCCGATCGCGAGAAAATGAAGACACAGATGGAAGCACTCATTCATCACTTCAAAATCGTGACCGAAGGCTTCAATGTTCCTGCTGGTGAGGTTTACCAAGCCATCGAGTCCGGTCACGGCGAGATGGGCTACTACGTAGTCTCTGACGGCACAGCCAAACCGTATCGCGTGCACATGCGCTATCCGGGATTCGCCTCGTTGCAGGCGCTCGAAACCATGTGCAAAGGCCGTATGTTGGCCGACGTCGTTGCAGTCATCGGTTCCATCGATATCGTTTTAGGAGAAATCGACCGCTGATGCCGGAAACGGCGCAGTTATACGTTGAACTTTGGGTTTCGCTAGCCTCCCTGCTTCGCAGTTACACCGCGGTGCACGGGCTCAATGGGGACAGGCAGGCAACAGTTGAACTGGGGGAAGATCAGATCACGGTCCGCCACGGAAATTCCTGGCTGGACCTCAAACGAAACGGCGCAAATATAACCTGGTCGCGCGACAACGGACAGAACGGAATGCTGGAGCTTACTGAAGCCGGACAACTCCGCAGCACAGCCGGCGAGGAAGAAATGGATATGGTGGCAGAAGCCTGGGCACGGGAGATGATGCGATGACAGCCGAAACCATGAGCGTCTTCTCACCCACACTCGCAGCCCGCTTCGACGCGCTCGTCGAGAAATACCCCCTGCGGCGGTCGGCTCTTGTCCCCATGCTTCTCTATGCCCAGGACGAAATCGGCTACCTTTCCGATGCCGTCATATCTGAAGTCGCTCATCGTATCGGCATCACCGAACTCGACGTCCGCAACGTCGCCACCTACTACTCCATGCTCCGCTTCAAGCCCGCCGGGAAATACAACGTGCAGGTCTGCACCAACATTAGTTGCATGCTCCGCGGCGCATACGATGTTTACGAGAAGTTCCAGGAAGAACTCGGCATCGGGCACAAAGGCGTCACCTCCGATGGCGTCTTCTCCCTCGAAGAAGTTGAGTGCATTGGCGCATGCTGCTGGGCGCCTGCCGTCCAGGTCAACTACGACTTCCACGATGATATGACCCCAGACAGCGTGCCCGGCATCCTTGCCCAATACCGCCAGAAATCCGAGGGCCGGAAGAATGCCTAGGCTCGTCTCTCATCCCGACGAAGTAAAGGTCGTCTCCAAGCGGTTCGGCCAGGGCGCGGCCGACATCGACAAGTACATTGAGCTTGGTGGCTACGAAGCCGTCCGCAAATGTCTCGCGCAGGGTCCCGAGTGGGTCATCGAGGAGATGAAAGCCTCCAACCTCCGCGGCCGCGGCGGCGCCGGATTCCCCACCGGAATGAAGTGGTCGTTCGTCCCCAAGCAGTCTGCCAAACCCAAGTATGTCCTGATCAACGGCGACGAAAGCGAGCCCGGCACCTGCAAAGACCACCTCATCTTCCTGCACGATCCACATTCCGTCATTGAAGGAACCATCATCGCGGGCCTCGCTATTGGTTCGAAGATGGGCTTCATCTACCTCCGCGGCGAGTATCGGTACCTTCTCGAGATCATGGAGAAGGCCGTAGCCGACGCCTACGCGAAAGGTTTCTTGGGCAAAAACATCTTCGGCTCCGAAACCGAATTTCAAATCATCACTCAGAGCGGCGCCGGCGCCTACGAAGTTGGCGAGGAATCCGCCCTGATGGAATCCCTCGAAGGCAAGCGAGGCGTCCCGCGCATCAAGCCGCCCTTCCCTGCCGTCGTCGGCCTTTACGGTGGACCCACCGTCATCAACAACGCCGAGACCATCGCCACCGTCCCCCACGTCATCAACATGGGCGGCGCAGCCTTCGCAACCATCGGCTCGCCCCGCAACGGCGGCACGCGTCTTTTCGGCATCAGCGGCCACGTTGAGCGCCCCGGAGTCTACGAACTTCCCATGGGCTACAACCTCAAAAAGATGATCTACGACGTTGCCGGCGGCGTTCGCGGCGGCCGCAATCTCAAGGCCGTGGTCCCCGGCGGATCATCAACGCCCGTCCTGCTTCCTGAAGAAATCGAAACCCTCGGTATGGATTTCGATCAGGTCGGCAAAGCAGGTTCCATGCTCGGCTCGGGCGGAGTCGTCGTCATCGACGACCAGACCTGCATTGTCGAATTCGCGCTCCGGACCATTAGCTTCTACCAGCACGAAAGCTGCGGCTGGTGCATTCCCTGCCGCGAAGGAACCGACTGGCTCAAGAAGTCACTTACGCGCTTCCACGCCGGCTTCGGGACCGAGAAAGACATCGACAACATTCGCTACCTCGCCGAGAACATGATGGGCCGCACCTTCTGTCCGCTCGGCGACGCCGCGGCCATGCCCACGCTGGGCTTCGTGAAAAAGTTCCGCAAAGAATTCGAAGACCACCTCGACGGGAAGCCCTGCCCGTTCGCAAAGCACACCGAAATGGCAGTGGTATAAGGGCGCGGGAGATTAATGGCAGACGTTACATTCACCGTCGACGGCAAGAAGCTAACCGCTCCCGCAGGGACGCTGCTCATTGAGGCATGCCGCAAGGCCGGCATCGAAATCCCCGCCTTCTGCTACTACCCGGGCCTCAGTCTTCAAGCCGCATGCCGCATGTGCGTCGTCCGTCAGGAGAAGGTTCCAAAACTCCAGACCGCCTGTACCACCACCGTAGCCGAAGGCCAGGTCTTCACAACCGAATCTCCTGAGATCGCCCAGGCCCGCAAAGCTACCATCGAACTCCTCCTCGGCAACCACCCCCTCGACTGCCCCGTGTGCGACGCCGGCGGAGAGTGCGAGTTGCAGGACATGACCTTCAAGTATGGCGCCGGCGAGAGCCTCATGGTCGACGCCAAGCGCCACCGCGATGAGCAGCAGTGGTCGCCTGCGGTCTTCTACGATCGCCCCCGCTGTATCCTCTGCTACCGCTGCACCCGCGTCTGCGGCGAAGGCATGGATGTCTGGGCCCTTGGGGTTCAGAACCGCGGCGTCACCTCTGTCATCACTCCCGATGGTGGCGATCAGCTCGACTGCGAACAATGCGGTATGTGCATCGACATCTGCCCCGTCGGCGCGCTCACCAGCGGCAGCTATCGCTACAAGACCCGCCCCTGGGAGATGAACCATGTCTCCACCGTCTGCACTCACTGCGCCGATGGCTGCAAAGTCACCCTCGGCATTCGCCAGTCTTCAGAAGGTGCGGAAATCATCCGGGCCGACAATCGCGACAAGAGCGGCATCAACGGCGACTTTCTCTGCGCCAAAGGCCGCTTCGGCTTCGACTTCGTCGAGAACCCCGAACGCCTCACTGCTCCTCTCGTTCGCAACGCCGAAGGCAAACTCGAACGCGTCACCTGGGAGCACGCCTTCCGCGTGGCCGGAGCGAAGCTGAAAGAAATCCGCGACACGCGTGGCGGCTCCGCTATCGGTGTCATCGGCTCGAACCACACCACCAACGAAGAGAATTACCTCCTTCAGAAGTTCGCGCGCACGGTCCTCCGCACCAGCAACATCGACCACGAACGCACAACAGACTACGTTGCTTTCGCGCGAGCACTCGCCGGCCACAAAGAAAAATCTGCTGGCCTCCGCGACATCGCAAGCGCACCCGCAATCCTCCTCATCGGCGGCGACCCCACCAACGAACACCCTCTTCTCGCGTGGACCATCCGCACCAACGTCCGCCTCAACCGCGCTCGGCTCTACGTCGCGAATCACCGCCAGATCAAACTTGAGCGTCAGGCCAAAGCAGCTCTACGGCTTCCGGCAGGCACCTACGCCTCCGTTGCCAAATATCTCGGCGGCAACGATAGCACGATCAAGAATCCTGACTTCCGCAACATGCTTCTCGAAGAAGAGAATCTCCTTGTCATCTTCGGCGAAGAGTTTCGCGGAGCAGCCGTAGACGAACTGGTCACTTGGGGCCTTAGCCGTCCTAATATCCGTTTCGCCTACCTCGGCGACTACTCAAACTCCCGGGGCGCAGCCGATATGGGCCTCCTGCCCGACCGTCTCCCCGGCTACGTCCCCGTCAGTACGCACGACGCGTTCGCGGAAGAATACCCCGGAATGCCCCACACCATCGGCCTCAATCAGCCTCAAATGCTCTCCGCCGCAACGGGCGGTTCACTTGCTGCGCTACTGATTGTCGGCGCGAATCCACTCGAACTTGGCACCGTGGATTTGTCAGCACTCAAGAACACCTTCATTGTGGTTCAGGATCTTTTCCTCACAAGAACCGCTGCCGCAGCCGACGTCGTCTTCCCTGCTGCAAGCCTCTACGAAAAAACCGGCACGGTCACAAATACCTACGGCGACCTCCAGCTCGTCCGCAAAGCCGCCGACAATCCCGGCGTGAAGCCCGACTTCGAAATCCTGGTCAAACTCGCCGCCAGCATCGACGCCAACGTGAAAGCCCTCGTTCCCTTCAGCAGAAGCGGCATCAAGGTCGACCTCGGCCAGTCCCGCGGCGCGCAGATGGGCGAAGCCGATCGCCACGCCATTTGGCTCACTGCACAAGGGCTCGAGCCGCGCGTTAGTCCCTTCGATCCCCTTGCAATTCTCGACGAAATTGAACGTCTCGTCCCCGCATACAAACTCGACCGCTTGAATCTCTTCGGCGGAAACGAAGTGCGCACCGAACCCGGATTTGTTCCGGTCTCTGCACTCACCTCCAGCGGCCCCGACCTGGTGCAACCGGCCCACAACGGCCTTTTCACCTCCGGCACGCTGGGTCGCTACAGCAAAGGCATCTCCGATCTCGAACACCATCAGGCCGAAATGAAACATGAAGCGGTAGCAGGTTGAACTTTTTCCGAAAGGTTTAGGGGACGTGACGATTCTGCAGTTTTTCCTCTGGAGCTTGCTCAAGGTCATCGTAGTCACGGTCGTGCTCCTCATGGCCGTCGCCTACACCGTCCTCCTTGAGCGCAAGCTCGTCGGCCGCATCCAGAATCGCTGGGGACCCAGCCGCGTAGGCCCCTTCGGACTTCTTCAGCCGCTCGTCGATGGCGCAAAATCCTTCCTCAAGGAGGACATCATCCCCACGGCCGTATACCGGCCCCTTTACCTCCTCGCGCCAATCATCGCCCTCAGCTGCGCACTCATCTCCATCGGCGTGGTTCCTTTCGGCGACCCCGGCATCAACGGCCCCGGAAACTTCCACGTCTTCCAGATCGCCGATGTCAACATCGGCCTTCTCGTCATACTCGGCATCACCTCCATCGGCGTCTACGGCATCGCCCTCGCCGGATGGTCATCCAACAACAAGTACTCCCTCCTCGGCTCACTGCGATCCTCAGCGCAACTCGTGAGCTACGAACTCGCCCTCGGCCTCTCACTCGTCGGTGTAGTCCTCCGCGCGGGCTCTCTCAATCTCGACACCATCGTTCAGACTCAGTCCACCCATGGCGCGCTATCCTGGAACCTTTTCGGCGGCTTCCAGTTCATCGCCTTCTTCATTTACCTCATGGCGGCATTCGCCGAAACCAATCGCGCTCCCTTCGACCTGCCCGAAGCTGAAAGCGAACTCACCGCCGGCTACCACACCGAGTACAGCTCCATGAAGTTCGCCATGTTTTTCATGGCCGAATACGCCAACATGATCACCGTCGGCTGCGTCGCCACACTTCTGTTTCTCGGTGGCTGGACCAGCCCCTTCGGCAACCTGCTTCCAACTCCGAACAACATCGTCATCCGCTCCATCCTGCCGATGTTCTGGTTCGTCATCAAGGTCTTCAGTTTTCTCTGTCTCTACGTCTGGGTGCGCGGCACATTGCCTCGCTTCCGTTATGACCAGCTCATGAACTACGGATGGCGTTGGCTCATGCCTCTCGCCATCCTCAACATCGTCGGTACCAGCCTCTGGCTTGCATACCGATAAGTATCCCGAACCCGCTCCACTGTTCATTGATCACCGGGTTCAACGTTATCGCTCAATTAGAATCGGAAGGGATTTTCGGATTACCTTCCCTCAACCTGATCCGCCGTAAGTGATTTCAACGATGCACCTGATTCTCTTCATCATCTTCGCTGCACTCTGCCTCACAGGAGCCGTCAATCTCCTGTTCCAGAAGCAGCCCATCAACAGCGCGCT
>Ga0207674_10005017_pt1 | contig 15817 bp, 10 predicted proteins | sample KBSCornC72_FD_184303 | JGI IMG/M metagenome (GOLD analysis project Ga0207674, IMG submission 184303) | Corn rhizosphere microbial communities from Kellogg Biological Station, Michigan, USA - KBS Corn C7-2 (SPAdes) (version 2) | ecosystem: Host-associated > Plants > Roots > Rhizosphere > Soil ... | reverse complement strand
GGCGGGCCTCGTGCTGCTCGATCCGGTCACCGGGACGACGCGCAAGATCATCGTGCTGCAGTACAACCCCGACCAGTTGCACCGTTCGCTGCAGGTGCAGGCGACGAGCGGCGAAGGCGGCGAACGCTCCGAAGCGTTGCGCCTCAAGGGGCCGCCGGTCGAGACGATCAAGCTCGAAGCGGAGATCGACGCGACCGACCAGCTCGAGGATCCCGACAGCCACGCGATCGCCGTGCAGAACGGCATCCATCCGCAGCTCGCCGCACTGGAGCTGATGGTCTACCCGACGTCGGGGCAGTTGCTCAACAACCTCGCGCTGTCGATCGCCGGCGCGGTCGAGATCGTGCCGATGCAGGCCCCGCTCACCGTGTTCGTGTGGAGCCGCAGCCGCATCGTGCCGGTGCGCGTGACCGAGTTCTCGATCACCGAGGAAGCGTTCGACACCGAGCTCAATCCGATCCGCGCCAAGGTCAGCCTCGGCATGCGCGTGCTCAGCGTGAACGACCTCGGCTACGAGCATCGCGGCAGTGCGCTCTACCTCGCCCATCTCGCCGCGAAGCAGGTGCTCGCCGCGCAATCGGCCGACGGTGCGCTCGGCGCGTTCGGCCTGGAGAAGCTGCCATGATCGATGCGATGCAGTACCAGCTCGGGGTGGACCCGGCGCAACTGCTGCTCGGGCTCGACGCGCTGCGCGTGCGCCCGTTCCCGGTCACGAGCCGCTACTACAACGTGCCCGTGAAGATCGTCACCGACGCGAGCGGCGAAGACCGTGCCTGCCTCGCGCGCCGTTTCTCGCCCGATCCCGATCGCCTCGCGCTCGTGCGCCTGCACGCGGTAGTCGAGCACGAGCGGCTCGACCTCGTCGCCGCGCGCGAGATCGGCGACCCCGAACAGTTCTGGCGCATCTGCGACGCGAACCGGGCTCTGCGCCCCGACGACCTCGAGCAGGTCGGCCTCGCGCTGCGCATCACCTTGCCGGAAGGCGTGCCGGGAGCGGGTGATGCTTGATGGCATCCAGCTCACGCTGCTGATCGGCGCGCTGTTGCCCGAGCCGGTGCCGCAGGCGCTCGTCGATGCGCTGCAGAGTGCGCAGGTGACGTCGCAGGCGGGCGAACGCAGCGGCTTCCAGCTCGTGTTCGGCGTCGGCAAGGGCGCGCCGGGCGTCGGCGCGCTGCTCGAACAGGGCTACTTCGACCCGCCGCGTCGCGTCGTCATCGTCGCGATGGTGAACGGCTCGCCGAACGTGCTCATGGACGGCGTCATCACGCGCCACGATCTCGCGCCGAGCAACGAGCCGGGCCAGTCGAAGCTGACCGTGACCGGCGAAGACCTCAGCCGCATGCTCGACCTCATCGACTTCAGCTGGCTCATCAAGTATCCGGCGATGCCGGCAGAGGCGCGCGTCGCGCTGATCCTCGCCAAGTACGCGATGTACGGCATCGTGCCGGCGATCGTGCCGAGCATCATGATCGACGTGCCGCTGCCGACCGACACGATCCCCGGCCACCGCGGTACCGACCTGCAGTACCTCAACCTGCTCGCGCAGCGCGTCGGCTACGTGTTCTACCTGCAGCCGGGGCCGCTGCCCGGCATGAACATCGCGTACTGGGGACCGGAGATCCGCGTCGGCGTGCCGCAGGCCGCGCTCGTCGTCAATTCCGACGCGCACAGCAACGTCGAGTCGATGAGCTTCAGCTTCGACGGCTTCGCCAAGACCTTGAACGTGATCCTGATCCTGCTCAAGGAAACGCACATCCCGATCCCGATCCCGGTGCCGGACGTCAATCCGATCAGTCCGCCGCTCGGTCCGCGCATGCCGGTACCGCTGCGCATCGAGCCGATGACCGGGCTCGCCAAATTCACGCCGATCCAGGCCGCGCTCATCGCGATCGCGCGCGCCGCGCGCACCGCCGACGTGGTCAGCGGCTCCGGCTCGCTCGACGTCGTGCGCTACGGCCAGCTGCTGCAGGCGCGCCAGCTCGTCGAGGTGCGTGGCGCGGGCCTGCCGCACGACGGCTGGCATTACGTCAAGAGCGTCACGCACCAGATCAAGCCGGGCGAATTCAAGCAGAGCTTCACGCTCGCGCGCAACGCATTCATGCCGTGGACCGGCGGCTGACACACGACACGGAGGAGCCAAGCACATGGCCAAGCGCAAGACGATGCAGGATCTGGGCTACGTCGAGGACATGTCGGGCATGTTCTCGCCGCCGTCACCCGACGACGACGACGCGGGCAGCCGCTCCGGCGTACGCCACTACTACGGCAAGTACCGCGGCACGGTGCTGCAGAACGTCGACCCGATGCGCAGCGGCCGCCTGCAGGTGCAGGTGCCCGACGTGTACGGCCCGAACTTCTCGACCTGGGCGCTGCCGTGCCTGCCGTCGGGCGGCATGCTCACCGGCATGTACGTCGCGCCGCCGATCGGCGCGGGCGTGTGGGTCGAGTTCGAGCAGGGCGATCCCGACTATCCGATCTGGGTCGGCTGCTGGTGGGGCAGCCTCGCCGAGACGCCGAACCAGGCCAAGATCACCACGCCCGGCGTGCCCGTGATCACGCTCGAATCGCTCGGCCAGAAGGCGATCGTGATCAGCGACACGCCGGTGCCGCCGCTGCTGCCGCAGGGCGGCATCCTGCTCAGCGCGGGCCCGCAGACGTTCATCGCGGTCGGCCCCGCCGGCATCAACATCCAGAGCCCGTTGACCAGCCTCAACCTGACGCTGCCGCCGGGCGCGGGCGTGGTCAACGTCAACAACGGCGCACTGCTCGTGAAATGAGGTGTCGCATGCCCGGTTTCCTGCTCACCGTCGCTTCCCCGTGCACCTGCACGCACCTCACCGGCAAGGCGACCACGTCGGCGCCGAATCCGCGCGTGATCGTGATGGCGCAAGCGAGCGTGCTGATCACCGCGCCGTACCTGATCGCGGGTTGCCTCAATCCCGTCGTGAGCGGTGGGCAGTGCACCGCCGCGAAGTTCCTCGCCGGCGCGACCCGCGTGCTGTCGATGGGGCAGCCGCTCGCGCTCGCGATGACGCCGTCGCCGTCGCTCGGCACGCCGACGCCGGCACCGATGGTGACGCCGCCGAGCCAGACGCGCGTGTTCGCGATGTGAGGGCCGCATGGACATCGACTATCCGTTCCGCTTCGGCAACGACGGTCGCACCGCGAGCACCGGGCTCGACGACCACGTGCGCGACATGATCGAGCAACTGCTGTTCACGAGCCCGGGCGAACGCGTCAACCGCCCCGACTTCGGCAGCGGCCTCATGCAGCTCGTGTTCGCGCCGAACAGCCCCGAGCTCGCGGCGACGCTCAAGTTCGGCCTGCAGGCCTCGCTGGTGCAATGGCTCGGCGACGTCATCGACATCGTCGCGATCGACGTCGCGGCGCAGGACGCCGAACTGCGCGTCGAACTCGCCTATCGCGTGCGCGCGAGCGGCGAACTGCGCAACGACAGCTTCGTGCGGAGCGTGCCATGAGCGAATCGACGATCGCGCGCATCGGCTGCGACGCGCTGCCCGCGTGCGGCGAGCAGCGCCGCCGCGCGACGCTGCATGCCGGCGCCAACCTCAACGGCATCGACTACATCGAGGTCGGCGCCGACATGCGCACGCTGTGCGTGCACCTGTTCGCCGGTGTGCCCGAAGGCCTCGGCGTCGCCAACGTGCGCGTGCGCGGCGGCCGTCGCGTGCAGGGCCTCGTCGCGCTCGAGGTCGACGTCGACGAAGCCGACGACATGCACGACGACGCCTGCCTGCGCGTCGTGCTCGACCGCGCCGGCGACCATTCGCCGTACTGCCTGTGCCTCCTCGAGGCGGATTCGCCGGCCGATCCCGACGCCTGGCGCGCGCTCGCGGGCTTCGATCCACGCTACGCCTGCGCCGAGTTCCGCGTGCGGCTCGACTGCGGCGAGCAGCCCGATTGCGTCGCGCCCGCCCCGCCGTGCCGGGACACCGAGCCGACGCCGCCGATCGACTACCTTGCCAAGGACTACGCGAGTTTCCGCAAGCTCATCCTCGACCGCCTCGCGCAGACGATGCCGCAATGGCGCGAGCGCCACGTGCCCGATCTCGGCGTCACGCTGGTCGAGCTGCTCGCCTATCGCGCTGACCGACTCAGCTACTTCCAGGACGCGGTCGCGACCGAGGCCTACCTCGACACCGCGCACCGGCGCATCTCGGTACGACGCCACGCCCGCCTCGTCGACTATCGCCTGCACGAGGGTTGCAACGCACGCGCATTCGTCACGCTCGCGCTCGACGGCACGGACGAGCTCGATCTCGCGCTCGCCGACCTTCGCTTCGTCGTGCCGCCGCCGGACGAACCGCTCGCCGTGCCGGGCACGCTCGACACCGCGCGCCTCGACGCGATGCGCGCGCGCGGCGCGCTCGTGTTCGAGCCGATGCCGCTCGCCGCCGGCGTCGACACGCTGCACGTCGTCGCGGCGCACGCCGCGATCCGCATCTACACCTGGGGCGACGACATCTGCTGCCTGCCGCGCGGCACGACGCGCGCGACGCTCGTCGATGCGCGCGACACGCCGCCGCCGACACCCGTGGGCGCGGTGCCGAACGCCGCTGCCGCGCCATCGCGTCCGCTGCGGCTCGCCGCCGGCGACCTGCTCGTGTTCGAGGAGGTCCGCGGCAGCCAGACCGGCAACCCGGCCGACGCCGATCCGGCGCACCGCCACGTCGTGCGCCTCACGCGCGTCGAGCCGGGCGTCGATGCGCTCTACGGCGTCGACCTGCTCGAAGTGGAATGGGACGCCTGCGACGCGCTGCCGTTCGACCTCTGCCTGTCTGTGCGCCTGCCTGCGCCCGGATGCACGCGCGTGCACGACGTCGCGCTCGCGCGCGGCAACGTCGTGCTCGTCGATCACGGCGAAACCCTGCGCGGCGAATGCGAGTGCGCACCGCTCTGCGCGCCGCCGGGTTCGGTCGTGCTGCCGCCGGGCATCGCGCGCTCGCTCGCCGCGATGCCGGATGCCTGCCAGCGCTGCGCCGATCTCGGCGAGGAATGCTGGCTCGTCGACGGCGACGCCGCGCACGGCTGTTGCGGTTGCGAAGGCGGCGTATCCGATTTCATGCAGCGACCGGGCGCGCGCACGCGACGCCTGCGCGGCGCGCCGCTCACGTTCGCGGTGCCGCTCGAGCCGGGCGTGCCCGCGTGCCGCCTCGCGCCGCAGGATCCGCGCGCGGCGCTGCCGCAGCTCGCCGTGTACGGCGGCCCGCTCGAACAGATCCTCGTCGCCGGCGCGCCCGACGCGACGTGGCGCTGGCAGGCGCGTCCGGACCTGCTCGCGAGCGAACCGGATGCGCGCGATGTCGTTGCCGAGATCGACGACGACGGCGGCGTGCAACTGCGCTTCGGCGACGGCACGCTCGGCCGCGCGCCGCAGGCGGGCGAGTTCTTCCGCGCGCGCCTGCGTATCGGCAACGGCACGATCGGCAACGTAGGCCGCGACAGCATCGTCTGGCTCGTGCTGCGCGACGGCGCTCCGTCGGGCGCGCGCCTGACGCCACGCAATCCGCTGCCGGCGCAGGGTGGCTGCGCACCGGAGACGATCGCCGACGCGAAGCTGTACGCTCCCGGTGCGTTCCGCGCCGAGCTGCGCCGCGCAATCACGCCCGACGACTACGCCGCGCTCGCGCGCCGCACGCCTGGCCTGCAAGGCGCGGGTTGCGCGTTCGAGTGGACCGGCAGCTGGTACGAGGCGAACGTCGTCATCGATCCGCTCGACACGGAGCGGCTCGATCCCGCGCTCGCCACGCGCATCGCGCGCGACCTGCATCGCTTCCGCCGCATCGGCCACGACCTCGCCGTCGACGGCGCGCGCTACGTACCGCTCGCGATCACCGTCGCGGTGTGCGTGCAGCCCGATTTCCTCGTCGCCCACGTCGAGGCGGAACTGCGCGACCGCTTCGGCTCCGGCCTGCGCCGCGACGGCACGCGCGCGTGGTTCCATCCCGACCGCCTGCGCCTCGGCGAAGCGGTGTACGCGAGCCGCATCGTCGCCGAGGTGCAGTCGGTCACCGGCGTCGCGCACGCCGAGGTCGTCGGGCTCGCGCGCATGGATCCGGTCGACGCCAGCGACGCGGTCGCGGCCGGCGTGCTCGTGCTCGCCGCGCGCGAGATCGCGCAGGTCGACGGCGATGCGGATTACCCCGACCGCGGCAGCATCCGCTTCGTGATGGGAGGTGGCCGATGAGCTGCTGTGCATCCTGCGGGCAGCACGCCTGCGCCTGCGGCTGCGGTCCGCGCGCGGGCACGCCGCTGCCGCTGTACAACCGACCCGGGCTCGCCGCGATCGACTACCGCGTCGGCCGCTGGGGCGACTTCCGCGCGACGATGCAGGCACAGCTGAGTTCGGCTGCGCTGCCCGCGCTCGCCGGCCTGCGCACGCGCGAGGACGACGACGCTTCGATCGCGTTGCTCGACGCGTGGGCGATGACCGTCGACGTGCTGTCGTTCTACCAGGAGCGCATCGCCAACGAGGGCTACCTGCGCACCGCGACCGAGCGGCTCTCGCTCGCCGAACTCGCGCGCCTCGTCGGCTACGAGCCGCGGCCCGGCGTCGCTGCGAGCGTGCACCTGGCGTACACGCTCGACGACAGCGCCGAGCCCGTGCGCATCCTCGCCGGCTCGCGCGCGCAGAGCGTGCCCGGTCCCGGCGAGAAGATGCAGTCGTTCGAGACGAGCGACGAACTGCTCGCGCGGCCGGAATGGAACCGCCTGCAGGTGCGTTCGGGACGGATCGAGCAGATCGCGCCGGCGGACGCGCTGCTGCGCGGCGGGCTCGTGCTCGCGGGCGCGGCGACGCGGCTAGGCCCGGGCGAACGCGTCCTGTTCGACTACACGCGCAGCGCCGGCCTGCAGATCGTGCGCACGGTCGCGAGCGCGGAATCCGACTTCGCGCCCACGCACGACCGCCTCAACGTGCGCCTGCAGCCGACCGCGTTCGCGCGCAATGCGGCGATGCGCGCGGTCGCCGCGCAGCTCGTCGCGACGGGCGCTGCGGCGCACGATGCGCTGAAGGCGCCGGGCGCCCCCGCGACGCCGCCGGCGTGGGTGCGCGAGGTCGTCGTCGCGCTGCGCAGCGCGCTGCTCGACGCCGACGTCGGCGAACTGTTCGTGCGGCTCGATCGCAACCTCCCCGATGCGCCGCCGGCCGGCGTCTTCCATTCGTTGTTCGTCGCCGCGGCGAAGCTGCACGACATGATCGCGGATGCGACTGACGCACCCCACGACGCCGATCCGCCACCGCCGGCCGCGAGCGCGATCACCGACGTGATCGGCGTGCTCGACCATCGCGCGGTTGTGCCGCGACTGCCGGCGCTGTCGCCGGTGACCCTGCTCGCGGCGAGCGGCGACGCGGTGCCGCAGCTCATGAGCCGCTTCGCACCACGCCTGCGCGACGTGCTCTATCCCGCCTGGCGCAACCTGCCGGTCAGCGCGACCGCGGCGACGCTCGACGGCCTGTACGCACTGCGCATCGCCGCGCCGCTGTTCGCCTACAACGCGCCGCAACCGCCGGCAGGACCGGGCATCGTGGCGCTGGCCGCGACCCAGGGTTCGCCACGCGCGGTGATCCATCTCGACAACGTCTATTCGGGCGTGCTCGCCGGCAGCTGGGCGGTCGCGCAGGTCGACACGCGCAGCATTCCGCTGCGCGTCGAGGCGGCGAAGACGGTCACGTACTCCGAGCGCGGCGTCACCGCCGCGACCACGCAGCTCGCGCTCGTCGCGCCGGACGCGTACTCGGGCGCGCTCGTGCGCACCGCGCAGGCGCAGCAGTTCGACCGCATGCTCGTGTTCGCGCAGGGCGAACGCCTGCAACTCGCGCGCACGCCGTCGGCGACGCCGCTCGCCGGCGCGTCGATCGAGCTCGACGAACTCTACGACGGGCTCAAGCCGGGGCGCTGGATCATCGTCGGCGGCGAGCGCCGCGACGTGCTCGATCTCGACGGCAAGCCGGTGCCCGGCATCCACGGCGGCGAACTCGCGCTCGTCGTCGGCGTCGCGCAGGCGCACGATCCGGCCGTTCCCGGCGACTACACGCACACGACGCTGCAGCTCGCGCAGTCGCTGCGCTATGCCTACGCCTACGACGACCACCTCGCGGTCTACGGCAACGTCGCCCGCGCGACGCACGGCGAGACGCGCGGCGAAGTGCTCGGCAGCGGCGACGCACGCAAGCCGATCCAGCGCTTCGCGCTGAAGCAGGCGCCGCTCACCTACGTCGCCGCGGCGACGCCGCAGGGCGTCGCCACCACGCTCGAAGTGCGCGTCAACGACGTGCGCTGGCACGAGACCGCGCAGCCTGCGTTCGCCTCGCCCGGCGAGCGCGTCTACAGCGTGCGCCAGGACGACGAAGGCAACAGCACGGTGATCTTCGGCAGCCGAGCCGCGCGCGTGCCGAGCGGCAGCGAGAACCTGCGCGCGGCCTACCGCAGCGGCATCGGCCGCGACGGCAACGTGAAGGCGGGCCAGGTCAGCCTGCTCGCGAGCAAGCCGAGCGGCGTGCGCGACGTGGTCAATCCGCTGCGCGCATCGGGCGGCGCCGACCGCGACGGCATCGAGGCGATCCGGCGCAACGCACCGATCGCCGTGATGGCACTGGACCGCCTCGTCTCGCTGCCGGACTACGCCGACTTCGCGCGCGCGTTCGCCGGCGTCGGCCAGGCCGCCGCCGATCGCGTCGGCGACCGCGTGGTCGTGACGATCGCCGGCGGCGACGACGCGCCGATCGACGAGGATTCGGACCTGTACCAGGCGCTCGCGACCGCGCTGCGCCGCTACGGCGATCCGCAGCTGCGCGTCGAGGTCGTGTCGCGTGAGCTCGTCGCACTCGTCGTCGGTGCGAACATCGCGCTCGATCCCGACTACGACTGGAAGGTCGTGCAACCGCAACTGCGTGCGGCGCTGCTGCACCGCTTCGCCTTCGAACGCCGTGCGCTCGGCCGGCGCGCCTACCTCAGCGAGGTGGTGGCCGAACTGCAGCGCGTGCGCGGCGTCGTCTACGCCGACGTCGACCTTTTCGACGGCATCGACGAGCTCGACCTGCGCGATCCGCAGCGCCTGCAGCAGCGCCTCGCCGCGCTCGCCGCGGCCGACCAGCCGCACGCGTTCGTCGCCGCGCGACACGCGCGCGACGAACGCGCCGCCGACGGCTCGCGCAGCCTGCGCCCGGCGCAGCTTGCCTACCTCGTGCCGAGTGTCGCCGAGACGCTCGTGCTGAACCTGCTGCCTTCCGCGAGGTGACCCTTGGACAACGGTCTCGACACGCTCTACCAGCTGCTGCCCGCGTTCCATCGCTCGCGCGATGCCGACGCCGGCCATCCGCTGCGCGACTTCCTGCGCGTGCTCGAAGCGCAGGCGCAGGTGATCGACGCGGACATCGCGAGGCTGTACGACAACTGGTTCATCGAAACCTGCGACGACTGGGTGGTGCCGTACATCGGCGACCTGCTCGGCTACACGCTGCTACCGGAAGCGGCGACGCTCGGCGACCTCGGCCGCCCGGCGCGCCGCCTCGGCCGCGTGCTCGCGCCGCGCCGCGACGTCGCCAACACGATCGCCGCGCGCCGCCGCAAGGGCACGCTGTCGCTGCTCGAGGACCTCGCGCGCGACGCCGCCGACTGGCCCGCGCGCGCGGTCGAGTTCTACCGCCTGCTCGGCTGGATGCAGCACCTCGACCACGTCCATCCGCAGCGCGGCCGCACCGCCGACCTGCGCCGGCCCGGTCCGCTCGAGCAACTCGGCGGCGCGTTCGATCCGTTCGCGCGCAGCGTCGACGTACGCCGGCTCGGCAGCACGCAACGGCGGGGGCGCTACTCGATTCCCGCGGTCGGCCTGTTCGTGTTCCGCCTGCGCAGCTACGGCGTCACGCGCACGCCCGCGTACTGCCTCGAGGAACGCGGCGCGCATTGCTTCACGTTCAGTGCGCTCGGCAACGACACGGCGCTGTACCAGCGCGTCGTCGCCGAGACCGAGCCGACGCACATCGCGCGCGAGGAGAACCTGCCCGTGCCGCTGCGCCACCACCGGTTCGCCGTGCGCGGCGACGATGCGCGCTACGGCGAAGCATCGGCCGCGTGCTACGGCGAAGGTCGCAGCGTGCTCGTGCACGCGCCGGACTGGCCGGCGAAGGGGCAGGGCGTGCCGGTGCCGCGCGAGCGCGTGATCCCGGCCGATCTCGGCCGCTGGAAGGCACGCGTGCCGCGCGACCACGTCGCGATCGACGTGCAGCGCGGCCGCCTGATGTTCCCGGCGGACCAGCGCCCGCGCCGCGGCGTCTGGTGCGACTACCGCTACGGCTTCGCCGCCGACCTCGGCGGCGGCGAGTACGCGCGCTGCACGCCGCTGCTCGACGACGCGCTGCGCTACTACGTGCACGCCGCGCAGCCCGACGATCCGACGCCGCCGAAGCCGCTGCCGCCGCAGCATTACGCGAGCATCGACGATGCGCTGCAGGCGTGGACGCAGGCGAAGGACGCTGCGGTCGCCGCGGCCGTGCAACGCGCGCTCGACGCCGGCATGTCCCCGGACGAAGCGGCGGACGAGGGACGCCGCCAGCGTCCGCGCGCGCTGATCGTCGAGCTCGTCGCGAGCGGCATCTACGACGGCCGCATCGAGCTGCAACTGGAAGCGGGCGAAGCGATCCAGATCCGCGCGGCCGACCGCACGCGACCGATCCTGCGGCTGCTCGACTATCGCGCGAGCCAGGCCGACGGCATCACGCTCGCCGGGCGGCGCGGCAGTCGCGTGATCCTCGACGGCCTGCTCGTCGCCGGGCGCGGCATCGAAGTCGCGCCGCCGACGGGCGACGGCGTGGCCGCGGACGACGACCTGTGCGAAGTCGTGATCCGCCACTGCACGCTCGTGCCCGGCTGGTCGCTGCATTGCGACTGCGACCCGCGGCGACCTGGCGAACCGAGCATCACGCTCTCCGGCTCGCGCGCGGCGCTGCGCATCGAGCACAGCATCGTCGGCCCGATCGCGATCGTCGGCGCGCACGGCGAGGCGCCCGTGCTGAACCTCTGCGACAGCATCGTCGATGCGACCGGTCGCGAGCGCGTCGCGATCGGCGCGCCGGAAGAAGCGGTCGCCCACGTCGAAGCACGCATCGTGCGCTGCACGGTCGTCGGCGAAACCCAAGTCCACGCGATCGCGCTCGCCGAGGACTCGATCTTCGACGGGCGCGTGCGCACGTTGCGGCGCCAGCGAGGCTGCATGCGCTTCTGCTGGGCGCCGTACGGCTCGCGCACGCCGCGCCGCTTCCATTGCCAGCCCGACCTCGCGCTCGAAGCCGCCGGCCACGACGCGGCGAAACGCGCCGCCGTGCTGCGCGCGATCGCGCCCGCGTTCATGAGCGAACGCTACGGCACGCCCGACTACGCGCGCCTCGACGACGCCTGCTGCGACGAGATCGCGAAGGGCGCGTCGGACGAAGGCGCGATGGGCGCGTTCCACGACCTGTACGAACCGCAGCGCCTCGCCAACCTCGCCGCGCGGCTCGTCGAATACAGTCCGGCCGGCGCGGACGCCGGCCTCATCCTTGCGAGCTAGGAGCAGATCATGAAAGGCGATTTCGCGCGCGTGACATTCGACCGCACCCGGCACTACAGCCAGGTGCTGCAGCAGCAGGGACGCGTGCTGCTCGAGGCGGACTGGAACGAGCAGGGCGCGCTCATGCTGCATGCGTTGCGCGCCCTCACGGTCGACCTCATGGGCCCGTGCTGGGCCGCCGGCGACGGCTTTCGCATCGACGCCAGCGATCCGAAGAACCCGGGCAAGACCGTGCCGACGCCGGACTGGCGGCTGTCGCGCGGGCGCTTCTACGTCGACGGCATCGCCTGCGAGAACGACCGGCCGTGCACGCTCGCGGCGCAACCGTACGCGCCGACGCCCGACTACGATCCGGGCAGCGCGAAGTCCGGCTTCGAGCAACTCGACGCGCCGTACGCGCTCTGGCTCGACGTGTGGGAGCGCCACCTCGGTGCGGTCGAGGAACCGGCACTGCTCGACAGCGCGCTCGGCGGCATCGACACCGCGTCGCGCGCGCAGGTCGTGTGGCAGGTGCGCGCGTGGACCGAGGAGCGCGCGAAGGCGTGGCTGCTCGACCTCGAGGCCGCGATCAAGGCGCGCGCGGACGCGGCCGATCCGCAGTCGGCCGAGGCCGCGCAGCTCGGCAAGGTCGGCGCCGAGATCGACAAGCTCGTCAAGGGCGGGCTGCACGCGGCATTCGGCAAGCTCGGCGGCAATCCGCCCACCGCACCGGACGACAGTTGCGCGCGCCTGCGCTGGTGCCTCGACGCGCGCGCGCGTTACGCCTGCCCGCAACTGCGCGCGCAGATCAAGCCGGCCGAGTCCGACGAGGATCCGTGCGTGATCGCCGCGGACGCGCGCTACCGCGGTTGCGAGAACCAGCTCTATCGCGTCGAGATCCATGCCGGCGGCGCGGCGGGCACGGCGACGTTCAAGTGGTCGCGCGAGAACGGTTCGGTGCTGTTCCCGATCGTCACGCAGGGCACGCCCGGCGAGGCGGCGCCGGACGGCAGCGCGTCGATGACGATCGAACTCGCGCACCTCGGTCGCGACGAACGCCTCGGCTTGCGCAACGACGATTGGGTCGAACTCGTCGACGACGACTACACGCTCGGCCAGCGCGCGTGGGCGCTGCTGCAGGTCACGGCGGTCGACGCGGTGCATCGCACCGTCACCGTGCGCGTGCCGAAGAACGTGCAGCCCTACCTCGTGTCGGGCAGCCAGCATCCGTTCCTGCGCCGCTGGGACCAGCGCGAGGACCTCGGCGTGGCCGGCGTCATCGACGTCGTCGAAGGCAAGGCGATCGACCTCGAGTGCGGTATCCAGGTCGCGTTCGAGACCGGCGGCTTCTACGCGACCGGCGACTACTGGGTGATTCCCGCGCGCGTCGCCGGCAACGGCTCGATCGACTGGCCGACCGACCCGGCCGCGCCGGACCCGGACCTGCCCGGCGTCGCACGTCGCGCGAGTGGCCTGCATCACGTCGCCGTGCTCGGCGGCGCGGATGCGGAAGGCCTGTGGCGCGAGTGCTGCTGCCGCCACGTGCCGATCTGCCTCGAGCATGCGGTCGCGTTCGATCCCGTGATCGACGCGGTCGCACCGGCGACGAAGCCGCCCGTGAAGACCGCGCCGGTGAAGAAGGCGCCGGTGAAGAAGGCTCCCGTGAAGAAGGCGCCGTCGAAGTCGCCGCACGGCCACGGCTAGCGACGCATGCACGCGCAGCGCACGGCGGCCGGCGAGACGAAGCGATCGGTGGATTCATCGCTCGCCTGCGCCGCTCGCGCGCGTGCGGCGTCGCACGCGCACGCGACGATCACCTCGCCGTCGACGCGTGGATTCGATCTCAGCATCGTGCCCGCGTCGGTGTCGCTGCAACGCAAGCCCGCGTTGAGCGAACCCGGCGACGCACTCGAGCGCGAAGCCGACGTCGCCGCCGACCGCGTGATGCGCATGGCCGACGCGCCGGCGACGACGCCCGCATCCGCGCCGTCGCTGCAGCGCAAGTGCACCGCCTGCCAGGACGACGAGCGCAGGATCCACGCGCGCCGCGAGTCCGCCGCGCCGGCGTCCGCCGATGCGGACACCGCGACGGCCGCGCGCGTCGCGAGCCGCGGCGGCGCACCCTTGCCGGACGCGCTGCGCGGCTACTACGAGCCGCGCTTCGGCCACGATTTCAGCCACGTGCGCGTGCACACGGACGCCGAAGCCGCGCATGCGGCGCGCGACGTCGGCGCGCAGGCCTACACGTTCGGCCATCACATCGTGTTCGGCGGCGGCCGCTACGCGCCGTCGAGCGCGGCCGGGCGGCACCTGATCGCGCACGAACTCGCACACGTCGTGCAGCAGGGTTCGCGCGGCGCGAGCCTGCAGCGCAAGCTGCTCGTCGACGAGAAGGCGTCGGACGACCCGAAGACCGCGTCGGCGACGATCGACGCGCTGATCGGCAAGCTCTGTCCCGACTTCGAGGTCGCCAAGGGCGGCCTCGTCACGCCGAAGAAGGGCAGCGATTGCGCGAGCTTCAAGTTCGGCGCGATCGCCAAGGGCAAGCAGAAGCTCGGCTGCTGCTGCCTGTGCACGCTGACCGCCGCGCCGGATACCTGGCGCGTGGTCGTCTCGATCAACGAGGCGCCGACCACCGATTCGGCCAAGCGCGAAGTGCGCATGACGCCGACCTCGGGCGCGGCCGCGCCGGACCTGCGCTACTGGACCGCGGGTCCGACCCAGACCGTGAAGGCGCAAGCGCCGGCGGAGGCGTTCGGCCACGAGCTGTGCGGACACGCTGCGCTCATGCAGATCAAGGCGCACCCGTCGAGCCTCGCCTCGACGCCCGATCGCGCATTCAGCGACGTGCACGATCCGACCGTGCGCGTGCAGGACGCGCTCGGCAAGGAAATGGGTCTTCCCGGCGATCGCGGCCTAGCCGGCGGCGGCTCGCATCGCGGCGAATCGCTGCGCGTGTTCTCGATCGGTCCGTTCGGTGCCGACGCCGACGATCCGTCGCCGTTCGCGGCGCAGATCAAGGCCGCGGTGGATTTCATGAACGGCAACGCGAACCTGTTCGTCGACGCGGTCGGCTTGCGCGACGCCAAGGACAAGAAGCCGAGCGTGAGCGGATCGCGCGCGAGCAAGGTGCAGGCGGAACTCAAGAAGGGCGTGAAGGCGCTCACGACGAAGGTGAAGACGACGCCGAAGGGGCCGGAGGAGACGCTCGACCGCGTGCAACCATCCATCGACGGCGGCAGCGGTGCGAGCCCGATCGTCGACCTGCGCATGGCGTTCAGGCCGGCCGGCCTGGTCAGTCCGGTCGGCAAGGCGCCGCCGGCGACGCCCGTGCACGTCGATCCCGAGTTCCCCGCCGTGGTGAAGGCGCTCAAGGCCGGCGGCAAGGGCACCAACGAATGCCACAAACTGCTGTCCGACACGGCCTGGCCATGACGATGCACGCGCATGCGCACAAGCCGAACGCGCCGGTCGCATCCGCGTGCGTGCCGCCGCCGATCCAGCGCAAGCCGTCGATCAGCACGCCCGGCGACGCCTTCGAGCGCGAAGCCGATGCGGTGGCCGATCGCGTGCTGCGCATGGCCGATGCGCCCGTGTCAGGCGCGACGTCACCAACCGTGCAACGCACGTGCGCCGCCTGCGAGGACGACGCGCGCAAGCGCGTGCAGCGTCGCGCGGCGGGCGGCGATGCCGCGCTCGACACGACGGCCGCCGCGCACGCCGCAGCGCACGGCGGCGAACCGCTCGCATCGGAGGTGCGTGCGTACTTCGAGCCGCGCTTCGGCCGCGACTTCAGCCGCGTGCGCGTGCACACCGACGACACCGCGACGCGCGCGGTGCAGGCACGCGCGTACACCTACGGCAGCGACATCGTGTTCGGTCGCGGCGAGTACGCGCCGTCGACGCACGCGGGCCGGCACCTGCTCGCGCACGAGCTGACCCACGTCGTGCAGCAGGGTGCTGCGAGCGTGCACCCGCACGCACGTGCGGCACCGTCGATCGCGCGCGCGCCATCGGCCGTGCAGCGCCAGCCGGCGCAGGAGCCGCCGCTCGAGTCGGACGATGCGCTGCTCGCCTGCCTCGCGCTCGCGCCGTGGCCGTTGAAGGGCATGTGCTTCGACCTGGCGTCGAAGCCTCGCGCGAAGCCGAAGACGTTCGACGATCCGCGCTGTCGCGATCCGAAACCTCCCGCGCCGACGCCGGCGCCCGCGCCGGGCGTGTCGCCGCCGCAGGGACTTCCACCGCTGCCGTTCTTCCACGGTACCACCTG
>Ga0207674_10005015_pt1 | contig 15817 bp, 11 predicted proteins | sample KBSCornC72_FD_184303 | JGI IMG/M metagenome (GOLD analysis project Ga0207674, IMG submission 184303) | Corn rhizosphere microbial communities from Kellogg Biological Station, Michigan, USA - KBS Corn C7-2 (SPAdes) (version 2) | ecosystem: Host-associated > Plants > Roots > Rhizosphere > Soil ... | reverse complement strand
GCCACCTCGAGCGGGGAAAAGCACTCATCGCAGATCGAAAGCGGCTGATGACCATAGGTCTTGCCGCATTCCCGACATCGCAACCAATACGCAGTCGTCAAAGGTCCCTCGCTGTTTGCGAGTGACACGAGTAGCGCGAGCGCGTGACATTGCCTGGGAAAGAGTGAACGTGAACTGACTCGAAACCACCTGCGAAGCTGCTAAAGCAAAGAGTGCTGAAGCAACCCCCGAATCTCATGTTCCCCGTCTCCGGGCAAGAGTTGACACCATACTCCCGTTTTGCGCGGGCAGGTTGTCGTGGCGTCACAGGGCTCGTCCCTCAGCCACTCTGCATGAAACTCAGGCTTGCCCTTTGGGGGCAAACTTGAATGATTAGTTTTTATCACAGCTCAGGGAACCGCGCAAGTGACCCTGCACCGAATGGATGGCAAATCAGTTCGAACGGATGAATTATGGGCCGGAAGGGTCCTTTCTACTCGATCTGACCCTTCGGGGTACAACAACTCAACGACGATTCACATCTGAACAAAAGACGCTGCTGATTCAGGCGCGCTATATAAAGCCATTCAGGCTTACAATCTTAGCCACTTCAAGGAGTGAAAATTATGCCTTCAGATCTTTTGGATAAAGCCCCCTCAGTAGACGAAGTCGTCCGTGAAGTATCCCGGCTCAAGAACACCGTCACGCAAGCCGTTGAAGACGGATTCAAATCCGCCGTCAAGGCTGTAGAACGCGGCCGACACACAACCGAGGACATGATAGACGACGGAAAACGCGCGATGCGGCGCAAACCCGTGGAAGCAGCCGGCGTAATCTTCGCAGCCGGATTGCTCACTGGTGCGTTCCTCTCCTACATTGCGTCCCGCCGCGGCTGATAGCTGCACCAAAATCGAACCGAACGGCCCGGAGTGAAGCGCGACCAGCGACTCACTCCGGGTGTATCCAAACCGCGTTCCCTCCACCCGGCGCCATCTTCACATCCAGCACCGTGCCCCGATCCACAGCCTGCTTCGTGAATTCTGTATGCGTGGCATGGGTGCCTGCATCCGCCGCATCTGCGTAGATTTCAGCCGTGTACTTCCCTTCTCCCAGGAAGCTGAGCGGCACCTTCACAGTCCTTGCATCCCAGTTTGTGATCGACCCGACATACCAGTCTTTTCCACTCCGCCGTGCCACGGTGATGTTCTCCATCGGCCGCCCGCCGAGAACCCGCACTTCATCCCAAGTCACCGGCACTTGCTTGATGAACTCGAAATCGTGTTGCCCCGCATAGTGCTCCGGAAAATCCGACACCATCATCAGCGGGCTCTCCAGCACCACGTACAGCGCCAATTCGTGCGCCCGCGTGTTCGGCGCCATGGGTTCCTTGTCTCGCGCCTCAAACTCCGCGCGGGTCACATTTCCGAACGCCCCCGGCGTATAGTCAAGCGGTCCCGCCAGCATCCGCGTAAATGGCAACGTGGCATTGTGAACCGGAGTTGTCCGCCCGCTCCACTTCAGATACTCCTTCCCCATCACACCCTCACGGGTCACCACATTCGGCCATGTCCGTCGCAGTCCATCAGGTTTGAACGCCCCGTGGAAATCAATCATCAAGTGATGCTGCGCTGCAAGTTCCGCTACATGCCGATACCAGGCGGTCATCTGCTGATCGTCACGATCCATGAAATCGATCTTCACGCCGGCGATTCCCCACTGCTCAAATAGCGGAAACGCCTGCTCCATGTACTTATCCACCGACGACCAGTGCGACCAGAGCCAGATACGGACGTTCTTCTCCTTCGCATATCTCAGCAACTCCGGCATATCGATCTGCGGATCGATCTTCGTAATATCCGCAACCGCGGCATAATCGGTCGGGCTTTTGCGATTCGCCAGCGCCCATCCCGCATCGATCAGCATGTACGGAAACCTCGATGCCGAAGCAAAGTCGATATAGTGCTTCATCGTCGCCGTGTTCATTCCCGTCTTGAAGCTGACACTCGGTGCCGCCTCCCCCGACCACCAGTCCCATGCCGACTTGCCCGCCTTGATCCACGAGGTATCCGCAATCTTTGACGGGGGATTCAGATTGAGCACGATGTTGGACTCAACCAGCCGTCCCGGCTCATCTCCGATCATCAGGACGCGCCATGGAGTGGTCACGGGCGCATCGGTCTCTACCGCGATGGTCTTGTTATCAATGCGCGGCGAAAGCTCCGCCCTTAATCCGTTCCGCGCTTCACCCTTCCGCAGATACATTCCCGCATAGTTCTCGATATCCGCCTCGGTTACCGCTACCCATCCCGTTCCCGGAACCTCCGCAAGCAGCGGCAGCGCAATCAGCCAATCGCGATGAATTCCACTCACCTGCCGCTGCTGGTAGTCATCCTCATACGAAGATTGAAATCCTTGCAGAATCAATGGGTATAGCGTCGCATCCTTCGGGTAGTTAAACTCCGTCAGTTCGCGCTCCACTCGCACCGTCTTTGCACCAGCCGGCCCAGGGAGCACATACCGGAAAGCCACGCCATCATCGTAAGCCCGAACTTCAATCGACACCTTTCGGCCCGCATCATCCGCAAGATCCACCACCGCAGAGTTGTATTGATCCCGCACCGAACTCGTCTTGCCCACAGGTATCGTGTAGGTCTCATCGTGCTGCCCTGTGTGGACATCGACCTTGCGCATACCGGCCCCCAGTGCTGGCGCACCCTGCAGCTTCAGCCCCAGCGCGCTTTCATCAATGAGCCGTTTACCGCGAAAATCCACCAAATACTGAGGTCCGTTTCTCTTCGGTCCCGTTTCCTGGCTCGACGGAACCTCAGACAAAGAGAAGACAATCTTCCCATCCGGCGATGCAACGTGAACTCGAGCCACATTGGAATTTTGGCCGAAGGCCATCCCGGCAAAGCCAGGGAGCAGACAGAGGACGCAGATTCTTAGGCTTGTCATAACAGCCGAAAGCATAACAAAAAGGCCTGCCGGTAATCCGGCAGGCCCAATCCTCTTGGTTCAACAGCGAAATCAGTTCGTGTAGATCCTCACGTAATCCACCTGCATATCGCCCGGAAACACTGTCGTTCCATCCGGACTCCCCGGCCAGTCTCCGCCGATTGCCAGGTTCAGAATAATGAATTGCGGACCCACATCGAACGGCCATGGATTGCCGAAGTTCGCCGGCGTGAACGTCGCATAAACGTTCGCAGGATCGTCCACGTAGAACTGCACCTCGCCCTTCGCCCAGAGCATTCCATAGGTGTGCCACGCAGCCGCCGAAAACCCTGACGGATTGTATTTCTGCGTTCCATCCAGGTGCGTGCTCGTGCTCCCACCATGCACCGATCCCGCAATCCAGTCATAGCCTGGCGGTTGCGCTCCCACATACGGCGGCGGGTTGTTCCCATCGATATGCTCCATCACATCCAGTTCGCCGCAAGCCGGCCAGCTCACTGTCGTGATGTTATTCCCCAGCAGCCAGAACGCAGGCCACATCCCCTGGCTCTCCGGCAGCTTCATTCGCGCCTCGATGCGCCCGTACATGAAGCTGAAGACACCCTGCGTCTTCAACCGCGCGGATGTGTACGTAGTCCCCGAAAGATTCCGCCCCACAACGTGCAGAATTCCGTTCGTGTCCATGTAAGCGTTCGGATTATTAGGATCGCACGGGGCCGTCGCCGAACCCGCCGCGCAATATGTCTCCAGCTCATTATTCCCGCAGCACCGGAATCCCGTGTCGTATGTCCAGATCTTCGAATCTGGCAGCGCATTCGAAGTCCCCGAGTTCGCAAACTCATCGCTCCACACCAGCGTCCCCGACGCGATGTTCAACGTGAAGCTCTTGGTGGTCACTGAGCTGTTGCTGTATCCCGGTGCCGCTGCAATCGCGTTCACCGTCACATTCGACGAAGCCAGAAACGGCGCCTGGTACTGCTGGGATGTTGTCGTCGCAGTCGATCCGTCCAGCGTGTAGTAAATCTTCGCTCCACTGGTCGCATCCGCCAGCGTCACCACCACCGCGCCATTCTGAGCATTGGACGTCGTGACCGTCGGAGCTGCTGCATTCTGCGGAGTCGATGGCGGAGTTGTCCCGCCACCTCCGGTAGTTGCTCCACCCCCGCCGCACCCACAAAGCAACGCACTTGCCAAAACGAAAGCCGAAAACATAGCAGACCCCATCCCCACGTGAGCCCCTCCTTGGATGACGGACGGCACGTGTGCCTTCACCGCGCAACATCTAACCATCCGGCATCAGGGTCAATCATCCGCGCAGCGCTGCGATGTGATTCCGACCACAACTCATCGGAAAGTACAAAAGTATAGACCTGCCGCTGATGATCACCGCCCCGAATCGTAGTTCAAATTCGGCGCCAGCCATCGCTCCACCTCGGCAACAGTCATCCCCTTGCGTTCGGCGTAATCGGCCACCTGCTCACGATCGATCTTGCCCAGCGTGAAATACCGCGACTCAGGGTGCGCAAAGTACAGCCCGCTCACGCTGGACCCCGGCCACATTGCATACGATTCGGTCAGCTTCATGCCCGTCTTCGCTTCGACGTCAAGCAACTGCCAGATCGTTCCCTTCTCCGTGTGATCCGGACACGCCGGATACCCCGGAGCCGGCCGAATACCCTGGTACTTCTCGTGGATAAGCTCGTCGACACTCAAATTCTCGTCCCGCCCATAGCCCCATTCATCGCGCACCCGCTTGTGCAGGCATTCAGCGAATGCTTCCGCCAGCCGGTCCGCCAGCGCCTCCGCCATGATGGCGTTATAGTCGTCGTGCTTCGCGCGGAACTCGTCCGCCAGTTCCTTCAGGCCTATCCCCGTTGTCACTGCGAACGCCCCCACGTGATCGCAGAGCCGGGTTTCCCGCGACGCAATGAAATCCGCCAGCGAACGGCACGGCTCACTGCCCTCCCGATTCGCCTGCTGTCGCAAAAAATGCAGCGTCGCAATCTTTTGCGTCTGCGCACCATCGCTGTAAAGCTCAACGTCATCGCCGTCCGCGTATGCAGGGAATAACCCGTAGACCGCCCGCGCCTTCAGCAGCTTCTCTTCAATAATCCGATCCAGCAGAACATTCGCCTCCTGGAACAACTGCCGCGCCTGCGCCCCCTGCCTCTCATCATCCAGAATTCGCGGATAGACGCCCTTCAATTCCCACGCATGGAAAAACGGCGACCAGTCGATGAATTCCCGCAGCTTCGCCAACGGAAAATCCTCCAGCACCCGAACACCCGTGAACTCCGGGTTAGGCACATCCTCCTCACGCCACTCAATGGGCGCCCGCCGCGCCCGTGCCTGCGCCAGCGAGATCGTCTTCACCTGCGGTGCAGCATGCGACTTCCGCACCGCCTCATACTCCGCCCGGTGCGTCGCAATGAATTCATCCCGGTTCTCATCGCTCAGCAGACTCGTGGTCACCGGCACCGCCCGGCTCGCATCCACAATATGCACCACCGGCTCGCTGTAATGCGGCGCAATCTTTACCGCTGTGTGAGCGCGGCTCGTCGTCGCTCCCCCGATCAACAGCGGCAGCTTGAACTGCTGCCGTTCCATCTCCCTCGCGACGTGAACCATCTCTTCCAGTGACGGGGTGATAAGCCCGCTCAGGCCGATGATGTCGGCCTTCACTTCCTTTGCGCGCTCAAGAATTTTCTCCGCGGGAACCATCACGCCCATGTCGATCACTTCGTAGTTATTGCACGCCAGTACAACTCCTACGATGTTCTTCCCGATGTCATGCACGTCGCCCTTCACCGTAGCCAGCACGATCTTGCCTTGTGCCTTGACCACCTGCCCCGCGGCTGCCATCGCAGCCTTTTCCGCTTCCATGAATGGTGTGAGATACGCGACTGCCTTCTTCATCACGCGCGCCGACTTCACCACCTGGGGCAGAAACATCTTGCCCGCGCCAAAGAGATCTCCCACGACGCTCATCCCCGCCATCAGCGGACCTTCAATCACAAGCAGGGGCCGTCCCAGCTTCGCACGCGCCTCTTCGGTGTCGACTTCGATGTAGTTGTCGAATCCCTTCACTAGCGCATGCGTCAGTCGTTCTTCAACCGTCCCTTGCCGCCACTCTTCTTCCTTCTTCTCGCTGACCACCGTGCCTGCGCTCTTCAGCGTCTCGCCGTATTCGACCAGCTGCTCCGTCGCTTCAGGGCGCCGGTTCAGCAACACATCCTCGACCAGTTCCTTCAGCTTCGGCTCGATCTCCTCATACACCTCCAGCATCCCCGCATTCACAATGCCCATGTCGAGCCCAGCACTAATCGCGTGATACAGAAATGCTGCGTGCATTGCCTCGCGCACTCGATTGTTCCCGCGGAAGCTGAACGAAATATTTGAGACGCCGCCGCTCACTTTCGCATCCGGCAGATTTCCCTTGATCCACTTCGTCGCGCGAATAAAGTCAACGGCGTAGTTGTTGTGCTCCTCCATCCCCGTCGCAACCGTGAGAATGTTCGGATCGAAAATAATATCCTCTGCCGGAAACCCAACCCTATCCACAAGAATCCTGTATGCGCGCTCGCACACGCGAATCTTGTCTTCGTAGTCTGCTGCCTGCCCCTTCTCGTCGAACGCCATCACCACGGCCGCAGCGCCATATTTCAGCACCGTCGCAGCATGATCGCAGAACGCCTTCTCGCCTTCCTTCAGCGAGATCGAATTGACGATGCCCTTCCCTTGCAGGCACTTTAAGCCCGCCTGCAGCACCGCCCAGTTCGACGAATCAACCATGAACGGAACCTTCGCCACCTCGGGCTCGCTGGCCAGCAGTAGCAGGAATCGCGTCATCGCCGCAACGCCATCGATCATCCCCTCATCCATGCAGATGTCGAGGACGTTCGCGCCGCTCTCCACCTGCTGGCGCGCGACACTCACGGCCTCTTCGTATTTCCCGTCCTTGATGAACCGCGCAAACTTCGGCGAACCGGCAACATTGGTTCGCTCGCCGATCATGATGAAAACCCCAGCCTGTTGCTTGAACGGCTGCGAACCCGAAAGACGCAGTGGCCTCATTGGCTTACCTCGACACTGCTGTCCGAGGGCTCCGCTGCATGCAATGCGCGGGGAGGAAGCCCTTCCAGCGCCTTCGCAATCGCCGCAATGTGCTCCGGAGTATTGCCGCAACATCCACCCGCAATGTTGATCAGCCCAGCCTTGGCAAATTCACTCAGGTACTTCGCCATATCGTCCGGACCAAGGTTGAACCCCGTAGGCGACAAAGGATTTGGAAGCCCCGCATTCGGATAGCACGAAATCGCCACATTCGCCTTCTCCGACAGTTCCTCCAGGAACGGATACATCAGGTCCGGCCCCAGCGAGCAGTTCAGCCCCACCGACAACGGCTTCACATGCTCCACTGCATTCCAGAAAGCCTCCGTCGTCTGCGCCGAGATCAGCGTTTCTCCCCCGCGTCCCACTGCTGCTGAAATCATTACCGGCAACTCAACCCCGTCCTCGTCGAAGACCTCTCGGATAGCCACCAGCGCCGCCTTTGCATTCAACGAATCAAAGATCGTCTCCACCAGCAGGAAGTCCACCCCTCCGGCAATCAGCGCCCGCGCTTGTTCTGCGTATGCCGTCTTCACCTGGTCGAAAGTCACCGACCGGAACCCCGGATCGTTCGCATCCGGGGAGTTCGACAATGACACCGTCAATGGCCCGATCGCTCCCGCAACAAACCGCGGCCGCCCAGTCTCCTTGCCAACCTTTTCCGCCCACTCGCGACACTGCTGCGCCGAAGTCTCATTGATCTCCCACGCCAGCTTCTTCAGAAACGGGTCCTCAATAACCTTTTGATAGAAATCTGGATCTTTCCGTCCACCATGCTCCCGGGGATCATCCACGAAGAACTCGCTCTGCGAAATCGTCGTGGCCCCGAAAGTATTGGTCTCCAGGATGTCCGCACCAGCCTCGAGAAACCGCCGGTGTATGTCGCCAATCATTTTGGGCTGGGTCAGCGAAAATAGATCTCCGTTGTTCAGCAGGTCCTTCTTCGCATCCTTGAACCGCTCTCCGCGAATATCGGCCTCCGTCATGCCGTAAGTGCGAATGGTCGTGCCCATTGCGCCATCGATAATGGCGATGCGCTTCTTCAGGATCTCTACGAGGGGATGTTGGCGGGGTGTCATATCTATTTGATGATTGTAAGGGGGTTAGGCCGCATTAAGTCCTGCACCAGCAGCGAACAGCAAGAATCACAGACTGGAAGAGCCCTGGATATCTCGAATGGCTTTCAGTGGTTTCAACGCCAAATCGAACCTGGCGGGCTCTACTTCGCCGGCGCAATCGCATGAACCGGCAGCAGCATGTCTTCCTTGCGCATCACCAGGCCAGTCGCATTCAGGGTTGCCAGTTCAAACCCGTGTCCATGCGTAATCGCATCCGTCGGGCAGGCCTCGACACAGTATCCGCAGAAGATACAGCGGTTGTAGTCGATGTTGTAAACCTTTGCATACCGCTCCGAAGACGAAATCCGCTCTTCTTCAGTGTTCTCAGCTGCTTCAATGTAGATGCAGTTCGCCGGGCATGCCGCCGCGCATAAAAAGCACGCAACGCACTTTTCCAGGCCATTCTCGTCCCGTTGCAGAACGTGGGCTCCGCGGAATCGCTCCTCGAACTTCGCCCCGCGCATCGGCCCCGGGCCGTCAGGATAGTTCTCCACCTGCGTCGGCTGCAGCATCTCTCCAAACGTGATGCTCATGCCCTTCGCGATCGCCGCAATGTTGCGAACTACCGACATGTCTCAAGTATACGATGGCGGCTAACGCGCGGCCAGTTGGCCCGGCTTGCCCTCGACGAACGTGCTCGACCGTTCACATTGGATCGTTCTTTCATGCTCTTCCCCAGCTTGCCGATGAACTTATTGCAGCCTGATTTGCGTTAATCTCACGGCTGCGAGGCCAGGGCACAGCATGTTCACACAAAACCTCGCCGAGACTCAATTGCCGAACCCAGCCGCTGATAGTGGTTTCCTGGACACCGGAGAACCGCAATTCGTCAGCGCCAGCCCCGCAATGCGTAAGCTCCTCGATCAGGCCAATATCGTCGGCCCTCATCTTCGCATCGCCGCCATCGAAGGCGAATCCGGCTCGGGCAAGCACACCGTCGCGCGCCTTCTTTATCACCGCTTCGCGGACGGTCACCCGGACATGCGCCAATTGGCATTTACCCGCTGCGACGCACGAGACTGGCTACTCTCCCAAACCGACCCGCAATCTCTCTCCGGATTCATCTTCCTCGATCGCATCGACCTCCTCTCCGGCTCAGCCCAGGCAATGCTCCTGCGAATCCTCAAAAACCTCGACTTCCGGCAACCGAACGCTCTAGTGCTCCTTGCCTCCTCTGAATCGCCCCTCCGCGAGCTGGCTCGTAACAACCAGTTCCTCACTGAACTCGCAGTCCGTTTCACATCGGTGCGCCTCTCCATTCCGCCACTTCGCGAACGCAAAGAGGACATCATCCCGCTTGCAAATCACTTCCTTCACCGCATCTCGGCCCGTTATCATTTGCTGCCCCTTATCCTCACATCCACAGCCATTGCGCGGCTCCTCGAATATCCCTGGCCCGGCAATCTCCGCGAGCTCTCCAGCATCCTCGAATCCGCCGTCATCGAGTGCTCCAATGGCATCGTCCGCTCTGAGGATCTCGCCCTCTTAAACGCCCAGGTTCCCGCTCCTCTTCCGATTCTGACAAATGAAACCCTGGACCTTGATGCCGTCATCCACCAACACATCCTCCGCGTCCTCGCACTCAATCACGGCAACAAGCTCAGAACCGCGCGTCAGCTTGGCATCAGCCGCTCAACCCTCTACCGCCTCCTCGAAAAGCGACTCTCCTTCTCCGCCTGAATCCTTTCCCCGCTGGACCCTCCTGCTCCCCGGTGCTCTACACTCAACCCGATGAGCTCTTCCCCGTTTCAACCTCAAGGACGCACCCAATTGACCAAACTTGCACTGCTTCTCGCCGCCTCCGCGCTCCTGGCTCTTCCCGCGCAGCTTCCCGCCCAGCTCACTGCCTCCAGCGCTGCCACCGCTTCCCCTGACGACCGCACCAAGGCACTCCACGCCATCTTCCACGACTACTGGGAGCAAACCCTCAAGCGCCAGCCCGAATTCGCTTCCTCCCTGGGCGACAAGCGCTACAACGACCAGGTCTCCGATTACTCCGTCAAGGCCATCAACGACTGGCTGGCCGTCGAGCAGGACATGCTCCTCAAACTCGCAGCCGTCGACCCCGCAGGCCTCTCCGGCCAGGACCAGGTCAGCCGCGAACTCCTTATCCGCGACCTCACCGAAAATCAGGACGGCGCCGAATTTAAATCGTGGGAGATGCCTGTCAATCAGATGGGCGGAATCTACGCTACCTACCCGCAGCTCGTCGCCCAGCTCAGCTTCACCACCTCAAAAGACTATGACGACTGGATCGCACGTCTCCGCGCCATTCCGCATGCCTTCGATCAGGTCACGTCCAACATGTCGATCGGCATCGACGACAAACGTGTGCCTCCAAAATTCCTCCTCGAAAAAGCCCTCGCGAACGTCCAGCAGCTCGCCAATCAGAAGCCTGAAGACTCTCCTCTTGCGCTCCCGCTCAAGAAGTTTCCCGATTCCATCTCCGCCGCTGAACAGACCCGCATCAAGACCGAGATGCTCGCGGCCATCTCCAAACAAGTCCTTCCCGCTTATCAGCGTTTCGCCCGCTTTCTCGAGGTCGCCTATATCCCGGCCGGCCGCACCGAGCCCGGCATTTCATCGATCCCCGACGGCGCCGCTTACTACAAGTTCCGCATCAAGCAGAGCACCACAACCAATCTCACTGCCGATCAGATCCACCAGATTGGCCTCGACCAGGTCCAGAAAGATGAAGCCGAGATGCTCACCATCGCGCAAAGGCTCGGCTTTCACGATCTGAAGAGTTTCCGTGCAAGCCTCAAAACAAATCCCAAACTCAAGGCCACCTCGCGCGAGCAACTCCTCGATACCTACCGTGGTTATCTCGGTCCCATGCAGGCAAAGTTACCTGAGCTCTTCGGCCACCTGCCCAAGTCGCCCTTCGAAGTCGTTCCTGTCCCCGACTACCTCGAGAAAACTTCAGCCCCCGCCTATTACCAGGCCGGCACTCCCGATGGCAGCCGCCCCGGCCGTCTCTTCATCGATACCTACAACCCCACCGATCGCGACCTATACCAGGTCGAGTCCGTCGCCTATCACGAAGGCCTCCCCGGTCACCACCTCCAGATCTCCATCTCTCGTGAACTCCAGGGCGTACCCGATTTCCGCAAGTTCGGCGGCTACTCCGCATTCTCTGAAGGCTGGGGACTCTACTCCGAACACCTCGGCAAAGACGTCGGCCTCTACAAAGATCCCTACTCCGATTACGGCCGCCTTCAAGCGGACATCTGGCGCGCCATACGCCTCGTCGTCGACACCGGCGTTCACTCAAAGCACTGGACGCGCCAGCAGATGGTCGACTTCTTCCACGACCATTCCACCATCGACGAAACCAGCATTCAGGCGGAAGTCGATCGCTACATCGCATGGCCCGGCCAGGCTCTCGCCTACAAAATCGGCCAGCTCGAAATCCTCAAGCTCCGCGACCAGGCAAAGAAAGAGCTGGGCGACAAGTTCGACATCCGCGCCTTCCACGACCAGGTCATTGACTCCGGCGCCATGCCTCTCGACGTCCTCGACGAACGCATAACCACATGGATCGCCACCCAGAAATCCGCCTCGAAGTGAACAGGCCTTGTTGACGTTCTTTCTGAGTATTTCCGCGGATTAGGGAGTTTCAATGACAGCGCCTGAACCCACGATGCGCATTCTGAAGTACATCTTCATCGTCTCAATCCTGTTGTTCATCTTCGTCACAATCCAGGTTCCATCCAGGGTCACGCGCCCTCCGCAACAACCGATTGAACTCATCTTGATCCTGCTCGCTTTGTTGAATCTCGCTATGGGACTGAACGCGCGTCGCTTATTTGCCCGCCTCGGCTTAGCCAACGCAAAGAGAGGCGCGCAATCCACTCCCCTGAATCAATGGTTCACAGCGAACATCTGGGCTCTGGCGATGATCGAGTCGTGCGCGCTGTTTGCCGTCGTTCTTCACATGCTTGGAAGTTCGGCAAAGATGGTTGCACTTCTCTTCGGCTGTTCTTTGCTCGGTCTGATTATCTGGAGTCCCGGTACCCCGCCGACTCTGAACGACCCTGGCGGCATTTCCCGCTGAAGTGTTGCATCCCCGCGGAGGATCGCCGAAAACCTCGCCCCAATCGATCACTCCGCCGACAAAAAACGAAGAATCTCCGTCATCACCCGCTCCGATTGATCTGTCTGAAACAGAAACTGCGCATGCGCAGACCCATCCAGCACGATCAGCTTCTTCGGTTCGGGAGCCTTCTCGTACGCTGCCCGAATATGCGGCAGCCGCGGTCCATCTTCGCTCGCATCATCCTTCGCCACAATAAACAACGACGCGCATTTCAGCTTCTCGGCAGGACCATCTGGATAGGCTGCCAGAAATACCACGCGATCGATCTCACCCGGTTGCGAAGCAATCGACGCCGCCCCCGCCGCACCTCCACCCATACTGCCCCCAACTACGGAAACGCTCTTCGCACCGTTCGCTCGCAGATACCGCACAGCCGCCAGCACGTCCAATTGCAGTGGCGCGCTCATCGGTGCCGTATCGCCAGGCCCTTTTGATTTGCCATAGCCACGAAAATCAAATGCGAGCACCTGGAACCCCGCCGCTTCCAGCCTCAGCGCCTGCGCCTTCCAGCTCGCTTTGTTGAACCTGCCCCCGTGTGCCAGCACGACACCCCGAGCGCCCTTTCCATAAACATCGCCGTAGAGTAGCGCGCCATCCTCTGTCGGAAAGGAAACAGTCGCCTGCGCACCAGCCGTCGTCACCAGCAAGAGCACCACCCCCAATCTCAGGAAGCCACGCACGCAGCAAATGTACCACCGTATTTGCCTTCATCTGCTCCCTGTGTCTACATACCTATTTACAAAATAGCTATCCGAGGCTACTATACTCCCCATGGCCCGAAATTCCGACAATCGCGACCTCTTCCCTGGAGCCCTCGAAATCATGGTCCTGCAGTCACTTCGCCAGAAGCCAATGCACGGCTACGCTCTCGTGAAACATATAAAACAGGTCTCCGACGACCTCCTTCAGGTTGAAGAAGGCTCTCTCTACCCCGCACTTCAGCGCATGCTCCGCGAGGGCCTGCTCGAGTCCGAAGAGGGCCTCTCTGCCAAGGGCCGCCCCACGCGCATCTACCGGCTCACCGATTCCGGTATCCGTCATCTGGAACGAGAGCTCTCCAGCTTCGGCAAAATGTTCGACGGCATCACGCGGGTGCTCGCCTTTTCCCAACCCTGATCGAAACCCTCGGCCTTCTCGATGCAAAAGAAGTAAGTCCCAACGCAAAGCTCGCAGCAGGAGATCACGATGAACCCACTTCCCCGCCTCTTTGGTCGCACTCGGCGCTACAGCGATATCGACATCTCTATCGAAGAGCACGTTCAGGAGCGCGCGGACGAACTCGAGTCAGAAGGCATGCCCCGCAAACAGGCCGAGCAATCTGCCCGCCGCGAGTTCGGCAACGTCGCCCTCCTCCAGCAGCGCAGCCGCGAGCAGTGGCAATGGCCCGCACTTGAATCTCTTCTCGCCGATCTCAAATTCACACTCCGCCGTCTTCGCAAATCACCCGGCTTTGCCATCACAGTCCTGCTCACTCTCGCCATCGGCATCGGCGCCAACACGGCAGTATTCAGCGTCATCGACGGAGTGCTGTTGAAACCGCTGCCTTATCCCGAGCCCGAGCAACTTGTCGCGCTCTGGCTCAACGCTCCTGGCGCCCCGGGACTCGCAAATTTTCAAAACGGATTGCTGCTTTCGCCATCCATGTACTTCTCCTTCTCTGAGCACAACCACGCATTCAAATCGCTCGGAGTATTCGCGCCGGACACGGCAAACGTGACCGGCCTTGCGCAGCCCGAACAAGCCCACACGCTGCTGGTCAGCGACGGCGTGCTGCAATCGCTCGCTATTCAACCCCTGCTCGGCCGCTGGCTCTCGCGCGAAGATCAAGACCCGCACGCTGCCAAGCGGGTCATCCTCAGCTACGGGTACTGGCAGAGACGCTTCGGTGGCGATCGGTCTGTTATTGGTCGCAGTATTGAGCTCGATTCCCGGACAGTCGAAATCATCGGCGTGATGCCCCGCGGCTTCCGCGTTGTCGATCGCGATTTTGATCTCCTCGTTCCTCTGCAATTCGATCGAGGTACGCTCAAACTGGCAGGGTTCGGATACAACGGCATCGGCCGGCTTAAGCCCGGGCTCTCAATCGCCCAGTCCAACGCCGACGTCGTCCCGCTGATCGAGACCTGGATGCACACCTTCAGCAATGGCCCCGGAACCAACCCCTTTTATTACCGGCTCTGGAAAATCTCTCCTGGCTTCCGATCGCTCAAGGACCAGGTAATCGGGAATGTTTCCAGCGTGCTCTGGGTAGTCATGGCCACCGTCGGCTTGGTCATGCTGATCGCATGCGTTAACATCGCAAACCTGCTTCTCGTGCGCGCCGAGTCCCGGCAGCACGAGCTCTCGATTCGTGCAGCTCTCGGGGCAGGTCGCGCGCGCATCGCGAGAGAACTCCTGATGGAAAGTCTTCTCCTCGGGCTGATGGGCGGCTTCGTCGCCATCGGCGTAGCCTATGCGGCCCTGCGTCTTCTCATTGCGATGGGACCTGCGAATCTACCCCGTCTTAGCGAGGTCACACTGGATAGCCGATCGCTCCTGTTTACTCTCACGGTCTCGGTAGTCTCAGGCCTTTTCTTCGGATCTATCCCTGCGCTGAAATATGCTCATTCGCGAGCCGCCGCTGCCCTCTCCGGCTCCAATCGAACTGCCAGCGCCAGCCGCACGCGCCAGCGCTCACGCAACGTCCTTGTCATCGCTCAGGTGGCCATGGCGCTCGTGCTTCTCATCAGCGCTCTTCTGATGATTCGCACATTCGCATCCATGCGCAATGTCAATCCTGGCTTCAATGATCCCGAACATCTCGCCACTGTGCGAATCTTCGTTCCTGACCTGCTCGTCAAAGATCCAGTTCACGTCACTCACATCCAGAACGAAATATCCGAGAAGATCGCTGCACTTCCAGGCGTTACCTCAGTCGGATTTTCCGCAGCCGCTCCCATGGAAGGAATGGATCCGAACTGGGACGAAATGGCTGTCGAAGGAAAGGTGTATCCCGGTGGCGAACCGCCAATGCGCCTCTTCAATTACGTTTCACCTGGCTTCTTCCACACGATGGGAACCTCGCTGCTCGCCGGACGCGAGTACACCTGGGACGACATATACGGCCTGCGCAATAACATCATCGTCTCTGAGAATTTCGCACGCGATAATTGGGGCTCCGCACCAGCGGCAATCGGCAAGCGCATTCGACAATTCACCAATATGCCATGGCAGGTGGTAGTCGGCGTCGTGCAGGACGTTCGCCATAACGGAGTTGATGAGAAAGCTCCCGAAATCGTCTACTGGCCGTCGATGATCCAAAGCCCCTACACACGTGCGCCGACGATCGACGGTCCTCGCGCCACCACCTACCTTGTGCGCAGCGAACGCGCAGGCTCAGAAGCTCTCGTTGCCGATATCCAGCGCGCTGTCTGGTCCGTCAATGCCAATCTTCCTGTTGCCAACCCGGCAACCATGCAGGATATCTATGCCAAATCCATGGCTCGCACCTCGTTCACCCTCACCATGCTGGCCATTGCAGGCACCATGGCTCTGCTGCTGGGCATCATTGGCATCT
>Ga0207674_10005013_pt1 | contig 15819 bp, 11 predicted proteins | sample KBSCornC72_FD_184303 | JGI IMG/M metagenome (GOLD analysis project Ga0207674, IMG submission 184303) | Corn rhizosphere microbial communities from Kellogg Biological Station, Michigan, USA - KBS Corn C7-2 (SPAdes) (version 2) | ecosystem: Host-associated > Plants > Roots > Rhizosphere > Soil ... | reverse complement strand
TGGCGGGCGGGCGACAACCCACCACGAGCGGAGGCGCCCCGCTCTGTGCTGGTGGTGGGCGGTGGACCCGCCGGCCTGGAGGCCGCTCGCGTTTCGGCCGAGCGCGGTCACCGGGTCACCGTGCTCGAGCGCGAACCACAGCTCGGCGGCCAGTTCCGGCTCGCTGGACGCCAGCCGTCGCGCGGCCAGATCCTTGACCTGCTTACCTGGTTCGAGCATCGGCTTTCGGTGCTCGGCGTGGATGTACGTCTCGGCACGGGAGCCGGCGCTGATGACGTGGATGCGTTCGGTGCCGACGACGTGATCGTGGCGACCGGGTCGCGGGCGCCGGTGACCGGCTTCCAGCGCGCACTGCCGATGGTGGAGCGGATGCCCGGCACGGATCGTCCCGATGCCGTCTCGATCCAGGCGGTGCTCGCCGAGACCGTCGATGTCGGTCCGCGCGTGGTCGTGGTCGACGATGTCGGCGATTGGCGCGGGCTCGGCACCGCGCTGTACCTCGCCGAGCGCGGGCACGACGTGACGATCGTGACGTCGGCGGCCGTCGTGGGTGGTGGCCTCTACCACAGCGCGGCTGACGGGCCGCTGCGCGCTCGGTTCAGCAGCGCAGGCGGCACGATGCGACCCGGGACGGTCGTCCTCTCGTGGGACGGCGTGGGCGCGACCGTGCGATCCGGCACGGGCGACGCCGAGGAACGCCTGCCCGCCGATACGCTCGTGATCGCCGAGACAGCCGTGGCCGAGACGGGCCTCGCGGACGAGCTACGCCGCCGCGGCATCGCGTTCGAAGCGATCGGCGATTGCGTCGCTCCTCGCCGGGCGAGCCTTGCCATCTACGAGGGCCGCGAGCTCGCACTTCGGGTGTGAGCCTTGCGCGCAGGGCGCGTACGATACCGGCGATGGCGACCGAGCAGATCGACCACTCCGCCCCCGTTCGCCGCGGACGTTCCGCGCGCCACGCCGAACGGCTCGCTCGCGCGATGGAGTCGGTCCCTTACCTCACCCGGAAGCTACCGCCGGTCGAGGTGCTGTCCACGGACGGTCTCGAGGCGATCGAATACAACGCCGACACGCTCCTCCAGGAAGTCGGTATCGAGATCGTCAACTACCCCGAAGCGACCGAGATCTTCCGTGCGGCCGGAGCGGACGTCCAGGGGCAGCGGGTCCGGTTCGAGCGCGGGATGTGCCGCAAGATCGTCCAGGCCACCGCACCGAAGGCCTTCACGCAGGTCGCCCGGAACCGGCATCGGAGCGTGGTCATCGGCGACCCGCACATGGTTCTGGTCCCGACGTACGGCTCGCCGTTCATCCACAACCTCGACGAGGGCCGGCGGTACGCCACGATCGAGGACTTCCGCAATTTCGTGAAGCTCGCCTACACGAGCCGTGTCCTGCATCACGACAGCGGCACGCTCTGCGAACCGGTCGATCTGCCCGTCAACAAGCGCCATTTCGACATGGTCTACAGCCACATCCGGTATTCGGATCGGGCGTTCATGGGCTCCGTCACCCACCCGAGTCGCGCCCAGGACTCGGTGGACATGGTCAAGATCGTGTTCGGGCCGGAAACGCTGGAGAACGAGCACGTGATCATGGGGCTCGCCAACGCGAACTCGCCGATGTCGTGGGACTTCAACATGCTCGGCTCGGCCAAGGCGTACGCCGAGGCAAACCAGATCATGCTGATCACCCCGTTCATCCTCGGCGGGGCCATGGCGCCGGTCACGGTCGCGGCGGATGCGACCCAGACGCTCGCCGAGGCGCTGGCGGGCATGGCGTTCTGCCAGATCGTGCGACCGGGAGCGCCGGTGATCTTCGGTTCGTTCGCATCGTCGATGTCGATGCAGACGGGTGCCCCGACATTCGGGACGCCTGAGCCGCAGCTGGTCCTGTTCGTGCTCGCGGCGCTTGCGCGTCGTCTGGGCGTCCCGTTCCGGAGTGGCGGCAACTTCACCGCGTCGAAGGTGCCCGACTACCAGGCGGCATACGAGAGCGCCATCAGCTTCATGGCCACGATGCAGGCCGGGGTGAACTTCAACCTTCACACGGCCGGCTGGCTCGAGGGTGGCCTCGCGATCGGCTACGAGAAGTTCATCCTCGACGAGGATCAGGCGTCGATGGCCAGCAAGTACCTCGAGGGCGTCGACGTGTCCGAGAATGGACTGGCGCTCGAGGCGATGCTGCAGGGCGGCCCGGGCCAGCATTTCCTGGGGTCGCCGCACACGCTAGCCAACTTCGAGACCGCGTTCTGGCGCTCGGAGCTGGCCGACAACAACAGCTTCGAGCAGTGGGAGCTCAACGGGTCGCAGGACGCCGCGCAGCGCGCGAACGTGCGTTGGAAGCAACGTCTGGCCGAGTACGAGGAGCCACCGCTCGACGAGGCCATCCACGAGGAGCTGCTCGCGTGGATCGAGCAGCGCAAGGCGAGCTTCCCAGACTCCGACGTCTAGATCCGCCGCGCGAGGACCGGTGCGGGCACGGATCGTTCGCGATGAGCGAACACCGGGCCCCGGCCTTTCGACCTAGACCTCGTCGAGCGGGGCTACCGACTGCTCCTCGACCACCAGCTCCTTGCGCTGCGCCTGCAGCCGTCGCAGCTCCTCGAGCGGGATGTGGCACTTCATCAGGTGGCCCGGTTCGACCTCGGCCAGGGGCGGCTCGGTCACCTCGCACAACCCCTGGATCACTCGCGGGCAGCGGGTGTGGAACACGCAGCCGCTCGGTGGGTTCGCGGGGCTCGGTACCTCTCCGTCGAGGCGGATCCGCGTCCGCTCCTCGCCGTCGATGTTCGGCACGGCCGACAGCAGCGCCTCGGTGTAGGGGTGGTTCGGCCCACGGAAGATCGTCTCGGAGTCGCCGACCTCCTGGACGCGGCCGAGGTACATGACGGCGATCCGATCGGCGAGGTAGCGGACGACGCCCAGGTCGTGCGAGATGAGCAGGTAGCTCGTCTTGCTCTCGGCCTGGAGCTCAGAGAGCACGTTCAGGATCGCCGCCTGTACGGAGACGTCCAGGGCGCTCGTCGGCTCGTCGGCTACGACGATGCGCGGGTCGCCTGCGAATGCACGCGCGATCGCGACGCGCTGCTTGAGCCCGCCGGAGAGCTGCCGCGGCTTGAGGTCGAGATGACGCTGCGTGAGGCGGAGGCTGTCGGCAAGCTTGTCGACCCGATCGTCGACAGCCTTGCCCGACAGACCCGTCAGCTTGCTGACCGATCGACCGAGGATGCTGCGTACGCTCTTACCGCGGTTGAGTGCCGAGTCCGGGTTCTGGAACACCATCTGGATCTGGCGCTTGTCGCCGCTCGGGCGCTGCGCAGCCATGGCACTGAGATCGTGGCCCTCGAGCTTGATGTGACCGCCCGGGTCCGGCCCCTCGATCCCCAGGATGGTCTTGGCCAGCGTCGATTTGCCCGATCCGGACTCGCCGACGAGGCCGAGCGTCTCGCCATCGAACAGCTGCAGGTCGACGCCTACGAGTGCCGGGACGTCATGTCCTCCCGCACGGAACGTCTTGGAGACGCCTTCCAGCCGCAGGGCCAGATCGTCGTGCGGGATGGGTTCCTGGGCGATCCCCGGAGCGGGCTCCTTGATCTGGTCGATCCGATCCCAGTGGTGGCAGCGCGTCCACTGTCCGTTGCCGACGTCGACGATCGGCGGCTCGGTCTCGCGGCAGAGATCGGTCGCCAGCGGACAACGATCGACGAAGACGCAGGTCGGCAGCGGCGTGCCGATCTGGGGCAGCGTGCCCGGGATCGTCGCGAGCGGCCGTTCCGACTTGGTGACGCCATGCCGCGGCAGGGCGCGCAGCAGCCCGACGGTATAGGGGTGTTGCGGACGCTCGAAGACGCGCGACGCCCTCCCCTCCTCCACGATCTTGCCGGCGTACATGACGCCGACCCGGTCGCACATCGTGCGGATGACGCCAAGGTTGTGGGCGATCAGCAGGACCGCCGAGGACGTCTCGGCGATGAGCGCGCGGACGAGGTCGAGGACGCTCGCCTCGACGGTCGCATCGAGTCCGGTGGTCGGTTCGTCCAGCACGAGCAGCTGCGGGTCCGATGCGAGCGCCATCGCGATGACCACGCGCTGCTGCATGCCGCCTGACAGCTGGTGGGGATAGCGGCCCATCACGCGCTCGGGGTCCGCGATCTGGACGCGCTTGAGCGCGGCGAGCGCACTGTCCATCGCTTGATCGCCGTGCTGGCCTAGCACCGTGAAGGCCTCGACGACTTGCGGGCCGATCTTGGTCGATGGATTCAGGGCGGCGCCCGGGTCCTGGTAGACCATCGAGGCGTGGTTGGTCCGGAACTTGCGCAGGTCGTCGCCCGACTTCTTCGTGATGTCCTCGCCGGCGACAAGGATCCGGCCGCCGGTGATCCGCGCGTTCCGCGGCAGATAGCGGACCGCCGCGTACGCCGTCGTCGACTTGCCGCAACCGGACTCGCCGACCAGACCGTAGCTCTCGCCTGGCTTGACCTCGAACGAGACCCCGCGGAGCACCGGCCGCGGGATGCCGCGGACCATGTAGGCGAGGTTCAGGTCCTCGACCTTGAGCGCAGCGTCCGTCGCGGATACGGGCGCCGCAGGCTGGGTCTCGACGTTCGGCAGGGCGCTCATTCGTCAGTGACCGACGATAGGGCGTCGGCGATCAAGTTGACGGCGATGACACAGGTGGCGATGGCCATGGCCGGGAAGAACGTGGGCCACCACTTGCCCGAGATCATGTTGGTGTACTCGTCGCTCACGGTGAGCCCCCAGTCCGCCGAAGGAGGCTGGATGCCGACACCGAGGAAGGACAACGTGGCGATCGTGAAGATCGCGTAGCCGAAGCGGACCGTCAGCTCGACCACGATCGGACCGAGGACGTTCGGGAAGATCTCGCGGGTGATGATGTAGGACCCCGACTCGCCACGCAGCTTGGCTGCGGTCACATAGTCGAGCTGCCGTTCGGCGATCACCGCCGATCTCACGGTCCGCGCCACGATCGGCGTGAACAGGATGCCGACGACCAGGATGACGACCTGGGTCGACGAGCCGAGCACGACCAGCGTCAGCAGGGCGACCAGGATCACGGGAAGCGACAGGAACGCCTCGACCACTCGGCTGATGGCGTCGTCGACGATGCCGCGGTAATAGCCCATGGTCAGACCGACCAGTGTCCCGGCCACGACGCCGAGGAGTGCGGCGATCGGCGCGACGAGAAGGACATCACGGGCACCGACCATGACGCGCGACAGCACGTCGCGTCCCAGCCGGTCCGTCCCGAAGAGGTGCTCCGGGCTCGGCGGCAGATGGCGTCGGGCGAAGTCGTTGAACGGATCGTACGGCGTGATGTTGGTGCCACCGATCGCGCAGAACGCCCAGACACCGAGGATGATGAGGCCGACCAGGAACCCAGGCTTGCGGAAGAGGACCGTCAGGGTTTCACGGCGCGCCTGAGATCGCTCCGAGCGAACGGCGCCCGAGGGCGCTCCTGCGGCGGGGCCGGGCGTGACGGTCGCGGCGGCGTCCATCAGCTGGCCGTGTCCAGTCTGGCGCGCGGATTCATCCACGCGATGATCAGGTCGGCGATCAAGGTCGCGAGCATGTACACGATGCCGATGACGATGACGCCGGCCGTAAGCATCGGGATGTCCTTCCGCTGCGCGGCAAGCAACATCAGCTGCCCCATCCCGTTGTAGTTGAAGATCTTCTCGACGCCGATGATCCCGCCGAACAGGTAGCCGATCTGCACGCCGATGACGGCGACCGTCGGGACGAGCGCGTTCCGCAGCACGTGCCGTCGCATCGTCTGCTGGGTCGTCAGACCCTTCATGGTGGCGGTCCGGATGTAGTCAGACTCGAGCACCTCGATCGTGCCCGCGCGGGTCATACGCGCGATATAGCCGAAGTACACGATCGCCATCGCGAGCGCGGGCATGGTCAGGTAGCGGAGGACTTCGAGCGGCCCTGCCTTCGGCGGCGGCGTCGCCAGGACGGGTAACAGGCCGAGCTGGACGCCGACGACGACGACCAGGACCGTGCCGACGACGAACTCCGGGATCGACGACATCGTGACCCCGGCGAGCACGATCCCTCGATCGGACGGTCTGTCCCTATGTCTGCCGGCATAGAGCCCGGCGATGATCGCGACGGGGATCGTCAGGAGCAGCGCGTACAGCGCGAGGATGCCCGATCGTCCGATCGCGGCCAGGATCGTCGGCAGGACCGGTGTCCGGTTCTGGAACGAGTTGCCGAAGTCGAACGTGACGAGGTTGCGCATGGCGCGGATGTATTGCTCGGGCAGCGGGTCGTTGGTGCCGAGCCGCTCGTTGAGCGCATCGACACTCTCCTGCGGTGCGAACGGCCCAAGGATCGTCCGGCCGACGTCGTTGGGTAGGACGTTGGCGATGATGAAGACGATCGAGGCGAGCAGCCACAGCGTGATGAGCGAGAGCACGAGCCTGCGTGCGAGCCAGCGAACCATCGGCCGACGGCGTCCTCGCGACTACCCGTGATGGATATGAACGAGGAGGGGCGCGACGTGCGCGCCCCTCCCCTTGCTGATCGGCTTATGCGACCTGTGAGGCGGAGCTGAAGAACATCTGCCCGAGTGCGCTCGAGTAGATGCCCTGGTACTTCTTCGAGCTACCGGCGAGGTAGTTGTAGAAGTACGGGAGTCCGATCGGCACGTCCTCGTTGAGGATCGTCTCGATCTTCTTGCAGGCCGCCTTCTGGGCCTCGACGCCGATCGACTTCTGGAACTCCGTGAACGCGTCGTCGAACTCCTGCGAGTTGTACTGCGACGAGTTCCACACGCCCTTGGTCTTGAGCGCGGCGTTGAGATACACATCGGGCGTGGCGCGGTGACCGTAGTCGACGATACCGAGCTCGGCGGCGCCTGAGCACGGCGGGTCCTTCGGCTCGGCGGGGCACCACTGCGCGCCGTAGAACGTGTCGAGGCTTTCCACCGCGACGTCCAGGTTGAACCCGGCGTCCGCCGCGTTGCTCTTGATGAGCACCGCGAGGTCCGGGATCTCGAGCAGCTGACCGGCGTGGAGGGTGGCGTTGATCGTCGCACCGCCGAGGAGTGACTTCGCCTTCTCGACGTCGCGCGTCCGCTGCGGCACGCTGTCGTCGAAGTACGGATAGATCGGGGCGATGACATGGTCATTGCCGAGATCCGCTTTGCCGCTGAACAGCTGCTGGATCATCGCCTCGCGGTCGAAGGTGTAGGCCAGCGCCTGGCGGACCTCCTTCTTCGCGAACTGACCCTTGTCGCAGCGCATCCAGATCTGGCGGTGCAGCGCGGCTCGGGTCGCGATGACGTTCGTGTTCGCATCGGTGAGGAGTGCCTCACCCGACAGGACGTCGAACTGCACGATGCAGTCGACCTGGCCGCCCTGGTAGGCGGTGACCATCGGGCCGGTCTCGTCGAAGTACACGAACTCGAGCGTGTCGAGCGGGGTCTTGCCACCCCACCAGTCGTCGTTCCGCGCGTAGGTCGCGCCGGTCGCGTGGTCATACGTCTGGAGCTTCCAGGCGCCTGTGCCATTCGGCATCGCGTCGAGCGTCGTGCCCGTCGCGTAGTCCTTCGGCGTGATCACCGTCTGGGCGTTGAACACCGAGACGAGATACGGGAAGTTGCCGTTCGGACTGAGCAGATTGAACGTGACCGTGTTCGCGTCGGTCGCGACGGCTGACTTGTCGTCGATCACGCCCTTCAAGCCAGAGTTGCCTGCGGCGACGAGGCGGCCCATCGTCGCGACGACGTCGTCGGCGGAGAAGGGCTTGCCGTCCTGCCACTTGACGTTCTGGCGAAGCTTGAACGTCCAGACCGAACCATCCGCGTTCGGCTGCCACGACTCGGCGAGGCCGGGGGCGATGTCGGACCCGTTCTTGTCGAGCGTGCACAGGAATTCGAAGCACTGGGCGACCGTGCCGTAGCCGCCGAGGTCCTGCATGTTGATCGGGTCGATCTGGACGGGCCGCTGGATCGCGACCTTGATCGATCCGCCGGTCACAGCGGATGCGCTGGCCGAAGCGCCCGCGCTCTCGCTCGCGCCGGCCGACTCGGACGCGGCGGGAGCCGTCGCACTCGGGGTGCCGGAGCTACAAGCAGCGATGACCATGCTGACGGCCGAGGCCGACAAGCCGATCACGGCCGCTCGCTGGATGAACTGACGTCGGGTGACCCTTCCCTGGGCGAAGGATTCGACGAGGTCCAGCTCGACGGGCGTCGCCTTTCGACGCACGAGATCAAGCCGGGAATAGTCCATGGTGCAATCCTCCTCGACCATGTGACGGACCCGTGATGCACCGCACCACCATCCAACCGGACGGTCCGTGCTTGGGAACTCCTCCGGAAGCCTGCAAGGTAATGGCGCGTCACCCCGGAGTCAACGCGGATATGGTGGCGTCTGCGTTACAAGGCCTTCACGACACTCGCCCTGAGCGCGTATGGACCGGCATGGTCGACGCGTACGCGGACCTCGTGGCCGACCAGCGCAGCGTCCCCCGGGACGTGCACGAGCTTGTTGCCCCGGGTGCGACCCGTGACGACGGTCGCAGGGCCTGCAGGATCAGGATGGGCGGCGGCGTCCACGTGGTCGTGGCCGTGCGAACGGACGGGGGCGACGGCATCCACCAGCACGTCGACCTCGCGACCGAGCCACCCCTGATTCCGTTCGAGCCCGATGCGCTCTTGATTCGCCAGGAGCTCGTTCAGGCGGCGCCGCTTGACGTCGGGTGGCACGTCGTCGGCGAGCCTGGTGGCTGGTGTCCCAGGCCGTGGCGAGTAGGCGGCGGCGAAGACCTGGTCGTATCGGACCTCCTCGAGCAGCGCGAGCGTCCGCTGGAACTGCTCCTCGGTCTCCCCGCAGAACCCGACGATGACATCCGTCGAGATCGTGATCCCCGGCACCGCCTCGCGGATCCGGTCCAGGCGCTCACGGTAGTGCTCGATCGTGTACTGGCGGCCCATCCGCCGCAGCACGGCATCGTCGCCTGACTGGACCGGTAGGTGGAGGTGTTCGCAGACGCTCGGGCAGTCGGCGAGCGCCGAGATCAGCCGGTCCGACAGGTCCCACGGGTGCGACGTCACGAATCGGAGCCGCGGGATCGCGGGCCGGCCATCGGCCGTGCGCAGGGCGTCGATCGCCCGGATCAGCTCGGCCAGGTCGGGTCGGCCGTGCAGGTCGAGCCGCCGGCCTGCCCAACGCTCGGCATCGACGTGCGCGAACCGCGCCTCGGGTTCGAGGTCGTGGCCGTACGAGTTCACGTTCTGTCCGAGCAGCGTCACTTCGCGATACCCGGCCCGGGCCAGCGCTCGTGCCTCGTCGACGATGTCGTCGAAGGGCCGGCTGCGCTCCGGTCCGCGACTGAACGGCACGATGCAGTAGGTGCAGGTCTTGTCGCATCCGTAGATGATCGGCAGCCAGGCGCTGATCGCCGAGCCGCGCGCGACGGTCCCCTCCCCGATCGCGCGGGCACGCGTCCCCGACAGGTTGTCTGCGGCACCGACCACCGTCCGCCCCACGGTGGTCGTCGTCCCCACGGCCCCGATCGCGCCTTGTGCCGACGCGAGCCCGAGTCGATCGACCAGCTCCGGCTCCTCGTCCGGGCGCAGGAAGAGGTCGACGGCCGGGAACCGCCGGCGTAGCCCGTCACGTTCGGCCTCGCGGACCGCACAGCCCGTCATCACGACGCGCAACCCTGGGTTCGCCGACTTCAGTCGCGCGAGGTGGCCCTGCCGACCGATGACCTTCTGCTCAGCGCCTTCGCGGATCGCGCAGGTATTGATGACGACGAGGTCGGCGGTCTCGAACGTCGATGCTTCCTCACACCCGACGGCAAGCAGTCGACCGGCCATCTCCTCGCTGTCGCTACGGTTCATCTGGCAGCCGAGCGTCCAGACGTGGAATCGCGGGAGCGCTGCCGCTTCAGGTCGGTACTCGCTCAGTCGATCGTCGAGTGGCGCGTCCGGCGCGCGAGGGGCGGCGCGAACCGGAGCCTCGACGTCGAGGACCGGCAGTGCGCGCGTCAGGGGTCGCGAGTCGGTCACAGCCGCTCCATCGTACCCAGCCTCATGGCGTTCCGATCGCGGCAAGCAGGGCGTCGCCGACCTCGGGCGGCACCCATAGGCGCGAATGCGTCTCCGAATAGGGACCGAGATCGCCGTGGTAATCGCTTCCGCCCGTCATGACGAGCCCCTTCGCGCTGGCGAGTGCCGCCATGGCGTCGACTGTCGCCGGGTCGAACGTCCGGTAGAACACCTCGAGCCCGGCGAGTCCCGCGTCGACGAGCTCGTCGATCACGTCCAGGCGTCCTGGCGCTTCGCGGAAATGGGCAAGGACCGGCATCCCTCCCGCATCGCGGATCACGTGGATCGCGGCCTCAGGCCCGAGCCCTTCGCGCCGCACATAGCCCGGCTGACCGTGGCCGATGATCCGACTGAAGGCATCCTCGACGCTGGTCGCGAAACCCGCGGCGATCAGGGCACGCGCGATCGTCGGTCGGCCGAGGGCGTCGTCATCACCGGTCTCGAGCCCCTCGACCTGCGCGTCGATCGGCATCCCGATCTCACGGAGCAGGGCGACCGTGCGATCGAAACGGGACCGACGCGCATCTCGCTGGGCGCCGAGGGCGCCCTCGAACGCCGCGTCCGCGGGATCCATCCCGAACCCGAGGATGTGCAGCTCGCCTTCCCACAATCCGAGGTCGCGCGTGACGAGCGCGTTGATCTCGACGCCAGGGATCAGCGTCATCTCGTTCGGGACGGCGTCCGCCGCGATCAGGTCGTGGTAGCCCGCCAGTGTGTCGTGGTCGGTGAGCGAGAAGACCCGGACCCCGGCCGCCGCCACGTCGCGGATCAGCTGCTCGGGACGCAGCACCCCATCCGAGCGCGCCGAATGCGCGTGCAGATCGACGGTGGATGGCGACGGGGGCATGACGCCCATCTCGCTCGCCGCGGGATCGTGGCGCCGGGAACGCTTCGGTCGAGGACCGCCGGACATCGGCGGCTAGACCTCCAGCAGTCGCTGGATCCGCTCGATCGCGAGTGCCCGCCCCGTGGCGGGATCGATGTCCACCTGGACGGCGTTGAACACCACGGGTCCCTCCCCCACCTCGAACCTGGTCGGCAGCGCGTTGATGAAGCGCGGCAGGACCGTCGACGGCGCGAACCCGATGACGCTCCAGATCGGCCCGGTCATCCCGATGTCCGTGAGGTACGCCGTCCCACCCGGGAGGATCCGCTCGTCGCCGGTGACGACGTGCGTATGCGTGCCGACGACCACGCTCACCCGCCCATCGAGGTGCAGGCCCAGCGCGTTCTTCTCGGACGTCAGCTCGCAATGGAAATCGACAAGGCGGATCGGCGGCAACGGCTCGGGCGCCGACGACTCATCGAGCAGCGTGTCGGCGTCGGTGAACGGGTTATCGATGGGCTGCATGTACGTCCGGCCCTGGAGGTTGATGACCGCGATGTGCGACCCGTCGAGCGCGTCGTAGGTCCCCCATCCACGTCCGGGCACCTCGTGCGTCCCGTAGTTGTGCGGCCGAAGCACCCGTTCCGACGAATCGAGGAACGGGTAGATCTCCTTCTTGTCCCAGATGTGGTTGCCCGACGTGATCACGTCGACGCCGGCGGTCAGGATCGCTTCGGCGGTCGATGCGGTCAGGCCCATGCCACCGGCGACGTTCTCCCCGTTGGCGGTGACGAAGTCGATACCGCGCTCGGCGCGGAGGCCCGGCAACGTCTGCTCGATGGCCTGGCGACCCGGTTTGCCGATGAGATCGCCGATCATCAACACACGACATGCTCCCGCCGGCCGCGGCGCATCACCGTTCGGCGGATTCCCGAGGCGCGTTCGTCCGACAGGCGTGGGTGCGTCCATCGCGAGAGTCTAAGGGCGCTTGACTTGGTCGTTACGATGGCGCTCCGGTGCGCCAGCGCACCACGGACCAGGGGGATACCGCGCGCCGGGACGGGCGCCGCGAAGGGTGGATCGGGTGATCGAGCGCGCCCAACCACGCCGTCGTGCCAGTGACCTCGCTGACGCACGCGCCAATCGCGCCGCGACGCGCGGCGATATCGTCGGACTCTGGGTAGCCAGCGGCCAGGCCGATGCGGCCCGTAAGCGCCGCGAGGAATGGGCGGAGCGCAACCGCGCCCCGGACATGCCCCCGGCCGACGCTACCCCCGCCGACTGACCGTACCGGCCAGCCCGTCGCGCAAGATCCGCTCCGCGTCGTCCGGATCGTCGCGTTCGATCGCGTCGATCACGACATTGACGAGCGCCGTGTCCTCGTCATCGCAGTCGACGTCGACGACGCGATCCGCGTCGTTGAAGAAGATCTCGATGTGCTGCCCCGGTGTCGGTGGTGTTCGCATGGTCCGACCGTAGCGCGCACAGGGTGACAGGCGCCTAAAGCGCGCATGTCATGCGGCGGCAGGTATCGCTAGAGGCGCCTTGACTCGGTGCATGGAGGCACCGTTCCGGTCGGAGCCGCGAGCCTGAGCCCGCGGAGTCCCGACTACTTGGCGTACTCGACCGCGCGCGTCTCCCGGATGACCGTGACCTTGATCTGGCCCGGGTAGGTCAGCTGCTCCTCGATCTTCTTGACGATGTCCCGCGCGAGACGGGTCGCCGTGAGGTCGTCGATCTCCTCGGGCCGGACGAGGATACGGACCTCGCGGCCGGCCTGGACGGCGAAGGATCGCTCGACGCCGTTGAAGCTCTCCGCGATCGCCTGCAAGTCCTCGAGTCGCTTGACGTACGTGTCCATGGTCTCGCCGCGCGCGCCCGGCCGGGACGCGCTGATCGCGTCGGCGACCTGGACGATCGGCGCCTCGAGACAGGCGTACTCGACCTCCTGGTGGTGTGCGGCGATGCCGTTGACCACCTTGAACGGCAGGTTGTGCCGCTGCGCGATCTGGGCACCGATGGCCGCGTGCGGCCCCTCGACCTCGTGGTCGACCGCCTTGCCGATGTCGTGGAGCAGACCGCCCATCTTGGCGACTTGGACGTCGGCGCCGACCTCCGCCGCGATGACGGCCGCGAGGTGGCTCGTCTCGACCACGTGATTCAGCACGTTCTGGCCGTAGCTCGTACGGTACTTCAGTCTGCCGAGGAGCTTGACGATCTCCGCCGGCAGCCCCGGGACCCCGGCCTCGTAGGCGGCCTGCTCGCCTGCCTGCCGGATGACGAGATCGACTTCGGCGCGTGCCTTGGCGACGACTTCCTCGATCCGACCGGGATGGATGCGCCCATCAGCGATGAGCTTCGTGATCGCGATCCGGGCGACCTCGCGGCGGACCGGGTCGAACCCACTCAGCACGACCGTCTCCGGGGTGTCGTCGATGATCAGGTCGACGCCGGTGGCCTGTTCGAGGGCGCGGATGTTGCGACCCTCCCGGCCGATGATCCGGCCCTTCATCTCGTCGGATGGCAGGTGGACCACACTGACGGTGTGCTCCGCCGTGTGGTCGGCGGCGACGCGCTGCATCGCGGTCAGGACGATGTCCCGGGCCTTGTCCTGAGCCTCCTCGCGCGCCGAGCGCTCGATCGCTCTTGCCAGCTTCACGGCGTCGTGCTCGGCCTCCGCCCGGACGGCGTCCAGCAACATCGACTTGGCATCGTCCGCGCTCATGCCCGAGACCTGCTCGAGGGCGGTCACCTGCTCTTGCGTCGCGCGGGCCAGATCTTCCTTCGCCTTGTCGAGTTCGCGCTCCCGCTCGAGGAGCTTGCGGTCGCGCTGCTCGAGCATCTCGGTGCGCTGGTCGAGCTGCTCGTCGCGCTGGATCAGCCGTCGCTCCTGGGAGGCCAGCTCGTTCCGGCGCGCGCGCGCCTCTTCCTCAGCTTCACGGCCGAGACGAAGCTTCTCGTCCTTCGCCTCGAGGATGAGCTCCTTCTGGCGGGTCCGTGCCTCGGCCTCGATGCGCCGCGCCTCCGCCTGCGCGGCCTTCATGCCCTGGGATGCCCACATCGTGCGGCCCAGGGCGCCGAGTAGCACCCCGATGACGGCGGCCACCACGGCCACCGCCACCACGACCGGTGTCTCCATCGGTTTCCTCCCATCCGGACCGGATCATGCGGCCGGACGCATCACGTATACGAGGGCTCGTTCGCGGGCCGAGGGAGGAACCTTGCACCGCACGAACGGTGTGGCTACGGACCGTCGAAACCGAAGGTCCGGGCCCCCTCGTTGGGCCGCGATCGGGCCGTTTCAGATGTCCGGTACGCCGGTAACGATCGGCGCCTGGGACGTCCGGGTAGCGTAGGCCCGGGGCAGGTACGGGTCAACCGAGTCGTTGTAGTCCACGCGCCGGGAATCGGAACGACGGCGCCTGGGGGGAATGGCGCCGTCGTCCGGGGGGAGCGGTTCGATCTGGGGGCTAGTCCTGGTGCGGGTTCCCGTTGCCCTGCCCGCCGGCGGTCTTGGCGGCCTCTCGTGCAGCTTTTCTGGCCTCACGTGCAGCCTCCCGCGCAGCCTTTGCGGCATCACGAGCGGCCTTCGCGGCGTCGTGGTCCTTCTTCGCGGCCTCGCTGACCGCGCCGCCGTGGTTGCAGTTCTTTCCACCGATGGCATCGGACTGGGCGACCAACGACACCCACTTGCCATGACCGTTCTTCTGCTCATCGAGCGCAGGATCGTGGTCGGGCGGCGGGACCTCGACGCACGTCGTGTCCGCGGCCTGTTCGGTGGCGTCCGTGGGCGTCTCGGTCGGCTCGACGGCGGTCTCGTCGCACGAGGTCGACTCGGTGTTGGTCTCGTCCGTCGCACCTTCAGGTGCGTCTCCGGTCACGAAGGCCGGTTGCGCGGGCGTCGGGGTCGGCGTGGCGTCTGCACAGGAACCCTGAGCGACCCAGCTGACGTAGCCGCCGTGGTTGCAGTTCTTGCCGCCGATGCGGTCGCTTTGCGCAGCCTCCGATACCGAGATCGTGCCGTCGCCATCCAGGTCGACGGCCTCGCCCTCGACAGCTGCGGCGTCGGGATCGGCGACGATCTCGCCGGTCTCGCAGCTGTCATCGATGCCGTTGCCGTTCACGTCGACGTAGGCAGCCACCAAGCCGGTCGGGGTCGCGCCGGATCGGCCTACGGCACCGGCGGCGAACCCGACGATGAGCAGCGTCCCGAGCAGGACCCAGATCGGGGTCATGCGAGAGGCGCGAAGTGCGTGCAACACGCGTCCTTTCTCCTTCCCCCGGAGCAAGGGCGGGACCGGCGATGGCCGGTTGATCAGAACGTGGCTGAGTATGGGCGTCCGTTCGCCACCCGGCACCCTGACCTTGGTCCCGCCAGAGGTCGGTCGCGTGCGGAACGGTTAGGTCCACCTGGTGTCGTCCGTCACCGCTGGACGCCACCACGCCCAGACTGCGTATGCTCGAGGCGTGCCTGAAGACCTGCCGGCGTCGACCCATACCGTCGTCATCGGGGCCGGCCACGCCGGGCTGATCATGAGTCGCCTGCTGAGGCAGGCCGGTCGCGAGCACGTCGTGCTCGAGCGACGCTCGACGCTCGGCGGTGGGTGGCAGGACCGCTGGGACGCGTTCCAGCTCGTGACGCCGAACCTGCTGACCGACCTACCCGGTCAGCCGTACGACGCGGGCGACCCGAACGGGTTCATGACACGCGACCAGATCATCTCGCGGACCGCTCGCTACGCCGAGGTGATCGACGCCCCCATCGCCCTCGAGACCGAGGTCCGCCGGGTGACCCTTGGAGACGCCGGTTCGGCGGCCACGCGCTTCGTCGTCGAGACGTCTGGCGGGACGATCCGTTCTGTCGACGTGATCGGGGCTACGGGTGCGTTCCACATCCCCAGGATCCCTGA
>Ga0207674_10005012_pt1 | contig 15828 bp, 14 predicted proteins | sample KBSCornC72_FD_184303 | JGI IMG/M metagenome (GOLD analysis project Ga0207674, IMG submission 184303) | Corn rhizosphere microbial communities from Kellogg Biological Station, Michigan, USA - KBS Corn C7-2 (SPAdes) (version 2) | ecosystem: Host-associated > Plants > Roots > Rhizosphere > Soil ... | reverse complement strand
GACCCCGGCCTCGCCGATGCCCTTCCATGGCAGGCCCAGCACCAGGGCATCGAGCTGCGCTCGAGTGAGCGACATCGTGGGCGCAGCATCGCCCGGCCAAGCGAACTTGCCCGCGTTCAGACGACGGGCCGCGAGCCAGACGCCGATGCCGTCGTGCACGATGGCCTTCATGCGGTTTGCGCGGCGGTTCGCAAACAGGTATGCGTGGTGCGGTCGGGCTGATCCGAAGACGTTGACGACGCGGGTGAGCGCAGCTTCGGTGCCCACACGCATGTCAAGCGGCTCCACGCAGAGCCAGATCGCATCGATGCGGATCAACGCAGAATCTCGCGCAGCCAGGTCGCGCAGTCGCTCATCGCCGAAGCCGGCCAATTCACGACGACGCTCACCGGGCCGCGCTGCAGCTCGATGCGGATGTCTGTCGGCGCCGGCCGCTCAAGCTCCAGAGGCATGAAGGCCGCAGCGACCGTCCTTGCCGGCTCATCCGTCTTCGCGAGACGCCGCCAGCGATGCACGAGGTTGGCATTGAGGCCGTGGCCCAGCGCGATGCGTGCGACAGATGCACCCGGCTTGTTGCATTCGTCGAGAACTTGCCGCTTCAGGTCGTCGTCGTGGTGTCGGCGCGTAGCGCGCTTAACGTATTCCATGGTGTCCACTTAGGTTCTTGGTGGACACCATCGTCGGCGGCCGGCCGACGGTTCTCAAGATGGGATCGCCGGACGCTTACCGCGCTGCGACCCTGCGACGCTGCGGACGTGATCGCTGAATGCCCGAAGGGTTTGGCCGACGGGAAGGGGAGGCGTACCGCGGATTCGACTGAGGGACGGTCTACCCTGAATTGGCGAAGCCCGGAACTGCCGCGGTCAACTCATGCATCCCGCCTCGATTCAACTGGCTGGAACGCGTCGTCACCGCATGCGGCGTTCACTCAGCGCTCGGCTGATCTTCTGCGGGAGGTTGGCACCCTCGAGGGCATGGCGGATCATCAGCGGTGAAAAAAGTGCGCGGCCTCCCGGCCCCGCAACACCGTCGTGTCCCGCCACGCTGCCCTTCGGTTTGTTGCTACGGCGTAGCCGCGAGCTCTTGTTTGAAAATCAAGGCATTGAGCCGTTCGACCTTCGCCGCCTGTGCGGCAGCCGCGGCCTCGGGGTCTCGCCTCAGCAGTGCCGCGACCACCTTGAGGGTCTCTGCTCGATAGATGCTATCCAGTTCCTCGCGCTGCGCGTTGCGACTGGAGGATGACCAACTCGCATAGCTCTTGGTCGCACGCAACAAGATATCTACAAGTGGCTCGTCGATGATGCCAACCTGGCTGTCCTCGACCTCCCGCATCATCTCGGACGTCACGGGCCCGGCCTTGTCGTTCAACAAGTGTTGAGCGCGCTCCAACCGTGCCAGGTCGTCATCGGTCGCTCTCATGGCGGAGATCTTCAGTACCTCGACACTCAACACCTTGAACAATGCCATCGCATCGCTCGAAGTGATCTGCGCCGCGCTGAAATGACAATTGATAAGACGACATATTGACCCAGGCTGCGGCTTGCGGGGCATGAGACCGTTGCCCCGCCCTGCTACCGACTCAGCGATTCCCTCGAACTCGAGAACGCGCACCGCCTGTCGAAGCACGTTGCGGTCCGCACCGTAACGGTCACAAAGATCAAGTTCCGATCCAAGCCGTCGATCAGTGGCACAACCGCCGTTCAGATCCTTCATCAGCATCCGGAATATCTGTTCGGCTCTGGAACGGGCGCTTTCTGCGGAGGCACCCAGCGGAACATATCCAGCGGCTCCGTGGAGCGTGTACTGATCGACAGCGCACGTCAAAGCTCCAAGGAAATCACTCAGCGCCGGACACACACGCATCTCCGGCTCAGGGTCGATCAACCTCGAGCGAGCCGCGTGAAGGACCGCGCCACACAGGCTGCCTTGATATAGCTCACCGCAGTTCGATGAGACGTATCGATGAATCGCCTCGAGCACGGCCTGCATTGACGGCGCCAGGACCAACAGGCCACCATTCGGTCCGCGTCGCATCTGGGCAGTCCCGCGGCTTTCCAGGATGCGAACCGCTTCGCGCACGACAACGCAGCAGACGCCGAACTTCGCCTCGAGCTGAGCCTCTGATCCGTAGATCGATCCGCTGGGCCAACTGCGGCCGATCAAGTCCTCCTCGATCTGCGCGGCAATCAGGCAAGCCATCTTGGCGTTCGCTGTACCGGCCCCCACGATGGCGTCGAACAGGGGATTGGGCGCAATCCATCGAGAGGCACGCGCGGCACGGTTGACGTGCGGCGGCGCTGGAATCGAATGCGCGACGGTCATACTGGTTCTCCTGCTCGACAAGATCGTCGACCGCCTCTTGACGTTGAGACAAGCGGTCTGCGACGGCCAGGTCACCCACACGCCCGGCCATGCGACAGGATGCCCGCGATGCACCCCGTCCCCGCTATGGATTTCCCTAGGCCTCACCGATGATGTGAACTCGTCGGCCATAGTCCGCCGCTGGAGTGGGGAACTGGACTGATCGGTCTCGGACCGCCCGGCTTTTTCGGTGACTCCGCTAGAGCAACTCGATGTCGAGCCGACTCCCTTGAGGCGAGCAGTTCCCACGCATCCGGCAGGTCATCGGGGTCTGCAGACGACTCGACAACAGCGGTCAAAGCGCTGACCGTCTCGCACGAATCGCCTGGAGAGCGGCCCCGCAACGCGTCGGGCGGCCGCGCTGGATGCGGTGTGCCGTCATGGCCGAAAGCTGATTGCGAACCCGGCAATTGAGCGTCAGGCGACGCCATGCACCAAGCCTGGCCTACGAATCTTCACGCCATCCAGACGAAGCGCCCAACGGGAGAAACTCCCGGATCTCGTCAATGATCCGGAGTTCATGGTCCACCACCTTGAATACGCCGAGCATGTACATGGCGCCAGCATCGGGTCGAGGATTCTCCGGGATGGGATGGAAGTCCACGACCACCAGACTGGCGGCAACGCCCAGCTCCGTGTCGAGCACGGGAAAGCGCCGCTCCCGAGCGAGCGGACGAGCAGCCCTGGTATCGTTCAACGCAGACGCGCAGCTGTGCACCTTTCGATCCGGTGACAGCAGAGTGCGCAAGGTGTTGGTCGTCTTCGCACCATTGTCGTACTTGTCGCAGCGATAGCTGAACCGCGGGATCGACCCATCGCTCTGCTGCAGTCCTTCCCAATAGAGATCAGCCGCGTTGCGCAAGGCGTCCCGAGCGGCACGACGATGAGCCGGGACGAGCGCCTGGTACAGGACATCGGGCTTGAGCAGGTGTTCAACCTCAGCGAAGTGGCCCTTGGAATCCGTGCTCACGATCGCCTCCGCTTCCGCCAGCTCGTCGCCCGAGAAGCGAAGGCGCTGCGCGAAAGGTCGAGGCCGATCGGCGACATAGGCCACGCCCATGCAGACGACTTGGCCGGTGACCGCATCACCGAAGGACTGGATGCCGGCAAAACGTGGACTCGAGCGCCAAAGCCCTTCGTCAAGACCAATCGCCTGTCCGTTTTCCGTCGCCCGGAAATTGGGCGTGAGTCGCAAGCGCGCCAGATCCCCTCGCGCTGCTGCTCCGAGGTAATCGTCCATCGCCTCTCGCAAGGCGGCACTCGTCTTCATGCGATCCCAACCGTCCGCTGACCGAAATGGGCGCGGCCATAGTTCACCGCCGCGCTGTCCGACTGGTGTGCGAGGTGGCCGCGCAAGACGCCAATGTTGCGCCAATAGCGGCCAAGCATCGAATCCTTCCTGGCGGCAGAGGTACCGACCGTCCTGAAGATGATGTCGACCGCCTCATGGGCGAGATGGATGCTCTGGAGAATGACCAGCGTGAGTCGTCGCGCGTCGTCGTCGGGGCAGGCCTTTCCGGTTGCGCAGGTCGCTCTTGCAATCGACATGTAGTCATGCGCCGTTTGAAGAAGAGCCGCCTTTGCGGTATCGACCAGTGCGCGGCAACGCCCGTAATTCAGCTGATACTCAGCGAGCTGCTGGCGCGCCGCGCCGGTCGGTCCTGTCGCCCCGCGTGTACGAATGCTCTCTTCGTAGAGATCGAGCGCGCCCTCGGCGGCACCGACGATCACGGACGCGGACTCTGAGACGATGAAGGGACGCGCCGGCCCATGAAATAGCGGGCTGTCCTTGTACACCTCGGGTGCCAAGGTCGCGTTGACCGGTGGATAATCCTTGGTCCGATGGGTCGGGACAAAAACGTCCTCCAGCACGACACGGTCCGATCCCGTGCCCTGCATGCCGATCACATCCCAATTGCGGACGATGGTGTAGTCGGCACGATTGAACAGGCCCATGCGCATCGGAGCCGTGCCAGGGCCCTCGTCCACCGTGAAGGTCAGCAGGATGTGCGTGGCATGGGCGCAGCCAGATGCATAGTCCCACGCGCCAGTCACCCGGTACCCGCCCGCAACCGCGACGCCCTTGCCCTGTGGTGCAGCAACCTCGGGCGCCCTGAAATCGCCGACCGATCCGTAAGCCTCCTGCTGGGCTTGCACAGGGTAGGTCGCCAATTGATGAACATGCCCGAGAACGAGCGACAGCACCCAGGCAGTCTCTGGGCATCCGCGAGCCACCGCCGTCACAAGCTTGACGTAGGTCGGCAGATCAAACCCATAGCCGCCAAAAGCCGTAGGCTGGATCACGCGGTAAAAGCCCGCGTCCACCATGGCTCGATTCATTTGCTCCGAGATGTTGCCCGCAGCCTCTGCCTCCGCCTGGGCAGACCGCAAGGTATCGCGCATGGCATGAGCTCGGAGGACCAACTCATCGGGCGTGAGGTTGGGCTCTGGCGAAGCGATTGCTTGAATTGCTTTTCTTGCTTGCATGATTGGTCGGTTCTTCAACTATGGATTGGTATATCTCGCCTGCCCGCCTGCCCACGTCGTGACCCATTGATTCCTTCTTATTGAGCAACGCCGGAGTTGACCGGAACGGGGAACCGAGCGAGGGGGGTTGTGCCCATCGCGTGGGAGACACGTCGGACGCACCAGCCGAGGACCGTGAGGCCTGGCTCAGCAGCGACGTGTCCAGCGTCAAGCCATTCTTGCAATGGCCCGGTTGAAAAACGAGTGGCGAGATTGACTGATGAATCCTGCCTCGTTGGCCGCCACAGGAGGGGTCAGTCGTGATTGCCCGGACCGCACGATGCGGCCCGTGGGAACGCCTGAACTGCCAGCGCCTTCCGAAAAATGGAATCATCAGACCGACGCCAGACTGCAAGCGGGCGTGTCAAGGAAACAGTGAACCACCTGTTCGGCCAGCAAGATCAGCTCCCGCTGGATTGCCGCATCCATGCATTGACCGTCCGCACTGAACACCGGATGCGGACCATGCGAATTGATGGGAATGCCGAAAGGCGCATTCCATCCACGAAGAGCATGCACAACATCCCTCAGTGCGGCGAGCGTGCCGATGCATCCCTGCCAGCCGCCGCCGGTGGCGAGCACCCCGACCGCACGGCCGCTCAGGTAGGGTCGCGGGTCGTTGCTCAGATCTTCGGCGTAGTCAAGCGCATTCTTCACAACGCCCGAAATCGAGCCGTGATACGCCGGGGAGCCAATGAACAGCCCATCGGCGTTGCGCAGTTGGTCCACGAGAACGCGCCCCGTCGGTTCGCTCACCAGGTCGACTGCCGTAGAAGGGCAGATCGAGGGCCCGCCCCGCGATCAGGCAGGTTTCGCAGCCGGCCTCGGCGGCATGATCCAGTAGCAGTTGCAATGCCTTTTGCGTACTGGAGCTCTCGTTCAGGCTACCACCCACAGCAACGATACAAGGCCGGCGGCCAGTGCTCTCGATGCGGGGAAACATTCGCGATCCCCCCTCTAAAACGGATAGCGCACCGGCACGGCGCCAACAGTCACCCACTGCCATTCCGTGAATTCGTCCCAATTCGTCGTGCTGCCGAAACGCGAGCCACTGCCCGAGCTCCCCATTCCTCCCGTCAGAATGCCAGGCAGGTCGAAGACGGTCCGGTCGTTGACATGGACCATGCCGGCGCGGATGACGCGTGCCACGCGCAAGCCCCGTTCAAGCGACGATGTGTGGACCGAACCTGAGAGGCCGTACTCGGTGCCATTGGCCAGTGCGATGTCGACAGCAACGTTGCGACTCTCCGCGCCATCGACTTGCGCATCGACGGGCGTCTTCTCCACATTGCTCAACCTGACGAGGTTTGGATCGACGCCAATGAGAACCAGGGCGTCCCTGACTGCTTGCGCACGAAGCCGTCCGGTGCTGGGGGACTCGATCATTGAAGAGCCATCGGACAAGCGGGTCCTGCCGGAGAATCCCGTGATGTTGATGGATCGCACTCTGGAACTCATGATCGTGCGCGCGATGGTCTCGACAGTGGCCTGATTGAAGAGATTCAGATGCGCACTGTCGAAATCGAAATAGATCTTGAAAGTTGCGTCACGAGCCAGCGGTGGCGGGGTCGGAATCGCGGCCCCGTTAGCCGCCAGTACCGCGGGCGGCAAGTCAAAGATGGATAGTTCCTTGGGCCCGACACCGTTGTCGGGAAGAACGGTTTCGCAAGCCGCATCGATCTCCGGCAAGGGCGAAATGTGTACCGGGTCGAGCACGGTTGCCCCGCAACTCGATTCGCCGTCGTACGCCACACCTTCGATCAACGCTCGATGCAGCAGCTGAGGCGGGGTTCCGATCCCGAATCCGCCAATGTAGTAGGTCTTGCCGCCGGACTCAGCCGTCCAGCACTGGCGTGCCGTGTTGCGGAACTCCGGGCAAGCCACGAAGCTCACCGGATGCCCGGCATGGGCGTGCTGCGCCGGCAGCGGCTGCGAAGATGCGGATCCGACGACCGCCAGTAGCCCGGCGGCGGCCTTTTGTCGCGACATCAAAGCGCCTCCATGAACTTGACCAAGTCATCGATATCCTGCGGCGAGTAGCCAATGTTGAAACGGGCGTCGTAGAAGTCGACGACCGCTCGCAGATCCGGCGCCGAACCTCCTGCGAAATACGGCGCGCGAGCCGCCAACCCTCGCATTTGCTGGACCACGACCTTGCCGACGTCTGCGCAGCGGCCGGTGACCAGTGCCCTGCCAGGGTCGGTCGTGTAGATCTGACGCCCGAGATAAGGATGCGGAGCGGTGCCGGGATGGCAATCAATCTTGAACAGCGGCAGATCCGGCGCAGGCAACGCAGTGCGATACGTGGCCGTTCCGATGTCAAGATAGCCCGGTGCGACGTCCATCCCCGTGTGGACCATGTTGTGGCATGCTGCGCACGTCTGTTTGACTGGATTGCCGATGAACCCATTCAGGTCGGCAACGTTCCGGATGAGGAACTGGCGGTAGACAAAGGACAGGTAGCCACGAGCGACGGAGTCCCGATACGCACGCTGCGGAGGAGATTCACGTTCCTCGCCGGCTCGACTTGCCGGAAAGGACGGCAACTTGACCAGCGGAGTCCATTTGAGCGACGCCGCCACCCGCTCCGTGATCCACCCCTCGATCTCCGGAAACATGGGTCTGGCCGAATACGCGCCGACGGCGGCCGGCATTCCATCCCGCAAGGCCTCGGGACCGAGAAAGCCGCCGCCTTGCCCGAGGGATCCGCCCTCCTGGTCGGTCGTCTGAGCCGTGTAGACCTGGAAAAGGAACTTCTGGATCTCTTCCTGATCGGCGACTGACAACCCCCTGCTGGAAGCCATGTGCGTGCGGGCCGCGTCGGTCATCTGCACGATCAGCGTGTCAGCCCGGCCGTCACTCATGACATTGCCACCCAGGCGATGTCCGTTGGACGCATTGATCGGCCGCACCTCGCCGGACCGGATGTTCCACAGGCTCAGCGGACGCTCCGGCTCGACAAACTTCATGTTCGCCGCCGGTCGGGGTCGGCGAAACACTGAAATTCTCGGATGTCTGGATGTCAGCCCGTATGTCGGATCGGTGTTGCATCCAGTCGGGTCGTTGACGACCTGGATGTCAAACTCCGCTGCGATCGCGCGGCCGTGGATATCTCTTGGCGGCCACGGCAAGGAAATCCTGAATAGCCCCTTGTTCAGCAGCAAGGAATGGGACGCGCGATCTCCGGCTGGAAGATTCGGACAATTGGCGCCGTCAACCTGTGCGAACAGGCTGTCCTTGAGCCCGAACTCATTCCATCGGCGCGCAATCGATCGGGACGACAAGCTCATGGCATCAGCAGGCTGATGGCATGTCACACAGGCTCTGCCGTTGGTGCCAAGCGGTTGAAAAAATGGATTGCTGCGCATATCCACCGGGCCTGCAGCGTTCAGCACGGCGAGCGTCCCCGCCGGGTTCCGATAGGTCGTGTAGGCGGGCAGCGTCCCGGTTGCGCCGGCAGGGATGGTCACCTCCGGTGAGGCCAGGGGCCGGGCGTCAGCTTGTTGGGCACTGGCATCGGCGAGGTGCGTCCCTGTCATCAAGGCCATCGCAACGGGCGCCAGCGCCGCGCCTTCGCGCAGTTTGAAGATCATCCTTTGCCTCCGTCGCATTCTTGTGATGCAGGTAGCCGCATCAAGTATTGGGGAGCAGTGTGGCGCTGGCCCCAGCATCAAACCAGTTCAAGGAATTCGTCCACACCGCCTCCGTCAGGACGCCAATCGAGCAGTCTCTGCGGCACTTCAGATGCAGGCAGGTTCTGAACGCAGGTAGATAACACGCAGGCGTTTCCGTGCGCGCAGGCGCGTGCTTTCACTGCGACGTTGACGTGCATTCGCGGGGGCGCGACTGGTCGGATCAATCGATCGGGAACGACCGAGACAACGCTGCGGCCAAGGCGGCTGGCGCCAGACGCTGTCATCCGCACTTGCCGCCACGCGCGACGTGCAGCAGTCCCGTGAGCCAGCCAGACGGAAGTGCGACGGACTGGTTGCCCGTGCGAGGCCGCGTGCAAGCGCTCGCTCAAATGCGCGCAGTTGCAGCGGGGATCAGATGCCCGCGGAAGACGTCCACATCAGCGGCGGCTGGGATACCGCGGCAAGCTCGACGCCAGCACGACGGCGACACACAACGCGGCCACCTCGACCGGGGACGCGGACATGTAGGACCCCCATTTGTCCCGGAGGACGCCGAATACGACCGGACCCACGCCGAGCGAAATGGTGATCAGACCGACCGACACGCCGAAGATGGTCGATGCATTCTTCAGTCCGAAGTAGCGGCTCGTGAAGAACGGCAACAACCCGGCCACTGCGGCGAAGCCCGCCCCCATCAGCGCCAACCCGAGCACCACCGCCCACTCATGCGAGGTCAGCATCACTCCAAAGCCAACCAGCGGCACCGCAAAGACTACAGCGAGCGTTCGCGGGTGCGAGAGACGGTCTGCGGCGGCGCCGGCGATGACGGCACCAAAGGGCCCGGCAAGTGAAAACAGGCTCAACGCGTAGGTTGCGCTAACGGAAGAAATGCCGCGCTCTGCGCTCCAAGGAAGGAAATGCTTGGCAACCGCCCCACAAGACGCGCAGACCAGGCACGACGCCAGAATCACCGTCCAGAAGGCACGACTGGTGAATGCAGCGGTCGGCGCCAAGTCCGCGGCCGCACTGACAGGCGTCGGCATTCCCCCCATCGTCATCTTCGAATTCGGCGCCTCCTTCACGAACAGGTAGGCGATTGGACCGCCGACCAGGACGATCAATGCGGCAAAGGCAAGGTAGCTGTTCCGCCAACCGAAATCCATGATCAACAGACGCGCCACGGGCAGCAGCACGGCGGTGGAGACGGCGGCCGCCCCACCGAGGACAACGCTCAGCGCAACACCGCGACTGCGATCGAACCAGCTCGATACCACCTTCGCCAGCGCCACCGGACCGCAGGATGCAGCCAGCGGCCCCATCAGCGCCGAAATGACGTACAGCATCACGACGCTTCCGTTGAGGAAGGACATGGCCGCCACTGTGCCCGCCCATGCCAATATTCCAGGAATCAATACCTTGCGCACGCCTAGCGTGTCGATGAGTCGCCCCACCATCGGGCCGGAAAGCGCACCCGTCAGCCCCGAAATCAACATCGCCTGAGGGAAGGTGGAGGCACTCCAGTTCAGATCTTTGGAGACTGGCTCGAGAAAGAGAGGGAACGTTCCCATGAAGATGGGCGCGAAGCTGAGGCCCATGCAGATGAAACACGCGACCACGATGATGATGGCATCACGATTGAGCGTTTCCGCAGATCCATGAAGAGTGGCTGGCCCCTCGACGCCAGGCATTGGCCCCAAAGCTTGTTTCATCGAATCTGTCTCCAATCTAATACGTTGGTCGCGTGTGCTCATCGTGGCTGCCTTCCGGTGTGTCACGCCGGATCAGCAACCGCACGCGGCTCTGGTTCAAGGAGCGCTTTTTACCCCTGGGCCCTTGCCCAAACCAGTAGTACGAATTCCCTCGACGGCAGATCGGAGCACGTCGTTGCAGGCGCCGGCTGCTCTGCACGACCAGCGGGCAGGGATGGTCGACCCACGCTGCGAATCGGGCGAGCCGGTCGTTCGATCAGGTCGTGGGACCTGATGGGCGCAGGGTCAAGTCAGCTTCGCCGGGATGGGTGCTGGCTGGCGCCTCGACCCCTGCGATGTCAGCACCGGCCCCTTCGCGGGCAGATCGCTGTTCGGTCGGAACGTCCACCGCCAGGCTGCCCCTCAAATCGACTCAGACCGGTCGGTCTTCCGCCGCGACAGAGCGTCGCGATCCGCCGTGGCACGGATCGCACGGCGAACACGAGCGCATGGAAGCGTGGGCGCTCGCCGAGTCCGGGACGGCGACTCGGACGGTCGTCGGATACGGCAGCCGCCGATAGAGCTCGACCGAGCGACCTTCGTGCGTCTCCCCGGCCCAATTTTGGACGCGATCGAGCGCCACAGTAATAAGGATACTCATCACTACCTGCTGATCGTCCGATGACCAGTCAGCGAGCGCATGGCCTGAGTCGTCACATGCGAGAGTCTGCGTGCCCCCGCATCGTTGGCAACCTCCCCGCTTGGCTCGGACTATCCCGCGGGGAAGCGCGATCAGATCGGCTCGCAGAGTTGACGAGCCGGTCGAAGTACTTTGACGTCCGCAATCGCAGCTGCAAAGCTGCCGCGGCCGGTGGGCAGACCCCAGTGACGTCTACATTTCACGGGCTGATTCAAATGCTGCCATGCCACCCGCTCGAGCAGTCGTGATCGAATAGCAGCGTATGACGGGACTCACGCTTGCTCTCGACGCCGACGGCGTCCTTCTTGACTACAGCACAGCCTACGGACGCGCATGGGCAGATGCCTTTGGCGATCACCCCGTCGAAAAAGATCCTTTGGCTTACTGGCCCCTCCACCGCTGGGGCGTTAAAAGGCTGGCCGGGGCAGAGCTCGCACGGTTTCGAGCATCCTTCCACGAAGAGTTTTGGTCGTCTATTCCTGCGATCGACGGTGCAGTCGAGGCCTGTCATCGGTTGCACGACGTAGGCCATGAGCTGGCCTGCGTTTCTGCCGTGGAGGCCTCATTCGAGCGCGCTCGACTTCGGAATCTGCGAGAGCTTGGCTTTCCAATCGAACGCGTGATCGCAACGGGTTCGACGGGGGCGGCGCTCAGCCCGAAGACCGAGGCATTGCAGACCATCCAGCCGGTCGCGTTCGTCGACGACTTCTTGCCCAACTTCCGAGGCCTGCCGGCCGGGAAACACAAGGCACTCGTCATACGACAGCCCAATGGTTCGCCGAACGTCGGTGCGGAGCTGAGCATCGTTGATTCGCAGCACGCTGACCTCGACGCATTCGCAACTTGGTGGCTCAGCGCACGCCGCGCAGACCATGAGTAGTCCTCGCCAGCAACAGACGCAGATCTGTGACCAAAGGTTGTTAGGGGATCGATGGCCGAGATCTCTCTGGCAGACTGAGCGCTCCAGTCAGGGAGAACGCATGTCCAAGAACATGTCGACGGCTGGCGCGCCGGCCGAGCCGAGCGCGCAGGAGATCGTCGAACTCACGATCGTCGCCAACGAGATGGCGATGAACGATGCGCACATCAACGCTTACGAGGCGCGCAACGCGCGGCTCCTCGAGCGCAAGAAGAACCGCATCCGCTACCTCAACGGGTATACACAGCAGCCCGCGTCGGTCGAGCAGATGCTCGCCAATGCCGAAGACCTGGCCTACAACCATCGCCGCACGCTCGCGCGCAACGTCTCCAAGGTCGAGCAGGCGCCGCGCCCCGCGGCGTCCTGCGCCCATCACATCGTGGCTTTGGCCGACAAGGAAGCGCGGCGATCGCGCCAGCGGCTATTCGGATGGGGCATCGGCATCAACGATGCGGACAACGGCGTCTTCCTGCCGCGCGACGGCGTCGGCCTGCCCAACTATCCCAACGCCGCGCATCACACGCCGCACCATCGTGTCCGATACCATCTGCAGGTGTGGATGCGGCTGCAGCGCGCCAACGACGAGCCGGGCGGCCGCACGCAACTGCGCGGCATGAAGGCGGACTTGCTCGCCGGCAAGATGACGCTGTAAAGGATTTCCGGATGCGTGTTTGGGAACTGCGAGCAGGCGACGTCGACGATTTCTCGATGGTCGTTCCGGCGATCGAGGACGTCGACAAGTTCGACGTCGATGGTCAGCGCCTGGACTGGAAGTCGCCGCCCGTCATCGAATACGCCGACAGCCGCAGCCGGGGCAAGAAGAAACGCCCGGTGGCGGACGTGGCCACGGCAGGTGCCGGTGCGCTCGTCCTGAGCCAGCGCGCCGTCGACGCGCTGGGCGAATTCCTGGGCCATTTCGGGCAGCTGCTGCCGGTGCAGACCGCCGGCGGTGCCGAGTTCCGGCACTTCTACAACGTCACGAACCTCGTCAGGTGCGTGGACGTCGAGCGCTCTGAGAAAGATGCCTCCGGCGCCATCACGACCGAAGTCTTCTACGACATCAACGTTCCACGCGAGCCCGCGGTCTTCAAGGATCCGCTGACAGCGTCCACGCGCTTGTACGTCAACGACCCGGGGCGTGATCTCCTGGAGAGGCTCGCCGCGGAAGCGGGCCTGACGGGCCTGGAGTGCGGCGAGCCGCGCGACTACTGACCTGCGAGCATGCCTTGCGCACGCAGGCTCGTCAGTCCGCCTCGTCGCTCAACGCTCTTCCTCGGATCCGGAGGTCGGCCACCATTCCGGCGGCCAGGGTCGCCATGACGGTCCGGTCAAGCAATCGCCGAGCGTGTGACGCCAGGGACAGTCCGCCTCGAGTTGCGCGCGCACGACCTGGAGCCACACCTTGGCCCGCTCCGGATAGGGCTCCTGGAACCGGTCCGCCTCCCGCTCGACCATGGCCAGGAACCGGCGCAGCTGTCGCTCCTGCGCATACTGCTGCGACGCCTCGAAGGCCTTCTTGAGCTGTTCTTCGCGCGCCTCGCGCTGGCGCCGCAGCTTGTACTGGCGCTCGGCCTCCTGCTCCCGGCGCTTTTCCTCGGCCTGGCGCTCTTGCCGGTGCGTCGGCTGTTGTGCCAGGAGCTCCAGGCAAGTGGCCACGATCGCGCCCAGCTTCGGGGCCAACTGCTCGGTCGTTCCAGACCAGGCCGCCTGCACGATGCGCTCGGTGCCCTGCACGCTGAGGCTAATGCGCCCGGACGGCGAATACACCCACTTGTCCATCCATCGATGCTCCTCCTTGGCCCGGGCCAGCTCCTCGGGGTCGGCCGGTCGCCGCCGGTAGCCTTCGACGACGGGGGACAGGACGAGCTCTTCGCCGCCCTTTTCCAGGCGCAGCACGGCGATCCGCTCGTCCTTGCGCTGGCTGCGCTCGATTCGCACGCCCTCCTCCTTGAGCCCCTTGAACAGCGCGTCCACGAAGCGCAGGATCCAATCCATCGATTCGATGGGCGCAACGAGCGCTAGGCCGTCCTTGACATCGAGCTCGTAGCGTCCGTTGCGACGCAGCGGAGGAGAACCGAAGCTGCGTGACGCTCGCTGCGACGGCGTCGCGCGCTCCCAGCGCTTCAACAGGCCCGGCAGCTGGCCGACGGCGGTGGCGGTCGCCCGCAACAGGGGATGCGGGCGCTCCAGGGTATCGGACATCGTGACGACCAGGCTCGGCGCCGCTGGAGGTGGCGGCGCACCGCCCTCTTCGTCCTGGCTCGGAGATGGCGCGCCGGTCTCGCCCCGGGAACCGAGCGCGGCGCGCACGCCGTCGTCGAACGCCTTCTTGCGTTCCTTGCGCTGGCGCTGGGCCGCCGTCGGCAAGGGAACGTTCGGATCGAGCTCGGGCTGGGGCAGCGGCGGTTGCCGGGAGCGTTTGCCCGCCTTCGACTTGGCCCAGTGCCCGCGCGAGGGCGTCGGGATGCCGCTGCGGGCACAGAGCTTGGCCAGGCCCGGTCCGGACAGACCGAGGTCCGCGGCCACCCGGATCATGGGCTCGGCCCAGACCCGGGCGTAGAGTTCACTGCGTTTCATGCGCGCTCCTGGCGCGCGCCATGTGCGCGTAGGGGCAGGATGGCAGACCCCCGTGACAACTCCCGCGCGCCGGCTCGTCAGGCCCGGCCGCGGGAGTCGAACCGGAGCGCCTGAGCCGTTGACATAAGCGCGGTTAGAAGCGGGTCAAGTTTGAATCCCCAGTGTCCCAGCCACAATCAGGTCGCGCCGATTTCGTGCGCGGAGCTGCATCGCCGACATTTACGCAGGTACGAGCGATTCGCCCCATGGCGCTGAAGTCTCCTGATTGCCAGAATACTTGGCTTCAGAGCCACGCCTCTTGCTCAGCCTTTCGCCCATCCTTCTGCATACGCTCGCAAAGCGCCCTAAGTTCCTGCGGCAGGTCTGGTCTCGCAAGCACAACGCCGAGCAACCGCCTGTCGTGCTCGTTCAGCGGCCAATGCTGCGATGTCGACGACCATTCCTGAACGCCCATCCGGTGCGGCTCCCAGTCCAGGCCGCAAGACGTCCACAGCGCCCCGACGCTGCAAGCGATGTCGACTCCCGCCGGATCCGCATCCGCGCTGATCCAGGCCGGCGCAGGAGCAAGTTCTAACGATCGACCAACGGTTGCCATCCATTCAGAGGATGGGCGTCCAGGCATCCACAACAGCACGACTCCAGCTATTCGCTCGCACGCCTGGCGCTCAAAACTGGTGCGGTTCTCAATCAGCCACCAGCGTGTTGGCGCGGAGATGGACTCCGCGCGCGCAAGATCGGCCAACGGCAGACCTGCAAACTGCATCGGCGCGAAGTTTGTCGCCTGGTCTGCCCATCGAATAGTCAGGTCACCCCCGAGCCATACCACCTGCGCGAAGCGTGCGATGCGCAAGCGATCCAAGTCGAACTCCGACTCCAGCCATCGCCATTCCGTCTCGGCGATGGCCTTGGTCGCACCTCTTGCATACAGCGCAAAGTCGCGCCGGTTGCCCTGCAGACCCGAATCTCGCCACGCCGAGATGGCTTTCAACAGCGCGATCCGCAAGTTGAGCTGATCGATGCGCATCGATCGATCGCTCTGAATCCTGTCGAACGCACGAATAAGTTCGTCCAACAGGTCGGGATCCAATGAGTTCGTCGAAGGCAGGTCCCGCCGTTCGTCGAGCCATGCTCGTGCTTGCTCAATGAGGGACGACCGTTGCTCGGCACGCTCAGCCTGGCTAGTGAGTCCCAGCAGCGACTGCAGCCTGGCCAAATCACGCCATGTGATCGAGTCCCATTGCCAAGCTCCACCCACGAGCCGTTCGCGGCGACTGATCCAACCATCGCGCAGGAGCTTGTCGCACAGGCTCTCGGCCAGTTCGATTGACGCAGAGCCCGCGTCCTTCATGAGCGTGGGCCTGCCACGCCGGGCCGCCTCTACCCGGACCCATTTCTGTAGCAGTGAAGTCTGGTCTGGGCTTA